>ENA-OWPI01001384-OWPI01001384.1-marine-metagenome-genome-assembly--contig:-NODE-1384-length-27230-cov-6.460428_pt1 | contig 27230 bp, 36 predicted proteins | sample MGYA00238138_ERZ651775 | MGnify/ENA primary metagenome ERZ651775 (study PRJEB26906, sample SAMN06265043) | marine metagenome | isolation source: Helgoland LTER site | place: Germany:Helgoland, sampling...
TGTCTATTAAGAAATCAACTGAGTAGGGCGCCAGTAAGATACCGATTAGCCAAAAGATTAGCTCATTCATCTCAAAAATGAACGCACCCCAAAAGACCGGCGGCGAAGAAGTGGGCCGAATCGGTACCGAGTCAGGAGTCAGCTTCCAAAGCCTGAAAATTGAATCAATCCAAATGGCGCAACCAAACAAGCTCCGAGGCTCAAGGCAGCTCGGAAACAGCAGCAAGGAGAGGCATCGCTTCCACAATTACAACATCTCTGGCCACGTCAAAAGGGAATAATCTGCTGCCAAATTCGTCGGTGGTGGTGGAACATCGCAACAACAATCGCATCCTTCGATGTATACTAAAAATCTTAATATCCAATCATCTAACCAACAATCGCATCCAAAAAGGTTTGAAAAAGTGCAAGAGAATATGCAAAGTCATGTTGAAGTCCAGAAGCCCCTGCAGAGTAGCCAGCTTAGGACAACTGCCCAGTAGTAGTCATAGTAGTCGCAGGTAATGCGAAGTGGCAATAGTTTGAGGGTGTCGGACAATATGATGCGGGAGGAGCTGTAGGTACTCCGTAGTCTTCCAAACAATGCCTGTAATTGTAATAAGAACCTCAACAAGTAAAAGCGCGACAAAAAGGTGTCTCAAATTACGGATCGTACTGATGAAAATAATCAAAGTGGCGTGATTGCGAAAGAGAGCCTCCTGAATAATCAAAAAGGCTGCGTAAATACTCAAAAATGGATTAAAACAGCTTACAGCAATGATAATTACCACTTCATGAGCAATTACAAAGTGTATAAAAGTTTCTTCGACCAGCAAAGCTACAACATCAGCCAAGACTTCAGGGACTCTCACAGGGCTGCCAATAGCGACGGCATACCCGAGTACAGCACTATCAATGACAGCCAGATGCTCAAGTAAATGGTCGAGCAAATGTACTCCGATTTTGGAGACTATTCTCGAAAGGATAAATGGTCTCATGAAGAAAACTGTCATAGAATATATTCCGGCCGAGAAAAAATAGGAGTACAACAGAGAATTATTATATCAACTTGGCAATCAATATATAAATTACCTGCAAGTTGGTTTAATGGATTTGGTATGGTCATAGGAGATGAAGCACATAACTTTAAAGCAAAATCTCTTACAAGCATATTAGAAAAATGTACAGAAGCTAAATATCGTATTGGTACTACTGGAACGTTAGATGGAACACAAACGCATCAGTTAGTATTAGAAGGATTATTTGGACCAGTATATAAAGTAACTACTACAAAAGAGTTAATGGATAATGACGATCTTGCTCAATTAGATATCGATATACTTATACTTAAATATAAGGAAGAATACTGTAAGCAGATAATAAAAGAAAAGTATCAACAAGAACTTGATTTTATAGTAAGATATGAACCAAGAAATAACTTTATATCTAATCTTGCTCTTGATCAAAAAGGAAATACTTTAATCTTATTTAATTATGTAGATAAGCATGGTAAACCATTACACTCATTATTACAAACTAAAATACCAAAAGAGCGAAAGCTATTTTATGTATCAGGAGAAACAGATGTTGACACAAGAGAATCAGTCCGTGAGATTACCGAGAAAGAGAAGGACGCAATTATCGTTGCAAGTATTGGGACTTTTTCTACTGGTATTAACATTAGGAATCTACATAATATCATCTTTGCTTCACCAAGTAAAAGTCAAATTAGAGTACTTCAATCGATCGGGAGAGGGTTGAGGAAGAGTGAAGATGGAACAGATACAAAGATATATGATATTGCAGATGATCTACATTGGAAGAATCAAAAGAACTATACATTACAGCATGCTGCTGAAAGAATTAAGATCTATTCAAAAGAGAGATTTAATTATAAGATGCACGATATAAACATATAAATAATAATATGGAATCATTAAATATTAGACATTTTAAACTCATGAACGGTGAAGAGATTATTGGTCTTCTTGCAATAAAGAACGACAATAATTATATTATTGAAAGACCAGTAAGAATTCATCCAAGTCTTCTTGGAGGTGTTCAATTCTCAGCATGGTTCCCATTTTCTGAAAGTAAACAATTTAAAGTACTTAAGAGTAGCATAATACAGCATGTACCAATAGCAGAGTCTATAAAAGATACATATGTACAGTTTGCTCTTAAGATGGATAAACCTATCACGCCACCTGATACTCGAACTGATGAAGAACTCTTAAAAGAGTACGAAGACTCGTTTGGCAGTTCGGCTGATGATTTGATACCTGAGACAAAGAGAACATTACATTAAATTAGTATACCTCTACCGCTCCGGGTGTTAATATATTATACCATAAAAACAAGCAAATGTAAACGACTTTTGTGAAAATAATTAAAATAAATTAATCGTTTACATTTAGCAGAAAATATGATATAATAGTATATTATGGAGAAAACAATATGACCACAAAAGTCAAACCAAAAGATAAACCCCATTACGTAAATAATAGAGAATTCTCTGAAGCAGTCATGGAATATGCTATTAGCGCTCATGATGCTAAGAAAAAAGGAAATGCAGTACCAACTGTTACAGATTATATTGCATCTTGCTTTATGAAAATCTCTGAAGGACTGTCTCACAGACCGAACTTCGTGAGGTATACTTATAGAGAAGAAATGGTTATGGATGCCGTTGAAAACTGTTTAAGAGCAATCAATAATTATAATATTGAAACTGCTACAAGAACTGGAAAACCTAATGCATTCTCGTACTTTACTCAAATTTGTTATTTTGCATTTATTCGTAGAATAACTAAAGAAAAGAAACAACAAGAAATCAAATTTAAGTTCATTGAGAAGATGGGTATTGAAGACTTTGTTGCTATGGGTATGGATAACGAAGGCGCTGAACAAACAATGGCTTATGTAGATACGTTAAGACAAAGAATCGGTCAGATACGTACAAAAGACGAAGCTATTAAACAATTTGCAAAAGAGGAGAAAAAGCGAGAGAAAGAAAAGCTCGAGCTGTTTATGTAATGAAAAAGGTAAGTACAAAACAAAATCTAAGACATATTCGTCTTATGAAGAAAAGAACTCAACGCGAAGAAAAGCGTAAGATACAAAGAGGGATTGTAGCTATTAAAATGGAGAAGATTAAGAATGCTGGAAAGCGTATTATGAAAGCTCAAAAAAGAATGATGAGACTTGCAAAAGGATGAAAGTAGCAATTCTTAATGACACTCATTGTGGTGTCAGAAATAGTAGTGATATCTTCTTACAATATCAAGATCGTTTCTATAGCGAAATCTTCTTTCCATATTGCCAAGAGAATGGTATCAAAAACGTACTCCATCTCGGAGACTATTACGAGCATCGTAAGTTTGTTAATTTCAAAGCTTTAAATGCTAATCGCAAACACTTCTTAGAACCATTAAAAGAGTTTGGTATGACAATGGATATTATTCCAGGCAATCATGATGTATACTTTAAAAATACAAATGAACTCTGTTCTCTAAAAGAACTGCTTGGTTACTTTACATCAAATGTCAATATTATTATGAAACCAACTGTCATTGATTATGATGGACTTGGAGTGGCAGTCATACCTTGGATTAACAATGCAAACTATAAAGAGTATACAGAGTTTGCTCAAAAATGTGGTGCACCTATTCTTGGAGCTCATTTGGAATTAAAAGGATTTGACATGATGGCAGGGATGCCTAATCCACATGGCATGAGTGCTGATGTTTTTTCAAGATTTGAAATGGTTCTTAGTGGTCATTTCCATACAAAAAGTTCTCAAGGGAATGTTACGTATCTTGGTTCTCAAATGGAATTTACTTGGGCAGATGTTGATGATCCAAAATTCTTTCATGTACTTGATACTGAAACAAGAGAGATTACACCAGTAAGAAATCCAATTACAATGTTTAAGAAAGTTATATATGATGATACTAAAACAGATTATGATAAAGTAGACATATCGCAGTTTGAGAAAAAGTTTATCAAGCTGATTGTTATAAATAAAAATGATTTGTATATGTTTGACAAATTCATAGACAGATTACAGAACATAGAAACATATGAGCTAAAAATAGCTGAAAGTTTCGAAGAGTATCTGGGAGAAAGCGTAGAAGACGAGAAAATATCCCTTGAAGATACAAACGAACTTTTGGATTCATATGTTGAAGCTGTAGATACTGACTTAGATAAAGAACATCTTAAGGTAGAACTACGTAAGCTATATACAGAGGCACAGAATCTCGAGGTAGTATGATACATTTTAAATCATGTGAGTGGAAGAATTTTCTCTCCACTGGAAGCGATCCAATAAAAATCTTATTAGATAAGACACCATCAACATTAATTGTTGGTCAAAATGGAGCAGGTAAATCAACTTTGCTAGATGCTCTTTCATTTGCTCTCTTTGGCAAACCCCATAGAGATATTAAGAAAGATCAAATGATCAATAGTATTAATAAAAAAGGTACACTTGTTACAGTCGAAATGACTATAGGAAGTCATGAGTTTAAGATTGTACGTGGTATTAAACCAGGTAAGTTTGAAATCTATCAAAATGGTAATTTGATTAATCAAGCATCTAATGCCAGAGATTATCAAAAGTTCTTAGAGCAAAATATTCTTAAGCTTAACCATAAGTCATTTCACCAGGTAGTTGTACTTGGTTCATCTTCTTTTATACCATTCATGCAATTGCCAGTTTGGTCAAGAAGGAATATCATTGAAGACTTATTAGATATCAACATCTTTTCTAAGATGAATACTCTGTTAAAAGAAAGAAACTCTAAAATCAAAGATGAATTAACTGATGTTAATCATCAAATCGATATTCTTAAAACTAAAATGGATGCTCAAAGTAAGTATATCAAAGACTTGCAAGAGTTAAATGACGATCAAATAGAAAAGAAAAGAGAGAGCATCAATACTCATAAAGAAGAAATTAATAAACTCTTTGATGAAAGCAAAACTCTTGGTAAGAATCTATCAGCCTCTATCACAGAAGAAGAAAAGCATAGTGGACAACTTATTAAGAAAATGTCTCAACTTGATTCTTATGATATGCAATTCAACGATAAGATTAAAGGTTTAGTTGATGAATCTAGATTCTATGAAGATAATGATCAATGTCCAACATGTGATCAGGCAATCGAAGAAGAAAAGAAAGTAGAAAAAATTACTTCAGTTAAAGCAAAAGCAAAAGAAATTCAAACAGCCAAAGATGATCTTGCAAAGAATATTGCTGAAATGAAAGTAGAACAACAAGAAGTTTCTAATAGTCTTAATAAGCTTCGTCAAAAACAACAAAAGATAAATAGTAATAATGATGCGATTGCTCTTCTTCAAAAAGAAGTCAATAAGGTTCAAAAAGAAATTGATAGTCTACAAGGTCAAACTGGAGACGCATCAAAAGCAAAGAAAGAACTTTCAGACATGAGAAGAAGTAAAGACAAATCTACTGAAAAGAAACTTGAGTATGTAGAAGAAAGAACCTACAATGAAGTCATAGGTGAAATGCTTAAAGACACTGGTATTAAAACAAAAGTCATTAAGCAATATCTTCCTATCATGAATAGATTAATTAATAGTTACTTACAGGTTTTAGATTTCTTTGTATCGTTTCATTTAGATGAAAACTTTAATGAGACTATAAGATCAAGACATCGTGATTCGTTTAATTATGCTTCATTCTCAGAAGGAGAGAAACAAAGAATTGATTTATCTCTTCTCTTTACATGGAGACAAATTGCTAAAATGAAAAATAGCGCAGCGTCAAATCTACTTATACTTGATGAAACATTTGATTCAAGTTTAGATATTGATGGTGTAGACAATCTTACAAAGATTCTTGATACTCTCGATGATGGAAGTAATGTGTTTATTATATCTCATAAAGGAGATGTACTTGAAAACAAATTTAGAAGTAAGATAGAATTCTTTAAAGAAAGAAATTTCTCAAAGATCAGATAATGCTGGTATAGCTCAGTTGGTAGAGCAATTGATTTGTAATCAATAGGTCGTCAGTTCGAACCCGACTACCAGCACCATTTTTAAGATCAACACTTTTCTGCTAATTATTTTCAATTATTTCACCAAAAGTCGTTTACATATATGCTGAACTATGGTATAATATACGTATAAAATCAAAAAGATAAGGAAAATCAATGATTAAACACAAAAGCACTCTTGCTAAGCTTTTAGCTAAAGAAAACATTACAGTACAATACGGCAACTATAAAACTGCATGGTTCGATATTAAAAATAGAATTCTCGGTATTCCACTCTGGAAAGACATGGGTAAAGATGTTGCTGATCTTTTTATAGGTCACGAAGTTGGACATGCTTTATTTACACCATATGAAGGTTGGCATGATAGTCCTGAGAAACTAGAAGGTTGTCCACGTACTTATATCAATGTTATTGAAGATGCAAGAATTGAAAGACATATTAAAGATGCTTATGTTGGTCTTGTTGCTCCAATGGCAAGAGGATATAAAAAGCTTTTTGATGATGACTTTTTTGGAGTTGATGAAGATCTCGATTGGGACGAAGTTAAACTTATCGATAAAATTAACTTAAAGGCTAAAGTTGGAGCTCATCTTGAAGTACCAATGAATGATGAGGAAATGGTTTATTATAATAGATCAATGAAGACAGAAACATTTGATGAAGTGCTTGATTTAGTAAGAGACATTCTTGCTTATACAAAAGAAAATCAAGAAGAGCTTATGACACCTCCTCCTATGGGATCTCAAGAACAAGAAACAGAAGGTCAACAGGAAGAAGATGATATGGGACCACAGGGCCATGATGATATGGAGACTCAAAATGAACAAACAAAAGATACTGGAAATGAACAACAAGATTCTACTAATGAAACTGATGAAGAAGGAAACGATTCAGCAAAAGGAGATCCTTCAAAGTCCGATGATGATGGAGATAATCAAGGAAATGTTGAAAACCAAAAACCATCTGAAGAAGATGTTTCTGAAACAGATGAAGCATTTAGAAGAAAAGAACATACACTCTTAGATATTAATGAAGGTGGATCACAAACTCTTATTGGTAACGAATTTAGTAAACCAGTAAGAGATGCTATTATAACACCATATGCTCAACTTAAAAAATCAAGACAAATTAAATTGAACAAATATGACGAATCAGCTGCAACATATTCTGATAGCATGATTACACTTGCAGAGCATAAAGAAGAGTTTAAACAATATCTTAAGACTGTAAAACAAAGCGTTAACTTTGCAGTGAAAGAGTTTGAAATGAGAAAAGCAGCTTTCAGATATACAAGAGCTCAAACAGCTAAAACTGGTTCTGTCGACGTAAATAGATTATGGTCATATAAAACAAATGATGATATATTTGCAAGAGTTACAAAACTTGCGGATTCTAAAAATCATGGAATGATGATGTTAATTGATTACTCAGGTTCTATGTCAGAATGTATGACGAATGTAATGGATCAACTTTTACACTTAGTTGTTTTTTGCAAAACTATTAATATACCATTTGATGTTTATGGATTTACAAATAGTAATCCACAATTAAGCCAATGGTTACATCTAGAAGACGAAGGAGCAAATTACTCAATTGATCAAATAGAATCTGAAGTACATCACGGTGGTTTATCGCTGCCACAAGTAATTGCTTCAACTCTTAAAAAGGGAGATTATGAAGAAGCGTTGTTCCATATCTATTTAAGAAAAGTACTCGCAAAACGTGAGTGGGGCTTTTATGAAAGATATGTATTGGCTCCAGAAGAAGAGTATGGTTCAACACCTCTTAACCAATCATTGATTGCTGCTCATAGAATGGTCGATAAGTTTAAAAGAAATAACAACATCGACAATATGAATTTTGTAGTAATCTCTGATGGAGATACAAATGGAATCAGCATAGTCAAAAATAGTAAAAGAGATTACACTCTTACAGAAACTTATAAAGGCGCACTCGTTAATATTATGGGCGAGCATGTAAAACTAGAAGATACTCGAAAAGGAGGAACTCAAAGTCTACTTGAGAATCTTCAAAAGAAATTCGGTTGTACTACAATCGGCTTTTTCTTAGCAGACGGTGCTCATAACTTTAAATACAAAATTGAAGATTGTGATGAAGAGACATATTACGATAGCAGCAATATGAGAAAGTATCAAAAAGAATACAACAAAAAGAAATGTGTAACTTTTAAAGACACGCTTGGCTATAACGAATTCTATGTTTTAAAATCTAAAAGACTAGAAACAGATGCAGAAGAATTTGTTACAGCAGAAGATGCTTCAAAAGGTCAATTGACTACAGCATTTAAAAAGTTCAGTAAGTCTAAAAAGCTTAACAAAACATTGCTAACTAACTTTGGTAAAGCAGTTGCAGAATAAGATCAACACTTTTCTGTCAATTATTTTCAAAAAAAGTGAAAATAATCGTTTACAAATGCGCCGAACTATGGTATAATATACAAATAATAAAGATAAGGAGAAAACTATATTATGAATAACTTGAAAAAATCAACTGAAATAATTCTAAAAGAGCTTGCGATCAGATATCCTGATCAAACTCAGTTTAGAAAAAATGCGATCGTCGAGGTTGGCGAATCGTTTGGATACTCAGGAAAAGACTGGGATCCACTTATGCAAAAAGACAATAGAGTCAAGATTGGTACTTACGATCTTGCTGGTTTGATTGAGCCATTAAGAGAAACTATGGTAAACACATCAGTTGTTAATAGTATTCCCGCTCAAGCAGCTCAAATGCAATCAATCGTTAACGAAGAAAAAAACTTCGCTCAAATTGATGATACATTTATTGCTTGGGGAGCTTATCATGACATTGTAAAAATCGTCAAATCAGATATGTTCTATCCAACTTACATCGCTGGTCTTTCTGGTAATGGTAAAACATTTATGGTCGAACAAGCATGTGCTAAAGTCGGCAAAGAGTTTATAAGAGTTCAAATCAATCCTGAAACAGATGAGGATGATTTACTTGGTGGATTTAGACTTATCAATGGAGAAACAGTTTTCTCTAAGGGTCCAGTTTTAAAAGCTATGGAAAATGGCGCGGTGTTACTCCTCGATGAGATCGATAGAGCAACAAATAAAATCATGTGCTTACAAGGAATCCTTGAAGGCAAACCAGTCCTAGTCAAAAAGACTGGAGATATTGTATATCCTGCAGAAGGATTCAATGTTATTGCAACAGCAAATACAAAAGGTAAAGGTTCTGATGATGGCAGATTTACAGCTGCTTCGATCATTGATGATGCTTTCCTAGAAAGATTTACTATCTCAGTAGATCAGCAATTCCCATCGTTAAACATCGAGAAAAAGATTGTATTAAAACACATGGAGAAATTTGACTGTGTAGACAGCGACTTTGCAGATAAGCTCGTAACATGGGCTGACATTATACGCAAAACATTTTATGACGATGGCGTTGATGAAGTTATTTCAACAAGAAGGCTTTGCCACATTGTTCAAACGTTTTCAATCTTTGAGAAAAGAGACAAAGCAATTGATCTTTGTATTTCAAGATTTGATAATGATACAAAGGAAGCTTTCCTTGATCTTTACAGCAAAGTAGACGCTGATGAGATTGTAACTAATCCTTATGAAGGAGATGAAGATGTTTATAAAGAAATCTAAGCAAATTGACTATAAGTTTAATGAAGGAGCTCTCATAGCAGAGCTTCAAGCTTATATCGATAAAACTTACGGCGGTCACTATTCAAAGAATCAGTTTCAATCAACTGAATTCATTATTGATTGTGGTCATGGTATGGGATTTGCTTTGGGTAACGTACTTAAGTACGCTCAAAGGTATGGTAAGAAAGAAGGACATAATAGAGCTGATCTTTTAAAGATCTTGCACTATACTATTATTGCTTTAGCTTGTCATGATAAAAATGAAAAATAATCGTTTACAAAACGATGAAAGTATGGTATAATATATTATTATGGAGAAAATATGAATCTATCAAATGACACCGTGAATGTGTTAAAAAACTTCGCAACAATTAATCCTAACTTGGTATTTAAACCAGGTCAAAAATTAAAGACAATATCAGAGTCTAAAACAATTCTTGCATCAGCAACTATTGTAGAAGACTTTCCACAAGAGTTTGGAGTCTATGACTTAAACGAATTCTTATCAGTCTTAAGTTTAATTGACCAACCAACTTTACAGTTTGAAGACAAGTCAGTATTAATTCAAGGGAGTGGTCAAAAGATCAGATATTTCTTTTCTGAAAGCGATATCCTTACCACTCCTCAAAAAGAAATTCAGATGCCTGATCCAGAGCTTGGAGTCAATATCGAAGAAGATAAATTAAATCAGATTCGAAAGGCTGCAGCTGTTTTAGGTCATACTGAGCTAGCAATCACAGGAAACAATGGAGTTGTTGAAGCCTCTGTACTTGATACAAGAGACTCAACTTCAAATGTTTTTGAGATTGAACTAGATAAAGACAACTCATGTAAAAATGAGTTTAGCTTCGTGGTAAGTATTCCAAACTTGAAGTTACTACCAGGAGATTACTTTGTAAGCATAAGCTCAAAGCTAATTTCTAACTGGACTAATAGTAACTATCCAGTGGATTATTTTATCGCTCTTGAGAAAAACTCAAGCTACAATGTATAAATATATTGTAGGAATGGGAGATGCCGCATGGGGTGGGTCTTCTTATTTTCGTAACTATGCATAGGAGAAAATTATGACAGAAGAAGTGAATACCACTGAAACTGAAGTAGGCACAGAAGAACAACAAGTTCAACTGTCTCTTAAAGACATCGCAACAATGGTTCAGATAATTGATATCTGTTCTAAAAGAGGTGGATTTGAAGGACCAGAACTTGAAGCAGTTGGAGGATTAAGAAATAGAATTGTTTCTTTTCTAAACGCTGCATCCAAAGGATCAGATAATGTTCCTGAAGGAGAAGTTCCAGTTGTTGAAGAACCAGCTTCAGAAGAGTAAAAGCAGAGGGGTGAAAGTCCCCTCATATTATTATAGGATATATTATGAACAACAATGAAAAAGCCAAATTGCTCGAGGCTTTACAAAAAGGGCAAGTCACAGTTACATTTAAAAAGATAGATACAGGCGAAATAAGAGTTATGCCTTGTACTCTACAACCAGAAGCTTTAAAAGAAAATGGAGTAACATCAACTATTAATTATTCGCCAACAGAAATGGAAGCATTTCCAGTATGGTCACTTGATAAATCAGCTTGGAGATCATTCAGATTAGATACAGTTGAATCATGGGAGGTAATCAATGGATGAATTCCTATGGGTTGAAAAATATCGACCAAAGAAAATCGAAGAGTGTATACTCTCAAATGATTTAAGAAAAACATTCTCAAACATAGTTGCAGGTGGAGAGCTTCAAAATATGATGCTCACTGGAACAGCGGGTACAGGTAAAACCACAGTTGCTCGTGCGCTTTGCAACGAACTTGATTTAGATTATATTGTTATCAATGGATCAGAAGAATCAGGTATTGATACATTAAGAAACAAAATCAAACAATTCGCTTCGTCAGTTTCCTTATCTGGTGGCTACAAAGTGGTCATCCTTGACGAAGCGGATTACCTTAACCCACAATCAACTCAACCAGCATTACGTGGATTCATTGAAGAATTCTCTACTAACTGTAGGTTTATATTAACATGCAACTTTAAGAATCGTATTATCGAACCATTACATTCTCGATGTAGTGTGATTGAATTTGCTATGCCAAAGAAAGAACGAGATGCTTTGGCCGGTATGTTTATGCAAAGAGTACAACAAATACTTGCAGTTGAAAGTATCAATTCAGATCCAGCTGTTCTTGCTGAACTGATTATTAAATACTTTCCAGACTTTCGTAGAACTCTTAATGAGTTACAAAGATATTCAAACTTTGGTAAGATCGACAGTGGGATACTTGCAAACGCAACAGATATCTCTTTAGATACTTTAATGAGTTCTCTTAAAATTAAAAACTTTAAGCAGATGAGACAATGGGTTGCAGATAATATTGACACTGAACCTGCAGCTATGTTTCGTAAGATATATGACAATATGAACGAGTTTGTAGAACCACAATCAATACCACAATTGGTTTTGATCTTGGCTGATTATCAATACAAAAACAGTTTTGTAGCAGATCATGAATTAAATATGGTTGCATGCTTAACTGAAGTCATGGCAGGAGTCAAATTTAAATGAAAAAATATATACACAACATGCATAACGGAACCTTTGGACCAGAAGAAGATATCAGTATAACATATCAAATGTGGCCAGTCATGTACGATTTAGAAGTCACAAGATGGAGAGTTGTTCGCTTCGAAGATAACGAAGTAAAATATGAACGAATCTTTGATAATGAAGATCAAGCAAAAATTTATATAAAAGAAAATGAATCCATTTGAGTATTTAAAAGCAATCAATGAATCTAAGAAAGATATCATGGTAGATGATATTGCTGAGAAAGAGTATAATTCATTTATTATCAATCGTGGTCTTTCTTATTTTCAAGATACTATTTTATATGCTAACGAAATGAATCGTTTTCATCACCTAGACAATCGTCTTCAGTTTGATTTTTTTATAAATATAATAAGGAAGAAGAAGAGATGGTCCAAATGGATTAAGGCTAATGAAGTCGATAATCTCGAACTCATAAAAGAATATTATGGATATAGTAATGAAAAGGCTAAATCTGCATTATCATTAATGAGTCATGAACAAATTGAACAATTGAAATTGAGGATTTACAAAGGTGGAAAACGATAACATACAAATCACAGATTGGACTCCAAGCAGCATGCTTGAAGTTACACTTAACGAACCAGACGACTTTTTAAAGATACGAGAAACATTAACTCGAATTGGAGTCGCATCACGAAAGGACCAAAAGCTATATCAGTCTTGTCATATACTACATAAGCAAGGCAGATACTTCATCGTCCATTTTAAAGAGCTCTTTTTATTAGATGGAAAGCCATCTAATTTATTAGAAAACGATGTACATCGTAGAAATACAATATCAACATTGCTAGCCGATTGGGGACTCATATCAATAGTTAATCCTGACCTAGCAAAAGAGATTGCTCCATTAAGACAAATTAAGGTGATTCCCTTTAAGGAAAAATCTCAATGGGAGCTCTGTCCAAAATACAATATTGGGAACACGCAAAAACAGGATGACATCAAAAGAACAGACTAAACTTTTAAAAACACTACAACTTATACCAAAAAACAAATCTATGGAAGAGCAAATAACATTAATGAAATACTTATATGTTTTTACTTCTGGATTAGCAATTGGTATATTTTCACAAATTATTTAAAACAAGCGTCAAGCTGTTATAAATATAATTGAAGAATGCGGCATTGAGCCGGTTCTCATAACCTTGCTATATAGGAGGAACTTAAAATGGTAAGAAATACTTTGAACGTACCACGTTCGCTATTCGTTGGATTTGACACATTATTTGAAGACCTGGAAAGGATTCATCAAAGTGCTAGATCTGGAAATGATAACTACCCACCACACAACGTCGTAAAGATCGATGAAGAAAAATTCTTAATCGAACTTGCTGTTGCTGGATTTAAGAAGGACGATATTGATATCGAACTCAAAGACGGAATTCTTAAAATCAAAGGTGAAGTAGAACCAAGTGATCGTGAATATGCTTATAAAGGCATTTCATCTCGCAAATTTGAGAAGAGCTTCCGCCTCTCAGAATTTGTCGTAATAGATGGTGCAGATCTTGAGGATGGAATACTCGTAGTGTATGCTAGAGTTGAACTCCCAGAAGAAAAGCGTCCTAGGAAGATCGAATTAGGGTCTACTGGGTCAAAGAAAAAAGCCTTTCTCAAAGGCTGATGACGGCGAATCTCAGTAGAAAAACTTAAACTTCTACTGGAGAAATATAATGAAATCTATAATCCATATGATTGGAAAATATGATGACGTTAATGAGGCCTTAACTACTTTGATAACTGGATTAACTGCTATTAGTTTAGCACCAATCACAATCATGTTCTCTTTGTAGTTGAGCCACTTGAACTCATGCGGGGCTAAGAAATTAGCCCCCACCTTTTGAAAATAAAGTGAAAAAAACGTTTACAAAACGACTAAACTATGGTATAATATATACATGCTTCAATTCTATACAAACGTTTCTCGATATGGCAATCAAATTCTTTTACGAGGATATGATCATGGTCGAAGAATCGAAAAGAAAATCAAATACGAACCAATCCTTTTTACATCCACAAATCTAAAAACAAATTGGAAAGCTCTTGACGGAACTCCTGTCGGCGTAGCAAACGCTGGTAAGAGATTCGAATCTATGAGAGCAGCCAACGAATATGTAACAGCAAACAAAGGAGTCTCTGGTAAAACAATCTATGGAAACACGAAGTATATTCCTGCTTTTATCAATGACTATTATCCTGGCAATATAGAATTCAATCGAAGCACAATCAATGTCGCAACAATCGATATTGAGGTTGCATCCGATGATGGATTCCCTGAGCCAGAAAAGGCTGATCATAAAGTTATATCGATCGCAATGAAAAGTAATATTGGAGAAACATATTACGTTTGGGGTCTTGGCGACTATGATGTAGAACAATCGTATATGAAAGAAAACCTCGTAGTATATCGTAAGTTTGATCGTGAAGATGATTTGCTTATTAATTTTATTACGCATTGGTCTTCACAGCAACATAGTCCAGACGTCGTCACTGGTTGGAATACAAGGTTCTTTGATATTCCTTATCTTGTTAATCGTATTAATCGTATGCTTGGCGAAGCTTATGTTAAAAGACTGAGTCCTTGGGGTATGGTTGATAGACAAGAAGTAACTAAAATGGGTAGAACTCAAACTGCTTATGAGCTTAAAGGTATATCTCAACTTGATTATCTTGACTTATTTAAAAAGTTTGGTTATTCATATGGGCCACAAGAGTCGTATAAACTTGATCATATTGCTCATGTTGTACTTGGTGAAAACAAACTTTCATACGAAGAATATTCTAATCTTCATACTTTATACAAACACAATCATCAAAAGTTTATTGATTATAATATTAAAGATGTTGAGCTTGTAGATCGTATAGAAGATAAGCTTGGATTGATTACACTTTGCATGACAATGGCATATAAAGGTGGCGTAAACTATAATGACACGTTTGGTACCACATTGATATGGGATACGATCATATATCGTAAACTGTTTGCAAACAATATTGTTGTTCCATTTATCGAAGATAAAACAAAGTCAGCTTATCCTGGTGGGTTTGTAAAAGATCCACATGTAGGAATACATGATAACATTGTATCGTTCGATCTTAACTCACTCTATCCATCAATCATTATGCAATACAATATGTCGCCAGAAACGATTGCCAATGGAGAGATTACTCAGTTTGATATTGAAAATGTTCTTACTCAAGCTTCTCGTCCCGATAATCGTGGCAAAGCTCTTGCAGCAAATGGACAATACTTTAACACTGATCGACCAGGCATTGTTCCATTTATTATTGATGAAATGTATAAAGAACGGGTGGACATTAAACAACAAATGATCACTGCTCAAAAAGAATTAGAAAAGGTAGATAAAAATGATAAGCAAGAAATGTATCGAATCGAAAGAGATATCGCAATTGCAGAGAACAGACAAATGTCAATTAAGATTCTCCTTAATAGCTTGTATGGCGCTATGGGCAATCGCTACTTTCGTTTTTTTGACCAGCGAATCGCTGAAGCCATTACCCTTACAGGACAACTTACAATTCGATGGGCCGAGTATTCGCTCAACGCCTATCTCAATCGAGTGCTACAAAACAAAGAATGGAAAGATTACATCGTTGCAATCGACACAGACTCTTTGTATGTATGCTTAAATGATCTTGTAGAAAAGGTACAACCAAACAATACAATCGATTTCCTTGATAAAGTTTGTCAAGATGCGTTGGAACCAGAGCTTGAAAAATCTTATGCTGATCTTTACAGCATGTTAGGCGGTGTAGATAATCGTATGGTTATGAAACGTGAAGCAATCGCTGATCGTGCTCTTTGGACGGCAAAGAAACGATACATTATGAATGTGCATGATAACGAAGGCGTAAGATATGCTGAACCTAAAATGAAGATTATGGGTATTGAAGCAATTAAGTCTTCTACACCAGCGCCGTGTCGTAAAGCTCTTAAAGAAATCTTTCATGTTATTATGAAAGAAGATGAAAAATCAGTACAGCTTGCAATCGAACAGTTTAAAAACTATTTCAAAACTCTTGAGCCAGATGAGATTGCTTTTCCAAGAGGAGTAACTCAAGTTAAGAAATGGCAAGATAGAAATAGTCTTTATAAAAAAGGTACTCCTATTCATGTTCGTGGCTCAATTCTATACAACAAACTTGTAGAAGATATGCAACTTAAAAAGAAATATGAACCAATCAACAATGGCGAAAAGATTAAGTTCTTATATCTTCGTCAACCAAATTCAATTCATGAAAATGTAATCTCATTTCCAAACTATCTTCCTGATGAGTTTGGCTTAAAGAAATATATTGATCATGAATTACAATTCCAAAAGACCTTCCTTGACCCAATTGAACCTATCCTAGATGCAGTTGGCTGGAATTCAAAAGAAGTCGCAAGCCTCGAGGATTTTTTTGGATAAAAACGTTTACAAACTACTAAAAGTATGGTATAATATATACCTATGGAGAAAAATATGAAACTAGTAAGATTATCCTCAGGAGAGGAAGTAATTGGCAAAGTAGTAGATAATGGCAGTGACATTACTATTACCGATGGCTATTCTTTAATACCAGCTGGAGAAGGCAAAATTGGATTTATGCCTTTCATGGCTTATACAAAAGCAAAAGAAGGAATCACTATTCCTAAAAACTTTGTTGTATTCATGGTCGATCCAGTCGATGAGTTAGTCGATCAGGTAAGACAAATGGATACTGGACTTGTTACACCTAAGAATAAGATAATATCATGAGCAAAGACTGGGTAAAAGATATACATGACATGCAAACCAAGTATGGTACTCGTGTTTGGATGTCTCAGGCTAATGAAGAACAAAAGAAAAGATTCTTAGAATTTAGAATTGATTTTTTAAGAGAAGAGTTAGATGAAACAGAAACAGCTCTTATAAATATGGATGCTGAAGAAATAGTTGATGGTCTTATTGATCTTTGCGTTGTAGCAATTGGTACACTTGATGCTTTCAATGTCGATCCACATGTTGCTTGGAATGAAGTTCTTAAAGCAAATATGAATAAACATCCAGGAGTAAAACCTGAAAGACCTAATCCACTTGGATTACCTGACTTAATAAAACCAGACAATTGGGAGGCACCAAGTCACAAAGACAATCATGGTAAGCTTAACGATATTCGATAGTATATACGATAATAAAACAAATAAACGTATGGACTATACTAGCTTCGACGAGTTCGAGGCTATCCTGTATAAGCTATCAGAATCTACAAAATATCCAACAAAACAAGATGCGCCTTTATTAAGTCCAGCCATCTATCAACCTGATACTACTCGTGCAAATGATAATGTTGTAGGTTGGGGTGGCTTTGGTATTCTTGATATTGATGACTATGAAGGAGATTTAAAAGATATTGAATCAAAGTATGATAAGTATCGTTATGTTTGTTATTCAACAGCTTCATCTACAGTTGAATCTCCAAAGTTTCGTTTAGTGTTTCCATTGACATCCAATGTAGATAAAGATGATATTAAGCATTTTTGGTATGCTTTAAATAAAGAGATTGGCGATATTGCTGATGCTCAAACCAAAGACCTAAGCAGAATGTATTATGTTCCTGCTAAATATAAAAACAGTTTTAACTTTATTTTCTCTCATGATGGAGAAGTTATGAATCCAAACGACCTTATGGAAAAGTATCCATATGTTAAACCTAATCAAACAATGTTCGATCGTTTTCCTGAAGCAATACAAAAAGCTTTACTTGAAAGAAAGCGCAACGAATTAAATAATACAAACTACACATGGACATCTTATCAAGATTGTCCTTTTGTCAATAAGAAACAAGTTGACGAATATAAAACAATTACAGATACTGGCTGGTACGCAAAGATGTATCAAATCATGCTTACAACAGCCGGCAACGCAATGAGTAAAGGATATCCTATTACTCCAAAAGAAATAGAGTATATCTGTAGAGACTTGGATACTGACACAGGTGGTTGGTATCTTAAAAGAGATTTAGAAAAAGAGGCAGCACGAGCTATCGAGTTTGTGTTTAAAAATAATATATGAGTAAATTTGGTAAAGCAATAGATAAAGAAGTAGAAGAACAAAAAAGACAAATGTTTAAATCATTCCTAGGTGGAATGTTATTTGGATTTTTATTAGGAGCAGTTATGTTTGCAATACCTAAAGCTCATGCAAGTGATGCTAATAATGAGATATATTGTCTTGCTCAAAACATTTATTTTGAAGCAGGTAATCAACCACTTGCAGGTAAGATTGCAGTATCACAAGTTGTAATAAATCGGACTGAACATGCGTTCTATCCAGATTCGATTTGTGATGTAGTTTATCAAGCAAAAATGAGAGTTAACTGGAAAAATGAATTGGTTCCAATACGAAATCAATGTCAGTTTAGTTGGTTCTGTGATGGTAAATCAGATGATCCAGTAGATTCAACTACGTGGTTATCATCATTAAACATCGCAAGAAATATAATACAAGGTAAATATGGAGATATCACAGAGGGAGCAACACACTATCATGCAACTCGTATAGAACCATATTGGGCAGCTTCATTAAATGAGACTGTCATTATTAACGATCACATATTTTACAAATAGGAGAAAAAAATGTACAGATATAAAGTTGACGTAACACGAATCGTAGATGGAGATACCGTTGATGTAGACATCGATCTTGGTTTTAAAATTACTATGAAAAAACAAAGAGTAAGATTAATGGGTATTGATACTCCAGAATCGAGAACAAGAGACTTAGAAGAAAAGTTCTATGGTAAACAAGCTAAGAAGTTTCTTACTTCTCTCTTAGAAGAAACTGAGGTTCAATTAGTCGTTCATGATAAAGGTAAGTTTGGCCGAATTATTGGAGAGTTGTTTATAATACAATCTGAAAACGAAGGCCATCCAGTATTTGAAGTTGATACTGAAAAAAGTGTCAATCAATTAATGATGGATAACTATCATGCTGTTCCATATATGGGACAATCAAAAGACGATACTATCAAAGGACATATGATGAACAGAGCAGCTTTAAATGAACAGGGTATTATATACACAAAATGATTAACTTAGGAAATAATTTCAAATTTAATATCAATGATATTCCTGAAGATGAGTGGAACAAAAGAGCTCGTAAAGAAGCTGAAGAAATCAAAAGTAATCCAAAAGATAAACACAGAGATTTAGAGTCTGATATATATCCTAATACAAGAAGAGGTCATGGAGCTGAATGGTTTAGCATGTTAAATTTAGAACATACTGATAATCCAAAAAAATATCAAGACACATATGATACTGATGATATAAGAGCAGAACATAAAGTATCGCTAAGTAGAAAGTACTTAGATATGACAATAGAAAACTATGAAAAGCTTTTACTTGATGATTCTACTGATTGGCATATAAAGAGAGCTAAAAATATGGCAAAAAGAGTTTATGGTTGGATTAATCCATATGATGATTATGAAGCAAAAACTTATACAAATGAATACACGCTTGTCGGGATATGGGAGTTTGATAAAAAACTAAAAAAACTTGTTTACATTTCGCCAAAAGTATGGTATAATAGATATATTAAATAAATTATGGAGACATTATGAAAGAAAGCCTAAGAGTCCTGCAAGAATGCGCAGAACTACAAACTAAAAAATCACAAGACTATCAAAGCTCTGAATCTACAGTAGTTCAAGCAATGCACTATAGACGTGGCATTGATACGATTCATGATATCATTCTTGGTAAAATCATGAGAGCAACATCCTTGCTTGAATCAACCGATGAACCAAACTTCGAAAGCATTGAAGATACTTATAAAGACATGATTAACTATTGTTCTTTTGCAGTTGCTTATGCTCGTGGTAAAATGGAAGGCCAAGATCCACAGAGAGATATGTTCAATAACAGGATTCAAAATGCAGACGACTAAAGATATCGCAGAGATATTTGTTAATGCTCTTGAATCAAAACAGTTTACAACAGATAAAACTGGATGTAAGACTGTAGAAATTATTGGCGCATCATTCCTTGCTGATAAACCAGCTATCTTTGGTACTCCAAACAAAGAATATATCAAAGCAGAACTTGACTGGTATGAATCAAAGTCAACAAATATAACTGATATCTATCCTGAAGGAGATAAAGAACCACCAAAAGCTTGGCAATCGACAGCAAATGTACATGGTGAAATCAATTCTAATTATGGTCATCTCATTTATAGTCCTAAGTTCTATTGTCAATATGAACAAGTGCTAACAGAACTTACATACAATATGGATTCAAGAAGAGCAACTATGGTTTATCAAAGACCAAGTATCTGGTTTGAATTCGATGAGAATGGTAAAAATGATTTTATCTGTACTAATGCCGTAACCTATTATATTAGAAATAGAGAACTACATTGTGTAGTTCAAATGAGATCTAATGATGTAGTGTTTGGTTATAAAAACGATTATGCTTGGCAAAAACAAGTACTCGTTAACTTAGCAGCAGATCTTAATAAAGAAAAAGTACTTGGTCATATTGGCTTAGGTGACATTCACTGGCAAGTACAAAACTTACACGTATATGAAAGACACTTTGACCTTATCAAGTAATTGGGATACGAGATATCTCGCTTTAGCATGGCACTTTGGCACATGGTCAAAAGATCCAAGCCGACAAATTGGTGCAGTTGCTATTGGAGAAAATGGTGAAATTATTGCTCAAGGATACAATGGATTTCCACGAGGTATTGAAGATACTGAAGAAAGATATAATGATAGAGAAGAAAAGTACAAGTACGTTGTACATGCAGAAATGAATTGCATTTATAACGCAGCATCAAATGGAGTATCGTTAAAAGGCTCGACATTATATGTACACGGATTACCAACTTGTAGCGAATGCGCAAAAGGTCTTATCCAAGTCGGCGTCAAAAGAGTAATGGCTTTCTCTCAAGATACTCCAGATCGTTGGAATAAAAGCGATACATTAACAGAACAATTATTTGAAGAAGCAGGTATAGAATATGAGTCAATCAAAGTTTGACGCAAAAGAATTAGAGAATTCAAAACGTATATTTAAGAGCGCGACTCCTAAGTATACAATTGATTGGTATATAAAATGGGTAGCATCAGCTATTCTTTTATTGGCAATGGCAAGCAGGTCTAATCCTGATCTTGCGTTCTATGATCAAGCATTTTCCTTAGTAGGAACATTTGGTTGGTTAATAGTAGCTCTTATCTGGAAAGATAGAGCATTGATAATTTTAAACACGGCAGCAGTCATTATCCTCGGAAGTGGTCTGATAAGTGTTATAACTAATAGTATATAGTGAGCTACTCTGGAACTCCCAGTCAAATTTCTCACTCAAATAAACTGATATAAACAAGGAGAAAATAATTATGTCAAAAATCAAAGCAGGCATCATAGGTGTCGGATCATGCGCGAAGTCTCTCGTAGAGGGAATTCAATATTATAACGAAAATCCAGAAGACAAAATAGGTCTTATGTACGAAGATATCGGAGGATATAGTGTCCACGATATAGAATTTGTAATTGGATTTGATATCGATAAAAGAAAAGTCAACAAGAAATTGGCAAAAGCTTTAAGAGCTCAGCCTAATTGTGCTATGGATCATGTCGAAAAAATAAGTACTGATAGTAATACATCATGTGTAACAAAGGATGCATTGGTATATTCAGCTCCAGAAATGGACGGGATAGCACCACATATGCATGACTATCCAGATGAAGTTACATTTGTAAATGGAGCTATTCCAGCTGAATCATTCGATAGAACAGTTGAATTATTACAGTATCATCAAGTAGATGTACTTATTAATTACTTACCAGTAGGATCAGAAGAAGCATCAAGATACTGGATTGATGTTGCACTTGCTGCAGGAGTTCATTTTGTAAATTGTATACCTACATTGATATCAACAGAAGATGCAACTGAAACTGAGCAAAGATTTATCGATGCTGGGTTATCCTTTATTGGTTCTGATATGAGATCAGCTTGGGGAGCTTCAAGAATGTCTGAAGTCTTACAAGGTGCGATGCTAGATTCTGGTCTTATGATTACTCAACATATTCAAATGAATATGGCTGCAGGATCTACTCAAGGACAAGAGCATATAAGAACAGGAAGAACAGCAAACACTGACTTCTTAAATATGGCTAAGCAATATAGATTAAAGAACAAACATATCTCAAAAGAAAACGTCCTTAAAGGACAGAATATTGTAAGAGATGAGTCGACAGCAGGTATGACTTTATTTGCTGGTCCATCTCTTACCGTTCAACAAAAACCAGGTGGAGAATATATTTCATCTGATAATAAAATAGCAAACTTTGATATGATTGCTTATGGATTTGCTGGAGCAAGATATGAAATGTCAGCAAGACTTTCAGTTCAAGACTCTCCAAACTCTGGTGGAGTTGTAGTCTCAGCAATTAGATTTTGTAAGGTAGCTTCAGAGATGGGTATTGTAGGTTATTTAAGAGGACCTTCTGCGTGGACTCAAAAGACTCCTCCAGTACAACTTAAAACTGAAGATGCTAAATTTGAATGTGACGCCTTAGCGAGAAGAGTCATTACAGACATGACTAAACCTCAGCTCAAAGAAAATAGACCTAAAGCAAAAGACTTGCTTTTTACATTTCAAGATTCAGTAAACGATTATGAAAGTAAATAGTTTCGATATTGATGGTGTAATCTATTTTGGCGAAGACGTCACCGGCGTAAGACCCTGTGAAAATGATATTATTATCACAGGGCGGCCTTACCATGATAGAGAAGAAACAGAAAAAATGCTACATTCAAGAGGCATATATAATACCGTATATATGAATCCACTTGATCGTCATGATAATCCAATCTATGGTAGAAAAGCTTCTGGCATCTTTAAAGGTCAAATGATTAACATGTTAAAAGATCTTGGTGTAGAAGTACAAATGCATTTTGAAGATGATCCTATCCAAATAAAAGAAATTAAAAAGAGATGTCCAAACATTTCAATAGTACATTGTAAGAGAGATAACGAGGAACGTGTCAAGTATTAAATATAATTACGATTGGTGGAACTATGATAAAGAACTTATGAAAGAGTTCAATTGGTTCTTATATAAAGTCAATCAAAGATCAGGTATTCAACTTGATTATATAGATGAAACATATGAAGCTGTTAATCGTCACGGAGATAATGATTTTGGTCTTGGAGAAGACGTAGAATATTTTCATCCAACAATTACACTTGATGATCGTATGAGATTTATTGGCCAAGAGATTGCAAGTTTAGATACTTCAATAATGAATATTGTTGGCAATACTTTTATATCTCATTTCTATGGAGGAAGAGGAGTTCACTTCTTAGCTTCAGGAGAAGACAATGTATTTGTTGACTTTGATAGATTTGCAGATGAAGATAAAGATTATATACAATCAATAAGACAGAATTTAGATAAAGCAATTGCAAACAAACAGCCAATATGGGGAACAACAGAACTTCATACTTCGATTCAAACAGCTGCAAGAAATCATTGTCGACAAAAGTATCATGATAAAGATAGAAAGTTTCATCCAGTTGATGTATGTGAATGGGTATCTTCATTTAGAGATACTGGATTCTTAGAACGTATGCAACTCTGCGATCATATGTCAGAGATATATAATCTTTTAAGAGAACAACCAGGCATTGGACATTATTATGGATTTCACGGAGCTGCTTCATCATCGGTATTGCCACAAATGAAGTATCATCATGATCAAAGATTTGTCGCACCAGGACCAGGAGCTGTTTATACAATAGAACTTATGTGGCCAGATGCTCCAAAGAAACTATATGATGAAGCAATTTATTTTATGAGAGAGAATGCAGATGAAATAGGACTTACAAAAGACGTTGTATTTCATCCTCAAGCATTCAATATAAATAAAAAAGATGGAACTAAATTGTTTCAATATGAACAAGATTCTCTTAAATACTACGGAACTGAAGTATTGTCATGTCAGTTCGGCGTATATCTACAAATAAGAGAAGACGAACGAGCATGCGCGCGTAGACGTGTAGCACGTGTACAGAAGACAAATACACTTACAGAATTTTTTGAATGAAAAATATAATTAATTGTCCATTTATTCCAATAGCCAAAAGGCCAGGTTCTCATAGAGGAGCTGCTGGAGTAATGTATGGAGATATGATAAAGGAGAAATATGGAAATTGCGATGTTAACTACGGTGGAGAGATTGAAGACCATAATGTTTATGATAATCTTTGGGTTTATCATGGTACTGACTGGTCTGGTGGAATTAATATGTTTGGTGGTGTATACGGTTTTCCGTATGTTAAAAACACTGTTAATTTTTCTCAGTTCAAAGGTAGGGTCTTTTCCATTGGAATCGACTTCCCGCCGTACCACGAAATGGTTAAATCAAAACTTGACTCGGCTAAAAAAGAAGTTCAACCAGAATGGCATGATGTAGACTTAGACAATCTTGAAAGAATGTATAATCAAGCAGTCAGAATAGACTATCCTAATCCTACACGTAAAGTAGTAATAGGAGATAGTCATTCAATTTGTATGTATCGTCCAGGTTGGACTGTTAATAGCGTTCCATTTAAAACTTTGAATGGAGCAATCAATGATGGATTTGATACTTTTATACCACATGAATACGATGAGCTAGAATGTTACTTTGGTAATATCGATGTTCGTCATCATGCAATACGATTAGAACAAAAGGTTGAAGATTTAGCAGATAGATATATTGAAGAAGCAAGTAAGTATAAAGCTAAGATTTATGAGTTGCTTCCAATTGAAGATGTCAGTAGACGAATACCACAATCAGGCTTCTATAAAGGACAACCATTTTATGGTTCGTGGAAAGAAAGAAACGATTGGAGAAATCAATTCAATGATTATATTGAAAAAGAATATGGTATCATAAGATGGACAAAATATCTATATAATGATGAAGGCAAACTCGATTTTAAATATATGGAGAAGCCGCAATCAATACATTTATCAAGAGAGTTCTATCCACATTGGAATGGAATAGAACCACAAGGATTAGAGGAATTTTTCGGATGAGTTATGCTAGCATAGTGCCACTTATAGGTGGAGAAACAATAGCAATGGAGAATGTCTTTGGAGAAAAGCCAAAGTATTTCTTAACGTTTGATGGGTTTCAAGCAAATGAATCTCACATAAACAATTATTATAACCATAAGGTCCCATATTTGAACCTCTCAGAGGGAGCGAGTTACACAGAAAAAGTTGATGTGATTAATACTGTATGCCCATGTGCAGGGCTGAGCTCACTTAGTCCATCTGCTTCAAGTAATAATCCTATGAACGAATGGATGTATAAGTCTGCCGAATATGTACTTGGCGAGGTTCAACCAAAGGTCTTTTGGGGAGAGAATGCTCCTAGGTTAGCAAGTAAGATGGGAGAACCCGTAGTTCGAAGATTAAGAAAGATTGGAGAAGAACATGGTTATACATTTAGTATTTTTAAAACAAAATCTATACTTCACGGTCTTAGTCAAGTAAGAGATCGTACATTCTATTTCTTTTGGAAAGGAGATCAAGTACCACTCTTTGATTATGTATTAGAAAAACCAACTATGATTGCTGATGATATAAGAGAAGTTAAAAGATGCGATGATGATCCTATGAGTCAAATACTTTGTAATGATAAGATTCCATCTGAAGAACCATATTATAAGTATGTACTTGAAGAATTAGAGGGTGGTATATCTCATAGTGAATTTCAAAACAAAATAGAAAAGACAACTAACCCTATGGATTACATAGAAGAAAGAACAACTTACAAAGAAGTTGCTAAATGGATGAGAGCAAACGGTTTTGAGAATGTAGCAAAGAAATGCGATAGACAATATCATAAGCTGAAAGCTGGCGGTAATATCATGAGAAAAACAACAGAGATTCCTAAAGATAAAATAGGAGCTTTTGTCGGTCATATGCCAACATGCTTAACTCATCCTGATGAAGATAGATACTTAACAGTACGAGAAGCTTTATCACTTATGAAGTTACCATTTGACTTTATATTGCTTGATGCAAAAAGATCGTTAAACCACATATGCCAAAATGTACCAGTCACAACAGCAGAACATCCTGCTCGAATGGTAAAGGAATATTTAAATAATAACCTTGAGTTAATAGACACTCAGTTCTTAGTACAAGATAACAAAAAAAGAACCTATGAATATGAAAAAAACAGTTTACAACTCACTGATTTTATGGTATAATATATACAATGAAAAATAAAAAACGGAGAATATATGCCCAGTATTGATTTAAGGCCAAGGCCCAATCGAAACCCACGTGACAAACGTCCTCAAAAGGAAATGCCCTTTGACGTTGGTCTTAGAAAATTTAAAAAAGCCTGTGAGAAAGCAGGTATCGTACAAGAAGTACGTGAACGCCAGTATTATGAAAAGCCAGCTCAGCGAAAGCAACGCAAAAAAGCTGAAGCTATCAGTAGGACTCGCAAATTACAACGTATGCATGATGCATATAACAGGCCATTAAAGGCTAGGAGAAGATAATATGTCTATAATGGATAAATTAAAAAAGAATAGTAAAGTAAAAGAGACTTCTATTCTATCGAAGTCAATACTTTTTGCTGAAAAAGATATAACTGTCACTGATGTTCCAATGGTCAACGTTGCGTTATCAGGAGATATTGATGGAGGATTAACTTCAGGACTTACAGTTCTTGCTGGTCCATCCAAACATTTTAAAACTTCATTTGCTTTATTGATGGGTGCGGCCTATCTTAAACAACATGAAGATGCTGTTATGTTATTCTATGATTCAGAGTTTGGTTCACCACAATCTTATTTTGAATCGTTTGGTATCGATACTGAAAGAGTATTACATACACCAATTCAAAATGTTGAAGAATTAAAGTTTGATTTAGTAGGTCAACTTGAAAACATTGAAAGAGGAGATAAA
>ENA-OWPI01001387-OWPI01001387.1-marine-metagenome-genome-assembly--contig:-NODE-1387-length-27189-cov-4.045589_pt1 | contig 27189 bp, 23 predicted proteins | sample MGYA00238138_ERZ651775 | MGnify/ENA primary metagenome ERZ651775 (study PRJEB26906, sample SAMN06265043) | marine metagenome | isolation source: Helgoland LTER site | place: Germany:Helgoland, sampling...
AAGAAGAATGATTTTGTAGAACCAGCTGAAGCTCCAGGTGAGGGGAGGCGTCGCCCCCCAAACGAGGAAGAAAACAAGGCGGAAATGCACCCCCTAAAGAAGTTCATCATGGAAAAATTTAAGATTGTAGAGATTGATTATGAGAAATTTAACAAGGATAACAAGTGGGCCATTCGTCCGGGTAAGGATAAGAAGTGATCACTTGGATCGAGCGGATTTAAGTTTATCACTTCGTTGTTTTGAACTTGTGGGTGTGGGTGTTTTTGTTCTTTGCTTCTTTATGGGTGTTCTGCCTGTTTTTGGGCCTGATTTTTTCACGTTTTTCACGTTTAGTTTTCTTAACCTTGCTAACAAATCGTTCGTTGGTTGATACGGTCCGGACCTAGAATTCAAGGGTATCTGGTTCACCAGCGTTCTATAAACCCTCGCTCTCGGTGAATTGACACGTATTTGTCTGTTCACGGTGTTGCTTCTTGTGGGTGCCTTATATAAGAAACCTATCACCATATCACGAGATACACTTCCCAGATTTTTGTTATTTTGATACGCGACTTCATGGGGTGTATCGTGGGGTGTGAAGAATACGAGTTTTCCTTTCTTGGGAATTATCTTTTTCGGTAAGGTGTTATTAGCACCTTTAAGAAGTAAAATTCCACGATCGTTTATAGGCGCGTTGCGTCCATTCCTCTTAGGAGTTTCTACAAAGTATATGAATTGTATGTAACCTTCTCCCAAAGATTGTGATGTTGAATAATCCGTGTGAAACCTCTGACGTTCACTGTAACTTTGAGCGTTGATATCATCTACTCTCCGTAAGTAAAGTCTGTAATTTTTTACATCTTGTTTAAATCTATCTGGTAAGTAACTAGTTAACACGCGGTATAAATTTTTTGATAGACCCTTGACCGAATGTCTCGGGTGTGTCAATAAAGTTTTGATGTCCACCATAGTACCTAATCCATAAGATGTCAAATGCATCTTCTGGGAACCCTTGAAATTCACGATTATCCGCATAGTGGAATTCAGGGTTAAGTTGAAAATTCAACGGTCCAAGTTTACCAGCTACTCCAGCACTTATTAACTGCTGGGACCCACTCAAAGGCAATAATGTACCGTCATTCCTACTGAAAGGATGTTTTTCGATAAATCTAGATTTCGAAATTAGGGGTAGCCAAAGTATGCTCTTTTTTTGAACAGAAGAATCTTTTTTAGCCCTCAGAAGATTTTGATTGTAGTATGAATTAGACAGTGGTCTAATCATAAAAGAAGCCGTACTGTCAAATTCGCCTAGTAATTGAGCCCTTCTATAATAGTCTTCTAAGACTGTGCCTACTTGTACTTGGCCTTGTCCAAAAGATGACTGTGAAATGGCTAATAATAAAAGCGCCTTAAAAATTAATCTACGAGTCATCCGTTGTTATTCAGGTAAGCTTATTGTTGATATTTTCATGTTGTCAATAGACCAACTTTTTAAGCACAAATCAGGGCCTGCATCTTTAATGCCAGCGGCAATATTTATTTCTAGACTACTTGTATTGTGTTGAAATACTTCTGTGTACCGGATTAATTTGCTTCCTCCAATTTCATCTTTATAGAAACACACGCCAGGCAATGAGGGGTCTTCTATACCAGCGTTTTCTTTGTTATTACCTTCTCCAATCCTATTGGGAAAACTCTGAATCTCCTCGCAATCATATGTTTGACATTTTGTATTTACAATTGAAGAAAAATAGACATTGCGTTTATCAATGTTCAATATCATAACATCTTGACCATTGCCCCTAAGGCCGTTTCCTTCCCACTTGTCATGTACATAAAAGTCGAAACTGATTCTAATCCATTGATGTTCTTCTATACCCTCGATATTCAGTGTAAGACCACCAGTACCAAACCTACCTAAAGTTCTGGTTTTGTTGAAATTAGAAAATACCTCACTTATCTGATCATAAGACGAATAGGCAGTATCTATTGCTGTATATACCTGCTCATCACTTTCATAGTCATTGAAATATATAGTTAATTCTTCAGCATCTTGGCTGATGCAGCTATTCAGGAATAAGATGAAAAAGGCTAATACTGAAACTCTGAATATTTGCATGACTTTTATATGCGAGAATAAATAAGTGAACTATGTATTATGGAGCTTAAGGTTGGAACAATATAATTGCAATTACATAAGAATACTTTAGAGAATAAACTTTTGAGGCCTTCTTTAAAATAGTTTAGGAGAATATCTTAATCTATGGTCGTGGTCTTTTGTTTATTTGTAAAGTTTTAACTTAAAGTGTGGGCTTTGGCTTTTCACTAAACTATTCTGGTGGATTTTGACTAAAATATTTCTGGAGTTAAACAACGTAATTTTAACAAGAAAATAACTTAAGGTTAAAATTGATTTTGGCTTTTTTATTTGATGGGTTTCGTATTTTTGTAAAATATCATTTATCTTATTTCAGTTTGAAGATTAATTAGAGTAATTGAAGAAGCGATTTAATAAATATTTTCCCCCACTTTTCATCTCAGGAGAAATTCTGATTTTGACGGTGCTATTCTTTTTGTCTCTCTACATTGGGTTTGGGTCATTTGAATTGAACCAGCCTTACACGACAGCTTTCTTTGTGTATATCATAAGCTGGCCAATACTGTCGTACATAAGTCGTGATTATAAGATTGGAAGGGCCGTCAGTTACTATAACACTTTTAAAAAGGCATTCACGAGTGTTTTTGTTTTTGTATCGCTAATCACGCTCGTATGGCTTTTTATGGCAGGCGAAGTCATTGAGAGACACTTCATAACATCTTTAATTTTATTGCTTTTTGTCTGGCTGACGATTTATAGAGTTTTTATACATCTAATTTTGGACCGCTACAGAACCTTCGGTGGAAATATTAAGAATGCGGTCATTATAGGTTATGACCCGCTAGGCTTTAAATTATTCGATTTATTACAGCGCAAACCACACTATGGTATTAGATGTAAGGGTATATTCTCTATTACTCAACCTACTGTCAAAGATAGCCACTATCCAGTTAGTGGTATTATTAGTGACTTTTTTGAACTAGATTTTACCGAGATAGATTCGGTTTATATTAGTGATAGGCTGGGGCAAGGTGAGAAGAACAAGATCATTCAATTTGCTGATAACCATGCAAAAAGAGTGAAGTTATTACCTGAAATTAAGACTGATTTACTTAAGACATTTGTGCTGCGCAGGTATGAAAGCGTAGCGGTGATTGATATTAATCGCTTACCACTCGATAGTGTTCTTAATCGATTTGCCAAACGTTCTTTTGACCTTTTATTCTCGAGCGTTGTAATTGTGTTTCTCCTTTCATGGATGTGGCCTCTATTTGGTTTGATCATAAAACTCGAAAGTAAGGGACCTGTTTTTTTTAAGCAATATAGGGAAGGGAAAGATGGATCAAAGTTCCTATGCCTTAAGTTTAGAACTATGATTAAGAATGATCAGGCAGATACAATGTGGGCTGCTAAAGATGATCCTCGCACTACCAAATTTGGTTCATTCTTGAGGAAAACATCTTTAGATGAATTTCCTCAATTTATCAATGTTTTTCTAGGTCAGATGTCCGTAGTTGGACCAAGGCCTCATCCAATCTCTCTTAATGAGGCTTACAAGACAACGGTTGAAAAATTTGCAAAGCGGCATGAATCTAGACCAGGGGTGACAGGGCTTGCGCAAGCGATGGGTTATCGCGGTGAAATTAATCAGTTCTATCAAATGAATTCAAGGGTAAAACTGGATCGCTTTTATCTCCAGAATTGGTCTTTTTGGCTTGACTTGAAAGTCATCGTTTTAACGGTCTTTGGGATAGTAAAAGGACAGGATAACGCCTACTAAAATAGAGCTGTTGCCAATAGAAAATGTTCTTGCAGTAAAAACTTGAAGGGCACAATGCTCTGTACTCTTAAGCTCTCAGCTTTTATTCAAAAGGTTAAACCAGTTTAGCACTATTTAGAAGGCTACTTTCCAAATGGAGTCTTTGTAAGATCAAGGTGATAGAGTCATTTCCCATTTATTATCTGCATATACTTCAACAAGCAATAATAAAAATGAGTCTAATCTATAAGATACAGGGTAGACTCATTAAGTGCTGCATTAGTTGTAGCATGATAAAGTATGTCTAATTGGCGTAAGAAGAAAAGTTTTTATGCTCGGTTTTGTTAAGCTTTTCAGAAGATAAGGATTTGAAATAGTTGTAAGTAATCTCTAAGCCTTCTGCTCGACCCACTTTGGGCGTCCATCCGAGAAGATCTTTTGCTTTTGAGATATCTGGTTGCCTTTGCATTGGATCATCAACAGGTAAATCTTTGTATATCACTTTTTGCTTCGTTCCTGTCAAGGTTATAATTTCTTCAGCAAATTGACTTATGGTAATCTCATCAGGATTACCAATGTTCACTGGGTAAGCATAATCAGACATAAGAAGCTTGAAAATTCCATCTACTAGATCGTCAACGTAGCAGAAAGATCGAGTCTGGCTACCATCACCGAATATTGTTAAGTCTTCGCCCCTAAGTGCTTGACCAATGAAGGCGGGTAAGACACGGCCATCATTCAGGCGCATTCTAGGTCCATATGTATTAAATATTCTGACGATTCTTGTCTCGAGATTATGATAGGTATGATAAGCCATAGTAATGGCCTCTTGGAAGCGCTTAGCCTCATCATAGACACCTCGAGGACCCACTGGATTCACGTTACCATAGTATTCCTCTACTTGTGGATGTACAAGGGGATCACCATATACTTCTGATGTAGATGCGATTAACATTCGAGCCCCTTTTACTCTGGCCAAGCCAAGTAAGTTATGCGTACCAAGTGAGCCTACTTTTAAGGTCTGAATAGGTATTTTAAGATAGTCTATCGGACTAGCTGGGGAAGCAAAATGAAGGATATAATCAAGTTGCCCTGCGACATGAACAAAATTAGAGACATCATGGTGATGAAACTCAAAATCTTCCAATGCCATCAAATGGTCAATGTTATCGAGGCTTCCTGTGATAAGGTTATCCATGCCTATGACATGAAAGCCCTCTTTGATGAACCTGTCGGAAAGGTGGGATCCTAAGAATCCAGCAGCTCCAGTTATTAATACGCGCTTTTTCATAGTCTTATTTGAGTCCAATACCATAATAGGTGTAGCCTAGTTCTTTCATCTCATCTTGGTCGTATACATTTCTTCCATCAAAGATTATTTTATTCTTGAGAAGCTTATTGACCACTGTGAAATTAGGGACTCTAAATTCTGGCCATTCGGTGACTAGTAATAAGGCATCTGCGTCAACAAGTGCTTCGTATTCGTCTTTCGTATAGGTGATCGTATCGCCTAAATCTTTATGGGCTTCTTCCATAGCTACTGGATCAAATGCTTTCACCTGAGCTCCAAGAGCAAGTAATTGATTGATGATTACAATTGACGGAGCCTCTCTCATATCATCAGTTTTCGGCTTAAATGAGAGTCCCCAAACTGCGAATGTCATTCCGCTTAAATCGCTACCAAAATGTTTTTTTACTTTATTGACCAATACAGATTTTTGGTCATCATTAACATCTTCAACGGACTGAAGAACACGCATTGGGTAACCATTTTCTTGAGCCGTTTTAATTAAGGCTTTGACATCTTTCGGAAAACATGAACCTCCATAGCCAACACCAGGGTAGATGAATTTAGTGCCGATTCGAGAATCGCTACCAATTCCTTTCCTAACCATATTCACATCAGCTCCCATGATCTCACATAGGTTGGCAATGTCGTTCATAAAGCTAATCTTAGTAGCAAGCATTGAGTTGGCCGCATACTTGGTCATCTCAGCAGAAGGTACATCCATGAAGATAATTGGATGACCATTAAGTAGGAAAGGCTTATAGAGTTTCTCCATGGTCTTCTGACCCTTTTCTGTTTCAATACCTACAACAATTCTGTCAGGCTTTAAAAAGTCTTGTATTGCAGCTCCTTCTTTCAAAAACTCAGGGTTTGAAGCAACATCAAATGTTAAATCTGAATTCCTCTTTTGCAATTCCTCTGCGACAGCAGACTTCACTTTTTCAGCGGTTCCTACTGGCACAGTACTTTTTGTTACTACTACCAGGTAGTCGTTCATGTGTTGACCGACTTCTCTTGCTACTGCCAAAACATATTTTAGGTCAGCACTTCCATCTTCACCTGGAGGGGTTCCAACGGCAATGAATACAGCTTCCGAATCTTGAATACTCTCTTTTAGACTAGTAGAGAAACTTAATCTTCCCTTTTCTACATTTTTCAGGACCATCGTCTCTAAGCCTGGCTCGTAGATTGGCATAATGCCTTCTTTAAGACCATCAATTTTCTTTTGGTCGATATCAACACATGTCACATCGATTCCAACTTCTGAAAAGCATGTTCCAGTTACTAAACCTACATACCCAGTTCCAACTATTGTGATTTTCATATTTTAATTATTTCCTGTAAATGTATTTTGAAGGAGACTATCCGAAAGATTTGATCGATCAAAAGTAGTATTCATTCGTTAAATGACAGAATATGTGGGTTAATTATCAGATAACTTTTTCTGCCAGTTCCATGCATCTCTCATTGAATCATCAAGGGAATGGCTCGTTTCCCACTTTAATACTTTTTTAGATTTATTTACTTCAGCATATATTTTTTCTACATCACCAGGGCGCCTAGGACCCAATTTAAAATTTAGAGATACACCCGTTATTTCTTCAAAAGATTTGATAACCTCCAAAACCGTATTTCCTCTGCCGGTTCCTACATTAATGACGTCAAAGTGATGGTCATTTTCTAATGAATCCATATGCTGGAGGCATTTTACATGAGCATCTGCTAAATCCATTACATGGATATAATCTCTTATGCACGTTCCATCCGCAGTGTTGTAGTCGTTTCCGAAAACCGTCAGAGACTCTCTTAATCCAGCGGCTGTTTGAGTAATAAAGGGAACCAAATTGTTAGGTACGCCCAAGGGCAGTTCGCCAATTTCACTAGAAGGGTGGGCTCCGATAGGGTTGAAATAGCGTAATGCCATTGATTTTAATTTAATCCCACTATTGACAGTATCCTCAATAATTTCTTCTCCAATTTGTTTAGTGTTACCGTAGGGAGAGTTGGCTGGTTTTTTCGGTGTTTCTTCCGTTACTGGCAATTCATCAGGCTGGCCATAGACGGTACATGAAGAAGAAAAGACCAATGAACTGACCTTATGATGCGTCATAGCCTCTAGCAGTACGATGAGGCCATAAACATTGTTTTTGTAATAGGAGAGAGGTATTTCGACAGATTCACCAACGGCTTTTTGAGCAGCAAAATGTATTACGCCTTCAATAGAGTTTTCAGTGAATATTTTGTCGAAAAGTGATCTATCTAATATATCACCTTCATAGAGACTGAATTCTTTTCCGGTTATTCGCAATAAGCCCTCTAAGACTGATCTATCTGAATTAGAGAAATTGTCAAGGATAATTGGATTGTAACCCTCTTCATGCAATCTGACTATAGTGTGTGAACCTATGTAGCCAGCACCACCTGTAACGAGAATGTTCTTCATATTTCTAAAAATAGCAGTATCAAGCCATTTAATCATGAAGGACTGTTATTTTTGTCTTTTAAATACTAAGGAATATCCCGCATGGCAGATAGGTTCAAGGAGATTGCAGATGAAATAAGGCTTTTTGTAGCATCAAATGCTGATGAACTCGAAGAGTATAGGTTGAGGTTTATCGGCAGAAAAAATGTTATTGGAGACTTATTTGCTCAGATGAGGGATGTACCCAATGAAGAAAAGAAAGCCTTTGGTCAATCGGTCAACGAACTTAAGGACTTAGCTCAGGATAAATTCCAAAGTCTAATTGAAGAATTAAATTCTGGCAATGAGTCTTCAGAAGATCATGATGACCTTACTTTGCCTCCAGTAAAATCAGATTTTGGTTCAATTCACCCTTTGACTGCTACACGCCAGCGGTTTATTCAAATTTTTGAGCGAATTGGCTTTAATGTGTCTTCTGGCCCTGAAATAGAAGATGATTGGCATAACTTCACAGCATTAAATTTCCCAGAGAACCACCCTGCTAGGGAGATGCAAGACACTTTCTTCTTAGAGAAGAACCCTGATATTGCCTTAAGAACTCATACGTCAAGTGTTCAAATTAGGGTAATGGAAAACGAAAAGCCTCCAATTAGAACATTGTCACCCGGTAGAGTATTCAGGAACGAGGCAATTTCTGCTAGGGCACATTGTGTGTTTCATCAAATGGAAGGGTTGTATATAGATAAAGATGTTTCATTTGCTGACCTTAAGCAGACGCTTTATCACTTTGTGAAAGAGATGTTTACTAAGGACACACAAATACGGTTTAGACCATCTTATTTTCCTTTTACAGAACCAAGCGCTGAAATAGACATCTCATGTCAAATTTGCCATGGCGATGGTTGTAACATTTGTAAGTATACCGGTTGGGTTGAAATTGGTGGATCAGGAATGGTCGATCCCAACGTTTTGATAAACTGTGGAATTGACCCGAATGAATATTCTGGTTTTGCTTTTGGAATGGGAATAGAAAGGATTACCATGCTGAGATACGGGATCAAGGACTTAAGACTCTTTACTGAAAATGACCTTAGGTTCTTAAAACAATTCAATTCGCTTTGATGAAACTTGAAGACATTTCAAAAATTGCAGTAATAGGTGCCGGTACCATGGGCCAAGGCATTGCTCAGATTTGTGCAATGGCTGGTTACGAAGTGGTGATCTACGACCTTAGTGAACAGACTTTAGTTACGGCTGAGGCGAATATCTCAACAAACTTAGACAAAGGTATTGAGAGAGGTAAAGTTACTCAGGCAGAGAAGATAGCGTCATTAGAACGGATTACCTTCTCTGGTGACGAGCGCTCACTAGTGGCAGACGTCATTATTGAAGCAATTATCGAGAACCTAGACGTTAAGAAGGCGCTATTTGCAAATCTTGAAGCGATAAACAGTGAAACCACAATTCTGGCCTCGAATACCTCATCTATTCCCATTACAAGAATAGCTGCTGGACTTAAATATCCAGAGAGATTCGTAGGAATGCATTTTTTCAATCCGGCTCATATCATGAAGCTGGTAGAAGTAATATCAGGTGTCGCGACAGATGACAGTGTGGCCAATACCATTGCAGATTTAGCACGAAAACTTGGGAAAACACCCGTCATGGCGGCAGATGCCCCTGGTTTTATTGTAAACCGTGTTGCAAGACATTTCTACGTTGAAGGCCTCAAGGTTTTAGAAGAAGGGGTAAGCGATGTTAACGGGATTGATCGTTTGATGGAGTCTTCGGGTTTCAGAATGGGTCCTTTTAGGTTAATGGATCTTATTGGCGTTGATACCAACTACTCAGTGACTGAATCAATGTTTAATGCCTTTCATCAGGAGGCTAAATTCAGGCCATCGCGTATCCAGCAGCAAAAGGTAGATGCTGGTCATCATGGTAGAAAGTCTGGAAAAGGTTTTTACAACTACGATTAAAGTAGGTCTTCAATCAATTTATCAATGGTTATCCCTTCAGCTTCAGCTTTGAAGTTTCTAATAATTCTATGGCGAAGAATAGGTTTGGCTACAGCTTGAACATCTTCAATGTCCGGTGAATACTTCCCATTGATTAATGCATGACATTTGGCTGCTATCACTAAGCTTTGTGACGCACGTGGTCCTGCACCCCATTCAATGTACTCTTGTGTAGCGGCAGGTGCTTTTTCGTTATTAACTCTAGTTTTATGCACTAAGCCAACTGCATATTCGACTACGTTATCGGCTATTGGTACTCTTCTGACTAGGTGCTGATAATTCATGACAGCCTTTCCGTCTAATATGTGGTTCACGGTGTTTTGAACATCTGAAGTTGTATTCTTTACTATGTCTACCTCTGATTGGAAAGTTGGGTATTCAAGTGTGATGTTGAATAAGAACCTGTCGAGTTGTGCTTCAGGTAAAGGATAAGTTCCTTCTTGTTCGATCGGGTTCTGAGTGGCCAATACAAAGAACGGCCTATCTAAATCAAAGTGTTGTCCTGCGACAGTTACAGAATACTCTTGCATTGACTCGAGGAGTGCTGCCTGAGTCTTAGGAGGAGTTCTATTGATCTCATCAGCAAGGATGATATTTGCGAAGATTGGGCCTTTTATAAATTTGAAATTTCTGTCTTTATCGATAGTCTCTGCTCCAAGGATGTCCGAAGGCATTAAATCTGGCGTAAACTGAATTCTTTTGAAGCTTAGGTCTAAGGCTGAAGACATTGTCTGAATCAGAAGGGTTTTTGCCAAGCCGGGAACGCCTACGAGAAGACTATGACCTTGACAAAATACCGAGGTCAAAAGAAGGTTTACAACTTCGTCTTGCCCTATAATTACTTTTGATATTTCTGCTTGCAGTCTTTTGAAATCTTCAAAGAATTTGTCGGCTAATGCGACATCAGATGTGTTATCACTCATACTTATTGATTCTTAATAATACCGCAACGGTTAAAAACGGGGTCTAGTTCTAGGTATACTTCTTGCATCTTCTCCTCTAAATACTCTGCACGCTTTAACGACTTTTTCATTTGAGTAGTAGCCGCTTTGAGCTTTTCATAGTCATCGGTTAGATTCGCCCTATGAGGAGGCATTCTTTTCTTATAGTATATTATTCTGGCCACCTTTGATTCACCTACTAGGACTGTTTGAGGTTCTGAAATGTCACCTTCTTGCATTTTATCAATCAAGAAAAATAACTCAGGATCGAGGGATTTTGCTGGTATCCGAAGTGATCCAAATTGATCTGCATAGAAACCTCCGTTGACCTTTGTACTCTCATCATCCGACACAAGCTGCGCAGCTTGTTCAAAGCGTATGCTATCGGTTAAAATCTTATTTCTAAGGTCCTCCAAAATCTTTGCGGCTTTTTCGAAATCATCCTCGCTTGGTTTTGGAGTCATAATGATATGTCTCGTTTGGTACTCGTTACCTCTCTTCTCAAGGAGTTGGATCAAATGAAAACCGAATGAGGATTCGACAGGCATTGAAATTTCTCCTGGCTTTAAGGCTAGTGCACCTGCCTCATAGGCGGGGTCCATAGTACCTCTTGATGCAAACCCTAGATTTCCTCCATCTTTGGCAGAAGGGCCTTCAGAATTAAAAGTGGCTAGTAGTTCGAAATTCTCTCCATTGATAGCACGCTCACGAATGGCAATAAGTTCTTTTTTAATACGCTCTTTTTCTGGCTCGCTAACGTCAGGCTCTTTTACAATAACACCAATTTCAAATTCCATAGGATAAAGGGGAAGGCTATCTTGAGGGAATCGGTTAAAGAATTTCCGAACCTCTTTGGGTGTCACTGTTATGTCTGATAGTACATTATTTTCTTGTTGCTCAACTCTTATTTGCTCCTCAATAGAAGGTTTCAGTTCGTTCATAATTTGATCTAATGACTTACCATAGGCTTTTTCAATGGCTTCTTCAGATCCGAAACGCTGGATAATTTGTTGGCTTCTGCTTCTTAATTCGAAGTCGATTCTGTTGTTTTCGACAACGACTGAATCTATTTCGGACATGATCAGCATTACCTTGCTTTCTACAAAGCTCTGAAGCAACACACATTTGGCATCGCCTTGAAAGCTTTGGGCTTGAGGGCTTGTTAAGAATGATATATATGCCGATTCTAACTCACTCTTGAGTATAATTTTGTCATCCACCTTTGCAATGATCTTGTCAACCACCTGCCCCTCTTGAGCAAATGAAGCAACTGGTATTAAAATGGCTAGAACCAAAATTGCCCTAATAATATATTTTGTAGTCTTCATTTTCCTTTGCACGTCCATAAATATCATTCTCCAAACTCTTCGCCAACGCTACCTTCCTCTTGTTGAGAATTATGTTTCTAATCTCTTCTTGCACAAACTCTAACGGTGAAGCCTCCTCTGAAATTTTGTACTCCTGAATATTAAGAAGGTAAAGATAGACAGAATCCACTTCTTCCACATACCTGTTACGCCTTAGAAATTGCACTTTATTAGAAATTGTAGATAATGGTGAGTTTTTTATAATGTCATCAAACTTAATCCATGTGGAATCTTCTAGTGAATAGTTGTCTGCGAATTGAAAAGCATAAGATTTAAGCGACTCCATATCTTGAGGTCGACTTGATTTTATCCAGCGTCTTACATCATTCTTCTTTGGAGCATCATTTGAAATTTTCAGATAGCGACCTCTAAAAATATTTTGCTTTAACGCGAAATTTATCTGGTTTTCTTCATAATAATCTCGAATTTCTTGGAAGGATACCGAGGTGTCCAAGGACTGTTGCACCATTAGCTTTTGGTACTCATAGGAGAGTAAGGTAAATCTGTAATCAGCTACTTTTCGTTCTATTTCAGACTGGTTAATCTTCATGTTATTATTGGCTTCTTGCACCAGAAGCTCCTTTTTTATCCAGTTTCTAACGAATTGCTCTACAATTAGCGCACTGTCTTCTCTTGAGGTCTGGGCCGAAATTATATTGGAGATATCGGAGGCAAACAAAAATGAGTTTCCTACGCTAGCAACTAGCTCTTTACTTGCATTGGCACTCATTTGGTCAGAGGATGCCAGGTAATCGCATGACGATAGGCTGAGTAATATGGACAATATGGAAAGGTAACGTAGTTTCAATTTTTAGCGATTTCCTCAAGCGTGTCATTGTAAATCTGAATGCTCCTTTTGGCCCTTAGCTCTTTAATCCATTGCTGCTCTAAAAAGTCTTGATAGTCAGATAGTACTTGACCCTTTATCTCATCATAAAAGAAGTACCCTTCAGGTATGATTTCCTCTATAAAATAGTACTCTGAAGTATTATCATTCAGAATCCAACTTCCTGATGTTACTTCTGTTGGCTCAAACTTAGATATTTCAGAAAGCTTAATAGTTCTTTTCACAATTTTTAACAGCCCTTGCTCTTGATCCGTTAGGGTCTTCTCAATTAAGTCATTGAGCGAGCTATTGCTATTTGGTGTACTGATGAGCTTTTTAAGAACGGACTGGTCTCTACTAGAGATAACACTTACAGCCGCTCTCCTATCAGATTTGTACTGCTCAAGATGTCCTTGGTAATACTGCACTGCACCCACTGTGTCCTCAATCGCTTTGTTCCAAACCTCTTGTTGCATAATTTCAAAAAGAAGGAGTCCATCCTCATATTCTTGCCTCAAAAAACCATACTCAGGGTATTTATATGAGGCAATTGAATCCTCATATGCAATAATACTTTCTCGTTCGAACGCCACATAGAGTGAGCTGATGATACTGCTATTTAAAGCGATGTTTTGTGAAGGAAGCGTTTTGACAAAGTCAATGACTAGGAAATGCTTTTCTCCTATTTGGAATAAGGATGATTCCAAAATTTCTGGGCTCATTTGACGCTCACTGATGGCATTCAAATAAGTGGTAAGTGAAGCTTGATCTTGGCGAAAGTCGTTTTCTATTTTGAGCTTTTTAATCAGCTGATCATTGTTCAATACGTTTCTGCCAGAACGCTTGAGTTGTTGTTCAATTTCAGCTCTACTTTCTGTTAAAGGTCTAATAGGTTCTTCATCATCTAATTTGACAATATGCCATCCGAATTTTGTCTGTCCTGGAACTGAGAAATCGTTAACTTCTTTCAGTGTATACGCAATGTCTAAAAAGTCATCAGGCAGTTGTTTGATTCTAGCCCAAGGGAGCTGACCTCCATTCATTTTAGTTCTACCATCATCTGAATATTTCCGAGCCATGGTATTCCAATCAGCTCCGTTTTTAAGAGAATCATACACAGATTGAGCCAGCTTATATGCGGCTTCGAGACTCCTCCCTTGATTGCTGAAAAAGATATGTGCCGTTTTTAGCTTTCCTCTGGAAGGGCGGATCCGGTTAATAAAGAGAATGTGATAACCGAACTGGGTTTTTGTGATTTCTGAAACCTGATTAACCCTCGTTTGATACGCAGCGTTTTCAAATGGGCCAACCATATCCATGGCACTGAACCATCCGAGACTCCCTCCGTTTGGTGCGGAACCATCTTGGGAATATCTCTTGGCCAGGACCTCGAAATTTTCTTTTGAATCGACCGTATTCCGAAGACTGTCAAGAAAATTATATGCCTTTAAGGTGTCTTGAGGAGATGCATTTGGTTCGACTTTTATCAGTAAGTGGGAGGCATCAATTTCTATTAACATTCTCCGATGAGTCTCTGCAATAAGCTTTTCTTCAGCTTCGGGGTTCTGTAAATAGGGTTTTCTGATTTGACTGAGGTAGCCTTGTAATTCTACCCTAAAGTTTTCGATTGTATCATAGCCTAGTGCTTTGGCCTCTAATACCTTGAGTTTGAAATTTAAATAGTTGTCAAGGTAGGCTTTGAGGGAATCGATATGAAGGGTTTGCGATTCGCTGCGATTTTTTTTGAAGGCATATAGAAACTCTGACGCGCTAATTAAGTGGTTGTCAATTTTAGCAATCGTCAAGCCTTCTGACTGAAAGCCAAGGACGTGGAATGCTGATATCAATCCAATCAGTAAAGTCAAAACACCTTTCATGTCTGATATTAAGTAGTGAACTCGACCTTTTTGTAAAGTGTAAGGGTATTTTGAGAAGGGGTGGATTTGAATTGAATATCATCCATTATTTTCTTGACGAGCATAATTCCGATACCACCTTTATTTTTGTTCTTAACCAAATCTTCAATTTCTGGTTCCTGGTAACTCACAATATCAAAAGCGTTGCCTTGGTCAATAATTTCAAACCATACGCCTCCTTTTTGCAGGCTAATGGCAAGCTTCACTTCGCTTACATCGTCTGCAGGATGTCCGTGGATGATTATATTTGCGCATACCTCATCTACTGCTAAAACCATCATATTAATCTCTATGTCAGAGACATTATGACCCTTCAATACGTCAGTTACGAACTTACGCATCAAGCGGAGCTTGTTTTTACTACTCGGTATGTCGAAACTATACTTCACGGAATGACGCAATTGCTGCTTCTTTATTTTCTTTAATGGTTAAAAGTTGGTCTAAGCCTAGAATGCCAAAGACCTTTAAGACCTTTTCGGATAATCCGAATAGGATAAAGTCGATGGATTTTTCAGATATCTCCTCAATGTAGGACATGAAAACGCCTAGCCCTGCCGAAGAGATGTAGTTGAGATTAGTGCAATCAATAAGTATGTGTTGATGACCTTCTTCCATTGCTTCTTTAATCGCTTTATCTAGATGAATGGAAGAACTTGCATCAGCTTCTCCATTTACGAGAATGTTAAGGTAATTGTTCTCCGTTTCTTTCTTTATTTCAATCATAGTCTACTCTATTTTAAGGCTACTAATTAAACTTGATCACCAGCATTGTATAATCATCGTCAAGGTCTTTGCCCCCACAAAACTCATATAGCTTACTGATGAACACTTTTTGAATCATCTTAGGGTCATAATGTGCGTTTTGTTGCAACAGGCTCTTCATGCGGTCATAGCCAAACTCATCATGGACAGCATTCGAAGCCTCTGAAATTCCATCTGTGTATAAGACAAGAATGTCATCTTTGGCAAAGGTCATTTTATTTACTTCAATGAAGTTCTTATAGGTGGAGTTTCTAATGATGCCAAGCCCTAAGCCCTTGTCCACATAGTACTCAGCGAGTTGTTTCTTTTTATTGTAGAAAAGGGTTGGGCAATGTCCAGCACGCGAGAACTCGAGGGTCTTCGATTCGGTATCAATAATGAAGTAAGTCAGTGTGATAAAAGACGTACGTTCCAAACATTTACTCAATGCGGTATTGGCATAGGTTAAGAATTCCTCTGCCGATAAGTCTAATTGTACCAAGCTTTGAAAAATCCCTTTCATCTGCGACATGTGGAAAGCGGCAGAAGTACCCTTTCCAGAAACATCACCAACAACTATGGCGAACCGATGTTCGCTGAGCTGGAAAGTGTCGTAATAGTCACCTCCAACTTCGGCAGCAGCTTCAGTAAAGGCATGTATTGAAAAAGATGAATTATGATCTAATACTTTTGGTAATAGCGCTCGCTGTACGCTTTTAGCAATGTTAAGCTCTTCCTTATAACGCTCGTTGAGTAACGCTTCGCCCATTAGCCTAAAGTTCTCAACGGAAACACTCGCTTGACCAGCAAAAGTGTTGATGATACTGATCATCTCCTTATTGAAATTGTCAGAGACTTCATTCAAGAGATACATAAATCCTTTAACCTGATTTTGAATTGTCAGCGGAACAATAAAAGCAGACTTATAATTAGACTTCTTTAGACCAACCAATACTCGATCCGAGTCTGAGTCAGAAGTCATCGGATTTGTAATGACCGACCTATTCTTGCTGGTCATAATATGTTCCTTTACTTGATTGATATTTTCTCGATTGATGTGTTTTGATAAAATCTTGGTTTCATCCTTATCGAGGTTTACTTCTATCCAGCCGGCATCGGCATAGACTGCATTTATTGATGAATTCAATAAAACGTCAAATATTTGATCTTCATTTTCGCCTTGCTGAATGGACTGACTTAGGCGCTGAAAGTTAATGGCTTCTTCCATTTTCTTTTCAAAAACCGATGATGTTGGTAGGTTGAAAAGGATAACCAATAAGGAGAAAATACTGTAAAAAAGAAGGAAGGTAAAGACTACAATGATGAACAGATCATCAATGGCGTTGAAGTTTGTAATTGCTTCTTCAGGAGAAACGTACAGGTAAGTGAAGAAGTAGAAGATGTATATGGTGATTAAGACAATGATAAGAACGCTCTTCCATTTCTGCTTGAAATTTAAATAAGCAACCCATTTGAGGTTGGCGGAAAGGATGATTGCCATAATGGCCATCACTGCAAATAGGATTTCAAAAATCAGGTGTTCCTGCAGTGTCAAACCCGTAAGGTTAAAGAAGATAGACGCCACTAGCGCTATTTCGAATACATTCCAATAGGCTACTAGTTTTCTCGATTTCTGATAAAGAATCAGCTTTTTCCAAACAGTTAAAGTAGAAATCAAAAAGACGGAAATTAATGCTACGTTGACACTTTTCAGAAATGTCTCTAAGTACTCATTTTCTGCAAGCATTGTGTCTGCAATAGAGTCGTAGAATAGCCTAATCGATAAGGAAATTACCGTAGTGACTAAGCCTGTGGCAAATACCTTCCACAGTAGATCAACAAAATTACCGCTTTCTATGGATTGAATTTTAAACCTGTAGTAAACTAGAATGAATACATAAAATAGGTCCTCAAGGAGAATAGGCAAATACCTAGAGATCTCTAAGTCTACGCCACTGTTAACCGATAATACCTCCAATACACGTATAGACGTAGCAATTAGCCATATAATTACGGCCATTGTTACGCTTGAGCGCATGTAGAATTTCGGTGTAAACTGGGTTTTCAAGACTATAAATTCATCCGAAACTACAAAATAAGGTATTGGATGATGCTATGAAACGAAGAGTTTCATAATCTCATTGTTAAGAAAGCTTTATTCCAAGCTCTTTCAACTGATCATCGGCTACTGGTGAAGGTGAATCAATCATAACATCACGCCCTGAAGTGTTCTTCGGGAAGGCGATGTAATCTCTGATTGTTTCTGTTCCACCAAACATGGCGCATAGCCTATCGAATCCGAAAGCAATTCCACCATGTGGAGGAGCACCGTACTCGAAGGCATCCATTAGAAAGCCGAACTGAGCCTTTGCTTCTTCATCGGTGAAGCCCAAATGCTGGAACATTGTCTTTTGCATATTGCGATCATGAATTCTAATTGATCCACCACCAATCTCTACACCATTAATGACTAAGTCGTAAGCATTTGCTCGAACTTCACCTGGGGCTGTGTCAAGCTTTGCCATATCTTCTTTAAGAGGAGAAGTGAATGGATGGTGCATAGCATGAAAGCGCTTAGTTTCTTCATCCCATTCTAGTAGCGGAAAATCTACTACCCATAGTGGCTTGTACTCGTTATTCTTTCTAAGGCCGAGCTCATTGCCAAGGTGCAAACGCAATTCGTTCATTTGCTTTCTGACACTATTTGTATCGCCTGATAAGACAAAAATCAAATCACCTGCTTCTGCTTTTGCAGCTTCAGCCCACCCTTTTAAATCTTCTTGGCTGTAGAATTTGTCTACCGAAGATTTGAATGAACCATCCGCATTACATTTTACGTAAACAAGTCCTTTGGCACCGATTTGTGGTCTTCTTACAAAATCAGTTAGTGCGTCTAATTGTTTTCGAGTGTATTCGGCACACTCTTTTGCACAAATTCCTACGACAAGTTCGGCTTGATCGAACACATTGAAACCTTTGTCTTGGCTAACACTGTTCAAGTTGATGAACTCCATCCCAAACCTAATGTCTGGTTTATCGCTGCCATATTTTTCCATGGCATCAGCATAAGTCATATGTGGGAACTCACCAAGTTCAACTCCTTTGATTGACTTAAATAAGTGCTGTGTCATCCCTTCGAATACTCCGAGCACATCGTCTCTTGTGACGAAAGACATTTCGCAGTCTATTTGAGTAAACTCTGGCTGGCGGTCTGCCCTGAGGTCTTCATCTCTAAAGCATTTTACGATTTGAAAGTATCGGTCAAAACCAGAGACCATCAATAACTGCTTAAAGGTTTGTGGGGATTGTGGTAAGGCATAAAATTCACCCTGATTAATTCTAGAAGGAACGACAAAGTCTCTTGCACCTTCTGGAGTAGATTTAATTAAAACTGGTGTTTCTACTTCTAGGAAATCAAGTTCGGCTAAGTAGTTTCTTACTGCTATTGCAAGCTTACTTCTTAAGGCAAGTTTTTCTCTAACCTCGTTTCTTCTTAAATCAAGATAACGATACTTCAATCTAAGGTCTTCACCTCCATCGGTATCATCTTCTATAATGAATGGAGGAGTTTTTGAGGCATTAAGGACGTTGAGTTCGGTAATCTCTAATTCAATTTCACCAGTAGGTATTTTATCATTCTTAGCGTAACGTTTTACTACCGTACCCTTTATTTGAATGACAAACTCTCGGCCGAGTTTTCTTGCTTGCTCAACTACTTCAGGATTACTCTTTCCTTCTTCAAAGGTGAGTTGAGTGATGCCGTAGCGATCGCGTAAATCAATCCACATGAGGCCGCCTTTATCTCTAATGCGCTGTACCCAACCAGAAAGGGTTACCTCTTTTCCTACATGTTCAATTCTAAGCTCTCCGCAAGTATGTGATCTCAACATCTCAACCCTTTTAAAAATGAGTGGCAAATTTAGTAATTGTTTTAGCAATTGGGTTTAATATTACAATGAAAACCCGCTTGAAAATGGAGCTCAGTATCCACAAGGATGAATATTTTATGGAACAAGCCTTAAAACAGGCTGAACTTGCTTTTGAAGCGGGTGAAGTTCCTGTTGGTGCTGTTGTGGTGGCTGAAAAGCGGATCATTGCTAGGGCGCACAATCAAACGGAGCAATTGACAGACGTAACTGCGCATGCTGAAATGTTAGCAATAACTTCAGCTTTTAATGCTCTGGGGTCCAAGTATCTAAATGAGTGCACATTATACGTTACATTAGAGCCATGCGTAATGTGCGCAGGGGCTTTGTATTGGGCGCAACTGGGTAAGTTGGTCTATGGAGCGAGTGACCTGAAGCGAGGTTATAGCCTCAACGAGAAAAATCTTTTGCATCCAAGAACAGAAATGACTTCAGGTTTGTTACAGGAGAGTAGTGAAAAGCTGATGAAGGAGTTTTTTGCTAAACTTAGATAGAATTACAATTTTTGTATAAATATTAAACCAATTCAATTATGGCATTCGAATTACCGGAACTTCCTTACGCACACGATGCGTTGGAACCACATATAGACGCAAGAACTATGGAAATCCATCATGGTAAGCACCATGCGGGTTATACGAATAACTTAAATAACGCTATTGCTGGAACAGAAATGGAAGGCAAGAGCATCGAGGATCTTTTAGAAAATCATACAGACCATGCGGCTGTTAGAAATAACGGTGGTGGTTTTTATAATCACAGCCTTTTTTGGTCGATCATGTCACCAAACGGTGGTGGAGAGCCAACAGGTGATTTAGCAAATGCAATTAATAGTGCTTTCGGTTCTTTCGAAGCCTTTAAAGACGCTTTTGCAAAAGCAGCGGCAACTCGCTTTGGTTCAGGATGGGCATGGTTATGTGTTCATTCAGGAGGAAAAGTAGAAGTGTGTTCTACTGCTAACCAAGACAATTCATTGATGCCAAACATTGGCTGTGGTGGAACTCCAATCTTAGGTTTAGATGTATGGGAACATGCCTACTACTTAAACTATCAGAACAGAAGGCCTGACTATATCAATGCGTTCTTTAACGTGATTAACTGGGATGAAGTAAGCAGAAAATACGCTGCGGGTAAATAATAATCCTGAAGACAATAAAAAAAGGCCACAGCGATTATCGTTGTGGCCTTTTTCATTTAATGCGTATCTACTAAGAGGCTTTTTCCATCATTTCAGCAATCTCTTCAGGTGTTCTGCTTTTTGAAAGACTCTCACCATGCTGACTAATATCAAGCCCAACCTCTTCAGAAATTTCATTGACTCTCATCGGAATGATAAAGTTGGTGACTTTGAATAGAAGATATGATGCCCCGAAGGTGAATCCACCTACTAAGAAAATCGCTGCCATATGCCTTAAGAATGTGGTTGGGTCTCCGTAGATCAGGCCAACGTCCTTGGCGAATACACCTGTTAAAATCATCCCAGTAATTCCTCCTACACCATGACACGGAAATACGTCTAATGTATCATCAATTCCAGTTTTGTTTTTATAGTAGACCACAATATTAGAGACAATTGCGCCTGCTACACCAATGAAAACACTCTGTCCGATTGTTACAAAACCTGCAGCCGGAGTAATGGCAACCAAACCGACTACTGCACCAATCGATGCCCCTAGTCCTGAAATTTTTCTACCCATTAATGCATCATAGAATACCCAAGCTAACATTGCAGCTGCTGAAGCCACAGTAGTAGTAGCAAAAGCCATGGCCGCGTCTCCGTTAGCACCTAAGGCAGACCCAGCGTTAAAGCCAAACCACCCGAACCACAGCAGTCCAGTACCTAGTAAAACAAAAGGTACGTTAGCAGGTTTGTGGGCTGCTCCATGGTTTTTTCTTTTCCCTAGGATTATGGCTGCCGCTATCGCGGCAAAGCCTGCAGACATGTGAACAACAGTACCACCAGCAAAGTCTAAAACACCCCATTTTCTCAAAAACCCATCAGGGTGCCATGTCATGTGAGCCAGCGGGCTGTAAACGACTATACTGAAAAGGATAATGAACAGAATGAAACTTGAAAACCTTACACGTTCAGCGAAACTACCTGTGATTAAAGCAGGAGTGATAATCGCGAACTTCATTTGAAATAAAGCGAAGAGCACAAACGGGATAGTTGGTGCTAGGTCTGCTTGTGTGGCACCACCAACTCCTTTGAAAAAGGCAAAAGTTCTAGGGTCGCCTATAAAACCGCCAATAGAATCTCCAAAGGCTAGGCTAAATCCACCAACTACCCAAACGAGTGTGATTACACCCATGCAGATAAAACTTTGAAGCATCGTAGAAATGACATTCTTACGGCTGACCATTCCACCATAAAAGAATGAAAGGCCAGGGGTCATAAGCAGCACTAGTGCTGTTGCAGCCAACATCCAAGCGGTATCGGCACCACTAATATTGGGATCAGCTAAAAACTCCTCGCCAGAAGGCATGTCTAGGAGGCTGAGTAGGGCTACAATGATTAATAGTGCAAACCCTGGGATCCATTGTTTTCTCATTTTATGTAATTCTATTTAAATCAGGTTAAAAAGTAGCCTGAAAATTGATTGGTTACATAAAATAGAGAATTATCATATTAGAAATCACTCTTGTGAAATCTAATTCTATGAAATCGATTGAAATGTGGCTAAGGCACAAGCTTCTTGGTAACTAGCTTCCTTTGGATTCTATTTTTGATAATGCTGGCTTGTTTCTCATTTTGTTTTTAAAAGCTCCTTTAATTCATTCAGCTCATCACGCATTTTGGCAGCTTCCATAAAGTCTAGTTCTCTTGCTGCCTTCTCCATAGATTTTTGCATTTTCGTGATCATTTTCCCCAATGCTTTTTTATCCATGTAGGCGACTACTGGGTCAGCAGCTATTGAGTGCTCCTCACTTTCAACATAGTAAGACTTGTGACCCTTTTTAGAATCTGCGATACCTGTTTGCCCCATAATGTCCTCTTTGGATTTCTTAATGGTGGTTGGCGTGATACCATGGGCTTCGTTGTAGGCAATTTGAATACTTCTACGCCTACTCGTTTCATCGATAGCGCGGGTCATAGAATCTGTCGTTACGTCTGCGTACATGATCACTCGGCCGTTCTCATTTCTAGCAGCCCTACCAATGGTCTGAATTAAAGAGCGCTGATTTCTTAAGAAACCTTCTTTATCAGCATCTAGAATAGCAACTAATGAAACTTCAGGTAAATCAAGACCTTCTCTTAACAGGTTTACTCCAACAAGTACATCGAAGATGCCAAGCCTTAACTCTCTGAGAATCTCAACCCGGTCTACTGTAGTTACCTCGGAGTGTATATACCTAACTTTCACCCCAGCACGCTCGAGATACTTTGTCAGTTCTTCTGCCATGCGTTTTGTCAGGGTCGTGATTAATACGCGCTCCTCTTTCTTGACGCGAACATCAATTTCTTCCAAGAGGTCATCAATTTGATTCAATGATGGTCTTACCTCGATGATCGGATCTAATAAACCCGTTGGTCGGATAACCTGCTCTACCACGTCACCGTCAGTTTTTGTCAATTCATAGTCAGCAGGTGTAGCGCTTACATATATGACTTGATTCGTCATGGCCTCGAATTCATCAAATTTCAAGGGCCTGTTGTCTAATGCAGAGGGTAGTCTGAAACCGTACTCTACCAAGTTTTCTTTTCTGGATCTGTCACCTCCCCACATCGCACGAACTTGTGGTAGCGTTACATGGCTCTCATCAATGATGAGTAAGTAGTCTTCTGGAAAATAATCAAGCAAGCAGAAGGGGCGCTGACCTTTTTCTCTACGATCGAAATATCTTGAGTAGTTCTCAACACCCGAGCAATAGCCGAGTTCTCTCATCATTTCAAGATCAAACTCTGTACGTTCTTTTAGGCGCTTGGCCTCCAGAAACCTACGGTCTTCTTCAAACTGATCGACTCGTTCTACTAAGTCATCCTGAATCTCAGTAATGGCTTGTTGCAGCACGTCTTTTCCTGTTACGAATAGGTTAGCAGGGAATATGGTGATGATCTTTTCTTCTGAAATCTTCTTGCCTGTAATGGGGTCTATCATTTGGATCGACTCAATTTCCTCTCCCCAGAAATAGATGCGATAGGCAAAATCACCATAGGCGATAAAGATATCTACTGTGTCGCCTTTTACTCTGAATGTTCCTCTTTTGAATTCAACCTCAGTCCTGCTATACAGGATGTCAACTAACGCGAAAAGCAACTGGTTTCTTGGGACGGTGTCTCCCACCTCAAGACTTACTACATTTTTTCCAAATTCGTCTGGGTTTCCAATACCATAAATACAAGAAACAGAGGCTATGACAATGACATCACGCCTTCCTGTAAGCAGCGCAGATGTAGCACTTAGCCTCAACTTTTCGATTTCTTCGTTGATGGATAAGTCCTTTTCTATATAGAGGTTGCTATTGGGAATAAAGGCTTCTGGCTGGTAATAATCATAATAGGAGATGAAATACTCGATCGCATTTTCAGGAAAGAATTGCTTGAATTCCCCATAAAGCTGTGCGGCCAATGTCTTATTATGGCACAGCACCAATGCTGGTCTTTGTGTCTCCTGAATCACATTCGCAATACTGAAAGTTTTACCAGAACCAGTGGCTCCGAGCAGTACCTGAGCAGGCTCTCCAGCTTCGACACCTTTGACTAGTGCCGCAATTGCTTTGGGTTGATCGCCCGTAGGCTCAAATTCTGATGTGAGTTTGAATTCCATTCATTAAATCTAATAGGAAGAAGTTAGTACGGAAAGATAAGTGGTTGGTTTCAACTACTTATTTATCCCAAATTTCCCAAGCTGCCTCTGCCTGACCATGAAGCATCTCTAAGCCATTTTTAATCCAGCATTTTGCGGCTATGCCTTTTTGCATAAAGGCGGTTTTTCTCGGCTTGTAAACGAGGTCGTATAGGAAATGGTCTTTGGTCAGTTGATCGTAAGGAAGTTCAGCAAGGCTATCCTCATTTGGGCTCATTCCTAGTGGAGTGGTATTGATAATAAGGGATGTAGTTGAGAGATAGTTTGGCGATGAATTTACCTCTTCATAGGAAAGCTGTCCTTTATTCGGCTTTCGGGAAACGAAGCGGTATTCAATCGCAAGGTCCTCCAATACTGCTTTTACTGCTTTTGATGCCCCACCTGTACCTAGGATTAAAGCATTTTTTGGCATAGGCTTAGCCCCAATAAACTTGACGAGTGAATCTTTGAATCCGTAATAGTCAGTGTTGTATCCCGTCAGTTTGCCCTCCTCGATTTTGATCGTGTTTACGGCACCAATGACTTTAGCTTTTGGGTCGAGTGCATCTAAGAGCGATATGACTTGTTCTTTGTAGGGGATGGTCACATTGAGTCCTACTAGATCGGGATTCGATGCGATCAGGTTGGGTAAATCTTTGATGGATTCAAGTGGATAAAGTTCGTATTCAGCATCTTTGATGCCTTCCTTTTCAAATTTATTTGTAAAGTACTTTTTTGATAAGGAGTGACTTAAGGGATATCCGATGAGTCCGAACTTTCTCATGTTAGTCCTTTTTTAACCAAACAGATAAGCGATCAATAAACAAAACGATTAAGAAACCTCCAGCAGCAAAGCCGATTGCTTCAAGGAAGTGAGGCTCTATACCTGCCTTGGCTAAATACTCATTCGGCAAGATGTTTACTTCGTAAAGTGGTTTGGCTTCACCATGGCGATCTAGGTAAGTCTCGATAGTTTCCTTCCACGGCCAAACCTTGTTGAGCGCTCCGATCATAAAGCCACTCAAAACACCAACAGTAACGTTATGGTACTTTTTAAACAACCAACTGATCACACGTGCGAAACTTAAAATTCCTACGGCACAGCCTGCTGCGAAAATAAGTAAGTCAACGATTCTTCGCTCATTAAGCGCATTCATCATGTATTCGTATTTGCCAAAAAGCAATACAATAAAAGATCCTGAAATACCAGGTAGAATCATAGCACAAATAGCAATGGCACCTACGATAAAAAGAAACCAAGGCTCATCAGGTGTTTCGGCAGGTACTGCAGCTGTGATAAAATAGGCAACAGCCACGCCTATTATGATGGCTATGAAAACACTCACATTCCATTGCTTAATCTCTCTCAGTACCATTAATGCTGAAATGACTATAAGCCCAAAAAAGAAGGACCATAATTGAATGGGGTGGGTTTCTAGTAAGTAGGTAATAACCTTTGAGAGCGAAAGAAAGCTTGTGGCAATTCCCGCAACCAGTACAATTAGAAAGTTGCCATTTACATGTTCCCAAAGGGCTTTAATCTGAAACTTCTTCAGATAATTGAGCGCCTCTAAATCAACACTTTTGATTGAGTTGAGCAGTGTTTCGTAAATACCAGTAATGAAGGCGATGGTCCCGCCAGATACACCAGGTACTACGTCTGCACTGCCCATAGCTACTCCTTTAAGGAATAGCAATAAGTTGTTGACTATACGGTTCATTATTATCCTTTCTGATCGAGGAAATGACTGAATGTATCACCTCTTAGTCCTAAACGGATAGTTTCTAAGGGAATCATATCGTTCGGAGCAATATTTCCAAGGTTTACATTGGCACCCATAAGCTTAATGAAAAAGACTTGCTGAGACTTCTGAGGTGCTTCCCAAATGATCTTCTCAAATGGAATTTGAGTCAATATTTCTTGCACTAAACCAGAACGAACTTCTCCGGAAGACCGGAAAAGGCCAACGTTACCACTTTCTCTCGCTTCGCCAATAACTTTCCATGCACCGGCATCAAGCTCTTTTTGCATGAGTTCGATCCATTTGTAGGGAGGGATAATCTTTTCCTCGTCTTTTGACCCAACTTCTGACAGAACAGTTACCTGTCCTTTCAATTCTTTAATGTACTCGCATTTTTCATCGTGATCCATCTCTAAAGAGCCATCGGATACTTCAGCAAATGGTACTTGATACTTGTCTAGTAGTTTTCGGTAGTCGTCAAACTGATTTCTAGCGATAAAGGCCTCAAAAAGTGTTCCTCCGAAATAGAAGGGGATACCTGCCTGACGATAAACATCAAGTTTTTCATTAAGATTTGGGGTCACATAAGAGGTGGCCCATCCTAATTTTACAATATCAACGTATTCACTAGCAACGCTCATGAAGTCCTCTGCTTCTCTAACGCTTAGGCCCTTATCCATGGCCATGGTGAATCCTTTTTCTCTAGGCTTTTGTGTCCTTTCGGGCACATCTTTCAAAAAGTAGTGCATCTAATTTTTTTCTCTGTACTGGTCTATAATCTTATAAAGTGCTTTTTGGGTTTCCAGTTTAGGAAAGAACTCAAAGAGCACCTGGTGATTTTCGAAGTTCAAAATTAACGCATTTTCCAGATAAGTAAATGCTTCCTTGTACAGACCTGCGCTGATTTGGTAAACTACCATGCGATAAAGTAGGTCAGAATCATCAGGAGTTTCTTCTAAGGCCCTTTCCATCAGCTCAATAGATTTATCATGTTCGCCTTGATCGTGATATATAAATGACCAGTCGAGCCAGATGTCTGAATTATTAGGTTCTAGCATTGCAGCTTCTTGATAGGCTTCGGCAGCAGATACAATATTTCCAATGTGAAACTCTGCATCTGCGACAGCCATCCAATAGTTCGCATTTTCTGGGTCTAGCTTTAGTGCTTTATTTAGGAAGTGAATGGCTTCATAATACTTGTCTTGTGCCGCTAAGCAACAACCGATGCCATACCATGCGTCTTCATAAAACTGGTCAAGTTTCGATGCTTTGCGATAATATTTAATGCCATATTCAAGAGCCCCTTGTTTTTCATAGGCTGCTCCAATGCAGCAATAGACTTCGGAAGAGGGACCTTCATTAGATAAGGTGTTCTTATA
>ENA-OWPI01001388-OWPI01001388.1-marine-metagenome-genome-assembly--contig:-NODE-1388-length-27179-cov-22.632610_pt1 | contig 27179 bp, 23 predicted proteins | sample MGYA00238138_ERZ651775 | MGnify/ENA primary metagenome ERZ651775 (study PRJEB26906, sample SAMN06265043) | marine metagenome | isolation source: Helgoland LTER site | place: Germany:Helgoland, sampling...
AAGAATAATTTTTACCCCTTGGATATAAAAAACCTGCTTTCCGTTCATAAGATCAGTAAGTCTTATGGCATCAAAACCTTGTATACGGACATCACCTTTGGTATTCACGAAGGCGAAAAGGTGGCTATTGTGGCCAAAAATGGCGCAGGGAAAACAACCCTGATGCGGACGCTGATGGATCCCGCAACAGCGGATACTGGCGATGTAGTCTTTCGCAATGGTGTAAAACTTCGCTACCTGGAGCAACAACCAAATTTTGATAAGGGACTTACGGTTCGTCAAGTGCTTTACGACAGTGAGCATGCTGGCTTAGAGGCGCTGCGTCACTACGAAAAGGTGCTTGAAGAGGGCGGCGATGGCGATGCCATGCAACGGGCATTAGATCAGATAGAGGCAACGGATGGATGGAATGTTGAGGGCCGGATTCAAGAAATGCACGGTAAGATGAATCTGCCCGATATGGACCGGATTATTGATTCGTTTTCCGGTGGAGAAATCAAACGGTTGGCCTTGGCCCAATTATTTATCGAAGAGCCAGACCTCATCTTAATGGACGAGCCTACCAACCATTTAGACTTGGACATCATTGAATGGTTAGAAGAGTACCTCATTCAATACCGTGGAGCCTTGCTAATGATCACGCACGACCGCTACTTTTTAGAGCGTGTTTGTGGGACGATATTCGAGTTGGAGAACAAGCAGTTCTACAAATACGAAGGGAACTACAGCTACTACCTCGAACAGAAAGAGGTTCGCGAGGCGAATGAGGCAGCGAACTTGCATAAAGCGAAGCAACTGTTTAAAAAGGAACTGGACTGGATGCGTAAAACGCCGAGCGCGCGAACGGGAAAGTCGAAAGACCGTATTGACCGATTCAAAGACATCAAAAAGGTAGCAAAACAGCGCATCGATGATAGCGAAGTTTCGTTGGAAATCAACAGCCAGCGTCTGGGTGGAAAGATTTTGGAGCTGCATAAATTGGGCAAAAGCTATCCGAATCGTCTGCTGCTAGAAAACTTTAGTTACGTCTTTAAAAAAGGAGAGCGTGCAGGGATTGTAGGGCCTAACGGATGCGGAAAATCTACCCTGCTCAAGATGATCATGGGACTTGAAACGCCCGACAAAGGGAAAATCATTACCGGAGAAACTGTAGTTTTTGGCCACTATACCCAAGACGGCATTATAGATAAAGGCGACCTGAAAGTGATTGAAGTCGTTCAAGAGATCGGTGAATACATCACTTTGAAGAAGGGTCAGAAACTCACCGCATCGCAGCTCTGTGAACGCTTCCTCTTTGACGGACACCAGCAATACAGCTATGTCAGTACGCTTAGTGGTGGGGAAAAAAGAAGGCTGTTTCTGTTGACCATTTTAATGAAGAATCCCAACTTCCTCATTCTGGATGAGCCGACCAATGATTTAGACATTCTCACACTTCAAGCCTTGGAGGAATTTCTCGATGATTTCCCGGGCTGCTTGCTTGTAGTGAGTCACGACCGCTATTTCCTAGATAAGTTATGCGACCACCTTTTCGTATTTGAGGGCGGCGGCCGAATCAAAGATTTCAACGGCCATTATTACGAATGGAGAGAAGAGCAGAAACGCATTGATGCCATACGTGTAGCGCAAGAGAAAGCTGTAGTAGCGGCGATTGAAGAAGTGCCTAAAGAAAAGGTGAAACTCAGCTTCAAAGAGCGTTTAGAGTGGGAATCTTTACCGGAAGCGATTGCGGCGCTGGAAGCGGAACGCGATGCGTTGAATGCCGTATTTGAAGGCACAAACCAAGACCCTGAAGCGGTGGCACAAGCGGCAACAGAAATTAAAGCAGTACTGGCAGCGTTGGATGAGAAAGAAATGCGCTGGTTGGAATTGGCAGAATTTGCCGACGAATAACTAACTTTAGAACCGTACCTAACCCACTAATTGCACACCATTGACCGATTCTAACGCCATACTTCAACTCCGCGACATTACACGCGACTTTAAAATGGGTGCACAAACCGTGCACGTCCTCAAAGGCATTGACCTCGATATTTTTAAAAACCAGTACGTGGCACTTATGGGGCCTTCGGGATCTGGAAAGTCTACGTTGATGAATTTATTGGGTTGTTTAGACACGCCCACCGAGGGAACGTATGTACTCAATGGATCGGACGTAAGTGCGCTCGATGATAATGCATTAGCGGAAATCAGAAACAATGAAATTGGTTTCGTTTTCCAAACGTTCAACCTACTTCCGCGCTCTACGGCGCTGGAAAACGTCGCGCTACCTTTAGTATATGCGGGATGGGGAAAAGAGGAACGCATTGCGCGCGCTAGCGAGGTTTTAGAACAAGTCGGGCTTGGCGATCGAATGGACCACAAACCGAACCAACTTTCCGGTGGTCAGCGTCAACGCGTCGCAGTAGCGCGGGCATTAGTCAATAAACCCGCACTTATTTTAGCGGATGAACCCACTGGAAATTTAGATTCAAAAACCTCCGTGGAGATCATGAAACTTTTCGATGATATCCAGGCAGCGGGTAATACCGTAGTCATAGTGACGCACGAAGAAGACATCGCCCAACACGCCAAACGCGTCATTCGATTGGTGGATGGAAATATAGATTCAGACATTTCTAAATAAACCCAAATGAAAAGATTTGCACTCCTTTTACTGGTGGCATTCACTGCCCTTTCTGGCTACGCTCAAACGACTTTAACCCTCGAGGATGCCGTATTAAATGGCAGAAAATATTACCCACAAGGGCTCGTCATGCCGCAGTGGGTTCCAGGCACCGACGCTTATTCACACGTTACAGACGGCTACCAGAGTCTTGTTGTGGTGGACGCAAAATCTGGCGAAGAAACCGGACGCATCACCGCCGGTGAAATCAATGAAACCCTTGAAGGCACGGAAGTAAGTATTCGTGGTACATGGATGTTGAATTGGCTGGATGAAAATACCTTGTATTTCACAGAAGAAGGAACGCTCTACACCTATGCTATCGCAAACAAAACCATCGCGACCCAGTATACCATGGCTGCCGGGAGTGGCAATCTTCACCTCAGTTCCCAATTAAACGCTGCATACACTGTAGGCAACAACGTGTTCGTAAACTGGATGGGCGAAGAGAGCACCGTTCAAGTAACCAAACATGAGGATCCTGACGTCGTCGCGGGCCAAGCCATTGCGCGCAGCGAATTTGGAATTACTGAAGGTTTATTCTGGAACAATGCAGGGGACGCCGTAGCCTTTTATGAGAAAAATGAAAGTGCCGTGGCCAATTATCCTTTGCTCGACATTTCCACTACCCCCGGTTCTTTGAATGAAATTAAATACCCGATGGCAGGTCAAGGCTCCGAATATGCGCGCGTTGGAGTGTATCACAAAGGGAAGAAGTCACCCGTCTACCTAGATACCGACGGCGTTGAGCACGACCAATACCTCACTAACCTGAGTTGGTCACCGGACGGTAAAACCATTCTTTTGGCCATCGTCAACCGAGCACAAAACCACTACGATGTAGTTGCTTTCAATGCGAAAAACGGAAAAAGAGGTGCCACTCTTTTGAGTGTGAGTAATGACAAATGGGCGGAACCCGAGCATCCGGCTTATTGGGTCAGCAACAAAGAATTTATATGGCTTACCGAACGCGACGGTTACATGAACCTGTACTTGCATACGACTAAAGGAGAATTGGTTCAACAATTGACCTCTAACGATTTTGAAGCTACCGGAATTCTAGGTCGCGATAAAAGTGGCGACATCCTCTTTACCGCAACAGGTGAAGACCCTCGCGAATCGCACCTTTTCAGCGTGAGTCTCAAGGGAAAACAGCACCAGTTGACGATGGAAAACGGGACGCACAACACAACCGTACAAGAGGGCGGCACGTATTTTATTGACAGTTACAGCAGCATCGACGTCCCTTCGAAAACTGCATTAAAAAGCACGGCAGGAAAGGTCTTGCGCGAACTGGCTTCTGCTAACGATCCTTTCGAGGGCACGAACATTCGCAAGCCCATGCTGGGTAGTATTACAGGCCCTGACGGATCAACACTTTACACGCGAACCTATTTGCCTTTTGATTTCGATCCCGCGAAAAAATACCCTGTGCTTGTTTACGTCTATGGCGGGCCGCATGCACAAATGGTTACGAACCGTTGGAACGGAGGTGGCCCGTTTTGGATGAACGAATTTGCCAATCGTGGATACATTGTATTTACGCTAGATAACCGCGGTTCTGCGCATCGCGGGACGGATTTTGAACAACAAATTCACCGCCAGTTGGGCACTGTTGAAATGGAAGACCAGTTGGCCGGTGTAGCCTACCTAAAATCTCTACCCTATGTGGACGGGGATCGCATGGCCGTGCACGGCTGGAGCTACGGTGGATTCATGACTACCTCACTCATGTTACGTCAGCCGGGCACTTTTAAAGCAGGTATTGCCGGTGGCCCAGTGACCGATTGGAAATACTACGAAGTAATGTACGGCGAGCGCTACATGGACCGCCCAGAGGAGAATGAAGACGGCTATACAGAAAACCGTTTGCACAACTACGTGAGTAACCTTCAAGGCGACCTCCTACTCATCCACGGAACCGTGGACGATGTCGTGGTCATGCAACACAACCTTAGCTTGGTGAAATCCTTCATAGACGCCGGTATCCAAATGGATTTCTTCCCCTACCCGATGCACCCACACAATGTGCGTGGAAAGGATAGACTGCACCTGATGACTAAGGTGTTGAACTACGTTGAGGACAGCTTGCAGGAGTAGTGCTCGAACGTTTTGCTAAACTCCTACCCGCATTGATCATAGGATTGAATGTAATCGTATTCGTTCCAATGACCTTGTGGATTTTTATCTCTGATGGCGGGCCAATGGGTTTTGGCTACCTAGGACTGCCTTTTACTTTCTTAATGAATATTGGCGGTGTACTGAGTGCTGTGCAACTGGTTCGGAAATCGAATCGAATGTCGTTTTTGATCATCAACGGAATCTTTGCCATAGTAGGAATTTGCCTTACCCTACTATTGCTTTTAGATGTTTGGGTATCTATTCTAGAACAGGTGAGTACGGTATAAATCCTACTCCGTCGGACAGTTGATGAAATCATCTTGACCAAAGCCGTCGCACATCGCCTGACAAGCATTTGAGTAACGCAATATCTTGCCGTTGCCCTGCACGCATACTGGATCATACTCCATCGTACAGATGCAATTCGGGTTTGAGGGCGCGACATTCTCTACCGGTTGCCAGCTTGAGCATCCATATAAACCTAGGGCAAGTCCCGCCAGTACAACGATTCGTTTCATCATTTCTGTATCAAATCTACGACGGTATCAAGCTCAAATTGTGAGCCAATGCTCAGACAAGATTCGCGAATCTTCTCCCGTATAGAACCAGCTTCCACGGGTAATTTTTCCGCTGCCTGTTCCCAAGTCTGACGGTCGGGCCATTGTGCATAGGCCACATAGTTTCCAGTGGCCGCTTTGTGTAGTCGAGAGCCACCACTGCCTGCATGTTCCTTGAAGAGTTGGGTAAGCGCTGACCATGCTTTCACAAAGTCATTCTCCGATCCCGGTTTCACTTCAAAGGTGTAGATCACACTAAACATACAAGTAAAATTTTTCAGAAGATAAAAAAAGCCCGCGGACCTCCGGTCCGCGGGCTTTTCAGTAATCTTTTTCTTTACAGTTTGGCGGTGGTCATTGAACCTACGATTCCATCAGGAATTAATCCATGTTCCTTTTGAAACTTCAGTACAGACTTTTTTGTCGAGTTACCAAAAATACCATCTGCAGTAATTCCTAATTTAAGTTGAAGAGATTTGACGCAATCTCCTTTACTCCCCATTGAAAGAACTTCGTCACACTTCTTGCCATCCACCAAGGTCATCTCATCTACTAAATGACCGGCACCTGCATATTTATCAATGATAAACAAGGTGTAGCGGATGTCAACAGAAATACAACGCTGTAGCTGGTCTTCGAAGAAGATATCACCTGACATCGCCTCCCAGTTTCCATCGAACGCTGTTCCAATCAACTCACCGTCGCCATTAATTACAGGAGAACCTGAATTACCACCAGTGATGTCGTTATTCGAGATGAAGTTCACCACCAAATCACCATTCTCGTCGGCATAACGACCGTAGTCTTTAGCGTTGTACAACTCCTTCAAACGTGCAGGCACGATGAATTCGTCATTGCTCGGATCTTCCTTCTGCATCACACCATCCAACGTAGTTATGTAGTCGTAGTGAACGGCATCCTGCGGATCGTAAGAACCCACAACACCCCACGTCATACGGGGCGTAGAATTCGCATCCGGTGCAAATGTTTTCTCAGGCATAGCTTGACGCAACCCGTCTGTAAATAACCGGTAGCCCTTTTCCATTTTTTCGCTTACCTCAGCATTGCCTTGTTGATTACCGAAGTACGTCATGATGAAGCTCGAAGCGACTTTACCACCCATATCTGCTTTCAGTGCATCAGCGTCCATAGTCTCCATCCAGGATTTTAGAGCTTCCATAGATGCATAAATGGAATTATCGTAAACCTCAGCAGTAAGTACTGTAACGTCACCGCCCATGCTGTCGCGAACTTCAGTGAAGATGCTCGGCTGTTGATCAGCTGGTACGTTTTCCATCCACATGCCCCACACTTTAGCAGCTAAAGCACGGTCAACATCTGCTTGGTATTCTGCGAAATGGTCTTCAGCATAAGCCAATGCGGCTGCTTTGTCTGCTTCAAGATCCTCTGAACTCGAAAGTGCACTTAACATGCGTCCTAAGCGGAACGCATACAGCGGCAAAGAAGCACCACGTATTCCGGCTTCCATTAAATAAACTCCGCCTTTTACAGTGGCGTCCGTTGCAGCATAAGCTTCATTCAATAGATCCAATGCGCCTGTATATTCTGCACGCGATGGGTCTGCTTGAGCCCAATCCATATATCGTGCCTCTATGGCTTCTTTCTTCTCTTTTACACGGTTTTTCTTGAGCTGCTCTGTTTGACCTATGAAGTACTTCCAGTAGTTCGCTGTTGAAGCATAGTTAGAGGCCAATGCGATTCGAACCGCATCGTCTGCGTCCATAGCCTTTTTCATGATGGCTAATTTCTGCGCACGAATCTCTACCACTGTTGGGTTGTAAAGATTGATAGCTTGTTCAATACCTGTAGAAGTAAGGAATCTATCTGTAGAACCTGGGAAACCAAATACCATACTGAAGTCTCCTTCTTTCACACCGTTCAAACTTACCGGCAAATGGTGCTTTGGAGTCAATGGAACGTTATCTGCACTTACATCAGAAGGGTTACCTTCTGCATTCGCATAAATACGGAACATAGAAAAATCACCAGTGTGACGTGGCCACATCCAGTTGTCTGTATCGCCGCCGTATTTTCCAACACTGCTTGGTGGTGCGCCTACCAAACGAACATCTTTATACGTATTGTAGACGAAGAGGTAGTATTCGTTATTGTGAAAGAAGCTGCGTACATACCCGTTATGAACGGTGCCTTCAGTAGCTTCTTTGGCCAATGCATCACCTACTTCCTTCGCTTTTGCAGCGCGCTCTGCTTCAGACATATCCTCTGTGAGTTCGGCCATAACTTTATCCGTTACGTCCTCCATACGAACTAAAATCGCCGCTGTCAATCCTGGGTTGGTACGCTCTTCTTCGCGAGTCATTGCCCAGAAACCGTCGGTTAAGTAGTCGTTTTCAACTGTTGAATGCGAACGGATGGCATCGTAACCACAATGGTGGTTCGTCAGCATCAATCCCTGATCAGAGATGATCTCGCCCGTACAAAAACCGCCTAAAGAAACGATGGCATCTTTTACAGAAGCGTTGTTGATATCATACAATTCTTCTGCGGTCAAATTCAAACCGTTTGCTTGCATCTCCGCCATGTTTAGGCGCTTGATAAGCATAGGCAACCACATCCCTTCATGTGCCGTAGAAACTACAGAACTAAGGACCAAGGCTAGGGTGAGTAGGCCCGAAATAAATCTTTTCATGCGTTGTTATTTCTGTTTGTAAATCAAAAGGAGCGCTGCCCTTTCAGGCAGCGCTCCCAAATATAAGGATTTTAAGGCCTAATTATAAGCCCAAAGCTTTGCGAACATTGCCTTCCATTAGTACTTCTGCAGGATTCTCTAGCGCTTCTTTGATGGCCACCAATGTCCCGACACTTTCACGTCCATCTATAACACGGTGGTCGTAGCTCAATGCGACGTACATCATAGGACGAATGACCACTTCACCGTCAACCGCAACCGGGCGCTGGATGATGTTGTGCATTCCTAAAATTGCACTTTGTGGAGGGTTGATGATGGGTGTAGATAACATCGATCCAAATACACCACCGTTGGTGATGGTGAAGGTTCCACCGGTCATCTCGTCAACCGTGATTTTACCGTCGCGTACTTTTTTTGCGAGTCGGCCTATCTCATTTTCAACCCCTGCAAAATCTAACGTTTCTGCATTGCGAACTACCGGTACCATCAATCCCTTTGGACCACTTACAGCGACACTTACATCAACGTAATCAAAGCTCACAAGCTCGTTACCGTCAATCATGCTGTTGGTAGAAGGGTACAATTTAAGTGCGCGTGTCGTAGCAAGCGTGAAGAAGCTCATAAAGCCTAATTTCACCCCGTGCTTTTCAAAGAACTCTTCTTTGTATTCGTTGCGCAAGTCGAAAATCGGCTTCATATCTACCTCGTTAAAGGTGGTAAGCATTGCCGTTTCATTCTTCACCGTAACTAATCTACTGGCCAATTTGCGACGAAGACTGCTCATCTTCTTGCGTGTCTGCGCACGCTCACCGTGGTCAGATGAACCCATAGAGGCTACTGCATCAATCACATCTGCCTTCGTAATGCGTCCGTCTTTACCGGTTCCTTTCGCTACAGATGCGCCCGTTTCGGCCATCATTTTCTTTGCGGCGGGTGAAGCTGTTCCTGTCGCATAGGTAGTTGCAGCTGGTGCAGCTGGTGCAGCCACTGGCTCCGGGTTTGGTGCTGCGGCCGACGGTGCAGCGCTGCCCTCTGGACGCGCGGCGCTGGTATCGATCAAACAAACGACCTGACCCACCTCTACGGTGTCGCCTTCTTCTGCTTTTAAAGTGATAATTCCACTTTCTTCTGCAGGCAATTCAAGCGTTGCTTTGTCAGAGTCGACCTCAGCAATGGCTTGATCTTTTTCTACATAGTCGCCGTCGTTAACCAACCAGGTTGCGATTTCAACTTCAGTAATGGATTCGCCTGGTGAAGGCACTTTCATTTCTAACATATCTGATAGACTTAAATGCTAAATACTCGTTCAATAGTTTCTCTTTGGCGCTGCAAAGCCACCTGGTGTGATCCGCTCGCCGTAGCTGCACTTGGTGCTGGACTCACTAAGGTCAATGGCAAGTGCATTTGCCACAACATGTAGGTCCATGCCCCCATATTTGCCGGTTCTTCTTGCGCCCAAACGTGTTTCTCGGCGTTCGGGTATTTTGCTACTTCCTGCATGATGGCAAGATCATCGAGCGGGTACAATTGTTCAATTCTAATAATGGCAACGTGATCTGCTCCTTGCGCTTCGCGCTCGTCTGCTAGTTCGTAATACAGCTTACCTGAACAGAAGACCACTTTCGTAACCTTTTCTGGAACGGCCGTGGTATCGGATAATATGGGCTGGAAGGTTCCATGGGCCAATTCTTCCATACTGCTCTGCGCTTTAGGTAAACGCAACAAACTCTTTGGCGACATCACAACTAGAGGACGTCTAAAGTGACGCTTGTGTTGGCGACGCAACAAATGATAGAAATTGGCTGGAGTGGTACAGTTCGCTACTGTCATATTTTCTTGCGCGCACATTTGTAAGAAGCGCTCAAGTCGGGCAGAACTGTGTTCAGCGCCTTGCCCCTCATAACCGTGTGGAAGAAGTAAAACTAGTCCGTTTTGAACTTTCCATTTATCCTCTGCCGCGGACAAAAATTGGTCAATCATGATTTGAGCGCCGTTGGCGAAATCGCCGAACTGGGCCTCCCAAATGGTCAAGGTATCCGGCGATGCCATGGCATATCCGTAGTCAAAGCCCATAACAGCGTATTCGCTCAACAACGAATTGTAGATGGCAAAACGACCTTCTTTCCCCGGGTATTCGTTGAGCAGGTTTACTTCCTCTTCACTGTCCTCGACCTTTAATATGGCGTGGCGGTGTGAGAACGTTCCGCGCTCCACATCTTCCCCTGAAATTCTGATGTTATAATCTTCTGAGAGTAGTGAGCCGTAGGCGAGCAATTCACCCATGCCCCAGTCTATCGAATTTCGTTCAAATACTTGGGCCGCGCGATCGCCCATCAAGCGAACTGTTTTCTTTAAGAACTTCTTGCCTTCAGGTAAAGTCGTGATGTACTTCGCGATATCCTTAAGCTTGTCCAGATCAAAAGTTGTGTCCACTGCATGCAGCATTTCTCCTGGCTTAGCGCTAGGGTAGTCTACCCATTCCTTCTCCATGAAAGGAGTAATCACATTGCGTTTGATTTTTTTCGCTTCGTCAAAGTCTGTTTCCAACATGGATTTAAACTCCTCCTGCATTTCACGCACCATCTGCTGTGTAGCAATTCCTTCGCTCATCAACTTCTGCGCGTAAATTTCGCGAGGGTTGGCATGTTTAGAAATGGCTTTATACAAAATTGGCTGAGTAAAACGCGGTTCATCACCTTCGTTGTGGCCGTACTTGCGGTAACACAACAAGTCTATGAAAATATCGCGCTGAAAGCGTTGACGGTATTCAATAGCCAAACGCATCGCGTGGACCAAAGCTTCGGAATCATCGCCGTTAACGTGAAGAACCGGTGCTAAAATCACCTTCGCCACATCCGTACAATACGTAGACGATCGTGCATCCAAATAATTGGTCGTAAAACCAACCTGATTATTAATGACAACGTGAAGCGTTCCACCCGTCTTATACCCGTCCAATGTTTCCATTTGAACCGTTTCATAGACCACGCCCTGGGCAGCAACTGCAGCATCCCCATGAATAAGAATAGGCAATACTTTTCCCGATTCCATGGCGTAGTCGTTGTTGATTTTTGCACGGGCAATGCCCTCTACAACTGGATCAACAGCCTCAAGATGCGATGGGTTGGGTGCGATGTTCATTAGCACCTCATTGCCATCTACTGTAGTATGTAACGTAGTATGGCCTAAATGGTACTTTACATCACCATCGATGGTAACGTCGTCGAAAGCCTTTCCTTCAAATTCTGAAAATATCTGCGTACGCGGTTTCCCAAAAACATTCGTAAGGACATTTAAACGACCGCGGTGCGCCATCCCCAAAACAAACTCTTTCACACCATGGCGTGCGCCGTGATTCACCGCTTCGTCAAGTCCTGGAATCAACGCTTCCGCTCCTTCAATTGAGAAGCGTTTCTGTCCTACGAACTTTGTGTTCAAGAAGGACTCGAAGCTGACGGCCTGATTAAGTTTATGTAGAATTTGCTTTTTCTCTTCTATGGAGAGTTTAGGCTGATTATCGTCTTTGTGGATCCAATTTTTAATCCACGTGCGGCGCTCGGGGTCACGTATGTAGTTATACTCTACACCAGTGCTCTGGCAATAGATTGCCTCTAAGTGCTCAATAATTTCGCGCAATTTCGTCGCCCCGGATAGCCCCAATTCTGTGGCTGCATTAAACGGGGTATCGAGATCGTCTTTGCTTAAGCCGAAGTTTTCGATGTCCAGTGTAGGCTCGTAACTGCGGCGCATGCGAACAGGGTTCGTCTTTGTGAACAGGTGTCCACGAGAACGGTAACCCTGTATTAAATTTAAGACGTGAAACTCTTTGACCACCTCTTCAGGCACACCACCGCCGTCAAGGTCTTCTTCAGCATAGATTTCTTTGGCGAAATCATATCCCTGAAAAAACGCTCGCCAGCTTGGCTCAGTGCCGTCCGGATTTTTGAGGTAGCGCTCGTACTGATCTTCGATCAATTGGGCGTGAACGCTTCCTAAAAATGAAAATCTATCCATGTGGATGTATTGGATTTACAATCAAAAGTACAACACAAAACGCGGTCTATAGATTGGAATTTTGCAATATTCCTATAGGCCCTATCTATTGCGCAACAACTAAGTTATGAGTCCAAAAAAAAGCCCCTAGAAAAGGGGCCTTAAATCAATATTCTTCTTCGTTCCAGAGGAAGTCTTCCTCAGACGGATAATCCGGCCAAATCTCTTCTATACCCTCGTACGTTTCTTCCTCTTCTTCTTCAATAGCTTGAAGGTTTTCTACTACCTCCAATGGTGCTCCTGTGCGGATAGCGTAATCAATAAGCTCATCGCGAGTCGCCGGCCACGGCGCGTCACTCAAATAAGATGCAAGTTCTAAGGTCCAGTACATAAGTCTTCAACAACTATTAATGCATTAACATTCGTGCAAAAGTAGTTTTTCTGCTGACTTGTGCAACACCTTTGGAAAAAATGTAAGTGCTTAATACTTAGGTGTCCAAATTCTGTCCGGCGCACCGTTGGAAAAATCTATCCAGCGTGCCATGACGAATAAGAAGTCTGAGAGTCTATTCAAGAACGTAATAATTTCTTCCGTGACCTCTGCGTTATCGTTCAATGCCACTACTCTGCGTTCTGCGCGACGGCATACGGTGCGCGCAACATGGCAATGGGCACTTTTTTCATGAGCGCCCGGTAGAATGAAACTCTTTAATTCTGGAAGTATTTCATTCCATTGGTCCATCTGACGTTCTAATTGACCCACTAAAGCTTCATTGAATTTGGGCATTGGAAATTCCGCGGCGCCATCTAGTGCAAGGTGCGATCCCATAGCGAACAGTTCGCTTTGAATGGCCTGAGCATAAGGAAACTGGTCCGTCGGTAGTGTTGACACCAACACACCTAAGAGGCTGTTGACTTCATCTAACGTCCCGTAGGCTTCTAAACGTAATTCTGCCTTGGAAACGCGGCTTCCGCTCAGGAGCGATGTCTGACCCTTATCGCCAGTTTTGGTGTAAATTTTCATGTTTAGTAGGCTCGTTCTGTTCGACCCTCAACGTAATACATGAAGCTCTTGTTCACAACACGGTTTCCTCCTGGCGTTGGATAATTGCCGGTGAAATACCAATCGCCCGGGTGATTGGGACAACTTAAATGGAGATCTTCAATCGTTTGATAGAGCACAGAAACCTTTGCGTTCACTTCTGGCGGTGTCAACAATTCCGCAATCTTATCACTAATTTCTTGTGCTTCGAACGGCTGGTAGATCTCTTTGACGAAGTTTTGCACTTCATCATCCGCCAAATGAATTTGGGCTTTACACTTTTCGTAGACCTCTTGAATTAAACCTTCTAAACCGCGTTCCTTTAGCAGGGCAATGGCAGCTCTAAAGGCCACAAAATCTCCCATACGGGCCATGTCAATACCGTAACAATCCGGGTAACGGATTTGAGGTGCAGAGGAAGCAATGACGATGTGCTTGGGGCTTAATCGGTCAAAAATGCGGAGAATGCTTTGCTTCAACGTTGTCCCACGCACAATACTGTCGTCAATCGCCACTAGGTGGTCGGTGGGCTTTACAGAACCGTGGGTAATGTCGTAAACGTGGCTGACCAATTCATCTCTTGAACTGTCTTCAGTAATAAATGTGCGCAGCTTTACGTCTTTCCAAGCCACTTTTTCAACGCGCGGTCGGAGGTCTAGAATTTCTTTCAGCTGTTCATTCGATGGCTTATCTAAAGCGGTAATGCGCTCGTATTTCATGGAATTGAAATGATCTTCCATTCCTTTAACCATCCCGTAGAAACTAACCTCAGCAGTGTTCGGAATGAACGAAAAGACCGTATCCTCTACCTCGTCATCGACAAGTTCTACGATCCTTGGAATAAGCCTGCGGCCCAATTCAATACGTTCGTTGTAAATATCTTTATCATTCCCTCGAGAGAAATAGATGCGCTCGAAAGAACACGCCTTAAACTCGGTTGGGGTTTTGATTTCATCAATAGAGACCTCACCGTGGTGCTTCACAATGAGTGCATTTCCTGGCGGCAATTCCGTGATCTCCTCAGATTTCAAATTCAGTGCCGTCTGTATGACGGGACGTTCTGAAGCCACCACAACAATCTCGTCGTCGTAGTAATAGTAGGCCGGGCGAATACCAGCAGGATCACGAAGTACAAAAGAATCGCCGTGTCCAGTCATGCCTGCCATGGCGTAACCGCCGTCCCATTTTTTAGAGGCGCGGCGTAGAATGTCTGCAAGGTCTAATCGGTTCGCGATCTCAGCAGTAGCTTCCTTTTTAGAATAGCCTTCCGCTTTGAGTTCGTAGTATAATTCGTCGTTGGCCTCGTCTAAGAAATGACCAATTTTTTCCATGATCGTGACCGTATCCGCCTTCTCTTTAGGATGTTGGCCCAATTCCACCAACTCATTAAAGAGCTCGTCTACATTTGTCATGTTGAAGTTTCCTGCAACAATCAAGTTTCGAGTAGGCCAGTTGTTCTGTCTCAAAAACGGGTGGCACGCTTCAATGGTGTTTCCCCCATACGTTCCGTAACGCAGGTGGCCCAGAAAAACCTCTCCTGTAAACGGCAAGTTTTCTTTCAACCAAGGCACATCAGATAGACGAGAGGCGTCTCCTGCAATACCTTCTGCAATGCGTTTCTGAACTTTGCCAAATATGTCACCTATACTGTTTGTATCTACCGAACGGTACCGCGAAATGTAACGCGCCCCCGGCGCCATATTAAGCTTAATATTTGCAAGACCCGCGCCGTCTTGACCGCGGTTGCGTTGCTTCTCCATGAGGAGGTACATCTTGTTCAGGCCGTAAAAAGCCGTTCCGTATTTTTCAACGTAATATTCAAGAGGCTTTCTCAGGCGTACGAACGCTATACCACATTCGTGTTTGATGGGATCACTCATAGGAAGTGTTAATGTGGGTCAAAATTACCGAAATTCTCGCAGGTGTACCAAGGATTTTCTAAGGGAGTAAATGAGATAAATCCATTCCCAACCATTCTAGTGCCGCTCCGTGCAGTAGCTTTCCCTTGCGCTCCTCGCTCCATGGCATTCCGTTGATCAGTTTTCCAGGTTGTAATTCCCCGAGCGGAAAAGGATAATCCGTACCTAAAGCCACTCTGTTCTCGCCAACAAGCCCCACTATGTATTCGAGCATTTGTGGATCGTGAACCAAAGAATCAAGCCAAAATTTGCCCAGGTATTCGCGCGGTGCAATAGAATTATCTACAGCACAAAGGTCTGGGCGTACGTCAAATCCGTGTTGCACACGTGCGAGCGTAGCAGGGAATGATCCCCCACCGTGGGCAAAGGCAACGCGCAGTTTTGGGAGACGCTCAAACACGCCACCAAAGATCATCGAACAAATAGCCAACGAGCTTTCTGCAGGCATTCCGACCAACCAAGGCAACCAATATTTTGTCATTTTTTCCTTTGCCATCATGTCCCACGGGTGGACGAAAATGGCCATGTCTAAAACTTGACACGCCTCAAAAATGGGAAATAACTCTGGCGCATCGAGGTTCCAGTCGTTGATATGCGTTCCAATCTGAACGCCCTTCAGACCTATTTCTTTGCAACGACGCAGTTCTTGTATAGCTAGATCCGGTGCTTGCATGGGCAGCGTTCCTAAACCAACAAACCGGGTGGGGTAACGGTCGCAAATTTCTGCGATATGATCGTTTAAGAATTGGGCCACTTCAAGGGTGTCTTTAGGTTTTGCCCAGTAGCTAAACATCACGGGAACTGTCGACAATACCTGCACATCTACATGGTGGTGACCGCATTCTTTCATGCGCGCCTCAGGGCTCCAACAATTGTCCTCAACCTCGCGAAAAAACTCGCCATCTTTCATCATTCGAGCACTGCAGCTCTTGTGATGATCGAGCGTTATAAATCCTCCATAGCCGAACTTCTCCCTAAAATTCGGGATGTGCTCGGGTAGAATGTGTGTATGGATATCAACCGTAAAATTTCTTGATGTAATCTGACACATACCCTAAACGAATCTGGGATCAACCTCCATCACGTGCCCACAATCCTTGCAGGTACGGTTAGATTCGTTGCCATAATAGTCGCGGAAATGCGGAAGAAAGTCTTTCTCAACATCTTTTAACTCGAAAAAGGTTTCGTGTAATTTACCGTTGCAATCGTCACAAAACCACATTAGACCATCCGTGAATCCACGACCCTCGCGAATGCGCTCAATCACAAGACCGATACTGCCTTCGTGACGAACGGGACTGTGCGGCATTTTCGCCGGGACGGTCATCATGTCGCCGGGACCCAAATGCAGTTCATGCGCCTGACCATCGACTTGTACTTTAACCGTGATATTGCCTTCTAACTGGTAGAAAAACTCTTCCGTTTCATTGTAATGGTAATCTTTTCGAGCATTTGGCCCTGCTACAACCATAACGATGTAGTCGTCCGATTCTGGGGTTAAATTCTTATTCGCCACCGGGGGCTTAAGAAGGTCTCTGTTTTCATCCAGCCACTGCTGAAAATTGAAGGGTTTTGGTACAGCCATTTGAGTTCGCTTTGGGACTTCAATTTATGAAATTCAAAACCGATTTCATCCTGCCTCACCCTTCCTTATATTCGTACGGACAGATCACAGCTATGGATTTACAGAATTACATTGGAGGAAAGTTCCTTGAACCCCTTCACAAACAATACCTTACTAATACTAATCCTGCTACGGGAGAAGCCTATGGACGCATACCTAGGTCCAGTGAAAAAGATGTAACGCTCGCCACAGAAGCTGCGCGCGAAGCATTTCCTCACTGGAGTGGACTGCCTGCCTCTGAGCGAAGTGCATGGATGTTAAAGGTTGCGGATGAGATTGAACGACGCTCGCCAGAATTAGCTCTTGCGGAATCTATTGATAATGGGAAACCGCTTTCGCTTGCCACTGCTGTTGACATTCCTCGCGCTCGGGACAATTTTAAATTTTATGCCACCGCGATCCTCCATGATGCCTATGAAACTCACGACATGGGAACCCATGGTTTCAACTATACGCTACGCCAACCTGTGGGTGTCGCCGGATGTATTTCGCCATGGAATTTACCGCTCTATTTATTTACGTGGAAAATTGCTCCAGCCCTTGCGGCCGGTAATACGGTTGTTGCAAAACCCTCAGAAGTGACCCCAGCCACCGCCTTTTTATTATGTAAGATTTTAGACGATATCGACTTTCCAGCGGGTGTTTTAAATATCGTCCATGGATTAGGTCCAGAAGTTGGCGCAGCCATTGTCGCCCATCAAGACATTCCTATCATTTCCTTTACAGGCGGCACACAAACCGGTAAAGCCATTAGTGCTGTTGCGGCTCCAATGTTTAAAAAACTAAGTCTTGAGCTTGGCGGGAAAAACGCGAATATTGTTTTCGAAGATTGCGAATTCGACGAAGCGGTTAAAACCAGCGTTCGCGCTGCATTCGCTAATCAGGGTCAGATCTGTCTGTGCGGTTCACGTATCTATGTACAACGCAGCATCTACGAAAAATTCAAAGAAGCTTTTGTCGCTCGTGTCAAAGGTCTTACTGTTGGCGACCCCCTCGAAGAAGGTACCAGAACGGGCGCGGTTGTGAGTAAAGCGCATTTTGAAAAAGTACTTTCACACATTGCAGTCGCTGTAGAAGAGGGCGGCACGCTACTCACCGGCGGAAACCCGGTCCAATTAACCGGTCGTTGTAAAAACGGCTACTTCATAGAACCGACTGTTTTCGAAAACCTAGACGCTACTTGCCGAACCAATCAAGAGGAAATCTTTGGACCGGTCGTTACGCTCACTCCTTTCGATACTGAAGAGGAAGCGCTTGCTATGGCCAACGGCACGGCTTACGGTTTGGCAGCCACAGTTTGGACGAGCAACCTTCAAGTGGCCCACCGAATGGCCGCTCACCTGCACGCCGGCATCATTTGGGTGAACTGTTGGTTACTGCGCGATCTTCGCACACCTTTCGGAGGTGTGAAGCAAAGTGGTGTTGGCCGCGAAGGCGGTTTTGAGGCACTCCGATTCTTTACTGAACCTAAAAACATTTGCATCAAATTATGATTCCTCATAGCCAGTGGGCAAAAGCCCTACACCAAAGTGCGCGTACACAAAAACCCCGCGACCAATTTTCTACTCAACATACCTACACGCTAGACGACGCCTATACGGTTCAGCACGCCCTTATTCAGGAGCGGGTCCAGGAGGGCCATACGATCATAGGCATAAAAATGGGGTTCACTTCCGTCGCTAAAATGAAGCAAATGGGGGTCGAGGACATGATTATTGGCCAATTAACGGAGGATATGCGAATCACCAGTAAAGCGCCTTTAGTACGTTCAAAATGCATCCACCCGCGTGCAGAGCCTGAAATCGCGTTTCGTCTTTCACAAGATATTACGTCCCCACTGAGCGTTAATGAAGTTTCATCTGTCGTAGACGGGGTTGCCTCAGCCATTGAAGTCATCGATTCACGTTACGAAAACTTCAAATTTTCCCTAGAAGATGTAGTCGCAGATAATTGCAGCTCCTGCGGATTCGCACTAGGTCCTTGGTGTCAAGTCCCGTTGGGTCTTAACGGTTTAGACATGGTCCAAACTTTTAATCATACGATAGTGGCAGAAGGAACAAGTGATGCAATTCTAGACAACCCTTTTGAAGCACTAGCAGCAGCAACACGTTTAGCACACCAATACGGTTTGCCGTTGAAAAAAGGCATGATCGTTTTGGCCGGTGCCGCAACAGCGGCTCATTTTATAGGTGCATCCGAAAATGTAGAAGTCACAGTCGATGGATTAGGGTCAGCAAACTTCGAGGTGGTGTAAAAAGAAACGAGCCACACCGGGGTACGGAGTGGCTCGCTGAACAAAACCATGTCGCATCTTAATGAATTACTCGCTTACACTCAATAGCGATGCGACTTAATGTATTACAAAAGCTGTGCCAAAACTTTAATCCGCTGGATTAAAGTTTAGCTGAAAGACTCAGCAACAACTGTGAACGGTTATAGCTTAAGGGAATCCCGTTCCAATCACCAGTATGATTCTTGAAGTTATTATAGTACACCAAATCAATCCCCAATTTCCAAAGGTCAACCCCGATACCTACATTGTATCCGGCCGACGAAGGCTCGAATGTGGATGTGAATGCATTGTCTGCGAGATAGTGCTGATAGTGCACCCCAGCCTCTGCACGTGCAAACTTTAACAGACGTAATCCAGCACTAGTTTCAAGCTGTACAAGATTATGATCAAAACTTTCATACATCAAAACACCGTCATTCGTACCCGAAAGAAACTTTGAATTCTTAACATAGAGTGCACTGGCCCCGATGTAAAATTGGTCCCCAATAAACTGACGACCGAAAAACCCTAAATGGTACCCATCATCAGTTGCGGCACCTTCAAAAATGGATTGAGTTGCAGAAAGTGCCTCATTCAGCCCAATACCGGCCATATCAAAATTCAATCCCGTGCGTAAACCCCAACGGCTTTGAGCGTCAGTACTCATCACAAAGAATGCCAGAGTCAGTGCTAATAGATACTTTGTTTTCATCACTAGATCTTTTGAGTAGTAGAGTTACAGCAATCGTGCCAAGGCACTTTCGAGTCGGGGATTCAAAATATACAGTACTTGCCTTTTATCTTCTTCCGATCGCTCACGAAGCAATACCTCTTGACCTAGCTGCCTTATCGCTGTGGCATTCAACTCCTTAATAAATTCACTTCTTTTTCTTCTCTGAACTTCCCAAGAAGCCTCTTGTAAGTCTAAAAGATCATTGAAGTCCTCTGTACTTAATACTGCATTCGAACTACGTTCTAAGACTTCCCATTGCATCGTATCGAAAATCGCACTCCGCCCTTTTAAATAGCGCCTTCTTAAAAATACTGTTGCTAGTATTCCTAGAAGCGAAAACAACCCGAACGATGCAAAAAGTAAATTTTGATAGCCGCCGTTATCTTCGATGTACAGCGGCTGAATAGATTTAGCCGCCGGCATTCGCGGCTCCACATATTCGAAGTAATAGCCCAATTTTACTTTGTCTGAATGTTTCGGGATCAACAAACCGTTTTGAGCTCTATAAGCGCATGCAAATCCTAGCGGGGTATTGATTCTAGAAAGATTTGCGCCGTTCTCCATCGTTATATCCGCAACTTCATTCCCAGCCGGATAAAGCCAATATGACTTTGATGCTGTCATCAGCATACACGTACTGTCAGATAACGAATGTACTATATACCGCACCTCACCATTAAATTCTCCATTTACTGGACCATAATCCTTCCATGTTCGGTTTTCAAAGTGGAACCCATAAACATTTCCTACCCATATAATATAGAGCACTTCGCTCCCTTTGTCATAACTCGCGATCTGAAAACGTTTTAAGCCAAAATCAGGCGTCGTGATGGGAAAGGGCGCTCTAGTATATAAGCTCCACTCCTTACGCACATCACTAAAGAAAGTCAAAAGATTATTCTCCATCCAGAACCCATATCCGCCAAATGAATAAACCGTGTCTTTTCGAACGAATTGATAACTGTCAAAATTATACCCATGATGGTTCGTCTGATCAACTCTCGTTACTACGCCGGCAATGGTATCTAACTGAAAAACTTTTCCAGTTCCTGGAAAAACCGCTTTTAAACCTCCTTGCGTTGAGAATAAGTGACCATTTATGTTCAGTTCTCTCTGATACATCTCGTAATCAAGCCTATATTGTGGAAGAGTATCTATGTGATTCTCGTAAAACACAATATTTTCACCTGTAACAACCGAAACTCTTTGAATGGCATTCTTGCCAGCCAATTTCCAAGAAACATATCCATTTGAATACACTGGTTTACAGTAGATTAAGCTAATTACAAGAGCTATAATAATCTTAAGTGAAATGCGTTTTATATACATGTTACACATATGTTTAAACACAAATATAACATAGAACTTCAAGTTTCACCTCATATTTGAGTCAACCAATGAATACAGGAGACTTAATAAGTCAATTAAAAGAAGCCGAACCAATAAACCTTTAGTCAACCCGATCCATGAGCTGGATCGGGTTTTTTTTTACCCATCCGTTTCAATTCTCACCTTTTCAACCAATAAAACTACCCCCTCTTTTGATTTGGGGGGGGGGTTGTGTGTCTATAAATTCTTATTTTGAATCTTTTACCCTAATATTTTTAGGGGTTGTCTCCTTATATTTTACAATTTATTATCATTTACCCTGTTTTTTTAGGGGGTTATTGTATAAATGACATAGATTTGCCTCAAACAATCATCAGAATGAAAAAAATAGATGCAATCATTAGGAAATCAAAATTTCATGAGGTCCGTCAGGCACTGCATGATGTTAACGTGTATTTCTTCAGTTACTGGGATGTGACCGGAGTAGGTCACGAAAAGAAGGAACATCTATATCGCGGTGTCGCCTACAGTTCATCCGATATTCAAAGACGTTATCTAAGCATTGTTGTGAACAACGATTTCGTAGAAAAAACAGTCCATGCCATTCTTGAAGCTGCAAAGACCGGAGAGGTCGGCGACGGGAAAATATTCGTAACACCGGTAGAAGACGCGTACCGCATCCGAACTGGCGAGAGCGGTAACCTTACACTGAAATAATCAAATTCATACACATTCAAATGGAAACGACACTTACACTTACAATAAACAACCTATGGATGATGCTTTGTACAGCACTTGTGTTTTTCATGCATCTTGGTTTCAGCTTCTTAGAAATAGGTCTTACTCGCCAGAAGAACACCATCAACATACTATTTAAAAACTTTTTTATTATAAGTGCTGGTCTTGTCCTCTATGCGCTTATTGGATTCAATCTAATGTATCCTGCATCATTTTGGAACGGGATTTTACCAGATTACTTCGTAGGGCTATTTGGTCTTGAGAGTCCGATAGGGAAAGAAGGACTAGATTTAGCATACAATGAGGGTTATACTTATTGGACAGATTTCTTGTTCCAGGGTATGTTTGCTGCTACGGCAGCAACAATAGTATCCGGGGCTGTTGCAGAACGCGCGAAATTGGGATCCTTCTTCGTTTTTTCAATACTCCTAATAGGTCTCGCTTACCCTTTAGTCGGCTCATGGAAATGGGGAGGTGGCTTCCTAGACGAATGGGGATTTTATGACTTTGCAGGCTCAACGCTTGTTCATTCTGTAGGGGGATGGGCAGCACTGTTGTACATAATGAAATTAGGTGCACGTATAGGTAAATTTGATAAAGACGGAAAAGCCCGTGCAATTCCAGGTCACAACTTACCTTTTGCGGCAGCAGGAGTGCTTATTCTTTGGCTAGGCTGGTTTGGATTTAATGGAGGGTCCGTGCTTAGTGCAGATCCGGGATTGACCTCTTTAGTGCTCACCACGACCTCCATTGCCGCAGCGGCTGGTGGTCTTGCTGCTGCTGGATTCGTGCACATCGTCTACAAAAACTTCGATCTTACAATGTTTATGAATGGCATTTTAGGTGGTCTCGTGAGTATTACCGCAGGAGCAGATTTAATGGGGATCACAGATGCAATTCTCATCGGAGCTTCAGGCGGCGTAATCGTTGTGCTTGCTGTTTCTTTGCTCGATAAATTAAAACTTGACGATCCGGTAGGCGCAGTTGCTGTTCATTTGGGCACAGGTATTTGGGGTACACTTGCTGTAGGACTATTTGGTAGTTCTGCGAGTACAGACCAATTCTTAATACAACTAACTGGTGTTGGGATCGTAGCTGCATTCTGCATCACATTCAGTTGGGTAGTATTAACCTTGATTGAAAAAATCTGGGGACTTCGTGTAGTTCGTGAAGAAGAGCTGGACGGACTCGACCAAGCGGAGCACGGAGGAATGACTGCTTATGCAGACTTCCGAATGAATCAACATTAATTCTATTTCTTTTTATAAAAAGCGAGCCCGAAGTGCTGTAACACTCCGGGCTCTAAAAACAATTTCCCTCAAATGAAAATCGTTACATCAAAAGTCCAAAAAATTTGGCTGTTTGCAGCATTAATTGGTGCTGTAATTTCAACCAACGCTCAGGAAACAGAAGAAAGCATTGCTTTTTCAGGTTCGGTAGACACCTATTTCCGAAACAATTTAAATGCCGGAAAATTTGACGCACCCGCCTCAAGTTTCGCGAACCTAAATGGTTTTGCACTAGGTATGATAAATATCAAAGCAGAGAAAAGCACAAACAAAGGTGGTTTCGTTGCAGATTTAGTTTTTGGTCCTCGCGGCACTGACGCAGTATTTGCCTCTCCTTATTACAGTGCAACTGGAAACATTGTAAACCAATTATATGCTTATTGGAATGCCTCAGAAAAGCTCACCCTAACCCTAGGAAACTTTAATACCTTCTTAGGCTATGAGGTTATTTCGCCAGTGGATAATTTTCATTATTCAACCTCTTATCTCTTTTCGTATGGACCTTTTTCTCATACTGGTCTTAAAGTAGATTATGCGTTAACTGAAAAGCAAACGTTAATGTTTGCTATTATGAATCCAACAGACTTTACTGAAATGAACGATGTGGATCTCTATACTTATGGTCTACAATATGGATATGCAGATACCTATTTAAACCTACTTTACGGCAAGCAAAGTATTGATGCTTCGTCTACTTTTCAAATTGACTTGACGGGGAGTTACGAACTTACAAATACAACCAGTCTTGGGGTGAATGCTTCTTATAATGAAACTCCTCTTACCGGCGGGTTTTATGGCTTTGCATTATATCCATCGAAAACGATAAAAGACCAATTCGCTCTTGGACTACGCGCAGAGCTATTTCACGAATTAGAGACCGGTGGGCCAGCTTATGGAGCGGGCACTACGACCTATGATTTTACCTTAACTGGATCGTATGAAACTGACGAGCTTCGTTTGATTGTTGAATGCCGATTAGACCAGAGTTCGGCACCCCAGTTCAATGAATTGACCTCTAACCAGCTTACATCTTTCTTAATAGCTGCAGTCTACCAATTTTAGAAAACCCTCAAGAACCTATGTTAAGTATTGCGGCCAGCCCCTAGGGGCTGGCCTTAATATTTCTAATCAAGCGCAATACGAAGTCCTATGCCTAACTGTGTAGAGCTTAAAGAAACTTTTTCGAACGCTAGAAGTTTCTTGCCATGATTGTGGTGGATGTAATACGCTGCTGCATCAAACGCCAGTAAAAACGAACCTTGAAGTATTAGACTATTGCCGTAGCCTTTGAAAAGATCTTCTTGATCCAATTGGTTTGGGGCCACTTCTCGCATCCAAATTCCTGCTGCGATGTATCCTACGTCTAAAACGTCATTGATTAAAAAAATGGATTCTGTCTTTTTCTGCGCCTTCAACATTTCTTCTCTGGTCAACGGCTGTCCACCGCGACGCGCCTTTATGTAACCGGGCAATGCTAGTCCAATATTCACTGTATTCCACATCACATTCATTTCGTGAAACCGCTTTGAAGATTCATCCTCACTAGTAAAATAAGCCACACCGCTGATCGCGAAGTTTGCCGCGGCATAGGAACCTAGGCCGAGCATTAGATGTTCGTTGATGGAGTTGAATTCCTTTTGGAAATGGGTCACCTGGCCAAATATGCTTTGGGAAAGCAGCAACCCTGCAAATAGTAGTGTTTTTTTCATCATACTTTATCCAACAATATAAAGTGATGCACGGTTCGTCTTAAAATTAAAAAGCACCCCCATCTGGAAGTGCTTTTTAAGTGGAGAAGATGGGATTCGAACCCACGACCTCTTGACTGCCAGTTATTTATTTTTTAGATTTAAACATTTGATTATCAATGTTTTATATTTATTACACCCCCGTTTTACCCCCGTCTTGCGTTAATAACCCAAAGTTTTATCTCTTGTAAAGTGGGCTTATGTAAGGTAATTTGGACTTAATGAAAAAGGGAAAGCTGGCCGGCTCTCCCTTGTAATAATTTAAAATTCTGTCTAATGAATTTACTCAAAAGTAAAACTTTGGTTTCGGGCGACCAAACAAAAAAAGAAATGCCCTTTCAAAACAATCAACAACAATTCTTGACCCTTCAAGAAGTATGCTCGTTGTTCAATATCAGACCAGAGTCCGTTTACAAACTTGTCGATAACGGACTGACTGAATATCGCTTTAGCGAACGCCTTGCGCGTTACGATATCAATGAGGTTATGTCTTTAACTCGCAACCGTAAAGTTTAAGGCCTTATGACACATAATATCGAAAACCCACAAAAGAATGGGGTGACTAATTACGCCCAATTCTATTCTATCCGCGAAAACCTTCATTCAAAGGGAGATTTCATCCATCCGATAAAACATGGCGAAAAACGTCCTTTAACATCGGGTTGGCAGACAACTCAGTGCGCCGCTGATTTAGTAAAACGGCCACTAATGGTTGGCCTTGGGATGGGCCATAAAAACCTATGGGCTTTAGATGTAGATTCAAAAAACTGGCCCAATGGCAAAAACGATTTAAATCGACAAATCCTTGATTTCGTGAAATCACACTTTGCATTGAACCAATACGTTTATCAATATTCACAAAGCGGAGGCCTTCATTTCATATTTAAAATTGAAAATGCCAATTGGTCAAAACTTGGGAATGCTAAATATGCAAAGACCGCGGACGGCAATGACCTCTTAGAATCGCGCGGTCAAGGTGGCCAAATAGTGATATATGATGAATCTGGAATATGGTCACAATTGGATAATGTCAAAGCCATCGGGTTGGCTGAGTTATCTCAGCTAATTGAATTCTCGAAAACATTTGATTTTCAAAAACCGCTTCATGAATCGCACGATCATTCGCGTTGGATTGACAAGGGCGAAAACCGTTGGATAGCCCTTGAATATCTCAAGAGTTTCGGATGGGAAGTAGTCAATGAAGAATCAGATAAGTTTTTGGTCAAACGGCCTAATTCAACAAATCCTCATAGTGGAACTTGCTGGAAGGAAACGGGTGCCATTTGGCTCTGGTCATCTGGGACAACGGGGCTTGATGAACAACGCTCCTACTCTCCTTGGGATATTTATCAAATGAATAAACCTATTAAGGTCGAGTTAAAGACAAAGCCATCAAAACCAGCCTACGAGTTCGCTCAAATGAACGATTACCTACAAGCGACCTTATCACTTCCGAAGTTGACATACATGATGGACGGTTATATCTGCTTGGGTCAATTAACTTTTCTATTCGGCCCAGAGAAAGTTGGGAAAACGCCAATCGCAATGGAAATGGCATTGAACATGGCTAAAGGCGAAAAGCACTTTGGACATTTCAGAAATGATGCTGGCCCCGTTCCAACTTTGTATTTAGACAATGAACTTCAAGCCAGAAACCTTCGCAAACGTTTTTCATCAGATGAAGAACAGTTGATGCTCCATAAGTTTCCAGATAACTTTTATCGCCTTCAACCCGATAAAGCAGTCACGGGGTTAATGAGCGATAAGGAAATCATGGATGCTACCCTTGAGAAAATTGAAAAAGGTCGAATCGACCATAACATTCAATTCGTAGTAATCGACAACATGGCTCCACTTATTGAGGATGAGGAAAAGGCTACAAATGCGAAAAAATTCATTTCTCAACTCATTGCATATGCCGATAAAACGGATGTGGGAATATTAGTTATTCAACACGTCACAAAGCAATATGAAAGTCAGATTCTGCGAACAAGTGCAATGAGAGGTAGTGGACGCCTCAAGGATATGGCGGCGGGATTAATCGGTGTTAATGTTAATGGACATACTGGTCAGAGATATTTAAAGTTTTTTCCAAGTCGGAATGTGGAAGAAGCCGAATCCCAAGTTTTAAAGTTCAAAACGGTTAAACCAGAAAGTTTGATTGTTATTGAAACTCAATTAGGAACGTATTTTGGTGAAGATGATATTGTAAGGTTTGATGATGTCTCTCATCGAAACAACTATTGGAATCGTTGCCAGAACTCCCAAAGAAAGTATCGCGTATTGCTTTCGAAGTTTAATGGGTCGACAGATTTGAAGAATCTCGACAAACCCTAAGCCTGCTGCAAGACCAGGGACTGGAACCAGAGATTGTGCTCTATCTGGAGACGCCACCCAGCGCACAAACCATTGCCACACTGTTGCAACAACTTGGCCTGACTGCGCGACAACTGCTGCGCAGAAGTGAGCAGGAATATA
>ENA-OWPI01001399-OWPI01001399.1-marine-metagenome-genome-assembly--contig:-NODE-1399-length-27035-cov-10.417019_pt1 | contig 27035 bp, 25 predicted proteins | sample MGYA00238138_ERZ651775 | MGnify/ENA primary metagenome ERZ651775 (study PRJEB26906, sample SAMN06265043) | marine metagenome | isolation source: Helgoland LTER site | place: Germany:Helgoland, sampling...
CGGCGCCCCTGGTCACAACCAGCAGCACATATTGCTGTTCGGCGGCCCCAAACGTTTGATCAGCCAGCGGCGAGGCAGCGATCGCAGCTTCGATTGCCGACCTGATATCACCTCCGGCAAGCAGAACCCGGCACGACGCGTGGGCAGATTCGGTCAGGACTTCAAGTGAGGTCCCCTAATAGGGCGAGTCGGTGGTGCGGAGGAGGGACTCGGCCAGGCGGACAAAAATCGTGAGCGACGTCTCATCGGGCACCGCGAACTCGGTCGACGTGTCGGCGGTATCGCCATCGCCGGTGCAGTCGGGTAATGCGTCGGTTACCTGGCTCAGTACCTCTGCTCCGGCATTGAGGTCGAGGGTGCCCTTGTCGATGAGTGTGCTCTCGCCGAACTCGGCGCCTCGGGCCTGGGCCTCGTAGGCCGAGGTGAACAGCTCGAGGCTTTCACTGACAAGTGCCCATGCCACCGCAGTTGGGGCCGGCGGCTCGCCGAGAGCGATCAGCCGATCGGTCATGGTCCGGAACTCAGATGCGATAGCTGCAAACAGCGGAGTCGCATCGGCTTCAGAAAGTGTCTCATTGCCCAATTGCCTGCTCACATCTGCGCCTACCAACAGTTGCTCAGATGCGGCACTGATCAGATCAGCCACATTCTCTACGTACGCCTGACACGCGGTGACTGGATCGACGGTCACCGGGTTTGGATCGGCAGTAGGAGTTGGCTCGGGAATTGGAGTTGGCTCGGGAATTGGCGTTGGTGTCGTAACCGGCGACGGCTCAGCCGTTGGTTGCGGGGGTTCGACGGTGGGGGCAACAACGTCAGGCTCGGCTGTGGCCAGCACTTCGACAACAGTAGGTGTTGCGGTGGCGACGGTCACGGCAGTGCTGCTGCATGCAGAGGCGAGAACCACCAGGGTTAGGAACACCGACGACGAGCGCAGTGGTCGGGTTGATCGTGCGCTCTAGAGAACACTCAAGCGAGATGTCGTGCCTCGTGCACTGCAACGTCGTGGCATGGATGCTCCTTTGTTGTTCCTAGGTTAGCCCTTCTGGGCTTAGCGGTTTCATGCGCAAACGACGTCGCGAATCTGCAGATGAGCGGGTGCGCAGGCCACACGGCAATCGAGCTAGTCAGGTTGTGGCTTCGGTCGTCTTTCGTTCGATGTCGAGAAACGGTTCGAGGCCGCAGAGTTCGACCAGGTCGCTGTGAAGACCCATACCGTCGATTTCGACGCCGGTTTTCCCCGTCGACGCGAAGGATGTGTATGCCTGACGGGTGTGGGTGATGGCCAGGGCCTGCGAGGTGAATGCGTCGATGATCAGTTTCCACCCGAAGGACTGCCACTCGTCGCTGGTGTGGTGGTCCAGCCCGGTGATGGTCGCCAGTGGGATCGCCGGAAACCGGTCGGCGACAGCTCGCAGATGGTCGTCCTTGCAGAACGCCATCAAGATGTCAGCGCCAGCATCGCGGTATGTCTCTAGGCGAGCGACGCCGGCCTCGAAACCCTCGTGGCGGAAGCCGCCCGTCCTGGCGATGATGAGGAAGTTGTCGTCGGTGCGAGCCTCGACCGCGGCGCGTATCTTGCTGGCCATTTCCTTTGCGGGGACGAGATGTTCGACGCCGATGTGGTGATGTAAACGTTTGGGAGCGACCTGGTCTTCGTATTCCACTGCGACGGCACCCGTGGCCTCAAACAGTGCGGTGGCTCGGGCGGTGTGCACTGCGTCGCCAAATCCCACACCACCATCGATGATCAGCGGCAGGTCCGATCGGGCGGTGATCCGGCGTGCTACATCGGCAATCTCGGAGTAGGACAGCAGCGCCTCGCCGACTGCGTACTGAAAGCCCAACGCCCCACCACTGAGGTACCCGGCCGCAAACCCGGCGTCGGACGCCAACCGCGCCGACAGGGGATCAAGGCAAAGTGGTGCAAAGACGGGAGCCGGTCCAGCAAGTGCCACCTTGAAGCGAGTCCTCATGTGCGCAGCGGGTTTTTGGTTCATGAATCCATCATGGCGCAATCGACAAGCACGGGTGACAGCCGAGGGGGGAGCGGTGCTCAACTAGGGTTTGAGCGGACCCGACCGACCGGCCGGGCAACGCCATCTCCGCGGTGAGGGACCTTATGGCCACGTGGCTGTCACACAGCATTGAAGCATCACACAGCACTGAACAACCCAGCGGATGTGCGCCGTGACGGGGTTGCGGGGTGACGCCGCTCTCGTGGGGTTCGCCGAATGGCCGTCTGAGCGCAAGTTCGGCGGGCCGAGGTCGTTCCAAGTAGAGCAGTGGGCCGAGATTGCAGCCACAGCGTTGGCAGATTGTGGGATTGCATCGAGCGAGGTCGATGGGCTGATCACTTACGACTTGCGTGAATCGAAGGACTTCGTGCCGGCGACTGTCGCGGAGTACTGCGGCTGGGAGGTGAACTTTGCAGAGCGCATGGACCTTGGTGGTGCCAGCGCTGCGGGCGCCGTGTGGCGGGCCGCTGCTGCGATCGAACTTGGCTTGTGCAACGTGGTGGTGTGTGCCGTACCGTCTCGCCCCCGACCTCGACCGACAAACCCCAAGGGTCCGCGTATGGATTGGGGCGCCCTAGGTAGCTCCAGCATGGAGTGGGGATCGCCCCAGGCCGAGTTCGATGTGCCCCACGGCAACGTTGCTCAGAATGCCGGATACGCGATGATCGCTCAGCGATATGCCGCGGAGTTTGGCTGGGACGAGCGAGCCCTGGCAAAGATTGCTGCTGACCAACGACGGTCAGCCAACGCCACCCCGAATGCGGTGTTTCGGGATGTCCCTATCACGATTGACGACGTCCTGGCCTCGAAGGTCGTGGCTGACCCGATCCACGTGCTCGAGATCGTGATGCCATGCCAGGGCGGTACCGCCATCGTCGTTACCTCCCGAGAACGGGCGGCACGCTGCACCCACCGACCGGTGTTCGTCACCGGGTTTGGCGAGCGGCTCGCGTATAAGACTCATACCTACGCCCGTGACATGATCCGCACCCCGATTGCCCACGCTGCCGACCAGGCGTTCACCATGGCTGGAATCAGTCGTTCCCAGGTCGACGCTTGTCAGCTCTACGATTGTTACACGATCACGGTGCTGTTGACGCTTGAAGACGCAGGCTTCTGCGAGAAGGGCCAAGGTGCAGCCTTCGTGAACGATCATGATCTTTCCTATGCCGGAAACTTCCCCATAAATACCAACGGTGGCCAGCTGGGGTTCGGTCAACCGGGAGCAGCTGGGGGCATGATCCATATCGTCGAGGCAGTGCGCCAGATCCAGGGCCGAGCTGGTGAACGACAGCTCTCGAGCGCGGACACGATGTTCGTCTCAGGCAATGGCGGGATCATTAGCGAACAAACGGCTCTTGTATTGCAGGGAGGCTGACATGCGACCAGCTCCGATCGTTCCCGTCGCCACCCCGACCTCGCAACCGTTCTGGGACGCGTTGGCCGAACGGCGAGTCGAGATTCAACGTTGCGACGACTGCAGCTCGTGGGTCTTTTACCCCCGTGTTAGGTGTGCTGCTTGTCTGTCGCCTGCACTCACGTGGACCGAGGTTTCGGGCGAGGGCACCGTGTACACCTTCACCGTGGCCCGCCAACCAACCACACCGGCATTTGCCGATGTCGCCACACCGATCATTGCTGTCGTTGAACTCGACGAGGGACCTCGGCTCACCACGACGCTCGAGAGTATTGAACCTGGTGATGTGCGTGTTGGTATGCGAGTGCAGCCGGTCTTCGTCGATGCCGGCGACATGACGTTGTTGCGCCATCAGCCGGCGGATGAAGCCGAGTCCTGACAGGCCTCAGCAGCGCTACCTAGCACCACACAGACAACGACGCCCGCTACAACGTGGTCTCCATGCTGCGCACGGTGGCACAGATCGTGTCGTTATAGGGGGTCGGTACTCGGACCCGCTGACCCAGTAGCGGAACCTGTGCGTTGATGGCATCGAGTTCGCTACGTCGACCGTTCTCATAATCCTGGCGCATCGATGGCGTGGCCCCAGGCATCTTGGCGACGAACGCATCAATGTAGGCAACCGGATCGTCATAGGTCACATTGACACCGAGCGCCAGCGCCACGTTGTGGGCTTCGGTTGCGCAGCCCATCACCACGGGTCGCCAGTCTTGGCTGGCGACGAGCTCACCGATGGTGAGTCCGGAGACCAGTGACGGGCCACCGACAGCGACGTTGCAGATGAACTTCTCCCATATGAGTTGTTCGATGTCGCCGAACGCCTTGACGGGAAAGCCAGCATCGGCCCACACCTGTTCGATGCGTTGCAGTCGGTCGGTCATGCCGCCGTTCAGCTCACCGAGTCGCAACATCTGCATGCCGTTTTGGTGCGCGTGTCCGGCCCCCACCATTTGGGCGCCAAATCCTTGGGCGACGCCAAGTAGGACCTGGTCCGAAGGTATGTGTTCGCAGATGCGCTCCGCTGCGCCGAGCCCGTTCTGGATGGTGACCACGGTGCCAGCGGGCGATAGTAGCGGCGCAGTCGCCTGGGCGGCTGGACCGACACCATCGACCTTGGTCGCAAGTACATACATATCGCATGAACCGGCGTCGTTGACCGAGGTGCTGGCCTTGACTTCGACCGTGCGATCACCGGTGAACCCAGTGAGCTTCAGCCCATCACGATTGATCGCGTCGACGTGTTCGGGCCACGTATCGATGGCCCACACATCGTGGCCCGCTTCGGCGAACAGCACGGCGTAGACCGAGCCCATGGCACCAGTTCCCACAACAGCGATCTTCATGGCTTCTTCATCATTTCTGTGTCGGCGTTCATCTGCGGAGCAGCCGCCCGAGGGTTCAGCCGCCCGACACGAACTCTACGGTGCTCGCTGTCGTGTGTGAAGCCGTCGCTGTTAACTAACGACAGGTACGCAGGTGATGGTGAACGATTCTGTGACCGTGAACTCCAAGAAATTGTAATCCACATCCGTCGTGATACCCGAAGGAGGACTCGTCGGGTTATGGGAAAAGTTTCTGTTGCCATACCCGTGGTCTTGGTCACCGTGATTGCGCCATCTGCAGCGTTGAAGGTGCACATAGTGTTATCCGGCCCAGAGAACTTCAAATGCCGTAAATTTCCGATCCCGTTCTCCCTAGTTGGCGTAATCTCTCCGACCTTCACCCCCACTTGATACGTCGTCCCAGCCACAAATCCGCTTGGTGTGGATGCGGCGGCCGCGTAGGCGGCGCGGCGGGCGATGCCTTTGATTGTCGGTTATGCCCAGATGATCGACATCGCTGTGGCGCCTGCCGCTGCTTTCATGACTGTGCGCCGTGTTGGGTCGATCGGTGATACAACTTGCGACTGTAAGTCCGAGGTCCAACAGCAGATACTTTGTATCAGGGGTCCAAACGTGCGTTTGTTCTTTGTAGGCCGATGGTAACGCTGCGCACAACTTACGGCACCAGCGCTAGGCGGCCAGTCACCGTGCGGGCTTCCAGGGCAGCGAGTGCTGCAGGCAAAGCATCGAGAGCAATGGTGTCGACGTCGGTACGGATGCGTCCTTGGCGGAAGAGGTCAAGGAGATCAACGTGGGCTGTTTCGATCACCGACCGTCGTCGTGCCGCATATTCGGCCCACGCCATGCCGTGCACCGTGTAGTTCTTGACCAGGACATGATTGGCCGGGTAGCTAGGGATGGAGCCGGAGGTGAAGCCGATAACGACCAGTTGGCCTTCGAAACCCATGAGTCGTCGTGTCACCTCGCCCAATGGTCCGCCGACTGGGTCGAACGCAACACTGACGCCGGCGCCGTCGGTTGCCTGCATTGCCGCTTCGTACAGTGCATCGGCAGCACCGTCGCCAGTCGAGTCGACGGTGATCTCTGCTCCGAGTGTCCGACAATGCGCCTGCTTCGCCTCGCCGCCTGCGGTAGCGATCACCCGAGCGCCACGGGCGGTGGCCAGTTGGACAGCAGCCGCTCCGACACCGCTTGATGCTCCCAATATCACGACCCAATCGCCCGCTTCAAGGTTGCAGCGATGGAACAGACCCACGTGGGCGGTTTGAAAGGTCGAGTACAAAACGGTTGCGTCGGCTGCCTCGAGATCATCGGACATGACCAGCGCGGTGGCTGCTTTGACCAATGCCTCTTCGGCGAACCCGCCGTGTTTCATGTTGGTCATCCCCGCTACCCGAGTACCGATAGCAAGATCGACGCCGGGCCCAACGGCCTGAATGATCCCGCACGACTCTGTTCCAGGCGTTAATGGCACCCCTGGCCTGTCCTGGTAGATGCCTTGGCACACCAAGATGTCCGCGAAGTTCACGGTGGTGGCTTCGACCCGAATGCGCACTTCGCCTGCCGCAGGCTCGGGGCTGGGAATGTCCTCCAAGCTCAAGGCAGTGGTTGGGTGACCGAGTTCGTTTACTCGCCATGCTCGCATCGTCAGTCTTCCTCAGTGGCCCGTGTCGCAGTAACTGGTGTCGCGATTCTGGCAATATCGGCGTCGGAAAAGCCCCAGTCTCGGAGAACGTCTCCGGCACCTTCGCCCGGGCTCGGACTCAGCCGGGTGATCTCGGAAGGTGTGCGGCTGAAGCGGGGAGCGGGGGATGGCTGGGTCGTGCCACCAATTTCGGTGAACGACTCGCGTGCTTGGAGATGCGGATGGTTTGGTGCTTCGACTAGGTCAAGAACTGGCTGGACACAGTCGTCGTCTGCGTCGAACAGTTCAACCCACTCGTTGCGAGTCCGTGCCGCGATCACCTGAGCCATCCATTGGCGATAGGTAGGCCAGTTGGCGACATCCGCAGGGTCGCCGAGTTCGACAGGTAGTTGTACATCGGCCTTGGCCAAGAAGTTGTCGAGGAACTTCGGGTGGATGACGGCGAGCGATACGAACCGGCCGTCGGAGCAGGTGTAGACGCAGTACCGCCAGTCTCCGCCATCGATGAGATTCGACTGACGTTCGGGGTTCCACGTGCCGCCTTCGAGATTGCCGTAGGTATACGCCATTAGGTTGAGCGCTCCATCGACGATCGCAGCGTCGACAACTTGCCCCTGTCCGGATCTCGACGCTTCCCACATCGCCGACACCATGCCGAGCGCCAAAAACGCGCCGCCTCCGCCGAAGTCGCCAGCCAAAATGAGTGGGGGGACTGGTGGCCGGTCGGCCTCGCCGATAGCCCAAAGCGCGCCGGTGAGCGAGAGGAAGTTGAGGTCGAATCCGGCCCGCTGGGCCAGAGGTCCAGTCTGTCCATAACCACTCATTCGCCCGTAGACGAGCTTGGGGTTACGGGCCAGACACTCGTCGGGGCCGAGTCCCAGCCGTTCCGCAACACCCGGTCGGAAGCCCTCGATCAGCCCGTCGGCTTTCTCGACGAGGTCCAGCACGGCTTCCACACCTTCGGGCGTCTGGAGATCAACCTGTACTGAGCGCCGGTTTCGGTACAAGAAACGGTGCGGGTAATCGGGATACCCCCAGTCGGGTTCTACCGGCCGGTCCACGAGAAGCACGTCGGCCCCCATGTCCGAGAGCAACATTCCAGCGAATGGCCCCGGGCCGATACAGAACAGTTCGACGATCTTCAGACCCGATAATGTGCCCACGATTGGCGAATCTACTGCATGTCGAAGAGGGCCAGCACATCAGGGTGACCTGTACCAGCGGTCACCCCTCCGTCAACCAGCAGGTTGGCACCATTGATGAAGCTGGCCTCGTCGGCAGCGAGAAACGCAATGGCTGCCGCTACCTCGTGTGGCGCTCCAAACCGTCCGAGCGGGATCGCTGATTCGAACGCAGCCGCTGCTGTGGGGTTGCTGGTGGTCATCGTGGTGAGTGGAGTGTCGACCGCACCAGGTGAAACGGTGTTCGACCTGATGCCCTCTGGGCCGAACTCAAGCGCGAGCGACCGGGTGAAGTTGGCAACGCCGGCTTTGGCAGCGTTGTAGGCAGCAAAACCTCGGTCGCCACGGACCGCATCGAGTGATGCGACATTAACGATTGATGCCCCGCTGGCCTTGCCCGAATTGATGGTGGACTGCAACTGCGGCAGCGCGAGCTGGCAGCTGTCAAATACCGCATCGAGGTTGAGTGCAATCGTGCGCCGCCATTGCTCAGGTTTCAGTTTTAGCGTGGGACCTACAACAACATTGCCAGCGTTGTTGACGACAACATCGAGTCGACCGAAACGTTCTTGGCACGTGTCGTACAGGTGCTCGAGGTCGTTGCGGACAGTCACGTCGGCGGCGACGAACACGGCACGATCAGAAGCCAAGGTTGCAGCAAGGTCATCACCCACTTGTTGGCGTCGGCCACAGAAGATGACCGATGCACCCTCGGCATGAAGCCGTTCCACTGTGGCCCGGCCGATGCCGGTCGTGCCGCCGGTGACGACGGCCACCCGGCCTTCGAAACGCGGTTCGTTCACGTGGCTGGTACTCCTCGGGCGGTACCAACTGGGTGCTGGGTTCGTGCAGGCCCAGAATTCATCGAAGTGATCATGCTCCGTAGTCTGACATACGGCTCGTGAACCACGAACGGTCCCATCGAATGGTCGCCTCGATCGGCTGGGGCGGCCGGTTCGGTCACCGCAGTGGGGTCAGAAGTAGGGTCGAAGGTATGCATGATCTCGTAATCCGCAACGGCACGGTCGTCGATGGAAGTGGGGCAGACCGCCAGCTTGCTGATGTGGCAGTGACCAACGGTGTGATTACCGCGGTAGGTGAGGTCGAGGGCTCAGCAGCGCGGACGGTCGATGCCGAGGGCCACCTGGTGCTCCCGGGATGGGTGGACGTCCACACCCACTACGACGGCCAAGCGACGTGGGATCCCGACATGACACCGTCGTCGTGGCACGGCGTTACCACCGCCGTATTTGGAAACTGTGGTGTAGGTTTCGCTCCGGTTCGCCGAGGCAGCGAGGGTTACCTCATCAACCTGATGGAGGGTGTCGAAGACATTCCCGAGTCGGTTTTGTCCGAGGGAATCGACTTCACTTGGGAGAGTTATCCGGAGTACCTCGATGCCCTCGAAGCGACCAGCCGGGTCATGGATATCGGAGCCCAGTTGCCCCACGGCGCCCTGCGTTTTTTCGTGATGGGGGAACGAGGCGCAGATCACACCGAGGTGCCGACACAGACTGAGCTCGATGAACTGCGTCGTTTGGCCCAGGAAGCTTTAGCCGCGGGTGCGCTTGGCATCTCGACGAGTCGAACGACCAAACACAAGGCCGCCGATGGTCGCCTCACGCCAAGCCTTACCGCCGGTGATCCGGAACTCGCGGCCATCGCTCAGGCGATGCGGGAAGCTGACGCGGGTGTGTTGCAGGTGAATTCGGACTTTGGCCCCGGCGAGTTCGAGCATCTTCGACAGGCCGCCGAGTTGTCCGGCCGACCGTTGTCGGTGCTTCTGTTGCAGGTCGACAACGATCCTGAGTTGTGGAAAGTGACCCGAGACGACATTCACAGTGCCAACGCCGCCGGGATCGCTGCCACAGGTCAGGTCGGCTGTCGGCCAATCGGCGTCATGCTCGGACTCGATGCCACCGTGAATCCATTCCGCACGAACCCGGCCTACGAAGCAATCGCTCATCTTCCGTTGGCCGAACGGGCACTTCTCATGCGTACCGACGAGTCGCTTCGGCGAACCTTGGTCGCCGATCGGCCTCGAGACGAGCACACCACATGGATGGACTATGCCCTGACGCGCTCCTATGAGATGGACGAGAGCCTGGATTACGAGCCCGATCCAGCGACTGCAATTGCGATTCGCGCCGCCGAGATGGGCGTGGATCCATGGCTGCTCCTGCTCGACCTGTTGTCCTCGGGAGATGGATCATCGCTGCTGCTGTATCCGTTCGAGAACTACTTCAACGGTGACCTGGAAGACATCCGAGAGATGCTCGCGGATCCATTCACCATCTGTGGAATCGGCGATGCCGGTGCGCATGTCGGCACAATCTGCGATGCGTCGTACCCGACGTACCTGTTGAGTCATTGGACTCGGGACCGTACCCGAGGCGAGAAGCTGCCACTTGAGTTCGTTGTGAACAAGCAGACTCGGCGCACGGCCGAGACCTATGGCCTGTTCGATCGAGGTCTTGTCCAACCTGGCTATAGGGCCGACATCAACATCGTTGACCATGGAGCATTGTCGGTCGGGCGCCCCGAACTCGTCTTCGATCTGCCGGCTGGCGGCAAACGGCTGATCCAGCGAGCCGAGGGATATCGCCATACGTTCGTGCTCGGTATCGAGACCATGGCCGACGGCGAATTTACGGGTGAGCGGCCGGGGCGTCTGGTGCGTGGTGCACAGTCAGGACCAAGCTGAGACGACAGACTGCTGGTTATCGCTGGTCGGCGGCGTGAGAGCCGTGGGCACCGCTGGTGTTCCTCATGCCAACCGAACCAATGACGCCGATTGAGGCGATCGCTGCGCTGACGATGAATGCCTGGCGGAAAGAACCTACGAGGCCCAACTGTGGTTCGGTGGCGACTTGGATTGAGGCGATAACACCGATGCCGACCGTGGTGCCCAGTTGGCGCATCATCTGCTGAGCGCCACTGGCCATAGCGATATCTGACGGATGCACCGCGTTGGTCATGGCCGTGGTCATAGCCGGCGTCATCAGCCCAAGTCCGAGCCCGGCAACACCCAGCGTGAGAAAAATGAAGGGATCAGATGTATCGATGTCGTACTGCGTTAGGCCGACGGCAGAAGTAACGATCAGTAGCGCCCCGGTGACGGAGAGGCGGCGCTCGCCAAGGGCAGCCCCGGCAATGCCGACGATCGGCCCCGCCAACCCGAAGAACAGCGGGCGCGCGGTGATGAGATAGGCGGCCTTTGTCGGGCCGTAGTCAAGCACCGTGATGAGAAACAGCGGCGCCAGCACAAAACCAGACCCCATGTAGGCCACGTTGGTGAAGAACTGGATAATCATCGGCAGGGCGAAGTTTCGCTCGCGAAAATACGCCAGCGGAATGAGTGGCGTTGGTGCCTTCCGTTCCTGGAGAACGAAGAGCAGACACAGAACGGGGACGGCGATGAACAGCATGATCACGACCGGGTCCCTCCACCCCCATACCGGCCCTCGGTTGCTGGCGAATAGGAGCGAGAATGTCGCACTTGCCAACAAGGCTGTTCCCATGACATCGAACCGGGCCGGTTGTGTGGGCGCAGCATCAGGAAGGACATAGACCGCAGCTACCAGCGCGAGAGCAGTCATCGGGACTTGGCCAATAAATATCCATCGCCAGCTCAGCTGCTCGACGATGGGACCACCGATGATGATGCCGAGCACGGGTCCACCGGCGGAGGCCATGCTCCACCAGCCGACGACCTTGGCTCTCGCTGGCCCGGTGAACTGCTCGGCGATGATGGCGATGCCGGCTGGCCCGGTGGCTGAGCCGAAGATTGCACTGATGGTGCGGAAGGCGATGAGCGAGCCTGCGGACCATGACAGAGCGGAGAGGCCCCCGAAGATCATTGAGCCGACGAGTGCGACGAGGAACGCTCGGCGTCGGCCGTACATGTCGGCCAACTTGCCCGAGCTCACGGCCAGGACGGCGAACCCGAGGTTCGGGCCTACGACAACCCAAACCATGGTCGAGGTGGTGGTGCCGAACTCGGTTGCCAACGTTCCGACGACCGCAGCGAGCACGGACACCATGAAAGTGGCCGAGATTAGCCCGAACAGGGCGGTGGCCAAGACGACACGCGGGTAGGTGTCGGCCTGTTTCGCCAGCCGGTCGCGCACCTCGCGTGGAGTCGCCATCTCCGAGGAAAGGTAGAGCAGTCAAATATTGGCTGTCCAGTTCAGAAAGGTCGAGGCTAGTGATTTCTCATCACCTCGGTTTGGGGAGGTTCACGAAATGGAAGGCCTTGACGCCCAATCATGAGTGTGTGCGAAATGGGCGGACTATTCCGCGCCGTCATGGGCTTGTTCGACGATGATGTTGCGGTCTAGAACAGTGGCATACCGATTGGGAGGGTTGATGACCACAACCGCGTCGTCTGGGTTGCGCTCGTTGGATGAGCTCGATATTCACACAATCTCGCTTTACGAACAGTTCGGCTATCCGTGGGAGGCATGGGATCGTCTCCGAGAGGAGGCCCCGTGTTACTGGTACGACCGTGAAGGCATCGCTCCTTTTTGGGCTATCACTCGCCACGAAGACGTTAAGTCGATCGGTTCGAACAGCGCTGCGTTTATTAACGGCGGCGGACGCCTGCGCATCAAGAGTCTCGATATCGACGCTCGCTACGCAGCGGCTCGCGAGAAGAAGCTCGAGATGTATGAGTGGGACCCAGCCGTCCCCGAGGACATGGTCTTCCTTGACAACCCGGCCCACCACGCGATGCGCCAACTCACCGTGCGCCACTTCACCCCCGCTCGGTGCCGAGACATGGCGAGCGAGATGGCCGAAAACGCCGCCAACATCACCGACGAGTTTGCAGGCCGCCTTGAGAGCGGTGAGACGAGTGACCTGATCCACGACTATGCCGTCGCCCTGCCGTTGATGACCATTGCGTCGATGATGGGAGTTGAACGCGACGACTGGGCCGATATCCATCGGTGGACCGACGCGATGTTCGACAACGAGTCGATGAGGTTTGCACTCCCGGGCGAAGAGCGGCGAGTTATGCGCCGCCGTGTACACGCGGAGTTCCACGGTTATGTCGCGGGGCTAATCGAACGTAAGCGCAACCAGCCAGCCGACGACCTCAGCACCGTTCTGGTCCACGCCGACATCGATGGCAGAAAGCTCACCGAACAGGAACTGCACGGCTATCTCCGCCTTCTCATCAACGCTGGCAACGAGACCACCCGAAACGCGTTGAGTCGTGGCGTTCTGGCACTGATCGACAACCCCGACCAAGTTGATCGTCTGACCGATGACCCCGACCGTTTCGTCGACTCGGCGGTCGACGAAATTGTGCGATGGACCACTCCCGTCATTGAGTTCGCTAGGACGGCGATTCGCGATGTGGAACTGCACGGCCAGACGATCAAGGCTGGCGATCATGTGGCGTTGTGGTACGGGGCGGCCAACCGCGACCCTCGAGTTTTCGACGATCCGTACAGCTTCGATATTGGGCGTAACCCGAACGATCACCTGGCCTTTGGCCATGGTGGGCACTTCTGCCTCGGCGCCAACTTGGCGAAGTGGGAGCTGCGTGCTGCACTGCGGGCACTGGCCGAATCCGAAGTCCTCCACCGCCTCGAACGGGCCGAGGAACCTGAATGGTTGACCGATCTTCATGTCGGTGCCTATCGAACCGCGCTGGTTCGCTACAAATAATCACGTACTGCAGACCAACGACGGGACCGTCGTTGACCCACCGACCCTAAAGGGCACATATGAAACACGAACTGGTACTCAAATCAGGAACGATCGTGGACGGAACTGGCGCCCCGTCGTTTGTCTGCGACCTGGCTATCGACGACGGCGTGATCACCGCCATTGGACCCAACCTTGCAGGCGAGCGCGAATTCGATGCTTCTGGCGCCATCGTCGCTCCTGGTTGGATAGACGTGCACACGCATTTCGACGGACAAGCGACGTGGGACGACGAACTCGACCCTTCGTTCAGTAATGGCGTGACGACCCTGGTTATGGGTAACTGTGGCGTTGGTTTCGCTCCGTGCCCGCCCGGAGGCCAAGACGTGCTGGTGGACTTGATGGAGGGCGTCGAGGACATTCCTGGCACCGCGCTGCACGAAGGCGTTCCGTGGGGCGAATGGTCGACGTTTCCCGAATACCTCGACTTCCTAGCGGCCCGCTCATACACGATGGACATCGCGGCCCAGGTGCCACACGCAGCGTTGCGTTTTGCAGTGATGGGGGAGCGCGGTCTGGCCAACGACGACGCAACCGACGCCGACATCGCTCAGATGCGTCAACTAGTCGCCGAAGCAACACAGGCCGGAGCGGTCGGTTTCACGACCTCACGCACCATTTTCCACCGTTCGATCTCTGGGGTTCCAGTGCCCGGAACCTACGCCACACGCGAAGAACTCTCTGAGCTAGTGCAGGGTATGGCCGATGGTGGCGGCGGTGTGTTCGAGGCGATCACATCGGAGTCGATTGGAAATATGCGCATCTACGGGGGCGAGCGGTTCTCCGAGGATGAAGAACTGGCGCTGTTGTCGGACATCTCAAAGGCGACCGGTCAGCCGGTCACCTTCACGACACTTCAACATGGTGATGCTCCCGATGCGTGGAGGGCAGCGTTGGCCTTCGCTCGTGAGATGAATGAGACAGGCGCTCATCTTTACCCTCAGGTCGCTTCTCGACCTGCCGGGTTTCTTTCGGGCCTGGCTGGTTACCACCCGTTCAGCCGCCGCCGCACCTACCTCGAGATCGCGGATCTGCCCGTTCACGAACGCGCCGCGGCCATGCGTGACCCCGAGATACGGGCAGCGATCCTCAGTGACTCCGACGTCGAAGTCGAGCAGGCCGGGTCGATGGAGAACCTGTACAAGCTGCTCCGTTCGGCCATTGGGCGGTCGTTCCCCCTCGACGACATCGTCGACTACGAGCCCTCGCCTGAGCAGAGTTTCGCTGCACTGGCGGCCGAGCGCGGTGTGACCCTCGAGGAAGCTATGTACGACTTCTTGGCCGCAGGAGATGGCACGAACATCGCTGCTCTGCCGGGAGTTGGTTACGTGAAGGGCGACATGGAAGACCTCCGAGAAATGCTGGTCGACCCTGGCACAATCGTGGGCTTGGGAGATGCCGGTGCCCACGTGAAGCTCATCTGTGATGGATCGGTGCCCACCACCCAGCTGACGCACTGGGTCCGAGACCGGACGCGCGGCGAGCGCATCCCGCTCGAGTTCATGGTCCACAAGCAAACGCTGCGTAATGCCCAGCTCTACGGGTTCGCCGACCGAGGCGAACTCGCCGTGGGCAAACGAGCGGACGTCAACGTGATCGATTTCGAGAATCTGAACGTTCATCGCCCGGTGGCCCACGCCGACCTTCCAGCCGGCGGCCTCCGTTACCTCCAACCGGTCGAAGGGTACGTAGCCACGTTCGTCGGTGGAGTGCAGACCCGCGCCAATGACACAGACACCGGGGAGCGTCCTGGCAGGCTTCTACGTTCACATGCAACCAGCAGTGCCGCCCAGCGGTAGAAGGTCGTGGCATCCCAATCGAAATTTCTCGGCGGGCGGCCGATCCGACGGCGAGCGCACTAATCCCGTGGATCGGCGTTGCCGTCAGCTGGGACGTTGACCGTCTGACAGCTGTGCCGTCGAAGCTCGCACGACGAGCTCGATGGGAAGCTCGATACGTCGCGTCCCTCCATCTTTGATTTGTTCCATCAGGAGCTCTGCTGCCACTCGACCCTTGTCGACGAGGGGTTGCCTCACGGTGGTGAGAGGTGGATCCCATGTCGCTGCTCGGGGGATGTCATCGAAGCCGACAATCGAGAGTTCGTTTGGTAGTTGGCGGCCGAGCCGGAGTCCGGCTTGAGCTGCTCCGATCGCCAGTTGGTCGCTGAAGCAGAGCAATGCCGTGAGTTCAGGGTGACGTTCGAGCATGTCGAGCCCTGCATGACGCCCTGAGTCAGGATCGTTTCCGCCTGCCTCCCAGTTGACGACATTCTCCATGTCGATGTCGTGTTCGAGGAGCGCATCTTCGAACCCACACATGCGATCTCGAGCGACGCGGATCGAAGCCCGGTGGACTTCTGCACGGCTTCGTTGACCGGGAGTCTTATCGAGCGACAGTCTTCCGAACAGAATGCCGATCTTGCGGTGGCCTAGCCCGAGCAGGTGTTCGGCCGCCATCTTGGCTCCGGCCCGATCGTCGATGCCAACAAAAGACGTCGCATCTCCGAGGTCGGGTTCGTCGACCACAACCACTGGTTTCCCCCGTCGTAAGACTGTCTCAAGAGCAGGGTGATCGATCGGTACCGAAAAGACGAGGTACCCATCGACCGCCACGTAGGGCACGGCGGTCTCACTCACTTCGGTCCCGAGCGGTACGGGGAGCAGGGTGAGCCCTGTACCTGCAAGTGCGCTTGTTTCGGCCACGCCCAGCATGAACTGTGTTGTGTCCGGATCCGTGAAGACGAAGCGAAGGTCCTCGGTGAAGAGCAGCCCGATCGCTCCCATACGTCCGGTCCGCAACATGCGACCGGCGGCATCGGGCCCTCGATAACCAAGCTCCTGTGCTGCCCCCAGAATCCGATTACGTAGTTCGTCGCCGAGTTGATCAGGGCGGTTGTACGCATTCGACACGGTCGTTCGAGAGACACCGACCCGATCGGCGACAGTCTGCAAAGTTACGCGTGCGACCACACCGTCATCATGGCCCATCAGGCTGCGAGTTGAACCTCGTCAGCGATGGCTTCAGCGAATGCGTTTGCTGCGAGTGTTTTCGAGTTGTCCGAGTGCTCCCACGGAATGGTGATCTTCAGCGTAGTGAGTCGGCTTTCGCCCGATACGTGGAGTTCACTGCCGTCGAGCACGTGTAGGCCAGCATGGACACGAAACCCACCATTGATGGCTTCGGTCACCAGAGCGGTTCGTGATGCGCCAATTCGGGTCGCGGCAACATCGAGCCATCGATCGAGACTGCCTGCGAGGATTCCTTCGACGACGATCGGTTCTGCATCGAAATAGCGGGTGAGTGTGAGGACCATGTCGGCTCCGTTCATCGTCGATCAAGAGTCTTTTGATCGATTCAGTAGTTGATCGATCGGGTACTTGATCGATCGGGTACTTGGTCGATGTAGTACTTAATCGATACAGTAACGGGTAACGCGAAGAAAGCACGTATGCCAGCGGTCACGCCCCGACCCACGGTGGTCATACAGATCGAGACCTGGGACCCGCATACTCCCATGGCTGATTGTTTGTCGACGCTGGGAGAGCAGACAATGACCGTGGTCAGCGGGCTGCGGCTTGAGCGATGAGCTGATGGGAGCGCACTCGTGCTGCGTGGTCATGGCAGATTCCGACAATAGTGATGTCGTCGGTGTCGTACCGCGACGCCAGCGATTCGAGTTGAGTCATTACCGTCTCGGGTGAGCCGACGACAGCAGGGGCAACGCCGACTCTTGGCTCGTGTGGTCCTTCGATCAGGGCCCCTTGGTGTAACGCATCGTCGATCGTTGGCACGTTGCCGTTGAAACTGTTGCGTTTGAACTGCTGAATACTCGTGGCGAGCAGATTGGCCTCTTGGTCGGTCTCGGCAGCCAACGCCGAGACGGCGATAGTTACCTGAGGTTCAGCCAGTTGTGCCGAGGGAATGAAGGCGTGCCGGTACATAGCGACTACGGCTGGGCCGTCGCTGCGCGAGATGAAGTGAGCCCAGGCCAGGGGCAGCCCGAGCTTGCCAGCAAGCGTGGCGCTTGACATACCCGATGCGAGCAACCAGATCGGGGGAGAGGTGGTGTCGAGCGGGGATGCGTGCACTTCGTCGACGCTGCCGCCGAGAAAGGCCTGAAGTTCATCCAGCAGCGACTCGTAGTTATCGTTCGTAAAGCCTGATGTGCCCCGAGCTAGAGCGTCGGCTGCTGCCGAACCGCCTCCAGGTGCTCGACCGAGGCCCAGGTCAATACGGCCTGGATGGAGTGCGCTCAACATATGAAATACTTCGGCGATCTTGAGCGGACTGTAGTGGGAGAGCATGACGCCACCTGACCCCACACGGATAGTCGACGTTGCGGCGGCGATTGCACCTATGAGAATTTCAGGTGCAGTGCCCGCGTATCCTGTTGAGTTGTGATGTTCGGCCACCCAGTAACGCTGGTAGCCAAACAACTCTGCTTGCATTGCCAGGTCGATGGTGTTCGCAATCGCCTCGGGCGCGGTTGAGCCGGCCGGGATTGGTGTCTGATCGAGAATGCTCAGCTGCACGGTGTGAGGGTAGGGCGCTCGAAGGGCCACCCGAAACGGGGCGTTTGCGTCGGGAGACCGCCGGAGTGAACAACCGCCGCCACGCCATGGACAGTGCCCAAGAAGTCAGTGAGTACGACCCAGGTCTACCGCGAGATCGCTGAGTGCTCCCGTCGGCCGGCAATGACGCCACACTTGTCACCGACGTGAATGGAGGGTCGTCTCAACAATCTGGATGGCTTGGTCGACAATGCTGTCTGTTGTCCGTTGGTTGAGGAAGGCGAATCGCACGTACATGTCGCCGTCAACGGTGGTGCTGGACACATGGACCTGGCGCGATTCGAGGAGTGTGTCGAGGATTGCCCGGGTGGCATCGTCGCCAGCTTCTGCCCGGAACGCCACCACAGATAGCTGCGGCTGATCGATCAACTGGACTCCTGGCAGAGCCCAAGTCGGCCTGCCGTTCGTTCGGCCAGGTCCAGCATCCGGTCGAGTTCGTCTCGAAACCGGCGAACTCCATGGAGGCGTAGTGCGAGCCATACTTGGACACCCCCGGACGATTCGGGAAGATCGAACAGGGAGGTCATCCATCGGATAACGGACTCCTCGATAGCAGTCATGCCGGGACTTGCGTGTGAGGCTCCTGTGTATTGGTTGGTGACACTTCCGATGAGTGCGCCAAGGGCGGCGGTGTACAAACCGCCGCTTGGCATGTACGAAAGGAAACCAGGTCCGGCCGTATCGAACCCGGTGTTGGTCGCTCATTCGATGGCCGTGAGCAAACCTTCGAGGTCACGGCCATTCTCGCCGGGTTCGTGCAGGAGCGCCCCGATCAGGCCGTCGTCAGGATCTGGCTACGAAGCCGGGGTCTGATCACGGCGAGCGATCCACGCGTCGAGAAACTCGAGTACCTGGTTCCCCAATGAGAGTCGCTCGGCTGAGCTCGGTTCAAGTGGGATGCCGGTCATTGCGGCAACCTAGTGCTGGAGCGGCGCAGACCATCGCCCCAGCGTTGGACTCTTCCGCACTCTTTCGCCGGGGCTACTTCTGGAAGTACTGCCCGGCTTTGATCTGCACAACTTCGTTGTCCGCTTCGAAGGCCACGTTGAGCGGGTTGCCACCATCGGCGACAACGGTCATCTGGTCACGCAACAATCGACGGAGCATACGCACACCACGATCGCTCGAAGCCAGGTGTTCTTCGGAGTGCAGGGTGATGGCGCCCTGGCTGCCCTGGGCTTCCCAGTCGCCGGGGAACCGCTGCGCCTGGCTTGGATCAGCGTGTGGGTCGGCGCCCGGACGGCGCATCGATTCGATGCGTTCGAAGAACGATCGGTCCTTTCCTCTAAGCACGGTGAAGATCTTGAAGTTGGTGTCATCGACGGGCACCACGAAACCGAGCGAGTCGGTGGGACCTGGATCGCCAAAAGGATTGGAGACACCACGAACCCCAGGCAAAACGGTTTCAGTGGTCGTGTGGAGCACCCGGCCATCGGGGATTTCGGCGCTTCGGTCCACAGCGACGCCGGTCGTGGTGATATTCCACTCCAGGCCTCCGAGCTTCTCCCATGGCTGAAAGTCAAGGACATCGAACTCGCCATAACGCGAACCGAATTGTGGTCCGGAGTGAAAGAAGTGCAGCCAGTAGAAGTGCGCTGTGTCGAGAATGTTCTCGAAATGTTGGAGCCAGTTGAACGGAACGATGCCGGAGAAGTAGCGGCCGCTGCCGATGTTCTTGTCGTCTGTGAAAATGTGTTCGTCGTCGCCCAGGTCCTCGAACGTGCTGTACCGGGGGAGAAGTGGCTTCTTTTCCGGGGGCCCGAGGTATGCCCAGATCAGGCCATAACGTTCTTCGACCGGGTACCACGGTTGGCGGAATTTGTCGCGATTGGCGCCGTTCTGGGGTTCACATGGCTGGTCGGTGCAGTTGCCCTCGGTATCGAACGCCCAGCCGTGATAGCAGCAGCGAATACCGTGATCGTCGACGCGGCCGTAGAGCAACGATGAACCGCGGTGGACACATCGGGGGTGCACCAGTCCGGGCTGACCATCGGTCGATCGAAACAGGATCAGGTCCTCGCCGAGTATGCGGACTGCGGCTGGAAGGTCGGTCGCGTCTTCGCTCAGGCTGATCGGATGCCAGTACCTGCGCATCAGTTCGCCCATAGGGGAACCCGCCCCAACTTCGGTCAGGTCGGGGTCATGGGAGCCGGGGGTCAAGCCGTAGGCCGTTCCTTGATCGGTTCGGATCTCCACGCCGGTTTCGCTGTCGGTCATGTGCCGAAGTTAGTGCATTGGTTCGTTGCCGCTTTTACAGCCGTTGTGCCGTGCAACCCGCGAATCGGCGGAAAGGGACGTTTCTCCCTAGTCCCGGCAGGTTGCAGCGAGCAACATTCGACACATGAATCTGCAACGTTTCGTTCTTACCGCCGCGCTCGTTCTGGGCTTCATGACCGCGTGTGCGAGTGACAGCGGCGAGGATGCGGTGGGCACGGTGCTAACCGAAGCCGATTCCACCAACGAAGTGAGCCTGTCAGCAGGCGAAGAGTTCGTGGTGCGCCTCGGCTCGAACCCGAGCACCGGCTACCAATGGGAGATCGCCGAGATGTCGGTCCCAGATATCGCCGAGTTCCAGCTGCGGTCGTACGAAGACGCAGACAACACCGAAGTCGTGGGGGCGGCCGGGTTCGAAGTGTTCACGTTTGAGGCAGGGTCCTCAGGGGCAGGGATTCTTCGCCTCGAATATGTGCGCTCGTTCGAAGAGCTGCCGGTCCCTGATCGCGTGGTCGAGTACATCATTCGTATTGACGGTGCCGCATGGCCACCACTCAGAGATACCTCCGAGGTCCGACCACTAGCGACGGCTACTGCACCGACCTCGCCGGCCAACGAGCCGGGCGGCGATGTGATCGACGTCTCGATGCTTGTCCCTGGCGAAGTTCTACCGGAGGCGACGGTGCGAGGAGCGGTGGTCTGGGACCGTGGCCGAGCCCGTCTGTGCGAGCTGTTGTTGGAATCGTTCCCAGCCCAATGCGGCGGCACATGGGTTGTTATTGCCAACCCTGATCGGCTCACTGTCGAAATGGACTCCGCAGGTGACGTGCGATGGACGCCGAGCCATGTCGAGATCGCCGGTCGTTTCGACGGCGAGCGTTTCATCGTCGACTTCAACGACGAGACGATCAAACCAACACCAGCCGATGTCGGTCTGGCGGACGCTTTCGTCGTGCTTGCCGCCAACCCGGCAAGCGTCACCGTAAACGCGGTGGCCTTCGCAGAAACCGTCATGTTGGGTCTGGGTCCAGACATCATGCGAACGGTGGATCACGACGGCCTTGCTGATGCCGCAATGTGGTCCATCGCTCGGGAGGAATTCCGGGGATACGCCGGGCCGTTCTCCGCACTCGATCTCGTGTCCGAACCGTTCGCTGTCACCCTGGGCGCCCACGCTCGCTGCGTTGCGCCACCCGAACCTGCACCGGATGGTCTTGAGGACCATCGCCGGGTCAGTATGCAACCAACAACAGCCACCAGCTGCCTCGGATGGTGGACCATCGATTTCTTCATCGACGACGCGGGCCAGATCGAAGCAGTCACACTCGACCTCTTCGGCCCGTAACACGTTCTGGCTCGGGTGCCCGGGTGATCGGAGCGTTGTCCTGTCTGCGCATGGAGCGCACCTGCATTGAGATCCACAGCTTCCGTCACCAGAATCTGATTCTGGCAGCGACCCGAATTACCTGTGTTTTCACTGCCCGGAGCGTCGATGTCGCTCTTTGATCTAGTGACCGCTCAGGAGGTACAGGTCGAACCAGGTCGGGCTAACACGATCGACCTTGTCGCAGCGGCCGGCGTCAGCCAGGAGGCGCTGCGCGACCGTGTCGACACAACGCTGCCCAGCACGTTCGAGGTCATCAGCGGTGAGGGCCTGACCGAGGAGAGCCGGAACGAGGTAGCCGACGCACTTTCCTTCTTGAACACGTTCATGCTGATTTTCGCTGCCATTGCCTTGTTTGTCGCCTCGTTTATTATCTTCGACACGTTCTCGATCGTGGTTGCACAGCGTTCGAAGGAGCTGGGACTGTTACGCGCCCTAGGTGCAAGCCGCAGACAGGTTCTCGGTTCCGTACTACTCGAGGCCGTGATCGTAGGCGTGATTGCGTCGATCGTTGGGCTACTCGGTGGCCTGGGGGTGGCGGCGTTCCTCAAGCAGGTCTTGGCCGCCGTTGGCATCTCGATCCCGACCGGGCCGGTCGCCTTCTCGATCCGAACGAGGTGCATGGCGATACTCGTCGGTGCTGGTGCAACCGCGATCGCGGCGCTGGGTCGCAGGTGTGCTGGCTGCGACGTTAACGGCACGGCGTGCTGCCAAACTCGACATCCTGCGAGCCATCGGCGGCTGAGCCCGCTGTGTTCGAATGCGCCGCATATCGGGTTGCCGAGGACATCACTACTGAAGCCCTGAATCACCCCATACGGGTGCGTAGAGGATTGGGTGGCCGAGGACATCATTAGCGAGGCACTGAACTACCCGATGACCGACGTCGACGTATCTACCCACGTCGAGCACTTCACAAACCCCGTCGTCATCCGTGAGCGGGGCTAACTGGTGAGGCGGTCGGCTTCCATGCCCGCTTCAAAGCGTGTCCGTGCTGAAGAACGTTTGGATCCATGTTTGGAGATCGTCGGGTCCCCCGAGGCGTTGTTTGTACCAGGCGAGTTTTCCGTACCGATGCATCATGGCCATCGCGAACAGCCGCTCTGGGCTGACCGTCTGGTGCGACGCGCGTAGTACTTCGGACAGGATCGACCTGTCGCCGGCGCTGACGAACATGGCTATGGATGCGTATTCGTAGTGGACCGGCGCAACCCACGACGGCTCAAAGTCAAACAAGCCCGACAGGTGCACCTTGTCGCCGTCGACTTGGACGAGCAGATGTTCGAGCATGACCTCGGTGTGCAGCCATCCTTGTTGTCCTGCCGAGAGGTCCGCAGATTCGAGCACCTGTGGCACAACATCGGCCCACGCCGGGGGGACATCCCGCAGATAGTCGTGGATGTTTACGACCCGGTTGGTAGCCCAACTCGACCAGTCGCAGCGTGGAATCTCGGCCGGTGCCGGGAGTTGATGCAGTATCGGCAGACACTCGCCGAGCTGGGTCGCGATCGACAGTTTGTGGCGGCTGCCGAGAGTCGGCCAGCACTCTTTGAGCTCAACACCGGGCAGCCGTGTCATGTGGACATAACTCCATCCATCGAGTGTTCCGCTGTCGATGAGTCTGGGTGTGGCGACCGGCAACGCTCCATGGAGCGTGCGAAGACACACCTGTTCCACCGAAGCGAGCTGGTTGTCGAACGGCGCCATCAACTTGATCACCGATGACTCGCTCAAACCGATCAGGGCCGAACCTCGAACTGGCGTCGACACCGGTGCTACCCCAAGCGCCGTAGCCGCATATTCAAGGCAGCGAGCAACCTGGTCAGGATCGGCCATGAGCGCGTCGAACTGGGCGTCGTCGGCAACGGAAGGAAGCTGCATCAAAGGCAGCGTAGTGCCATCGTTCGATGAGCTCGAGCGCCTCCCTCTGCTGCCATTTGAGCACGCCAGCCGACTCGTCAGCTGACTGTGCAACCGCAATGACTATGCGGCGACACGGAGTACTCAGCAACACCGGGAGCGAACGAGAGGACATCGATCATGGCAATGATGGATGCACAACGACAAGAGGCGGCCGAAGCGCTGTTCCACGCCGAGTTGACCCGCGAGTGGATGGAACCGACCACGCTGACCTACGACGGGGCCGACATCGACAATGCCTATGCCATTGGGCAGTACGTCACGGATCTCCAGGTCTCGGCTGGCCGGGTTGTGAAGGGCCACAAGGCCGGGCTGACATCCAAGACCATGCGGTCGGTGACCGGGGCGACCGAACCCGACTACGGAAGTATCTTTGACAACTGGTTCCTGGACGAGGGCACCCAGGTGTCGATGTCGATCCTGAACCGGCGGTTGGTCGAGATCGAGCGGGGCCGGCAATGTCACCGGCTTGGCCAGCAAGTCACCAACCTTCGTGACCGCGGACCCTGTGGATCTCCTCACTTCGGGTGAGCTCTGACCGTCAACCGTCCGACCGGGTAACCAGCGACCGCGTAACCCTTGACCGTGCTGGCCGCTCATATGGGCAGAACGATCACGGTCCTTTGCGTGATGTGAACGCGTTGCGGACAGAAGACGCTCCGGCCCGGACCGATCGTGGCTGTTGGACGACCCCAGCGCGGCGGGCAATGACATCGTTGAGCTCGGCGCCAATCAGCAGGACGATGCTCAACACGTACATCAAACTCAGGGCCAACAAAATGGCACCGACACTTGTCTGTACCTGAGTGCCAAGTCCGGCTGCTCGCACGTAGAGCGCGAAACCCTGCGATGCAGCAACCCAGCCCACCATCGTGACGATGGCGCCAGGTAGGTCATAACGCCATGGTGTTCGATGGTTGGGCCCGAGGTGAAAGAGCGTTGCTGCCCACATAACGAGTCCTATGAGAACGGCCGGCACCGCAAGCAGTCGGAGAAGGCCGTCGAAGGGAAGGCGCGGCAACACTGCGAGCAAGGTTGCGCCCGTGGACACAACCACAATCGTGCCGACTCCGAGCCCGATGGCGACGAGACGGATGAACCACCACGGACGGCCTTCGTCGACTTCGTACGCGATGTCGAGTGCTCGAATCAGGCCGGCGAATGCCCGGGACAATGTGAACAATGCCACCAGCGTCGCGACCGTGGCCACGCCGCCACTCGAGCTGTTGAACAGTTCACTCACGGTCTCGCTGAGAGTCGCCGAGTCAGTGAACGTGGCCGCTATGAACTCGGTCACCTCGACTTCGACATCGTTCGCGGCTGAGGTCCCAAGGACCGACTCCAACGAGCTCAGTGCACTGACCAGGGCAAGCACGGCTGCTGGCACCGAAAGAATCGTCCAGAACGTAATCGCTGCTGCCACGTCACCAATACCGTCAGTGTTGTATTCGTGGGCGATGTCCTTGGCCAGCTGCCACAACCAACGCACGAGCGATACGGGGCGCAGAGGCGGTTTGGGGGAACGTATGTCGTGGTCCATCGGGATAGTGACCGAGGGTAGGGGCTCGTTCGATGGGGTTGTGCTCTTAAACTGCTTTGATGCAGGACAAACGGTTTGACGTTGGCTTCGACTTCGACCAAATCATCGACCGCCGAGGAATGAACGCCATCGCCACAGACGGCTTTCGCGACTACCTGTTCGATGGCGAAGACGTCGTCATGCCATGCGCAGACGATGATGCGCTCGTGATGTGGGTGGCCGATATGGCCTTTGCAGCGCCTCCGGCAGCGGTCGACGCGATGCGAGAGCGGATCGAACGTCCGATCTTCGGCTACACCGTGTTGCTTGATGGTTCGCTGTATGACGCCTTCGCCGGGTGGTGCGAGCGGCACTACGAGTGGGTTCCTGAACGGGAACACTTCGTGACCTCGGCTGGCATCGTGCCTGCCGTCGACGACCTTGTCGAATACATAGTGAAGCCGGGCGAGAAGGTCCTCACGCTCAGCCCTGCGTACGGCCCCTTCGAGACTGCTGCCACCAAACACGGACATCAATTGGTGACCTGCAGGCTTGTTGCGTCGAACGACGGTCGGTACACCGTCGACTTCGAAGAGTTCGAAAAGAAGTTGGCCGATCCGGACCTTCGGCTTTTCATTCTGTGCCACCCGCACAACCCGACCGGCCGAGTATGGGCGGAGGACGAGCTTCGTCGCATGGCAGAGCTGTGTTTTGCCTATGACGTGATGGTGGTGTCCGATGAGATCCACTGCGATCTCCTTCGGACGGGGCTCACGCATACACCTCTGGCCAAGTTGTATCCCGAGTCCGACCAGATCATTACCTGTATGTCATCGAGCAAGACGTTCAATCTGGCCGGTCTGGGCATGGCCAACGTGATCATCCCGAATACCGAGATTCGAGACGTTTGGCTCGGTCGCAAGTTTCCGGTCGTGAATCCGATCAGCGCTGCGGCAGCAACCGGTGTGTTCCGCCATGGTGACCGGTGGCTCGAACAACTTCATTTGTACCTCGATGCGAACTTCGAGCTTGTTCGTGACACGCTCGCCGGTCAGCTACCCGACGCTGTGTTCCGGATTCCTGGCGCGACCTATCTTGCGTGGATAGACCTTCGAGCGTATTTCTCACCTGATGTCGACCTGACCCGGTACTTCGCGGAGCGGTCGGGTGTGTTGCTCGAAGGCGGCCACAAGTTCATCGCCGATGCCGACGGCCATGTACGGATCAACCTGGCTTGCCCACGCTCGGTGGTCGAGAACGCCCTGACCAAGATCGTTGCAGCAACGCTTGAACAGTGACGCTACAGGTCGGGCCTACACCGGTGTTGAACTGGTGGGGCCCGACAACAGGTCGGTGTATTTGATGGGTTCGAAACCGACGCTGCGATACAGATGGCCCGACGCCGGGTTGGCTGGTTCGTAGCCGATCGAGACACGTTCGGCCCCAGCGTTGGCAAGCCTGTCAAGCCCAGCGGTGAGTATGTGGCGAGCGACCCCTTGTTGCTGGTGTTCGTCTTTGGTGCGCATTGGTTCGACGACGCCGGTAGCGGTGATTGGGTCGTACCAGAACAGACCATGCCCCGCGTAGTTGTCGTCGCGGTCGAGCACCACCAGATCGAGGTCGGGACGATAGGTCGACGTTTCGAGCAGTCGGTCCTCGGAGAACGCCGGATTCCGTTCGGTCATGTGATGCGGTCGCGGTGTCGTCTCGGCCCGCGACACCAATCGATACCCGTCGTTCAGCGTGCTGATCTGGGGGCGAGTATCGGTTGACATCCACGCCTCGGCCAGAATGTCTTCCTCTTTTATCGTGAAACCGTGACTGGCCAATACGCCGTGCATGACGTCGTCGGCTTTGTCAACCTCAAGTTCGACAGAAGGGAAGCCGTGGTCAGCGGCGAGGGCAAGTCCTCGTTCGACGACATGGGCCACCAGTTCCGGGCTTGAGTCGGGCATAAAGAGGGGCAAGAACGTCACGTCCTCGTACAACAAGGAACCTCCGTCGGTGAAGTCGGCCATGACCGCCGCTGCTTCGGGCCGACCATGTTCATCGAACCAGACGAGCTGGCCAAGACTGTCGGTACTGCGAGGTTTGCTCCACCAAAAGTG
>ENA-OWPI01001403-OWPI01001403.1-marine-metagenome-genome-assembly--contig:-NODE-1403-length-26975-cov-3.292252_pt1 | contig 26975 bp, 19 predicted proteins | sample MGYA00238138_ERZ651775 | MGnify/ENA primary metagenome ERZ651775 (study PRJEB26906, sample SAMN06265043) | marine metagenome | isolation source: Helgoland LTER site | place: Germany:Helgoland, sampling...
GAGCTGTCCATCCAGCCCCAATTACACCAGTACCAATTATTGAGACAATTTTTTTTTTAGCCATCACTTAAACCTAATTTATTACGTGCATCTTTTACATTCATTATGTTTGCACCCATATTAGTAATTATAGTAGTTGCTTTTTCTACCAATGATCCATTTGATGCGAATACACCTTTTTCTAAGTAAAGATTGTCACCCCCCTCTTCTTCCAAGGTCAAAAAATATTTATAAGTTTCTGCCGGTTTACTTCCAGTTTCCTTCTTTTCTTCGGCCATAGCAACGCTGACAGAAATTTGATTACCTCCCCATTTCCATTTTCCAGTGTAGGCAATATCCTCCTCCGAGGTTTCAATACGAACAACATCATCCTCCAAAAATGAAATTTGGAAGGGATAAGATGCCTTGCGGGACTTTCCTTCGTTTCTCATTAACAGAATAGGACTGCCGTCATCATTGCTAAGCCCCTCTTTCGTCTGAAAGGCAAATCGAGCACCGCTTTTGACAAGAAAATACTCGGAAGGGGATTTACCATCATTAAAAAATACACTTCGATATCCATCCTCCACCTTCCATTTTCCTGTCCTGGTTACCTTTTCCATTTTTGGGTGTTGAAAAATGAGCTGTGAAAGGAAACCTTCCGGTACTTGCTTAAGAATTACCTCAATTTCACATACATTTCCTTGGGTAATTAATGGAGCCTCATAGACCTCGTAAACCCATTCCTTAATTTCCCCCTGATAACTACCACTCGGATCTTTCTGCCAACAGGACACCAAGAAAAGGTTCAAAAAAAGAGCCCATAACCATTTCTTCCATTCCACCCTTTTCTTGGTACTACACATTAGAGAATGAGTTAACAGGGAAAATTTAGTTTATTCAACCATTTCTCCGTTTGTCAGAACTAATTTTTTTAATTCTCGGTGATACATTAAACTGGCGAGAATAAAACCTAAGGCAAAAAACAAAGACCAGCGAGTACTACTCTTTTCTTCTTTCACGAAAAGAAGTTCAGATTTCTTGATCTTACCTAAGCTCGTTTTAATTCGTCCTTCAGGATATAATCGGGGCACACCATTTTCCCGAACTCCTGGCAAATAAGTAGAACGAGAATCTTTCCTCTTGATGAGGAGGAGTGCATCTCTTGCACGATCGTACCGCAGAAAATCCTCCCAAATGAAATAATCTTCGTCCGAGGTTTTTCCATCGCCTATAAATTGCCATAACTTTTTCCCGCTCTCTTCTTCCCTGCTTTTTTTAAAGCGCTTAAATTTTAAAACAAAAAATCCATCTTCCTTACTCCACTCTCCGACCACATCCTGCCCACCATCTCCCTCTTCATCATAATTACCGGGCACAATACCCCATGCTTGGCCGCTAAAAAGACCAGCCCCCATTTGATAGCTGTCCAATAAACCTTCGAGTGAATACTCTGTCCATGGAGCAGGAGCCAATAACAGATAAATCGAATAAATTAAATAAAACACAAAGCAAACTCCTCCAATTAATGCGGTTATTCCACGCTTTGCTTTTAGGGTGCTCAGTTTTTCTTTTAATTGAAACTTCAGTTCTCTTTTCAAGCGAAGTTCCTCTAAGTCAACATTGGACTCAGTCGAATCTGATTCCACTTTTATTCCAAAACGAGAAATATCACCCACATGAGGCATTGCATCCATTGAATGAGCGGAGGAAGGGAAAGGTTCCCGTTGTTCTTTTCCTGTCGCCCGTGATGCCCATTCTTCCCAGTCTTTCCATTCATGAAGTGAATCAGAATTGTGCTTTGCTTTTTCAATGATCCCAAAAACGATCTTGCCAAGGGCAAATAAATCCCAATTTTCCTCGGGTAATTGCTGATGATCGATGTCCTCGGGACGAAATTTTTCTCCTTCAAGAAAAGAGGCACGACCATCGATATTCATCACCGTAACCTCTTTTTTCTCTTCATCAGACAATCCATAGGGAGTAAATAAATTCAATCGATAAAGACCAAATTCTGTAATTGAACTTTCCCACTCTCCATCCTTATTGTGTTGAACCAAAATATTGGAGGGTTTTAAGTTTCCATGGCAGACGCCAGACAAATGAGCTTTGTATAACCCCTGGTGCATAGTGATCATAATAGTCAACAACTGTTCGGGTGAGATTTCGGTTATCGCGTAGTCACAAAGATCTTCAAGCGATCGAATATATCGAACCTCTTCGATACTAGTCTCGCCCTCTTCCTCCTCCTGCTTGATTTCAACTTTAATCTCTTTTCCTGCGAGCCAGGAATATCGAAACCAATGCTTCCACTTCGTCACACCGGTGTTTAAAACCGGCCAGATACCCGGTCCATCTAATTGCTCTAAGGCTTGTCCCTCCTGAATGAAATAATCTTGAAAGCCCTTACTTTCGGAAACTTCCCTGGGGATTAACTTTACATAAAACTCTTGTCCCTTAATTTCACCCTCCGAACCCTCACAATGGTAACTTTGTCCACACGAACCCTCCCCTAGCCAATTTAAAATGCGAGTAGATTCAATACGGGTACCAGAAGAAAGCATGGTTCGGTTTTAAAAGTTCATTCCTTTTCCATTAATCCCATTTTAATTTATTTCGTAGAACACGAAAATGAGAATGATCCTTTACTTCAAGTAATGGAAACGTTTCCTGCGCTAACGATATTTGTACCGGGAAATCTGGAGTTTTGTCAAAAGCAGGTTGTCCATCAGCCGAAACAAATGGCTCTTCCGTATTTGCCAGGGCCTTCACCTGTAAGGTAACCCCCGCAGGAAATACCACACTGCGACTCGTTAAAGTATGAGCTGAAATAGGAGTCATGAGAACGACCTGGGCGTCTGGGTGAGCAATCGGGCCACCCGCGGCTAAATTATATGCCGTTGAACCAGTGGGAGTAGAAAAAACAATTCCGTCGCAAGCGTAATCTGCCACTCTTTCATTTTCAACATAAACAGAAAATCGTGCCAAACGAGCATTACTTCCGCTCTTGATTACTAAATCATTGAGGGCAAACCTCGATTCGCCCCCCCCCTCCTTATATGCAATCATACTTCTTTGCCTCACCTGGTATTGCCCCGCAAAAAGCAAGGGAAGGAAGTGATCCATTTCCTCCGGAGAAAAGGTGGCTAAAAATCCAAGTTTCCCATGTCGGATTCCGGCCACGGGAACATTATATCGAACGGCTTCGTTCATCATTCCAAGTAAAGTACCATCACCTCCCACCACAAAACAGGCATCCGATCCTTCAATCAATCCGGTTTGACAGGGAAAATCAGAAGTCACGACCGTAGATACTCCGCTTTCTTTGGCAATTTGCTCCAGTTCAGATGCCAATGCCTCTGCACCAGGCTTTGATGCATTCGTTACAATTGCTATTTTTTGGAGGGGTTTCAATACAGTAGATTGGGTTCGTTTGATATTCTATTTATAATCTAGCCAAAAGTTGGCTCATCGGTCAAGTGTCCGAATGCCAAATTAGATCTTCTAAGTTTAATGGTTCTCCCCCGGTTGGAACTAAAATCTGATCTGCCTGATAATATTTGCGAAACCATTTCCTTTGCTTTGAAACCAATTGCCTTGTTGATAATGCAATGGCGGGTCCAAGTTCATCCCGAGAAAGTTCTCCTCTTAAATAAGACAATATTTCACGATAACCCACAGAGGAAGAGGCGGGATAGTTATGCAATAATCCTTGATCAATTAAACCTTCGACCTCCTCAATTAATCCATTTGCCAACATTGATTGTGTTCGAAGCTTGATCAGGTTTTCAATGTCTTCGTCTCCTCGGTCCACTAAGCATGTCTTTTTTTGAAAATTGCAGTAGGGTGTCGGTTTTTTCTCAAATTCTACCTTTAATTCCAGAAGAGTAGATCCAGTTGCCATGCATCTCTCCAGTGCTTTTATTACCCGGACCGGATTGAGATTATCCAGTTTACCAAGGCCAGATGGATTGAGATTTTTTAATTTTTTGATTAATCCATCAAGTCCTTCCATCTGATATAATTCTTCCACGGAATTCTTAATTTCATTGCTTACCTTTACCTCGTCCACTACGGCGGAAAAAAAAGACCGTAAATAAAAGCCGCTTCCTCCTACCACTAAAACTGTCCCTTTTCGCTGGTATACTTCCTCTATAATTACCTCAGCATACTTTTTATATTGGGAAACATCATATCGTTGATCGACATTTGCCAGGTCCAATCCGTGGTGCTTGACTCTCGTTTGTTCCTCATGATTGGGTTTCGCTGAACCGATATCCATTCCTCGGTAAAGTGCAACCGAATCACAAGAAAGAATTTCGGCCTCATTTCTCTCGGCCCATTCTAACGCCATTGCAGACTTTCCTGAAGCAGTTACCCCAGCTAAAAAATATAAGTTTGGCGTTCCAGATTTCACCACCGGTAAAGGAAGACAATTTTACATTTTAGACAAACCTGTAGATAAAGACTCAGTACGGGCAGAAATCTTTTCCACGATTAAATCTGGATTCCCCAAATTTGCAGAGATGCAGTTGACCAGTGTACTTCCAATCACAACCCCATCGGCAACTGCACTGACTTTACTCACCTGTTCGGGCGTCGAAATTCCAAACCCAACCACAACGGGAAGATCCGTGTATTTTTTAATAGTGGTGACTCGAATGTCTAAATCATCCGCTAAATCTTTTCTCTCGCCGGTAACTCCCGCTCTTGAGACATAATAAATAAACCCGGACGAACTCTCGACAATTGTAGGAATACGATTCTCGGGAGTGGTAGGAGCAATAATAAAAATATTTTTTAGTCCGTTCTGACGGCATGAAGCAACCAATTCGCTCGCTTCTTCAGGCGGTAAGTCCAAAGTCAGTAAACCATCCACGCCCGCCTCACGCGACCGTGCAACATATTCTTCGATGCCCTGCGAAAAAATAAGATTATAATAAGTATAAAAAACAATTGGTACTTCTGAAAACTTTCGAATCTCTTCCACTAAGCGAAAGACATCATCTCGACCACATCCCGCCTCTAACGCACGTTGTGCGGCTAATTGATTCGTCAAGCCATCTGCAAGCGGGTCAGAAAAGGGAACTCCTAATTCTAAAATATCAACTCCTCGTTCAATCAAAGCTCTACAAACCGATAATGATGTATCAAAATCGGGATCACATGCACACACATAACCCACAAAAGCAGCACGCTTTTTTTCTTGGCAACTTGAAAATAGTTTCGCGATTCGATCAATAGTCTCCATAAGTAATTACAATGCATCTATTCTTATCAACGGCCCTTTTGGCAATGGAAAAGCTTTCCAAACTGCTTTTTATTTAAGTGATTTTTCTTTATCGTATTATCTATCCTGTTTTTTTTCTGATCCTCTCTCCCTATTATTTAAAGAGGATGATTAAACGGGGAGGCTATGGTAAAAAATTGAAATACCGCCTCGGTTTCTGGCCACGGCTACCGGACAAAGATTCAAAACGAACAAGAATTTGGATTCAAGCAGTCAGTGTGGGTGAACTGTCTTCTATCCACTCAATCCTTCACTCTTTTCTTTCCAGTTCAAATTTTGAAATTGTACTCAGTGGTACAACTAGTACCGGGCAGAAAATTGCTGAGCAAAAATATTCAAAAGAACTCCTCGCCTCCGGTCCATTCCCCCTCGATTGGTTCCCCTTTTCATGGCTCACCTGGTCTCGAATCAAACCCGACCTTGCGATTTGCGTGGATAGTGAACTTTGGCCCGAACATATGTACCAAGCAAAAAAGAAAGGGATTCCATTTTGCATTATCAACGGCCGGTTGTCGGATCGATCTTATAATCGACTTCGTAAGTTGGGCATTTTCCAAAATTTATTGATTCCAAAGCACTTACAAATCCTCGCCGCCTCGGCAACTCAAGAAAAAAGGTGGCAGGAAATTGGAGTCGCTAAGGATAACACTTTTTCCACGGGAAACCTAAAAATTGATATTTCTCCTGCCACCCCACCCTCTGATTCGAAGAAAGACCAGAGGAAAAAAGAACTCGGGTTTCCTGCCTCCTCTCTCGTACTGGCCGGAATCTCGACATGGTCGGGTGAAGAAAAACTACTCTTGGATGTATTGCAAAAAATTCGCCAAACGAAGATTGATGCCCGACTTCTTCTTATCCCCAGGCATGCAGAAAGAAGAAATGAGGTAAAAAGCACGCTATCTGCTTTTTCTTTTACCTATCGGCAAAGAACCCTTCCATCGAATAACACGCGTGAATGCATTGTTTATCTGGCCGATACAACGGGCGAACTTATTGATTTAATCGAGGGCGCTGATATTGGCTTTCTCGGAAAAACTCTCCCCCCACGTGATGAAGGACAAAACCCAATCGAACCGGTTTCAATGGGAATTCCTTTGGTCATTGGCCCTGCCTGCACAAATTTTCCAGAAACTTGCCAAGAATTAGTAATTTGCGGAGCCGCTCAACAGGGAGACTCGATTGAGTCAGTCATGGAACACCTTCATTCTCTAATTGAAAATGAAGAACTGAGACTTCAAATGAAAAAAGCCGGATTGAAATGGAGGCAAGAACAGGGATCACCTACAGAGAAAACGATAGATAAACTTTTGGAATTCTGCAAAAATTAATTCTTCCTGGTGGACGGAGATTCAGAATCAATAAAAGAAACCACATCGGTCAGTAAAGGAGTAGGCCAAATGTGCCAGGAAGTAGTTCGTCTCACCAAAGAAAAATGTCCGTGAGAATGATAAATCCTAGTCTGGGCATGTCCCCCTGCAATTCTTAGTTTTTCAGCGAATTCAGTCGCCAATTCATGCGGAATAATGGGATCAAAAAAGCCGTGCATAATGAAAAAAGAGGGGATTTCTCCCTCGACTTTAATTCCCATTGGCATGAACAGAGAAACATCGAATTCCGAAGGAAAAAGATCCCGGTAGAGAAATTCTTTCGAGGGTTCAAACTGAAAAGGACAGGACATCGGGATCACCCCTTTTATCCAATCTAAGTTACCCCCTAATTCACTGAGGTATTTTGAATCAAGGCCAACTAAACTTATGCTGTGTGCACCCGCAGAATGACCCATTAAGAAGATCTTATTTCGGTCTCCGCCAAATTGGGCAATATTTTCTCTTACCCATTTTACGGCTAACGCAACATCTTTTGGAAAAGCGGGGAAACGAACGGCGGGATAAAGTCTGTAATTAATCGTAGTGAACACGATTCCTTTTCGCGCAAATTGTTTACCAATTTCCCGGTGATAGTCTTTTTGTCCCCATCGCCAACTTCCACCGTGAGTAAAAATAATCACCGGAGAATCATGGCACTTTTCAGAACTCACCACATCAAGAATTTGCCTGGGATCACTCCCATAAGGAAGATTTAAGGTTTCTTTAGTGTCCTTGCTTTGGGGAAATAAGGAAGGAACAGCATTTAAAATTCCACTTACAAAAAGCGGTACAATAAAAAGGTAAAATGTAGTTGATAACCTCAAGAAGAAAGGGATGGGGCGACAGACCGGATTCGAACCGGCGACCCTCGGCACCACAAGCCGATGCTCTAACCAACTGAGCTACTATCGCCATATAAGAGCTCTATAACTAAAGAAGTACACAATTCCGTCAATGAGAAAGCACACAATAATCAACCGAGCTTTCTTGACCAATCATCCAACTCAAGACATAATAAGTGGTTTTTTAATATTATGTTACAATCCGGAATTGTTGGCCTACCTAATGTAGGCAAGAGTACTCTTTTTAATGCCCTTACTAAAAGCCGTAAAGCAGAGGCGGCAAATTATCCTTTTTGCACCATCGATCCAAATGTGGGCGTAGTTCAGGTACCCGATGATCGACTTACGCGCCTGGCGAAAATCGCAGGGACACAAACCATTATACCTGCCGCAATCGAAATGGTTGATATCGCCGGTCTCGTTGCAGGAGCAAGCAAAGGCGAAGGCTTAGGCAATAAATTTCTCGCAAATGTTCGTGAGGTCGATGCAATTGTTCATGTGGTCCGTTGCTTCGAAGATGAAGATATTATTCATAATATGGGCCGAGTCGACCCAGTGAATGATGCCGAGGTCATATTGACGGAGTTAGTTTTAGCGGATGCAGATTCCGTTTCAAGCCAATTACAAAAGAACGCCAAGAAAGCACGGGGAAACGACAAGGATGCGGAGGCAAATGTCGCTCTACTAGAGAAGTTGATTCCGCATTTAGACGAGGGAAAACCTGCCAACCTTTTAGAAATGGATGAAGATGAAGTTAAAAGACTTCCCAGTTTTTGCCTACTGAGTTCAAAACCCATGCTCTATGCCTGTAATGTGAAAGAAGATGAATTAGCAGACTTTTCCACGAATGTACATGTGACTAACCTTAGGAATTGGGCGGCCGAACAACAGGATGCTGACTCCTGTGTGATTTCGGCTAAAATGGAGGAAGAACTATCCGAATTGGGAGAGGATGATGTAGCAGAATACCTCGAAGCAATTGGAGTTTCTGACTCCGGAGTATCCACATTAATCCAATCCTCCTACAATTTGCTCGGACTCGCGTCATTCTTAACCGCTGGAGAGAAGGAAGCCAGAGCATGGACATTCAAAAAAGGAATGACCGCCCCTCAATGTGCCGGAGTAATTCACACTGATTTTGAAAAATCTTTTATCAAAGCGGAGGTGGTTTCCTATGATGAATTGCTCGAAGCAGGTTCAATGCAAGCGGCAAGAGAGGCGGGTAAACTTAGGCTAGAAGGAAAAGAATACATTTTTGCAGATGGGGATGTCACCCTCTTCAAATGTAATGCATGATTTTGGCTCCCCACGCTTGCCTCGAAAGTTTATTTTCATAGAATTATAATCCTGAGTCATCTCCTTTGCTCAAAAAGGAAAATTAAACTACTATGCTTTCGACCTTGATCCAAAATTTTAATTACACCCTCTTTCGGTTTCTGTACCCTCTTCCTGTACTCCTATTTATTCTATCTTGTTCTGAGGAACCAAAGATCGAATCCTTCTCCATTCCATCTGAATATGACGGACCCATTGTATCCTGGAAACTCCCTCCAAACTGGGGAGAAAACCCTGATTTATCAGGACCCATGGCAGGTTCTTTTCATGTAAAAACGAAAAGCGGTCCGCAAGGACGAATTGGAGTTATGCCATTTCGGGAAAATGTATCCACTGTTGATGTGGCAAATATGTTTGGACGCGAAATGGGATACCCCCCTTTTAATCAAGAAAATCTAACCCCTTTTTTACAGGAAAAAAAAATAGGGGATCGAACCTTTGAATGGGTGTATCTCAATAGCAAAGTAGAAACTGCATCCTCACCACCGCGAACTGCTCTGCTCGCATTGTTAAGGCAGGATAAAGACACATGGCTCTTTCCCTTTATCGCAGATCAAAAATTGGTACTGAAAGAATCGGAAAATTTTATTCAGTTTCTTGAATCCTGCTCCCTCCGGTCTGAGAGAAATAAGCCGATCCTTGCCAGATCGCCTGCCCCGTTGCCCAAAACGGGAAATACCAACTCAGCCAAACCACCCAAAAATCCTTGGTCTTGGTCAAAACCCTCCACTTGGAGTGAAGGCAAGGCCTCTTCGATGAGAATCGGAAGTTATAAAGTAGCGGGTCCCAATGGAACGCAGCTAGATATTTCAGTGACTTCTTTCCCCGGTGACGTGGGTGGATTACTTGCGAATGTGAACAGATGGATTGGACAGATTGGTCTCGCCCCAATCCAAGAGGCTTCCCTCGACCAGTACTGTAGCTCCATTACCCTGGCGGGAAACTCCGCTCATTTAGTCGAAGCCTACGGAGAAGAAAAAGCAGTTCTTGCTGGTACTCTCTTTTTAGAAAAAGAGTCGTGGTTTTTCAAATTAATTGGAAACCGCACACTTGCTGAAAAAGAAAAGAGTAACTTTATCTCTTTTCTTAATTCTATCTCACTACGAGGGGAGACTGAATAGAAATGAAAGAATCAAAACGAAAAAATTCACTCAGCCAACGAAGGAAAAATTTCAGCTTCCTCATCCCTTTTGCATCTCTTCGACTGACCATTACGCTCTTGAGCTTATCCATGATTCTTATTTTCGTGGCTACTCTCGAACAGGTAAGGATTGGAATTCGAGGAGCCCTTGCAGAATATTTTGAATCTTTTTATGGTATTTGGTATTACCCTGAAAAGTTCTGGGGTGGAGAATATTTACACAGTCTGCCTTTACCAATTCCTGGTGGCTATCTTTTGGGTGGGCTCCTTATTATTAATCTGACCGCCGCCTATATTGTTCGTTTTCAATGGACCGGAAAGAAAATTGGAATTCAGCTCATTCACTTGGGAATTATTCTTCTCCTTGTCGGTCAATTAGTGACTCAGGCAATTCAGGAAGAATCGCGCATGACCATTAATAAAGGCGAACGGAGTAATTATATCGAGCGATTTCATGGAGTTGAACTTGCCCTGCGCAATGTGACTGACCCAGACCAGGAACGAGTGGTTACTATTCCCCAAAATCTTTTGGAAAAAGGCGGTACATTGATAGATCAATCCCTTCCCTTTACTCTCAAAGTTCATCATTTTGGAGTGAACTGTAATTTTGACTTTGTTGCTCCGGGAACGCCCAAGTCAAAAATCGCAGAAATGGTAAACCGAGGGGTTGGGCAATCTGCCAATTTGAATATTACCGATAAAGATGAAGACTTTAGTGGCGATGCAATGAATTTTGGATACTTAGTATTTGAACTGACTGACCAAGGAAAAAGCCTCGGGAATTGGATGACGATTTCTCACCCCGCTGGCAGTCATGTATGGTCTCAGATATCGCCCAAGCTCGCTGACCTTTCCTTTCAATCTATCCGACACAATGGAAAACTATGGGGAATCACTCTCCGACAGAAGCGGGAATATCTTCCTTTTTCAATCGAACTTCTCGATATTGAGCATGAAAATTACCAAGGTACCGAAATACCTTTTAATTTTGAAAGCGACATCAAGTTACACCTCGATGGAAATCAAACACGCCGGGCATTAGTCTACATGAACACCCCGCTGCGCCATGGAGGGAAGACCTTTTACCAGTACCAAATGAATGATTCTGCTAACTACACTGTCTTTCAGGTGATCAGTAACCCCAGTTGGCTTGTTCCTTACATTGCCTGTATATTAGTTTCGATAGGAATGCTTTGGCAATTTAGTTTCCACTTATTTAAATTTCTGAGGAAAAATTCGAAAACTCCTGCGAAAGCGTAATATGTTCAAACTCCATACCATTGTTTTCTCCGTTATCCTTTTCTTAGGTTTGTATATTTCCTTTTTGCCAAACACCTGGACGAAGGCATCAATCTTTGACTTTCTAAGCTCCGGTGGTCCAAGCACAATCGAATCCAATGAATCCTTTAATCTGGACTCGTTCTCCCAACTCCCTGTGCTGCGTGGCGGAAGGGTTAAACCACTCGACAGTGTAGCTCGAAATATCCTGCTTGTTCTCCGAAATAAACGAACTGCACTTCGAGTTCTGGAAAAAGAGGAGTCGGAGGAAATAGATAATATAACTCAACAGAAAAAATCGGGAAATTCACTTAGTGAAGAACAGGTAGACATTTTAAAAGAGTACAAAAAGTTAAAAAAAGTAAAAATACCACAAAACGGTGTCGAAGTAGTCGCGGTGGAAGTGCAAGCAGTTGATTGGCTTGCTCAGGTTCTCTTCGCACCTGAAAAAGCAGATAAACTAAAAACATTTCTTATCGATCACGACCAAGTCCTGGGGCTACTTAGTCAAAAGTTGAGCACGAATGGAAAACATTATTCCTACGAAGAACTTAAACCTTTTCTTTCTAACATCGATTCCTCTGCGAGGAAAGCAGGGGAAGTAGAAAGCGAACTTCGGGACAGCTTTCAACAAAACATTATCGAACTTTATGGGTCGCTCCTCATCTATAAAAAGCTGAAACATTCCCTTTCCCCTCCCACTACGCCGGATCGTACCGAGGTATTGAAGCAATTAGGAGTTACTGAATTAGTGTATGACCCTGAACGGGACCGTGCGGTAAGCGATGAATTTATAAGGTTTCGTGAGTTGACTGCTAAGTTGTCCCAAAATCCATCGGTCGTAAAACTAGGAAGTGAAGAGTTCGCCAAGGTGGTATTCTTCGTGGACCGCTATAACCAAGCCAATTTATGGACTGAATTTCTTCCCATACCACCCATCATTTCAGAGGGTGATGGAAAATGGTTAAAAGTTACTGAATCTCTTGTTGGGGCAGAACCTCTCGAATCAAGGGAAAAACAAAATATGGACCCCGGACAATTTGCCCTTATTTTAAGAGAACTCCTTTCTTTGGACAGAACTTCTCTCAAGGAAAGAGTTGAATACATCAAAGAGAATGAAAAGCTCAATCCTTCCGCACTCTTTGCTGTCCAGTATGCCGAAGCCATTAAAGTAAAAGAAGGAGTGGATCCAATTATCCTCCAATACGAGGAGCTTGCACTCGCATATCAGGGTAACCATTTCGAAAAATTCAATAATCTTGTCACTGAAATGTATCAATTAATTACACTTCGTGCAGGTTCAGCCACATCCACACTCTCTTTTGAAAAAACTTTCAACGGGTTTGAACCATTTTACCGAAGCGCAATTGCATACGGTCTGATATTCTTGGTTGCCAGTTTCTCCTGGTTTTGTGCAGCACTTCTAGGGGACTATGCAATGGTTAAATCGCTTCGTAATGCAGCATATTATTTAACCATCATAGTATTCTTTTGTCATACTTTTGGATTGGTAGCGAGAATGTGGATTGAAGGTCGCCCCCCGGTTACTAATTTATATTCTTCCGCCCTCTTCATTGGATGGGCTTCCGTTCTGCTCTGCCTGGCTACTGAAAAATATATCCGACTGGGAATAGCCTCGGCGATGGGTGCCCTGATCGGATTTGGCAGCTTGGTAATTGCCCACAGCCTAAGCTTGGATGCATCACTCAATCCAACGGGTGACACGATGGAAATGATGCGCGCAGTACTGGATTCCAACTTTTGGCTAGCTACTCATGTGGTCTGCATAAGTATTGGCTACTCCACGACCTACCTAGCCGGTTTTCTTGGGATTGCTTACGTTTTTTATCACCTCGGTTGTTTTGTTTTCAAAAAACCGGAAAAAAAGTTGAAAAAAACTTTAGACTCAATGATTTACGGTATCACCTGTTTCTCACTACTATTCAGCCTGGTGGGAACTATTCTTGGAGGAATTTGGGCTGATCAGTCATGGGGAAGATTTTGGGGTTGGGATGCCAAGGAAAATGGTGCCCTATTGATTGTAATCTGGAATGCACTCCTTCTCCATGCCCGCTTTTCTGGGATCGCGAAAACCAAAGGTCTTGCCTGCATTGCAATTTTTGGAAATGTGGTCACCTCCTGGTCTTGGTTCGGAACCAATATGCTTGGTGTTGGGCTTCACTCCTATGGGTTTATGGATAAGGCATTTGATTATCTTATGGCCTTCATCGTGTCCCAATTGATTATTATAGGATTAGCATACTCCACGCCAATATTACGATTTTTCGGTTTCGGAGCCATTAACAAACCGAAAGAGGAAAAGGAACTTCCTGATTATAATTCCCTAGACTAGTGCACGAGGTGTTTTGTCGTGGTTGTCACGCAAAACCTTCAGTATATCCTCGACCGGTCTTCCAAATGTACACGGAAATGCAATTGGTTCATCTTTGAGTCCCCTTAACTTTTGAGATTTCTTTCTTAGACTCACTATAATAAGCGGGCGGGCCGCGTAGATTTCAGTATCAAAACTTTCAATTTCTTCATGACGATAATGCTGTTTCCTCCACCATCCGCGAAAGGAATAACCCTCCGAATCAATCAATAATCGCGACCATTGAAAAAGTTGATCCAATAGATTGAGCAGTGCTAAAATAAAAAAGACAATCATAGCTACCCAGCTAAAAAGAACTCCAAAATAATTTACCATGGAAAAAAAGAACGCCGTAACACACAAAAATAAGGTAAACGCCGTCTGTCTCCAAAGGACTGGTTTGATTATAATCTTTTGTTGATTTCCCTTGTTTTTAACCTTCATTAGTGAGGGAATTGAACGGAGATGCTTAAAAAGGTCGAAGGGTAGGGAAAAGAATTGTATCCCGAATATTGGCCGCCTTGGTCAAAAATATAACTAATCGATCAACCCCTAAACCCATGCCGCCGGCCGGTGGCATGCCATGTTCTAAAGCCAGAAGAAAATCATCATCTAATTCCTGAGTCTCCTCACCCACTTGTTTCATAAATGCATCACGCTGAACGGCAGGATCATTTTGTTCAGAATAAGCCGGTGCGATCTCCTGGCCATTAATGCATAATTCAAACACATCGATGGTACTGGAATCATCTTCGGTGATCTTAGCCAAAGGACAAAGTTCTTTAGGGATATGGGTCACAAAAGTGGGTTGTATAAGAGTGTGTTCAATAATTTTTTCGAACACATCATTAGTAACTTCAAAATCTTCTAACTCTGGATCAACTTCAATTCGAAGTTCTTTGGCTTTTTCCAACTTGGCGGATTTAGGCAATTCAAACCAGTCATCCCTTCCCACCGCATCGATAATTAAATCTTTGTACTTGGCTTCTCTCCATTTACCCGAAAGGTCAATTACATCTCCCTCATTTCTCTCCAACTGCAAAGTACCAAGAGAACGTTCCGCAACTTGTTGGATCAAGGACTGAGTTAATTCCATCATTCCACGATAATCCGTATAAGCCTGATAAGCCTCCAACATAGTAAATTCTGGATTATGCCTCCTCGAAAGTCCTTCATTTCGAAAAACTCTGCCCACTTCAAAAACCCGATCGAAGCCACCTACTAACAATCTTTTCAAATGAAGTTCCAAGGCAATCCGCATATTAAAATCGCAATCCAGAGCATTAAAATGAGTCCGAAAAGGTCGGGCTGCTGCTCCACCAGAAACTGATTGTAACATCGGAGTTTCCACTTCCAAGAAATCCCGATTCCAAAAGAATTCTCGAATTTCTCGAATAATTTGACTCCGTGTACGAAATCGTTCACGGGATTGATCGTTCACAATTAAATCTAAATAACGTTGACGATAAATTTGATCATTATCAGTTAATCCATGCCACTTTTCAGGAAGTGGACGAAGGGCTTTTGAAACCAAGCGATATTCCTGTGCACGGATGGTTACTTCCCCTGTCTTAGTGCGAAACAATTTCCCTCGGATACCAATAAAATCACCTAAATCCAATTTTTTGAAAGTGGCATATTCCTCTTCTCCAATTTCATCTTTTCTCACATAAGCCTGAACCTTACCATCTCGGTCGAGGACTTTTAAAAAGGATGCTTTTCCCATCAAACGAAATGCCACTATGCGCCCGGCAACCGAGACCTCTGGACCTTCTTCCATGTCTTCAGTCAAAAGTGATTGTGCTTCAGTGGAGGTATGCGTTTGTTCCCAATTCGACCGAAATGGATCAAACCCGTTTTCACGAATCTGTTCAAGTTTGGCTTGCCGGACAGCAAATTGATCGCTTCCATCAAGTGGAGTATCTTGTTGAGGGGTACTATTTGGCTTATCTTCGCTCATCACAAAAGACTAGAAAATGAATTTACTTTCCCAAAAGAGCAACGGAAATCCCTCAAAATTGCAGATGAATTAATACCGCTGCTTCAAGTATTATTGGTACGAGCCAAAGCAACCCGGAACCCTAAATTTCTAAATCGATGGTATAAAGAATTTGTGGACCGGGTCGATGATTGGCATTCCACCGCAGTTTTCATGTAAGCACCCCCCCGACTAATACGAAATTCATCCTGCTCACTATCATTCAACAATGTATTTACAAAAGAATTCCCCACCCATTCACGAACATTTCCGTACATATCAAATAATTTCCATGGATTGGGACTTTTTAATCCAACTGGATGAATTTTTTTTCCACTGTTTCCACGAAACCATGCGTGGTTATGTAATTGGGCAGGTTCATCGCCAAAATAATAGGAACTCGATGTCCCCGCACGGCAGGCATATTCCCACTCAACTTCCGAAGGTAAGCGATATTCATACCCCGCGGGCAAGGTTCCTTGTGTAGATGATAAAATTGATAATGCCTTGGAGAATGCAACTGCATCCAGCCAGGATACATTATTTACCGGTAAAGATTGATTCGATAAATCACTTTCAGAATCTGTAAAACTGGGATTGGCTCCCATTACTTGGGTGTAAACCTCCTGAGTCACTAAATATTGCCCGAGCCAAAAACCGTGCTCCACCTCCACCACTCTTTGTTCTTCTGCATAGGGTACCCAAATCGATAGCTTACCGGATGGAATCCACGAAAAAGTTCCCGCATAGTAATCATTATGATTCCCTTGGGGAAAGTCAGTCTGGCCCTGGCTCTCTTCATTAATCGATACATCAAATGCGAGCGGGTGCCTTGTCTTCCCACGACCTGGACGACCGCGAAGCTTTAAAATTGAACTCTTATCTGGAATCGTTTCCTGAACGGGTCTTTTAATCTCATTGGTCTGGCTGCTCGAGATCACATTTTCCGAATGTATTCCGTTTGATTCAGCATTTTGTAGACCTCTCTTTAATTGGACCATCCATACCCGGTCCCAGGACTTCCACAATTCAGCCCCATGATCTACTGGTACTGGCCCCCGGTCGACTATAGTTGTTTCTTTTTCCAACTTGGGGATTTCATTCAGTTTTTCCAACAAGGTTGCGCCGGCTTTTTTCTGCCAATTCTTCTCCGAAACAAAGACCGATTGGAATTGTTGTAAGCAAAGAGATAGGCCAGCTGGCAATGTGGTATGTTCGAGATAAATTGTGAGAATATCTTTATTTTCACTCAGGGCATATCCCACCTCACTTTTAACAAAGCGGGAATCAACGGATCGAGGAGATACAAAGACAACAAATATTGCCGACTTTTTAATGGCATGGGCAATCTCTTCCACCCATTCTCCAGCAGGTTGTATGCCTTCATCATACCACATATTAACCCCAGCATCACGAAATTCTCGCATAGATTGATAAACGGGAATCTTGTCCGCGTGAGCATAACTCACAAATACATAAGGTCCTTCCCCTGAGTAACTCTCAAAAGGTTCGGGTATGTCAGCAGAGGAAATCATTTTAAAAAGTTCTCATTCATCATAATGATAACCAGTTCGTTGTAGAATATAAATCGGATAACTTCCAAAATTTTTAGCGAGTTCTAAATTCCCCACATATTCAAAATCAAATCCGTCATGTCCAAAAGAAAGTAATGCCGCAACTGTTTCGGAAACAAAGACAGAACCCGGCAGTACGATTGGTTCAATTCGGGCAGCCTGATTCACATGACTTCCGAAAAAATTCAACTTGCCCAGGATGGGGTCAAATTTTTCATAAGCCGGTCCTGCATGCATTGAAATGCGAACCTCCATCCCCTCCATCATTCCCAATTGAGTCCAGTCTCCTTTAGAAAAATAATCTCGTAATTCAAGAGCCAATTCAACCCCGTCTTCTAATTTATCAAAAACAGCGAAAAAACTATCTCCCCAAGTATTCACGAAGGCAGGAGGTACAGAAAGTCGTTCAATAATACTGGATATCCCTCCCAAGAATTTTTCCACAAAGTACGGAGTTTTACTTTCGTCTAAACGGGAAAAACCTTCCACATCTGCAAAAAGCATAGTCTTGATTGTACGCGGTAATACTGAGGAAGCATCCCCCCCCATTAGGAATGTCGGATTTGTCTCTCCGCCGTGAGAGGGTAACTCGTTTGCTACAGGAGTTGCATCTAAAACTCGATTTGCATCAATAATAACAGGGTCATTAAAATTCTTTTGCCATTTTTTCACCAATTCTCCAGTTCCTCCTTCCGCGCCGGGCTGGCCATCCCAAAATACGAGCAACTTGGGATCTTCATCCAATCCACGGCCTCGCATCGCAGCAAATCCAAGTAGCACATCATTACAGAAAGAATACAAAGTGTCCTCCCCATTGTATCCATCCTTGGTCACAAAATGAATGGAGGTCGCCTGATCAAGAACACTTTCAAATCGAGCAACCCAATTCCCCCCCGCCCGTCTCACACTCGTCTCAATAAATTCTTCCTTTGCAAAGGGTAAAAAAATATGTGTTTCCCCACCTCTCTCATTCATTGTCTCAAGAAATAAGATATCTGTACCACAAGCCGCAGAACTAAAACCACAATTTGCCTCCATTTCTTCCAAGGATTCCACAATTTCTTTTTTCGCAATTTCTTCTGCTTCGGGTGGAAAACGAGGAATTGAACCTGGACGGTCCAAGACATGTCCAGAAAATGCCACAATTCCTAATGTGGGGAATGCGTTCTGTATTTTCTGCCTGATCTCTTCCTCATCGTAGGCACTTGCAATTTGAAGTGCCTGTTTACGAGTGCTGGCAATCCAGGAAGGCTTAACATCGGTCATTTTCACTGCCTCAGAATAAGAAAAAACCGCATCGTCCACCGAGCCTAGTAGTAAAAGTGCTTCTGCCTCAGTGGCTTGAATCCAATAATCATGTTTTCCATCGGCCTTTAATTTTTCACATATCTTCCAGGCTTTCTCTGCATATTCTTTTCCAGCCTCATCATTACCGGAGAAAAAATGCATAAATGAAATATTGATGCAGGGGTAATATTGGGTTTCCAAATCCTGTCTCTGACTTGTCCTTAGATTATCAAAGCTATTGGTGGAAAAGCCCTCCTCGTATCGAGCAATTGCAAGTTCTGCATACTGCTTTTTGGATTCTGAATCGGTTGCCTGCTCCCACAAATCTTTGTAGGCACTGGCTAATAAGCTATGTGTTTCAACCCCCCTGTCTCCTCCGCCAACTAACTCCTCTAGCAATTTAGAGGCAAGTTTGGGAGACCCTGCCTTGCTTAATGCATGAGCAGCTCGCTGACATAACTTCCGGTCATTTTTGTGAATACTCAGACCTGCTTTTGCGACATCATGGGCTAACAAAAACTCACCAACTGAGATCATTTTTTCACAAAGAATAAGGTACTCAATCGAAGAAGAATTTTCCTGATCAAATAATTTCCACTCCGCACGAAGACTCGGAGTTATTCTATTATTTAATTGGGACATCTTATTTTTGATTTCCCCTCAATTAACTTTTACTAAGAAATCCAATTAGGATTCCCTTGAAACTACATTTTCTCGTAACGAGTACGAAGCATCTGGGTAAAAGCTGCCACCTTTCGGGCTTCTCTTTTTTTATCGGAAGGTTTTGCAAAGTAACGCTTGTCACGCACATCTCGTATTGTACCTTCACGGTCGAGGCGCTTTTTTAAACGACGAATTGCCCGATCGATAGGCTCGCCTTTACGTAATTTAATTTCAATTGTCATATAAGAAAGGTCTAAAGTAAAGATTCACGCCCACAGGTCAAGGCGGAAGATAGCTTAAAAATTTTTCTTTCCATACTTTCTTTCTTGAGGGGGTTCCGGAGTTCGTATGAGCACCCGTGCCCCCTTGACGCATTCATGCTTACGCCAATCCTTAAAAATCGAAGAGGAAAACCGCATTGAAAATCGACTATCGGTTTCCACCACAAGACCTTCGTCCTCTCCATTTCGTGCGTACGCAAGGCGAATCAAAGTCCCTCCTTCTCCCTTCTCTCCCAGGGCAAACATGTCCTTTGTAAATTGTTCTGCCCCTCTATGCTCCGGGTCCAATAACCAAGTAACTTCCTCGGTTAGCGACGAAATCGCATCCTCAACCGGTCTTACATTGGTCACATTGGTTCGTAATTCACCGTCTTTTTTCGATGCAACTCCCTCCATCACGACAATTTTCCCCTCTTCCAAATGTAAGCCATATTGCTCAAAAGCCTCCGGGAACATGGGGATTGAAAAATCCTTTTCTTTTGCAATTAAAGTAAATCGGGCCCAGGGCTTGGCATCTTTTTTGGTATATCGTCGTTCGATTTCAGATAATACTCCGCATAAACGAAAAGATCGCTTACTTTCCAAATTATCTAATTGATCAGAAGTAATGTCGTCTAACAAAGGTCCTAATCCACCAAGAGTATCAACTGGATGACCTGAAAGAAAAAATCCGAGTAATGCCCTTTCATAGCCCAATTTTTCCAACTCATCCATTTTCGGAACCGAAGGCCGATCCGTAATCGGGGCAAATCCGCCGTTTTCAGCCGAGTTCCCCCCACTGGAATCGTCCCCCATCATATCAAATAAATTAACTTGGCCCGCTTCCCTATCTTTCCTCCGCAATTGGGCCTCCCCCATCGCCCGGTCCAAGTCAGCAAGTAATTCGGAGCGGCTATCCTCCAAGGAATCAAATCCCCCCGCCTTGATCAAATTTTCAAGCACTCTTTTATTTACCGCTTTCCCTTCCACTCGTTCAACGAAATCAGAGAAATTAAGGTAGGGACCATTTTTTCGCTCCTCTACTATCACACCAGACGGGGCATCCCCTACTCCTTTGACCGCGGCCAAACCAAATCGAATTGAATCCGCTTTATCTTCTTCTCCCTCGACTGGAGTAAAATTCTCCCCCGATTCATTTACATCCGGTCCCAAGACCAAGATTTTCATCTCGGTACACTCGCCTATAAAATGGGATAGTTTATCAGAATTACCCAATTCACAGGAGAGGACACCTGCCATAAAATGAACGGGGAAATTAGCCTTCAGGTAACCCGTTTGATAGCTGATAATTCCATAGGCAGCCGAGTGGGATTTATTAAAACCGTACCCGGCAAATTTTTCGAGAATATCAAAAATTTCATTGGCCTTCTTTTCGGCAATCTCGTTCGTCTCTTTTGCACCAGTTACAAATATCTCTCTTTGCTTGGCCATCTCTTCGGGCTTCTTCTTTCCCATCGCCCGACGTAAAATATCTGCCCCACCCAATGAATATCCCGCGACTCGACGGGCGGCCTCCATTACTTGCTCCTGATAGACCATCACTCCATAGGTTTCCTCACAGACCTCTTCCAATAAGGGGTGTGGGAATTTAATCGTCGAGGGATCTTCCTTGCCTTTAATATAATCCGGAATCCACTCCATCGGACCAGGGCGGTAAAGTGCGATCAATGCAATAATCTCATCCACATTGGAGATATTCATCTGCCTGCACAAACGACGCATTCCATCTGATTCCAATTGAAAGACCCCAATTGTTCGGGCTTCGTTTAATATTTCGAATGTCTTTTCATCTTCAAGCGATACATCGGCCACCCGAAATTTTTCAAATCCTTCTTTTTCGCGAATATGTTTCTCTGCCGCCGCAATAACAGTCAAAGTTTTTAACCCAAGAAAATCCATTTTCAACAAACCCGCAGACTCTGCTACAGAATTGTCAAATTGAGTACACCACATTTCGGAATCTTTGGCTAATGAAACAGGGACAAAATCTCTTATGTCTGAGGGAGTGATTATAACTCCACATGCATGAATTCCTGTATTTCTTACAGAGCCTTCTAGGATAGCAGCTTTGTTAATGGTTTCAGATTCTATTCCGTCTCCCTCTGACATGGCTTTTAATTCGTTGACCATATCTTTTTCTTCAGAACGTAAAGCAGCAATTTTCCCTTTGCTTTTCTCATCTGTTCCAAAAATATTTTTCAGTTTAACATTTGGTATTAATTTTGCAATTCTATCTGCCTCAAATAGTGGTAAATCAAGTACTCTTGCTGTATCACGAATGGAGGATTTTGCGGCCATGGTTCCATAGGTGATTATTTGAGCAACCTGATTAGCTCCATATTTATTAATTACATAGTCCATTACTCTTCCTCTTCCTTCATCATCAAAATCAATATCAATATCAGGCATGGATACACGTTCTGGATTTAAGAAACGCTCAAAAAGCAGATCATATTTAATAGGATCTATATTAGTAATCCAAAGACAATACGCAACTACAGAACCAGCAGCCGATCCTCTACCTGGACCCACAGAAACATCCATCTTTCTCGCTTCCCTGATAAAATCTTCTACAATCAAAAAATACCCTGGATATCCCGTATTTTCAATAACTTCTAACTCAAAATTAAGTCGCTCTTTTATAGACTCTGTGATTTCTCCATAACGTTTTTTTGCGCCAATATAAGTGATGTGTTTAAGATAGTTATTTTCACCTCTTTTTCCACCGTCCTCTTTGTCTTCCTCAGATTGAAATTCAGCTGGAATATCAAATGCTGGTAAAAGAACATCTCTGGCAAGTGAGAAAACTTCAATCTTGTCTACAATTTCCTGAATGTTAGCTATTGCCTCAGGAATGTCTGCAAATAATTCTTTCATTTCATCACTAGACTTAAAATAATATTCGTCATTAGGCAGCCCATACCTATAGCCTCTTCCTTTTCCTTTAGGAGTAGCTTGTTTTTCTCCTTCTTTTACACACAATAAAATGTCATGTGCATTTGCATCTTCTTTGTTTAAATAAAATATATTATTGGTTGCAACAACTTTAATTTGATGGTTTTTAGCAAACTTTAGGAGTGTTTCATTTACAATACGCTCATCTTCTTGATTGTGTCGCATTAATTCGATATACAAATCGTCACCAAATTGTTGTTTCCACCAGATGAGGGCTTCTTCAGCTTGTTTTTCTCCTACATTTAATATTTTATTTGGTACTTCTCCATAGGTATTACCAGTTAGTACGATAACATCCTCTTTGTATTGCTCAATAATTTTTCGATCTATTCTGGGAACATAATAGAATCCATTGATGAAAGCAATGGAAGACATTTTAGCAAGGTTATGGTATCCCTTTTTAGTTTTAGCAAGTAAGACAATTTGGTATCCATTGTCTTTTCTCTTTTTATCTAAATGATCTTCGCAGACATTAAATTCGCATCCAAGAATTGGCTTTAAGATTGATTCATTTGGAGTTTCTCCGTTTTCTTCAGAGATTTCATTTTTAGCTAATGCTTGTTTGTTGTGTTTTAAAATGGCACTCACAAAATGAAATGAAGCCATCATATTTCCAGTGTCAGTTAATGCAATTGCAGACATATTATCTTTAGCTGCAGCTTTTACTATATTTCCAATTTGGATTGTAGATTGCAAAACTGAAAACTGAGTATGATTATGAAGGTGGGCAAATTGAACATTTTCTAATTGAGATAGCCCAGCTGATGTATTAGATGTTGTTTCGTTTTCTTTTAGAGAAGCTAAACGTTTTCTAATTTTTTCACTTTCTTTCTTGAGATTAATGTGTTTTAAACCTATTACCTGAATGGGTTTTGGATTAGCCTCTGAAAAGTTTTTAAAATAATCTTCATCAACATCTAATTTTTCTTTTGAAAATTCTCTTAAACGAATTAATTCTAAGAAACATCTGGTCGTAGCTTCAACATCTGCTGTGGCATTGTGAGCTTCTCCAAAATTTACACCAAACAAATGATTGTGTAGTTCTGTTAAGGTAGGTAGTTTAAACTTTCCTCCACGTCCACCAGGAATTTGACATAATTGTGCAGTATGTTCTGTACAAGTATCTAGAACAGGGAGTTTGTTTAGGCTGTTTGAAATTCCCAAGCGGTGAAATTCACAACCCATAATATTTAAATCAAAATTTACGTTTTGACCAACAATAAATGTAGTTTTTTCCAGAACTTCATTAAATAAGACTAAGCATTCTTTTAAAGGAATTCCTTGTTCTTGAGCTAAATCAGTAGAAATACCGTGTATTTGTTCTGCATCGTAAGGAATGTTAAATCCATCAGGCTGAATCAGGAAATTATTGTGCTCTAGCACATTCCCCATATTGTCATGCAACTGCCATGCTATTTGTATGCATCTTGGCCAATTGTCTGTATCGGTAATAGGAGCATTCCAGCTCTTTGGTAACCCAGTGGTTTCCGTATCAAAAATCAAGTACATAGTTGCGGATTTCTTACCTAGAAATTAGAAAAAATAAAAATACTAAAAAGTGAAAGAAAAACACCGGAAGAGTTATTCGGTTTTATTAACAATTAAGGGTTGGTAATAAATGCTATTGTTTTTTCAACAACAAACCTAAAATCTATCGGAAGCTTTGTTTTTGTCCAGGGTTGAGATGTACCAAATACATGATTAGATTCTGGAACAACAATGAGTTTACTGGATAGATTCCAATTGTGGAGGTTTTGTGCATGTACAAAAGGTACAGATAAATCCTTATCTCCATGAACTATTAGATGTGGGATCATCATTTTTTTTACTGCATTTTTAACACTTAAGCGTTTTTTATTTTTTATAAAATTATAGTAGAATTGAATGTAGTGTGGCATTTTTTGTTTGGTTCTTCCATTTAAAATATACAAGACACCATCCTCTTTCCATTTATCTAATTCGGCACCTTCATGAAAGATTGTTCTATTAAGATCACATACTGCAGCCCAAGTAACTAGTTTTTTTATTCTTGAATCCTCTGCTGCCTTTATGATAGCTATTGCACCACCTCTTGAGTGACCAATTAGTGAAATATTATTGGTATCTATCTCATTTTTAAATTTTGTAGTAGTGCAAATCCAATTGATAATACTTTCTAAATCATCTAATTCTATTGTGTAGTTATTGTTTCCAAAGGCATCTAGATCAGGAAAATCAATGGGTTGATCTGGAGTGCAACCATTGTGAGAAAAATTAAATTTTAGCAAAGCCAGCCCAGCTTTTAAAAAATTGGAAGACATCAAGTCAAATGCTCCCCAATCTTTATATCCTTTGTATCCGTGACAGAAGATAACCAATGGTTTTTGTTTGTTAGTTTGATTAAAATACAAATCTGTACTAATGGATTTTTTGTATTTACCTTTAATTGGAAAGTTTTTTAGAATTTTCATAAAGCATATAAAAATAATTAAAGTTTATAATACCAAGTATTTTTTTGTAACAAATATGTAAATTAGACGTCTTAACATTGTAAAACTAAAAAAACTTCAAAATGAAAAAAATTTTATTATTAGTAATAGCTATCACAGCAAGTATGACTATTAACTCCCAAACAGCCGAAGAAATCATAGCAAATTATTTTGAAAATACAGGAGGGATAGAAAACTGGGCAAAGTTAGAAGGAATTAAGATGAGCGCAAAAGTGAATCAGGGTGGTATGGAAATTCCTTTAGAAATCACTCAGTTAAAGAATGGTAATCAAATGACCGTAATTAATTTTCAGGGTTTAGAGCTTAAACAAGGAGTTTTTGATGGTGAGGTACTGTGGAATACTAATTTTCAAACACAAAAAGCTGAAAAAAGTGATCAAGAATCTACAGACAACATGAAACTTCAATCTAAAGATTTTCCTGATGCTTTTTACAATTATAAAGAGAAAGGATATACAGTAGAGTTGTTGGGTAAAGAAGATTTAGAAGGAACAGAAACCTTTAAAATTAAATTAACTCAAACCCCCATGACTGTAGACGGTAAAGAGGTAGAAAATACAAGTATTTATTTTTTTGATGCTGAAAATTTTGTTCCTCTTGTTGTTCATTCTGAAGTAAGAATGGGACCAGGTAAAGGGATGGTCAGCGAAATTAAATTTAGTGATTATCAGGAAGTTGATGGCTTGTATTTTCCATTTTCTATGACTCAAGGAGTAAAAGGTGGCGGTGGACAGCCAATTACCATGGATAAAATTGAATTAAATCCAACTGTAGACTCAGGTGCTTTCAAATTTCCAGAAGAAATAACTGAAGGAGAAAATAAAAAATAATCATATCAGTAAAAAAGAGAGCCTCGATAAATTTATTGAGGCTTTTTATTTACGAATCAATCATAAAATCTTAAAGACATGAAAAAACTAATAATTTTAGTTTTGGGCTTCGCTTTGCTACCTTTTACTAATGATGCCCAAAATAATTCTTCCATTGATTTAAAAAATTTATTTGGAGATTTAAGAGCTCGACATATTGGACCTGCTCTAATGAGTGGTCGTATAAATGACATGGAAGTTCACCCAACTAACAATCAAATTATTTATGCTGGAACCGCTGGTGGAGGTGTATGGAAATCTAATGATGCAGGAACTACATTTAATCCAATATTTGATGATCATAGCCAGTCTATTGGTGCTGTAGCGATAGATCCTAATGATCCAGATAATGTAATCTATGTTGGAACAGGTGAAACATGGACAAGAAATAGCGTTTCATACGGAGACGGTTTATATAAATCAACCGATGGGGGTTCTAATTGGAAAAAACTTGGTTTTGACAAATCAGAACGCATTGCAAACATTATTGTAAATCCAAAGAATTCTAAAGAGGTATATGTTGCAGTTTTAGGTGCCTTATGGTCAGATAGTGATGAACGAGGAGTTTTTAAATCTTCTGATGGTGGTGAAACTTGGAGTAAAATATTATATGTTGATAAAAAAACTGGAGCTGCAGACATGACCATGGATCCTAAAGATCCTTCCATTCTTTATGCTTCAATGTGGGAGTTTAGAAGAACTGCTTGGTCTTTTTCATCAGGTGGCGATAACAGCGCATTGTATAAATCTACGGATGCTGGGAAAACTTGGAATAAAATTCATAATGGATTTCCTGATGGGCAATTAGGGAGATTGGCAATTGCGATAGCTCCATCAGATTCTAATATTTTATACACAGTAATTGAAGCAGAAGATCCAAAGCGTAAAGGATTGTATAGAAGCGACGATGCAGGAGCTAATTGGAAACAATTAAATAATGATTTCGGTATTACCGTCCGTCCATTCTATTTTTCAAGAATAACTGTAGATCCAAGAAACCCAGATGTAGTTGTAAAAGGAGGTCTTTCAGGTTCAATCTCCAAGGATGGTGGTAAAACATTTAAATCATTAGGTAATATGCATAGCGATATTCACGATATTGTGTTTGATATTCATGATTCAGATAGAATGTATGCAGGAACTGATGGTGGTGTTTATCGTTCTTGGAATGGAGGTACAACAATGGAAATTGTTGAAAACTTACCATTATCACAGTTTTATCACATAAGTGTAGATAATGCAGAGCCCTACAACATATATGGAGGACTTCAAGATA
>ENA-OWPI01001404-OWPI01001404.1-marine-metagenome-genome-assembly--contig:-NODE-1404-length-26960-cov-16.202954_pt1 | contig 26960 bp, 18 predicted proteins | sample MGYA00238138_ERZ651775 | MGnify/ENA primary metagenome ERZ651775 (study PRJEB26906, sample SAMN06265043) | marine metagenome | isolation source: Helgoland LTER site | place: Germany:Helgoland, sampling...
GCCACCGCCTCTTTGGTGCGTTGGCTGTTGTAGCTGGAAATGCCGACATAAAGCGCCCGTCCTGATCTGACGATGTGATCCAGTGCACCCATGGTTTCCTCAAGTGGTGTCTCTGGATCGAAGCGGTGCGAGTAGAATATATCCACATAGTCGAGCCCCATGCGTTTGAGCGATTGGTCGCAAGATGCGATCAGATACTTACGGCTGCCCCATTCTCCATAGGGTCCGGGCCACATGTCGTAGCCGGCTTTCGAACTGATGATCAACTCATCGCGCAGCCCAGAAAGGTCTGTTTTCAAAATTTCGCCAAAGACTGTCTCTGCGCTGCCGGCCGGGGGACCATAGTTATTGGCGAGATCAAAATGAGTGATGCCCGCATCGAATGCGGTTTGGCAAATCTCTCGTTTGCTTTGATGCGGAAAATCTTCACCAAAATTATGCCATAGCCCTAGAGAAATCGCTGGGAGCTTTAACCCTGAATGGCCGCATTTTCGGTAGACCATTTGGTCATACCTATTTTCACTCGGATGATAGTGCATGCTTTGGTCTCCCTATTTTTGTGTTGCTGTACAGTTAGGATGGTTTCTGGCGGTTCACAATGTGAAAGCGGGGTCCAGTTTGAGGCAAGGCGGGTGGCACGCGGTTAGGCGGCTGTTTGCCTGCTGAGCTGGCTTTTGTTCGCTAAAGGCGTTACACAGGCTGCGTGTGGGGTCAGGTTGACTGTGCAGCGCTAGATGGACGCCATCCTTACTCCCGAACTCAATTTCAAGCTGAACCGCGCCGCTGCTCTTACTGAGTGGCGGCAATTATCGAGCGCATAGGTTCAGGCTGCGCCAGCAATCCGATGCGAGTACTCATTCGTCTGACAGCACCCACATTACCTAACCGTGACAAGTCGAGGATATAAAACTGGGCTAGCGTTGGCTACCGCAAACCGTCGTTTCCTTGAACGTCCCAAGTTTCCAAACCGCCCATTCGACTGTGAACACGCCCACCGCATGACATCGCGAGCGCAAAGACGATTTCCTCTGATCTCGGTCCATCCGGAAGCCCAACCTCGATCCCATCAAAATGGCTACGCACATAGGCAGCGTTGATGTGCCCAAGGGGCACGTCAAGCCGGCTGCCAATGCCGCCACGCTTCATGCAAGACGGCACGATTGCATTTGATCTGCCCAGCAATTCGCGCATCGCGTAGCCACCTGGCACATGCCAGAGAGCGGCATGTTCCAATTCACCACTCTCTCCGACGATGGCCCCTTTGCCGTATCCGTCAATGCGGTCTTTGCCGCCAAGTGCTGCAATCAGTTTTGCGCTCATTTCTGCGCCAAGAGGTTTCAGATCCTCCATCGCGGGCTGCAAATCCACCTCAAAGCGACCCGCAAAAGGGTTGGACACACACGCCAGTATCGCCCCCAGAGTGCGCGGTGTTTCGGGCGCAGGTCCACCATCGTGCTGCACTTCTTCGATGATAAGCTGAATCTTGCGAATGATAAATTCAGGCATGGGCGAGGGCTCCTGCAGCGTTGGATTGAAAACTGTTCTGGGTAATACGAGATTGGCCTTGTAGCGAAATTGCAACCGTCTTCACTAGGCCGCGTGCGGCACAGTCGGACGCAAAACGTGTCCCCGCTTGCAGCGCCTTATCTACATCCAACGCGGGCAAGTGCCCCACATGAGTTGTGACATGACGCTTCCCTAGGTCGCTGTCCGGGCTTAGCAGTGTGGCCGGGCACCGACCTATCGCGGTATGGCCTGGCAAGTTGGTGGCATTAGCAATTAAGGTTGCTGCCACGTCTGCGGCTGCGGCCGTCTTGGCAACTACACTGACCGCATCGGCGATACCAAGCGAATGGCTGCGGCCCTGCCATCCCGACGTGGCAATGCCGCGCGCGCTGTCTCGAGAAGTAATGGTCAACAGTCCTGCGGGGCTAAGCACTTCAAAGATTTCGCCCTCGGACAGGTGAAAGGCAATGTCGCCACCGTTGTTCACATAGGCCTTTTGGGGCACTTTGTCCGACAGCATTGCCGCCAGAACTTCATCCGCAACGGCACCTGCTACTGCGGCCATCGGGGTGACAAAGACATCCGGATATGAACGGACCGCCTCGGCCATACGTTTTGCCACCGGATCTATGAAGCAAACATCTGACGTCAAAGGTCGGCGAAGAGCGTCAAGCTCACTCATCAACCCGATCAGAATGTTTTGAAAGTGATCGATTGCACGTTTAAAACACAGGTCTCGCATTTCCCCAGACACCCCGACAATCAGGTCAATGGGACCGTGGTGCAGGTGTAACCGCTTCCCGTCCGGTAAAAGCTTAGCTTGAGGTGCGGTCCAGCTCATGGGTCCCCTCCGATCACGCGCACACCCGCCCCGTATTCGCCGCCGGTTTCCAGCACGTCGTCCAGATTGCGGATATGCGCGTTATGTCCGCCCAACCGCTGATAGGCATCGCGCCGCGTGGTAAATTCAAGCGGAGCCACAAGCGCAGGCGTCGGGACATATCCAAAGGCCCCATCGGGAACTTCCATCACATCCACCATCACTGTGATACCTCCGCCTGGCCATCTGTATGTGGGCGCGCCACCAATCGTCACGCTGGTTTCATCACTATGGACTGATCGGGTCAGATGGATAGGATTATCCGTCACTCCAGACCGTAGCGATCCACCAGCGCCGCACATGAACAGCACCGTACACAAAGCCGGTTCGCAGTTTTGTGCGATTAGATCTACAGAAGTTTGCAATGCAGCGGGCATCGGTAACATCACTGGCTCCAGCGCATCATTGAGCACATAATAGCCTGCGTGCTCGCCCGTGGTTGACACCATGAGCAATGACAGTCCCGCTCGGGCGCCCTTTGTCGCCCGCCACTGACCCAATATGGCCAGAGGGTCGTCAATGTTCGTGCCTCCCCAACCGTTGCCGGGCTCTGCCACCTTGAAATAGCGACCAGGGGTCGAGCGTCGGCCATTGATGCGAATGCCCGTGGCCGCCCAGTCAATGACTTTGCCAGCCTGATGTTCTGAAACGACGCCCGTGATATGGTCATCGACCACGACAACTTCATCGACCAGCCCTTGCCATTGCGACGCAAACATCCCGATGGTAGCGGACCCACAACCGACCCGCATGCGTTCTTCAGCTTTGCCATCTATGACTGGCGCGCGGCCTGCTTGCACGATGATGCTTGATCCGCCGTCAATAGTCAGCTCGACCGCCTCTTTGTTGCACAGCCGCAAGAGTGCGTCGCACGTTTTGCGCCCTTCGGGTTTTGAACCTCCCGTCAGGTGATCAACACCGCCAAGCGACAACATTTGCGAACCGTATTCGGCGGTCATAACGTGCCCGATCGCCTCGCCGTCAGCGCGCACAGAAGCGGCCTCTGCCCCGATGTGACGGTCCGTGTCGATCTTCACTTTAACCCCACAATAGGAAAAAATCGCCTCTGTCACCACGGTCACGCAATCAACACCGTCTATCTCGCGGCTGACAATAAAGGGAGCGGGCTTGTAGTCGGGATAGGTCGTGCCAGCGCCGATGGCTGAGACAACTATGTCATGGCCAGACAAGGTCTGTCCGTCCCAGTTTGCCGCCAGAAACGGTTGAATTTTGTCGCCCTTTGCCAAGCGTCTGTCTATGATGGTCAGGGGATCGCAGCGGATGATTTTGCCGTCGTGATTGGCGTAGCGGTCGCATGCTCCGGTCTTGCCTTCAGAAATATAGCACATGACCGGACAAGCATCGCAGCGGATTTTATCAGGGCTGTTCATGTCTGGCTGGCCTTGATCGCAGCAAGCAGGCGGTGCGGTAATGCAGGTACTTTGGTTACCCGTGCGCCTGTCGCGTGATGAATCCCATTTAGAATGGCCGGCGCTGTGGGGATCAACACATGCTCGCCCAAACCCTTTGCGCCCATCGGCCCTTCTGTGTCCGGTTTTTCAATCAGGATTGAGGTGATGTGTGGCATATCTCCGATTGTCGGAATTAGGTAATTGTGCAGGTTTTCAGTCTCGCCAGGCAGATACTCTTCCATCAGAGCGAGCCCAATTCCTTGGGCAATGCCACCTTCAATCTGTCCTTCAGCTAACTGCGGATTGATGGCGCGGCCAACGTCGTGGGCGGCGACCATGCGCAAAACCTTTGTGGTGCCAAGAGCCATATCAACTTCGACCTCGGCTATCTGTGCGCCATAGCCATAGACCGCATAGGGCGTACCCTGGCCATTGTCATCTAATGTAGTGGTTGGCGGATCATAGGTTTCCTCAGCGCAAAGGACGTAGCCATTGGCATCAGTAGGAAGGTCTTTCAGTGGAATTTTCTGGTAGTTCTGATCTTGGCGGACGCACAGCATGCCGCCTTCCAAAGTCATCTCATCCGCATTTGTCAGGTTGGTCAGGCGCAAAATAGCGGCCCGCAAGGCTAGTCCTGATGCCTCTGCCGCTCGGCCAGTGATGAAGGTTTGACGCGACGCCGATGTTTTTCCACAATCAGGGGTAATTGCGGTGTCAGGGCCCACCAAATTAATCATCCCGACCTGAACACCAAGTGCATCCGCCGCAATTTGCGCGATAACCGTGTTGGACCCCTGCCCGATGTCAGTTGCGCCTTGATGTAAGTTAAATTGCCCGTCCGGTGTGATCCCGAACCGCACCGTCGAGGGGTTTGGCAAGCCCGTGTTCCCACATCCATACCAACACGATGCAATCCCGATGCCGCGTTTGTGGGCGCGAGAGGTCGTATTGAAGGCTGTAACTTCGGCATGGAACTCATCCCAATGCGGCTTCAAAGCGTCCAGACAGTCAATTATGCCCACTGCTTGCAGGGTTTGCCCGCAAGGCGTCACATCGTCGTCGCGCAGGGCGTTGATCCGCCGGAATTCCAATCTGTCGATCCCGCATTTCTGGGCCAAGTCATCATAAAGACTTTCTTGCGTGATTGCCGCTTGCGGCACGCCAAATCCCCGAAACGCACCCGACGTAGGACCGTTAGTGTGCACTGCACGGCTCGTAGCGCGATAGTTCGGCGTCAAGTAAGGGCCAGAGGCATGAACTGGTACGCGGGTTGCTACTGTTGGGCCCCAGCTGGCATAGGCACCTGTGTTGAAATCTCCATGGAATGTCATTGCCATGACCTTGCCTGCTGCATCCGCACCAATGCTAGCTTGCATTGATCCGGGATGGCGTTTGGTGCTGGCCTGCATGGATTCACTGCGCGAAAAAACCATACGGCAAGGCATGCCTGTTTTTAGGACTGCAAGGCCCAGCAAGGGTTGCAACGTTACATCGAGCTTCGCACCAAAGCCACCCCCCGCAGCCGAAGGGATGATCCGCACCTTATTCAAAGGTAGGCCCAGAATCTTGGCGGTATCTTCGAGGTCCATGACGGGGGCTTGGGTGCAGGCTTGGATACACAAGACGTCAGCCTCCATCCACGCGACCCCCGCTTCGGGTTCGATATAAGCGTGTTCAACATAGGACGTTTCAAACTGGCCGGTAACGACATGCGCAGCCTCAACCATGGCACTATCGGGTGCACCGCTAACGACATTGCCGCGGATCAGTGTGTTCTCTTGACGGTGATCATGCAGCAAAGTGGCGTCAGGGCCTGCCCCGTCTGCTTGTGTCAAGCTATGGGGGCGCGGTATCCATGAAATTGGAAAATCATCCAGACCAAGTGCTTCTAGCGCTTTTGGATCGCCAACCACCAAGGCAACAGGCTCTCCTCGGTAGCGGGTCGTTTTTTCAGCAAGCGCAGGCTGATCCGCAAAGGGCGGGATGACCCCGTAACAGTTTATCCCGGCAATATCGGCGGCTGTAATCACACATTCGACCCCCGCATGCATTTTGATCCAAGCCAGCAAATCGCCGAATTCAAAATCCGCATGGTAATGTTGAGCACGAATGGCGCGGACCAACAGTGTTCCATCGGGGATAAAATCAGCGCCAAAAACCTCGGTACCATCGACTTTCGCCTGCCCGTCTAGCCTTCGGATCGGTTGGCCAACGGCATGGCCTGCCTTGGGCGGTGGGCACACAGTTGTCTGGCTGTTGGCGTCCATCACTGCGGCAATAATTTTGCGGTAGCCGGTGCAACGGCACAAAACGCCTGCAAGGGCTTCTTTAACCTGTGCCTGATCGGGGTTAGGGACAGCGCGCAACAGTTCGGTCGCGGCCATCATCATTCCAGGTGTACAGATTCCGCATTGCGCGGCCCCGTGATCCAGAAAACTGTCTTGCAGCCGAGCGGACAACAGTGGCTCAGACGTTTCAAGCGTTTCAATCTTGCGACCATCCGCCTGCCCTGCAGGGACTAGACAGGCGCAGTGCTGCGCGCCGTCGATCAAGACCGTACAGGCCCCGCAATCCCCCGCGTCACAGCCGATTTTTACGCTCTTTAATTTGAGATCATCGCGCAGCACCTCCGACAGACGGCGCGCCATATGGGTTTTAACGATGTGGGTCCGGTGTGCAATATTCAGTGTGATCGAGGTCATGTGGCGGCCTCTAGATCCATCGCCAGCTCTAGGACAGTCCGGCGCAAAAGCTCTGCTGCGCTGATAGCACGATAAGCAGCATTAGCGCGCATATCCGCGATAGGATCAATGGCAGCAGCGACCACATCATCGGTGATCACAACAGGATCAACGGCTTTGCCAATCATCTGTGCCTCAACCTGTGGCACACGGGTAGCGACAGGACCACACGACCCAATGGCGAGTGCAGCCTCAACCACAACGCCGTTACGCACAACAAGCCGTGCAGATGTCATTGCGATAGAAATCACAAGATAGGCGCGCGCGCCCAGTTTCAGAAAATGGCTATGCCCCGTTAGAGATGATTTGGGGATAAGAAGCGCAGTGATGAGTTCGGTCTCGGCCAGCACGGTCTTGCGCGGTCCAATAATAAAGTCGTGCAAAGGCACAACACGGGTGCCACCCTTAGATTGCAGCTCAACCTTTGCATCCAGTGTCAATAGCGGCGGCACACCGTCGGCGGCGGGTGAGGCATTACACAGATTACCTGCAATGGTGCCACGGTTTTGAATTTGCAATGCGCCGACCTTTTGGGCGGCAAGTTGAAGTCCACGACAGGCGGGCGGCAGATCAGCCTTTATGAGATCGGTCCATGTCGTTGTGGCCCCAATACGGATACCGTCGTCCGTATGACTGATCCCGCGCAAAGATTTAATTCCGGTGATATCCAGAATGGAGCCTTGCAAATGCTTATGTTCCGTCGAGGGAAACAAATCAGTGCACCCTGCTGCAATTCGCAACGACCCGGCCGCAAGCTCCTCAAGCGCGTGTTCTAAAGCAGAGGGGCGAAGATATGAATTGATAACTGTCATGGGCATGCTTGTATGTTAGTACACAAACAGACGTTGCTGTACCGGAAGCAACGTGTCAATAATTTCTGCATGCATATTAAAAGCCGCTCCACCGAAGCTTATCAACTTTCTATTCAAATTGGGTATAACCTGCGCCGGACTAATAACAGGCATCTGGCAGTTTTTGCCCAACATGTGAACGGGCTGACCCAGACGCAATTTGCGGCCCTTGCCCGACTCTATGGGTCTGGAACCCTGTCGTAGAACTAACTAGGGCGGCTTACGGCAATGGATTCGACCACAAGCAAATTTGTCAGCAAGCGGTTGAAGATCAAGAACCTTGTGAGTTCGTGGGTGGATTTGACAGACTAGCGGTTGCGCTTGGTCGAACTGCCAGATTTTGGCAGAAAAACATTCGTTGAGGCGCAAACTCAAGCCCTTGCTGCGGGGCAGAACATTGTAGCACGACTCACCAATGATCGCGCTACTGTATGGGGCCTATAAGCTCTACGACCACAATAAGCGTCATTCTCCAAGACTGCAATAAGCGTCATTTTGGTTGACTAAACAGGCCGCATCAAGATTACTTGTAGATATGTAAATTGATGCAGGACACAGATATGTCGACTAATCGGGGCGGAATAATCGGTGTGGATGTAGGCGGCACTTTTACAGACCTTGTCGTGATTGACGGTAAAACGGGACACATACGGATAGCAAAGACGCCGACGACGCTGGAAAATCAGGCATTTGGTGTCCTGACCGCCATAGATGACGCGCAAGTGAAATTACCTGACATCAACTTGATCGTGCATGGAACCACGACAACGACAAACGCGGTGTTGGAACGCAAACTATCGCGCACAGGGTTGATCACGACAGGCGGCTTTCGGGACGTCCTGGAACTGGGACGGCGCACCCGCCCGCAGGCCTATGGCATGACAGGTCAATTCGTACCCATTATTCCCCGTGACCTGCGGCTTGAAGTGCCCGAGCGTATGGACGCATCCGGCAAAGTCGTAACAACATTGGACGAACAGGCCGTGCGCGACGCGGCGCAAACCCTAATCGATGCTGGGTGTGAAGCTCTGGTTATTCATTTCTTGCATGCATACGCAAACTCTGCCCACGAACAACGCGCAGCTGAAATTGCAGCCGAGATTTGGCCGAATAAATATATAACAACAGCTCACAGCCTGTTGTCCGAAACCCGCGAATTTGAGCGCGGCGTAACAGCGGCAGTGAATGCCTCCGTTCAACCTCTGTTGGAGCGCTACGTGACACGGCTGAGCGACGAACTAGCAGCTCAGGGATATGCAGGCGATGTACTTGTGATGAACGGCAATGGTGGCATGATATCTTCAAAACTGGTGGCAAAAGAAGCGGCAAAGACAGTGATGTCGGGTCCTGCCTCGGGCGTAATGGCAGCGGCTTACACCGGGCGCCGCGCGTGCGAGCCGAATCTGCTGAGCTATGATATGGGCGGGACATCTACAGACGTGGCGCTGATCTTAAACGGCACGCCGCCCGTATCAAACGAGATTGAGGTCGAATATGCGATGCCAATCCACGTTCCGATGGTGGACGTACGTACGGTCGGCGCAGGCGGCGGGTCTATCGCGCGGGTCAATCCGGCTGGGCTGCTAGAAGTTGGTCCTCATAGTGCAGGCGCAGACCCCGGCCCAATTTGCTACGGTAGAGGGGGAACGGATCCGACTATTTCAGACGCAAATATGCTGCTCGGCCGGCTGAACCCTGAAAAGCTAAATTCGGTGACGGGTGGCATCAGCACCGATGACATCGCTTCGATTTTCCAAACTAAACTCGGCACGCCGCTTGGTGTCGATGCACGTGCTGCCGCTGAGGCGGTGATCCGCCTAGCCAATGCCAAAATGTCCGGTGCAATACGCATGGTGTCGCTGTCGCTGGGCGCCGATCCGCGCGATTTTGCGCTATTCGCCTTTGGTGGAGCTGGGCCGCTTCACGCAGCAGCCCTTGCCCGCGAACTAGGCGTGCCCCGCGTCTTGATCCCGGCCCGTCCTGGAATTACAAATGCGCTTGGGTGCGCCATTGCAGATTTGCGCCACGACTTTGTGCAAACCATCAACCAGTCCCTTGATACGGTAGATGTGCAGGTCTTGCATAACGTCTTTGCAGCGCAATCGTCAGCTGGACAATCCGCCCTGAAACGCGAGGCCATCAAAGTGTGCGAGGTCCAGACAGAATTCAGTGTGGACATGCAGTTTCTAGGTCAAAGCCACGTGATCCGTGTCCATTTAAACCATGGCACACCAACCGCAACGGAACTGCGCAAAAATTTTGAATCAGTCTATTGGAAGCGTTTTAAGGTGGATTTACCACAGATCAGGGCGAGGATAGTCAATGCCAATTGCTCAGTCATCGGGGTTTGCGATCCTATCGACCTGTCACAACTCATTGATCCGGCAGGGCGTCATGACACCGCAATGCCTGTGACCACGCGGGATGTGTATTTTGACGGTGCCGCATTTAAAACGCCCGTCTACTGGCGCGATCACTTGCCGCAAAATGTGCAGCTAAACGGTCCCGCGGTGATCGAACAACTGGATTGCACCATCCTGATCCCACTGGGCGATCACGTGACTGGCGGTGTGGATGGTAACCTCACGATCCACATAGGGGGTGCTAAATGAGCATTGATCCAATCACACTTTCCGTCATCCAGGCTGGCCTGCAGCAGGTCTGCGACGAAATGGACCTTAGCTTTTCGCGAGCTGCTTTCTCGCCCGTGATTGCGGAAGCGAACGACAGGTCAGATGGCATTTATGCAGCCGAAGACGGGGCGCTGATTGCACAAGGTACGGGGGGGTTGCCTGTGTTTGTCGGCACCATGCAGTATTCGACCCGTAAGTTGATCGAAATGATCGCAGCAGGCACCGTGGCCAAGCCTAAACCCGATGACATCTATATCGTCAACGATCCCTATCTTGGGGGCACGCATCTTATGGACGTTCGGTTCGCACGACCGTTTTACCGCAAAGGTGAAATCTATTGCTGGCTCTCGAACACCGGACATTGGCCCGATACAGGTGGCGCTGTGCCGGGTGGATTTTCGGCCTCTGCCACGTCTGTGGAACAGGAAGGGCTGCGGCTGCCTCCCGTGCGCCTTTTCAAAAAAGGGGTTTTAGACCAGGAAATCTATTCGATCATCTGTTCAAACATTCGGGTCGCGGATCAACGGATCGGGGATGTCAAAGCCCAAGCCGCCGCCCTGATGGTCGGCGAGGATCGGTTGAATGCTCTGCTGGACAGATACGGGGACGACGTTGTAAAAGCGGCCATTGCAGAATTGAGGGTTCGTTCAGACACACAGATGCAAGCGTTTATCGAAGAAATTCCCGATGGAAACTATAGCTCGACGGCTTGGATCGACAGTGACGGCGTAGTGAATGAACCTCTAAAAATTCATTTGAAGATCAAGAAAACAAGGGGCCACTTGCAATTCGACTTCTCCGAAAGTAGTCCGCCTTGCATGGGGCCGATGAACTCAGTTCTGGCCACGACGCTTTCGTCCGTTTACCTCGCGATGCGACACATATTTCCAGAGGTGCCAATCAGTGCTGGCGCGTTCACACCCTTGGAGATCTTGCAGCCTAAGGGCACATTCTTGGATGCAGAATACCCGCGTCCCGTATCAGGGTGCGCCGCAGAAGTCAGTCAACGCATTGCAGAGGCCGTTTTTGCAGCCCTTGTAGAAGCGCTCCCGCACCGCGTAACCGCCGCACCAGCAGGTACAAGCGGAAATTTTGCACTGGGTGGGTTTGATCCTGAAACGGGGCGTGATTTTGTGATGTATCAACTGTCAGGGGGGGGGTACGGTGGCAACATAGATCACGACGGGCTGTCCAACGGATGTTCGACCATCGGCATATCCAAGGCACCGCCCGTAGAGATCATGGAACAGAATTTCCCGGTCCTATACCACCGCTACGCTCTGCGCGAAGGATCAGGTGGTGCAGGACAGCATCGCGGCGGCCTAGGGCTGGATTATGAGGTCGAACTGCGACGTGGTAACGCCCGTGCAAGTTTTGTTATGGATCACGGCCGCTTCGGCCCGCAAGGGGCGCTGGGGGGCGCAGACGGCGCCGTAAACGAGGTCGAGGTTTGGCGCGAGGGCGTCAAATACATTCCCGAACACTTGTCCAAGGAACAAGATATCCCGCTGCAAGCAGGCGACCGCGTCCGGGTGAAAACACCCGGCGGCGGTGGCTATGGCCCCGCATTAGAGCGAGACTTAGACTTGATTAAAGAAGACAAGCGGCTGGGACGGAATTAGGCGTTTAATCGGTGTGCCTAACAATTTAAAAATCCATGACCCGTTTAGATGATAAGACGATTATTGATGACCGAAGCACATTGTTCTCTATAATCTGAGAGCACATTAAAAAACTGTATTTATTTAGAAAAATACCAACTCAAAAATGGTAGTCCTATCGCATTTTGTACTGATAAACATACTGTGTTCCGCGTTCCAAAACCCAATCAAAACATGTCTGGCATGACGCGATTTGGCCTATTGCTCGCGGAGCTAAACATATTTATCCTTTGTTCAAATAGCTCGCAGGCTAAAGGCCACCTCCAGCACGCAAACCGCATGGCGCTGGATCTGCTGGTCAAAGAGTTGCGGTTCGCGTAAATGAACTGGTTGTGCTTGCCGGCCTTAACCCAGACCAACATGCCCATCGCCTGAGGGCACAGTCAGGTAGACAGCGCCCGCGCACGCTCAACCGGAAGCTGATGTTTTGTGATGAGCGTGTAAGCGCAGTTGATGTGTCAACCCAAAGCTAGATTCTCAACCCACTCATGCAGTTGCAAAACGAGTTAAGCCTGAGCTATTTGTTCACTGCATATGACCTGTTGGTCGTCCGTCATACTTCGGGCCGTGCCGCAGTGATGTATCGGGGAGTTGTTGCCGAAGAAGGGATAGCAGAAGAAATTTTCTCCTATCCTGTCCATCCCTATATATATCGAGGTTATATGGTCCGCGATCCTGGTGCCGGATCCAACGTTGCGCGTCAAACGCTATCGCATCATTCCTGACGCTGACATACCAAGCCTGTTGCATCCAGTAAGGGGCTGTCTTTTTGCCACCCCCCTGCCCATTGGGCGAAGAAAGCTGTAAAAATGAAAGCCGCAATTGATATAAACCTCGCCGGGGAATCAGATTTTGTGTCCGGTCCGAGTGTTCCAATAAGTTCAACAAACTGCGTTATGCGTTTTCGCGCCACTCCGGCTCAAAGTGAAATGCTGCTTAAACAATCTGGTCGGGTATCTACAAATTTAATTTATTACAAGTAATTTAGGCTGTTTTAGGCGAAAGAGATATGCGCACAAAACCTAGTAACGCAGAAAAAACAGGTGCTGACATCTTCAACCATTGGCACAACAATTGAATATATAAATAAAAGCTTGACAGAAATTTTTCCGACCCTTCTACTCATTATGAGTTTAAGAACAAGCTGCGCGGCGTGCCGGACCCAACTCTGTTCTTTCGGGGCGTAGGAGATAAAAATTAATTAAGAGGCATTTACATGACTTGGTTTATCGTTGGTGTTTTGCTTGTTATTACGGCAGTAATTTCGGTTCTTTTTCTAAACCGGTATTACCGTAAGGCATCGCGGGAAATTAGCGTTGTCCGTACCGGCCAGGGTGGACAGAAAGTTGTGCTAGATGGAGGCTGTCTTGCCTTGCCCTTTCTGCACAAGGTCGCTGAAGTAAACATGCGCACCTCAAAGCTTGACATTGAACGCGCAGGCTCGAAATCGATGATCACAAAAAATCGACTGAGGGTTGATGTGGCCGCTGAATTCTATGTTCGGGTGCGGGACAGTACCGAAGGTGTGGCCACGGCCGCCCAGGCCCTCGCCGGTAAATCATTTCGCGCGGCCGATCTGGAGGAAATCCTTGAAGGTAAGCTGGTCGACGCTATGCTGTCGGTCGCGGCGCGCTATACTATGGACGAATTGCAGGACAATCGGGCCGCTTATGTCAAGGAAGTCAGCGATATTCTAAGCAACACCCTGGCACAAAGCGGTCTAATGCTGGAATCCATGTCGCTTACGCGGATCGACCAGACGCCGTTTCATACGTTAGACGAAAATAACGCTTTCAACGCGCTGGGGATGCGGCGGTTGGCCGAAATCATCGCCGTGAACAAAAAAGAACGTGCTGTCATCGAGGCAGACGCCGATGTGTCTGTGCGTCAAAGCCAGCTTGATGCGACAAAGCGCAAGCTGACGATCACACGTGAGGAAGAAGAAGCAACGATCACCCAGCAGCGTGAGATCGAAATAGCACGCTCTCGCTCTGCTGCAGAAACAGCAGAGGAACAATCAGTCTCGGAGAGACGCCGCGAGGCCGCACGCATTGATCGCGAGCGTGAAGTCCGTTCGTCAGAGATTGCGCGTGACACTGAATTGCGTCGGCAAGCGCTTGAATCAGAGCTAAAATCTTCCCTCAAGCAATCAGAGAACTCCATCACGATGGCGGAAAAGCGTGGTGAAGAAGCTAAGGCCGAAGCCGACGCTATTGCAGCAAAGGGTGAGGAGGCAGAAGCCGAAGAGCGTGTGCGCACCATTGTCGAAACTGCCGCTGCTGAACGAGCCAAATCCCTCGCTCTGATCCGTGCAGCGCAGCAAGCAATGGTGGACGACACACGCGTGAAATCTGAAGCGGACACGATTACTTCAACTGCACAGGCGCAAGCGAAGGCCATGATCGAAACTGCCAATGCTGACAGAGATCGCTTGTTATCAGAGGCGAAAGGCCGAGCGGCCATCATCGCCGCCGAAAATGCACAAACGCCCGAGCTCATGGCGATGAGGCTTGATGAACAGCGCATGCGCACCTTACCGCAGCTGGTCGAAAAGATGATGAAACCCACCGAAAAGATCGAAAGCATCCGCATCAACCAGATGAATGGCTTCAATGGCGCTAGTGGCGGCGATGGAGGTGACGACAAGTCTACCGTCAATCAGGTGGTTGATGCCGTGCTCAGCATGGCGCTGCAACTCCCCGCTGTTCAAAAGCTGGGCGAGGAGGTCGGCATGAACATCGGCGACGGCGTGCGCGGCCTTTCAAATTCACTCAACGGCAAAACCGCTGGGGATACCCCGAAAATCACGTCGGATGATGCTTCGTCCGATAAACAAGACTGACCTGCGTCCGCGTTAGTCACTCACCGAAAGGAGACACCATCAATGACACTTTCCCGCAGAGATTTTGTAATGGGCACTTCCGCTCTGGCCCTAACCGCTCCGGCTACCATCGCCCGCGCACAATCAGACAACATCAACTTTGCTTCGATCCTCGACCTTTCAGGGGGCCTCGACATCTATGGAGCGCCCATGGCCGAGACCACCAAGCTGGCCATTGAGGACATCAACGCCGCAGGTGGCCTGTTGGGTCGCGAGGTCGAGCTGAAGATGTATGACGCGCAGTCCACCATCCAGTTCTACACCCAATTCGCAACGCAGGCCGCTGCAGGTGACAAGGCCGCGACGGTCCATGCGGGCATTACCTCAGCCTCACGCGAGGCGATCCGGCCCACGCTGGCGCGGTTCAAGACACTCTACTTCTACAACACTCAGTACGAAGGTGGCGTATGCGACTACAACAACTTCTGCACCGGCTCCACGCCAGCGCAGACTGTGGCCAAGGTTGTACCTTATGCCATGAACAAATGGGGCAAGAAGGTTTATATCGTTGCGGCTGACTATAACTACGGTCAGATCACCGCCCAGTGGATGCAGAAGTTCGTCGCTGATAATGGCGGCGAAACGCTGGATGTTGAATTCTTCCCGCTGGATGTCACCAATTTTGGTCCGACCATCAACAAAATCCAGACAGCCAAGCCTGACATGGTGATCTCCGCCCTTGTGGGCGGCGCGCATGTTTCGTTCTACCGCCAGTACGCGGCGGCAGGCATGCTAAAGGAAATCCCCATAGCCTCTACCACTTTCGGTGTAGGCAACGAGCAAAAGCTGATCTCAGCCGAAGAAGGCAATGGCATCATCGCATCCTACGGCTATTTCGAAGGCGTCGACAACTCTGCGAATAAAAATTTCCTCGCACGGTTGGAGGCCAAGCTGGGCGCAGACCGTCCGGTGATGAACGAGCTGGCGATCCGGTCTTACGAGGGTGCGATGCTGTGGGCCGAGGCGGTTAAGGCTGCCGGTACCATCGACCGCGAACCGGTGATTGAGGCGCTGCGTTCTGGCCTCAGCTATGACGGGCCTTCAGGCAAGGTGACTATCGATTCCCAGACCAACCATTGTTCCATGAATGTCTACATCGGCGAATTGGCCAATCAGGAATGGAAAATCGTGGAATCCTTTGACAACCAGCCCCCTGCGGATACGCAGCTGGTTTGTGACCTAAACGCGAACCCCAACCAGTCTACCTTCTTGTTTGAAAACGGTCTGGAAGCGGCAGGCATAAAATAAACGCCTTTGGCCCGGTTCACACCGGGCCAACCCTCCACCTTCTTTTTCCCCGCAGGAGAACGCCTTGGATCTTGTCGTCGCAGTTCTTTTTCAGCTTGTTTATGGCATCGCAAGCCTTGCGCTGATCAGCCTTGGGCTGGCGATTATCTTTGGTATGATGCGGGTAATCAATCTGGCGCATGGCGAGTTTCTGATGCTGGGTGGCTATACCGTTGTGGTTGCTACCAACGCAGGTGTAAATATCTGGATCGCGATGCTTATCCTTGCGCCAGCGGTTGTCGGCCTGATCGGTGTGATCGTTGAGCGGCTGCTGATTCGCTGGCTTTACGGCCGCATGGTGGACACGTTGCTGGCTACATGGGGGCTGTCGCTGTTGTTGATCGGGCTGGTCACGTCGATCTTTGGCGCCTCTACCAGCACGACAATTTCCCCGCCGCTCGGGATCATCCGCATCGGCGATTATTCTGCCTCGGGCTACGAGCTGTTCCTGACCGGTGTGACCGTAGTACTTTTTATTGCGGTCTGGGCCACACTGAAAATGACCAAGCTGGGGCTGGTCGCACGCGGCACCATGCAGAACCCCGAAATGTCCGCTGCTCTGGGCGTGTCCAACGCGCGCATCTATATGATTACCTTTGGCTTAGGTGCCGCTGTCACAGGTCTGGCTGGTGGGTTACTGGCGCCTTTGACAGGCGTGCTGCCCACCATCGGGGCCACGTATATTGCCAAGGCTTTCATCACTGTCATCTCGGGCGGAGCGTCGATCCTTGCGGGCACGGCGGCAGGCTCGATCCTCCTGGGAGGGATCAATGGGATCTTTGCGTTTATCACTGGACCCACCATTGGTGAGGTCGCCTTGCTTGTCTCAGCGATCATTCTGCTGCGGCTTTTGCCACGCGGAATCACGGGGCGGTTCTTCCGTAAATTTCTATGAACGGTAACGATACATTGCGCGCAATGAAGCCTGTGTTTGTCTTTGCACTGATCGGGATCGTATTCATGTTTGCAGCACCCTACGCGCTGCAGTTATTCACTATCATCAACCTGACCACAGCTATTGCGCTGTCGGTCCTCGCTCTCAGCCTTGCATTGGTTTGGGGCTATGGCGGCATCTTGTGTTTTGGACAGGTCGCGTTTTTCGGGCTTGGCGCTTACGCCTACACCATTGCTGCGATCAACTTTGGCGGATCGACCTGGGCCATTCTGGTGGCGGTCCTGGTCGCCGCTGCCTTCGCGGCCCTGCTGGGGTATTTTGTTTTCTTCGGACGGGTCTCGGATGTGTATCTGGGTGTCATCACTTTAACGGTCACACTGATCTTCTTTTCTCTGATCCGCCGTACCTCCGGGCCTGATTACAAGATCGGCAATGCGCTGATTGGCGGCTTTAACGGGGTCACCTCACCGCCACTGAATTTGCCATGGAATACCTCGTCCTTTCTGTTTCCGGAACATGTGTTCTATGTCGCCATGGCGGCCCTTATCCTCTCCTATGTCTTTTGTGGCTGGCTGGTAAACACTCGTTTTGGGCGGGTCTGCGCGGCTATCCGCGAGAATGAACTGCGCAGCGAACTACTGGGATACGACTCGCGCCTATACAAACTTGGCATCTTTACTATCGCAGCCGGTATAGCGGCGATTGGGGGGGTGTTGTTCTGCAATGGCGTGGGGCGGATCACTCCGGATGTATTCAACCTCTACAACGCGGCCCTCACGATCATCTGGGTGATCGTCGGCGGGCGCGGCACGCTCATCGGACCGATTGCCGCTACATTTGGCCTGTTCTATCTGACCTCCGCTCTTGGAGGGCAATCGGTACTTAACAACAATCTTGTGCTGGGTATTATCCTAATCTTCTTTGTTCTGCTGGTGCCCAAGGGTGTGGCCCCCACCTTGACAGATTGGTTCACCAAACGCCGCAAGCCCGTGCACAATAGCCGCCGTCGGCGCAGGCAGGGGCGCAGTACATGAGCCGCAAACGCGACAAGCGCGAGGTCATCGTCGAGACCCGAAATCTGGCCATGCATTTCGGCGGCGTGCGCGCCGTGGATCAGGTGGATTTTACCCTTTACGACAAGGAATTGCGCTGTCTAATCGGCCCCAATGGCGCAGGAAAATCTACGTTTTTCAAGTGCCTCACCGGTCAACTTTCCCCGACATCAGGTGAGGTGATCATCCGCGGCCAAGATACAACGCTCGCAGAAACGCACGAGATTGCCAGCCTTGGCGTTGGCATCAAAACGCAGGTTCCCAACCTTTTTGACGGGTTGAGCGTTGATGAAAACATCTGGATGTCTGCCCGCCGCTGGAAAAACAGCAAGCGCGCTCGCAGCCTGACCTCGGAAACGATCGAGCGGATGAACCTTGGCGATATGCGGCGCAAGATCGTGAACCAGCTTTCCCATGGTCAGCGGCAATGGGTAGAGCTAGGCATGGTTGTTGCAGCGGAGCCGTGGCTGGTTCTCCTGGACGAACCCGCCGCGGGTATGACCCATGAAGAAACTGCGCGTACCGCCGAGTTGATCAAAGAGATTAACACGCAAGCCGCCTTGATTGTGGTCGAACACGACATGCAGTTTATCCGCATGATTTCGCAACAGGTCACCGTTTTCCACGAAGGGCAGATTTTGATGGAAGACACTATGGAGGCCATATCAAAAGACAGGCGCGCTCGCGAAGTCTATTTGGGGAGCCGCGCATGAGTGCTCTGCTTAAAGTCAAAGGCCTGATGGCAGGTTATGGTAAGGTGCCGGTTCTGCACGGCATCAACCTGGAGGTCGGTGAAGGCGAAATTCTTGGCGTGCTGGGGCACAACGGCATGGGGAAAACCACGCTGCTGAAAACCCTGATGGGGATTGTACCTGCGACCGGCGGCCAGGTCATCTTTGACGGCGAAGACCTTAGCGAAATGAAGTCTTCGGGCCGCGCATCCATGGGTTTAGGCTATGTACCGCAAGGACGCGGTATCTTTCCAAATCTGAGTGTACAGGACAATCTGCGCATGGGGGTGGCCGCCCATGACATGGACGAAGTGGATGCGATTGAACGCGTGCTCGCTGATTTTCCGCGCCTTGAACGGTTGATGGACCGCGATGGTGGGGCATTATCTGGCGGAGAGCAGCAGCTGTTGGCGCTGGCGCGTTGTTTAATATCTGAACCAGACCTCATCTTTCTGGATGAACCGACCGAAGGCATCCAACCCTCTATCATTGATGAGATTATCGAGTTGTTGCAGTCGCTGAACAAGCGCAGCGGCATCGCTATTGTTCTGGTAGAGCAGAGCCTTGATTTTATCACTGCCTTGTCCGAACGCGTGCTGTTGATCCAGAAAGGTACGATCACTGGTGAGATTTCTGGATCAGAAGCCTCCGATCCCGCCCTGATCGAAGAGTTTACCGGTTTGGGTGCTTCGGGGGGCTTGGCAAAATCTGTGCCTGGCCCTGCGATGGGGGCATCTACCAAAGCCCCTTCTTCCCAGATGCGCAGCACTTTGATCCCTTCTCCCACCGCGCCGTCTTGGCCTACCAATACGCCCTCCCTTATGGAAAGGATGTCTTACATGACCGTCCAACGCCCCACCCTATCCCAGATGAAAGACGTCGTCTCTCAGCTGGGGATGAGCATGTCCGATGCCCGTGTGCAAGAGTTCCTGAACGTGATGCAAGGCACGCTGGATGCCTATGACATTGTCGACGGGCTGCCCGATTATCTGCCCCCAGTGCTGTATCCCCGCACCTCGGGGCACCGCCCGACTGTCGAAGAAAACCCGATGAATGCGTGGTACGTAAAGACCGAGATCAAAGGCGCCCCGCGTGGTCCGCTTCTGGGCCGCAGTGTTGCGCTTAAGGATAATGTCTGCCTTGCCGGTGTGCCAATGATGAACGGCGCGTCGACGCTCAAGGGCTATGTCCCTGATCTGGACGCCACCATTGTGACCCGTCTGCTGGACGCCGGTGCCACCATCGCAGGAAAAGCCCATTGTGAATATTTTTGCCTGTCTGGCGGCTCGCATACTAACGCGGCTGGCCCAGTACATAATCCGCATAAGCATGGCTATTCTGCCGGCGGATCGTCTTCTGGTTCGGGTGCCTTGGTGGGCGGAGGTTTGATCGACATGGCCATCGGCGGCGACCAAGGTGGGTCAATCCGCATGCCTGCCTCCTTTTGTGGCTGCTATGGGATGAAGCCTACCCATGGTCTTGTTCCCTATTCCGGCATCATGCCAATTGAGAACACCATCGACCATACCGGCCCAATGACGCAAAATGTCATGGACAATGCGCTGATGCTGGAAGTGATCGCAGGGCCCGACGGCCTTGATCCGCGACAGTATGACGTGAAAACGGAACGCTACACTGCCGCCGTTGGAGGTGGCGTTTCTGGCCTACGGATTGGCGTGATCAAGGAAGGCTATGAACAACCCGGTGCTGAGGAAGATGTCAACGACAAGGTGCGTGCCGCCGCTGAAACTCTGCGAAGTTTGGGCGCCACCGTGGACGAAATTTCAGTACCCTGGCACGTGCACGGCGTCGCGATCTGGACACCCATTGCGCTAGAGGGGCTGACCCAGCAGATGATGCTGGGTAATGGCATGGGCACTGGCTGGGAGGGGCTTTATACAACCTCATTGCTGGAGTATCACTCCAACTGGCGCACCCGCGCGGACGAGCTGAGCGATACGCTCAAGATTTCCATGCTGATAGGCCAATATCACCTCAAGCACACGCGCGGTCGCTATTATGCCAAAGCGCAGAACTTGTCGCGGCAGCTGCGCGATGAGTTCAACAAAGTATTTGCTGCTTACGACTTGTTGCTGACGCCAACAACCGCGATGAAGGCACCGCCGATCCCGTCCAGCGACGCCACGCTGGAAGAATGGTGCCAACGTGCGTTCGAGAATATCACTAACACCGCAACATTCGACGTCACAGGCCATCCAGCGATGTCGGTGCCTTGCGGCATGTCAGACGGGTTGCCCGTTGGTCTGCAAATCATTGGGCGGCGTTATGATGAAAGCACGATCTACCGCGCCGCCTCGGCCTTTGAACAGGTGGGCGACTGGCGCGAGATGTAGGCTGGAGCTGTTATGACACGTCCAATCAACGGTCTTTCACATGTAAAAGGAAGCACCAAACGCCCTTTGATCCATGCGACGATACCAGGCTTCATGGCCGAGGTGCGCAAACGACATGGGCACCGCATGGCCACGGTTTTTAGCCAGACCGGAGAGCGCTGGACCTATGAAGACCTTATGCGTCGGGTGGACCGGTTGGCAGCCGGACTGTTGTCGATCGGAGTCTACAAGGGCGACCGAGTGGGCATCTGGTCACCCAATAGACCGGAATGGGTGCTGACACAATTTGCCACGGCGCGGATCGGTGCAATCTTGGTGAACATCAACCCCGCTTACCAGACGCTCGAACTGGAATACGCCCTGCGCCATGCTGGGGTCAGCACGTTGATCACCGCAGCGCAATTTCGAGAATCAGATTATCTGGGCAAGCTGCGGGATCTTGCGCCCGAACTTGCCACCGCTCAGACCGGTCACCTGCACAGTAAAAAGCTGCCCAAATTGCGCCGTATCGTCCAGATTGGGTCCGACCCTATGGCGGGTGCGATTTCTTTTGACGAGGTCATGACAAGGGGCAATGCCGCGCCCAAGGCCCGCCTTGATGGAATCAGCGCGGCGCTGAAACCGGGTGACGCGATCAACATCCAGTTCACTTCTGGCACTACAGGTCACCCCAAGGGTGCGACCCTGAGTCACTTCAATATCATCAACAATGCCATCTCAACAGCGCGTACCATGCAGCTGACACCGGATGATGCGCTGTGCATTCCGGTGCCGCTATATCATTGTTTTGGGATGGTGCTGGGCAACCTTGCGGCGGCATCTTACGGCGTCAAAATGGTCTTTCCGAGCGAAGGGTTTGACCCACTTGCCACCTTAAAGGCCGTCGAAGCTGAAGGTTGCACCGCGCTGCATGGCGTGCCCACCATGTTCGTCGCGATGCTGGATCATCCAGAGTTTGCCCGCTTTGATCTGCGCCGACTGCGGACGGGGGTGATGGCCGGATCTCTCTGCCCTGCGTCGCTGATGGCCCGCGTGATGAAGGATATGCATTGCAGCGGCATCACCATCGGCTATGGTATGACAGAAACCAGCCCGATCTCGTTTCAGTCTGATCCCGGCGATCCACCCGCGCGGCGAGTTTCTACTGTGGGCCGTATTCAGCCGCATGTTGAGTGCCGCGTCGTTGATGATGCGGGGCGAACCCTCCCGGTGGGGCACCAAGGCCAGTTGCTGACACGGGGCTATTTGGTGATGAAGGGTTATTGGAATGATCCTGAATTTACCGCCCACGCTATCCATGACGGCTGGATGCATACGGGCGATCTCGCGACCATCGACGCAGAAGGCTATTGCCAAATCACCGGACGTGCGGGCGACATGCTGATCCGGGGCGGTGAAAATATCTATCCGGCCGAGGTTGAAGACCTGCTGCTGACACATCCTGATATTGCACAGGTGCAGGTCTTTGGTCTGCCTGACGCGCGGCTGGGCGAAGAGGTGGCCGCTTGGATCATCCTGCGCCCCAATGCTGATCTGACAGCAACCGGACTGCAAGACTGGTGTCGCGAAAAAATTGCCCGCTTCAAAGTACCGCGCCATATCCGATTTGCGGATGAAATGCCGGTGACGGCTACGGGCAAACCCCAAAAATTCAAGATGCAGGAGGCTATGTGCGCAGAGCTTGGCATTGCCTTGCCCACCTGATTTTAGGAGGAAACCACCCATGCATACCCTGACCGCCATCATTCGCGCCCAAAAGGGCTATGAAGATAAAGTAAGCGCCGAATTGCTGAAGGTCGGTGTGTTTGCCCGCGACAACGAACCCGACACGATCGGCTTTCATGTCGCGCAAGACCCTGACGATACTTGCGTTTTTATAACATTTGAGAGGTTCACCGATAAGGCTGCAATGGACCGGCACAACAGCGGTGCCGGCTCTCAAGGTTTCTTTGCCGCAGCGGGCGATCTGCTGGACGGCGATGTGACTGTGGTGACCGCTAAAGAAATCTGGTGCGCGTAAGTCTAGAGCTGCACACCCTTCGTCAGCGCCCCGTCAATTACCAGATTAGTGCCTGTGGTAAAGCTTGACGCCGGGCTGGCCAGAAACACGACGCCCCGAGCAATTTCTTGCGGGCTGGCCATGCGGCCCATCGGGTTCATCCCCATCGCTTCGTCAAACAATGCTTTGTTGTTTTGCTCGATATTCTGCCAGATTCCACCCTCGAAATAGGTGTTGCCTGGCGAAACAGTGTTGGCGCGGATGCCCATCGGTGCCAGCTTCAGAGCCTGTCCGTGCGCGTAGTGCACCAAGGCTGCCTTGAAAGCGCCGTATGCCGGTCCGGTAAAGTCAATTTCGCGCCCCGAGACGGACGAGATGAGCGTGATCGATGGGGCCTTGGATTTCTTCAGAAACGGAATGGCCGCGTTCACCAATCGTACCGAATGCATCATATCAACGCCAAATCCGGCTTCCCACGCTGTCTCATCATCCGCCACCGCAAGGGCCGAAACATTGGCAACAACAATGTCGATGCCCCCCAAAGCAGAGCCGGAATCTGTGACCCATGATTTCAACGCATGTTTGTCTGCCACATCGACCCCACGTCCGATGGCGCTGACTCCTCTGGCTTTGAGCGCCTCAATCGTGTCGGTCACCCCGGCACTGTCACGCGCACAGATGGCGATATTTGCACCTTCAGCGGCAAAAATCTCAGCGCACTGGCGGCCAATCCCTTTGGTCCCGCCGGTGATGAGCACGTTCAGTCCTTTTAGTCCAAGATCCATTTTATGACCCCTATTGTTCAATGTATTTTTTAGGCATAGACGCGCCCAATGTGTATTTCGGATCGACCATATTCCCAACCCGCATTTTCCCCGCCTGCGTAGCAAGAAAATAGGCCTCTGATTCCTCAAAATCATAGTCCTCTACCAACCAGCGGATCAGGTCACGGTAGGCCATGCGGGCGGCGTCTTCCATAGGGCGTGCACTGCCTAGGGACATGATGAAGTCTTCAGTTTCAATCCGTACGCCGGGTATAGACCAGCCTTTGATGAGGTCGATCTGCAACGTCACTGTGGCCGGAATCTCGACCGCCACACCACATAGTTCACCATCCCCCTGACGCGCATGGCAATCCCCGATGAAGAAATGCGCGCCTTCGCGTTGCACCGGAAAATAGATGATCGCGCCGGGCGCCACATCAGGACAATCCATATTTCCACCCCAATAATCGGGTTGCAGCGAGCTGACCGCTTCAATCTCTGGGCTGACGCCCATGGTGCCAACAAAAGGTTCATAAGGCAGTGTGACACGGTCTGAGAATTTGACGCCGCCCGCCGGCGTGACTTCCATTTTCTTGACCCGTTCGGCGATCGGCGCGTTCAGCATTTGATTTCCATCCGCTACCAGCGCGCCAAAGCTGGGGATCAGCGCAGTTGTTCCAACGGGCTGTGGCCCCCGCGGCAAAAGCGAGTGGATATGCACGGCCAATACATCACCTTTCTCCGCCCCTTCCACAGCTATGGGCCCGTTTTGTGGATTGACGAAAGGCATGTTCAATACCTGAGACGGCAAATCATCCTCAGTCTTGATCGCGCCTCCGAAGGCGTCGAGCGTTTCAACCGCTACCACATCACCTGGTGCGATGCGCATGACCGGCTCTGCATAGGGACCATAGACATAGTGAAACTTGCCTTGGTCTTCTTCGCTCAGGCGGTGTTTGGCACCGGCTTGCCCCTTGGCGACCGCGTGGCGGCCCATGATTGACCTGTCTGTCCATCTCATGCTGTTCTCCCAGTTTTTGTTATCAATCCGTTATTTTCTTAAGCGCCCATATTTGGTTGGCGGGTGTGCCAATCTGTAGCGCTCTGATAGGCATGTGCGGCGCGTATGATCGCCGCCTCGCCCAGTTTCGGCCCAACAATCTGCATGCTCAACGGCATGCCCACGCTATCAAACCCATTCGGGAGGGTCACGGTCGGGCTGCCAGTAAAATTGTAAGGTGCCGTGTACCGCATGATGGTACCCAGAACAGCCGGATCGGCACCATAGTCAGCCATATCGGCTAGGCTTGGGGTTGGCGTAGGCATTGTCGGGCAAAGCATGCAGTCTATGTAGCTAAACAACGTTTCAAAGGACGCCGTGAATGCGATGCGCAGATAGTGGCCCTCCGCCGCCTGCATACCCGTCATCGCTCGCCCTTCGTCAATCAGCTGAGCGAGGTCGGGACCATATTCATCGGCGCGCGCGGGGTATGTATCCTTGTGTACAACTGCAGTTTCAATAGCGCACATCCCAATCCAGGCATCGACCAGTGCATCATAATCCGGTAGCGTTACCTCAACCACACTTGCGCCAAGATGGGTAAAGACCTCCAAAGCACGTTCTAAGGCATCAGCGACCTGACTTTCCACACCGCCAAGCGCGTAACTGCGATCAATGCCTATGCGCATGTCACGCACGCTCTTGCCGATCTCTGCCATGTAATCCGGTACAGGCACATCCAAAGACGTCGGATCTTGCGCATCCCATCCGGCAATCACTTGCAGCACTGCTGCACAATCTGCTACTGACCGCGCCATCGGTCCCATGTGATCGAGCGAGTTTGCCAGTGCAAAGACGCCATGGCGGCTCACCCGACCCCAAGTTGGCTTAATCCCAGTCAACCCGCATGTGGCACAAGGATAGCGGATCGATCCCCCAGTATCACTGCCCAATGACGCAAAGCACAAACCGGCTGTCGGCGCGACACCAGAACCGCTTGACGAAGTGCCGACCCAGTATTCAGGGTTCCACGGGTTAACGGGGCTAGGAATGGTTGGGTGATGCCCGGTATAGGCGCCTTCGGTCATCGAAAGCTTGCCCAGGATCACCGCCCCAGCGGTTTCGAGTCTATCGACGACTGTCGCATTATAGGTTGGCAGGAAATCCTTGTATATCATCGTCCCCGCGCGGGTTGGCGCATAGGTCGTATAGCACAGGTCCTTGACGGCAATGGGCACGCCGTGCAGCGGTCCTTTATGGATGCCAGCCCCAATCTCTACATCTGCCGTTGCCGCCTGCGCCAGCGCGCGATCTGCGCAGAGGTGGATGTAGCTGTGTAGCCGCCCATCCATGCGCGCGATCAGATCTAGCATGTTTTGCGTGACGCCAGTAGATGTTGCTTCCTCTCGTCGGATCATATGGCCTACCTCAACGAGGCTTTTGAATTGCAAAGGTCTTGGTGTCATCGGGCACTGCGCATCCACTTAGTTCCTACTAAGTGAGTTCTTTGTCGCGCTCCTGCCTCCCATAGAGGAAAACGTTTCCCGTGGTGGGCCGCCCATTACTCCAATAGGATGTTCCATATTGTCAAAATAATTTAAAGGATTTAATTCTCGAAGTTCGGCGCAAATGACCTGCCGCGATGGTCGGTTCTGACAAATATTTGCAGCAAGAGATCCCAAAAAGGCTCTCTCGCACTCGACTACCAAACTATTGCCAAAGCCACACACCTGTTCGAATGCTACGTCCAAACGTCCTACTCCCGAAAATAGAAACAGCAAATTAATTGTTTCAGTCAATACCCTCCTAAAGGGACTGTCAAATTAAACTTGGTTTGAGCTGGCAGGGTGGGTTGTAGCGTCCTTAAATGACAGAACACCCCATCCGGCATTGTCAGAAGAAACTAACTTGAGACGGGGCAGGCGGTTTCGTAGCCTCGCCGTATGACAAAACGCGCTCCATTCAGGTACATGAAACCTGGCCCGGGGTTCCTGCACCATCTCGCCTAGGCCCATGGACCTGGAGCCAAGAGCCGAGGACCGTGGGCATTGGATCACGCACCCACGTCTTGCTTATAGCGTTGCCGCGACACAGTTGGGATTGGTTAGTTTTGCTCGGTCCGCGGTCCTTGGACCAAGTCGCGCATGCCTAGCAATGCCATCCAATATGGGGTATAATAAAACCCCATAAACCGATGATAGTTGAGCACCATGAAAGCACAGGCTTACGGCAAAACAAAAGTCCAGTCCGAAGAGGAGCTGTCAGAGGTTAGGCTGCCGATGCTGAAATGGACCTGTCAGGGTGTACCCTATC
>ENA-OWPI01001410-OWPI01001410.1-marine-metagenome-genome-assembly--contig:-NODE-1410-length-26864-cov-3.400567_pt1 | contig 26864 bp, 21 predicted proteins | sample MGYA00238138_ERZ651775 | MGnify/ENA primary metagenome ERZ651775 (study PRJEB26906, sample SAMN06265043) | marine metagenome | isolation source: Helgoland LTER site | place: Germany:Helgoland, sampling...
GACATAAAAAATAAAAGAAGACTTCATTTTCATGATTTTATGAAGGAGGTCCATCAAAGAATTTTAGAGAAAAGTAAAGTTGAAAAAGATAAAGATAGTGTTGTTTTAGTTGGGCAAGATTTAGCTAAATCCGCAAAGCTTCTATGTTTTGATGAAATGGAAGTAAAAGATATTGCTGATGCAATGATTTTATCAAGATTATTTGACGTTATGTTTAATGAAGGAATCATCCTTGTTACTACGTCCAATCAACCACCAGACGGTCTCTATAAAAATGGATTACATAGAGATAGAATTTTACCATTTATAGAAAATCTAAAAGTGAATACAGATATTATAGAAATTCCAGATGGAAATGATTGGAGGAACAGGTCACTTAGTGGAAATAGAATGTGGTTGTCTCCAATTAGCAAAACTAATTATGAAAAAATTGATAAAATTTTTGAAACATTGAGTATAGGTTTTGAAATAAGAGCAGAATCAATAGATATTGCTGGAAGAAAAATATTTATTCCCAAAGTGGCTGCGAGTATTGCTAGAATTGATTTTAATGATTTGTGTAATAAGCCTTTAGCAGCTTCAGATTATATTGAAATAGCACTAAGGTACAAAGGTATAATATTAGATAATATACCTACTTTAAACGATGAAATGAGGAATGAAACGCGACGATTTATTTGGTTAATTGACGCTTTATACGACAAAAATTGTTTTTTAATAGCTAGTTCTCAAACAAATTTTGCAACCCTTTATAATGGTCAAGAATGGGAGTTCGAATTTCAAAGAACAGTTTCTAGAATTACAGAAATGACCCAATTATAAGACAATTCTATAGAATAAAATTATATAATTATTCTTACCTTGATAGCAAAGAAAAAAAAGTCTAAAAGATTACATTTAATTGGTTTTAAAGTTAGATTTTTTTATAATAACTAGCATCGTTATCTAAAAAGATCTAAAGTAATATAGGATTATAAAATGAGAAATAAAATAGCTTTAATTGGTTCTGGAAATATTGGTGGCACCTTAGCGCATTTAGCTGCTATTAAAGAACTAGGTGATGTTACTTTATTTGATATTGCAGATGGAATCCCTCAGGGTAAAGCTTTAGATTTAGCCCAGTCGGGACCAGTGGAGTCTTTTGATGCTAAAATTTCTGGTTCTAATGATTATAAAGCGCTTTCAGGAAGTGACGTCGTTATAGTCACTGCAGGAGTTGCAAGGAAACCTGGTATGAGCAGAGACGATTTAGTAGAAATTAATACTAAAGTTATGAAGCAGGTTGGCAAGGGGATTAAAGAAAATTGTCCAGACGCTTTTATTATTTGCATAACAAATCCTTTAGATGCAATGGTTGGGGTTTTACAAAGAGCTTCTGGTCTTCCTACCAATATGGTTGTTGGTATGGCGGGTGTGCTTGATTCGGCTAGATTCAGACATTTCCTAGCTGAAGAGTTTAATGTTTCTGTTAGTGACGTGACAGCCTTTGTCCTTGGTGGTCATGGTGACACTATGGTTCCGTTGGCAAGGTATTCGGCTGTGGCTGGAATTCCGGTTCCGGACTTGGTTAAGATGGGTTGGAGTAAACAAGAAAAAATTGATCAAATCGTCCAAAGAACACGTGATGGTGGAGCAGAAATTGTTGGTTTATTAAAAACTGGTTCCGCTTTCTATGCTCCAGCTTCTGCTGCAATAGAAATGGCAGAATCTTTTTTAAAGGATAAGAAGAAACTACTACCCTGTGCTGCTTATGTTGATGGATATTATCAACTTGAAGGTCTTTATGTAGGTGTTCCTGTAATTATAGGTGAGAAGGGTGTAGAGCGTATTGTAGAAATAGATTTTTCACCAGATGAAAAGATAATGTTTGATCATTCTGTTTCTGCTGTAAAACAGCTTAATGATATTGCATCAAAATTTGAATCTCAATAATTTTGAGGGAAGGTTGTAGTCTTGGATATACATGAACATCAAGCAAAACAGTTATTAAAACAGTATGATATACCTACTCCAACTGGAAAGCCCGCTTTCTCTGTTGACGAAGCGTTGCAGGTAGCAAAAGATTTGCCTGGTCCAGTATATGTGGTAAAGGCTCAAATTCACGCTGGTGGTCGAGGTAAAGCAGGTGGCGTTAAGGTAGTTAAAGATCTTAATGCATTAAAATCGGCAGCTGATGAAATTTTAGGTAAAAAATTAGTTACACATCAAACTGGGCCCCAAGGGAAACTAGTTCAAAGACTTTATATTGAAGATGGATGTGAAATAAGTTCAGAATTTTATTTTTCAATGGTTGTAGATAGAGCTTCTAGTAGAGTTTCAGTAATTGCGTCCACAGAAGGTGGAATGGATATTGAAAAAGTAGCCGAAGAAACACCAGAAAAAATATTATCTTTTAATATAGACCCAACTATTGGTTTCCAACCGTTTCATTCTAGATTAATAGCAAATAGTCTTCAATTAGAAGGACAAAGTTTTAAGCAGGCAGGGCAGTTTTTTAGTCAATTATATAAACTTTTCACGGAAAAAGACGCAAGTTTATTAGAGATAAATCCATTGGTACTAACGGCAAATAATAACTTAATTGCTTTAGATGCTAAAATGTCTTTTGATAATAATGCTTTGTATAGGCATCCTGAAATTTTGAGCTTAAGAGATGAGACAGAAGAAGATCCTGCCGAAATAATTGCCAGTAAATTTGACCTCGCCTATATCAAATTGGATGGAACTATTGGATGTTTAGTCAATGGAGCTGGATTAGCTATGGCGACAATGGATATTATAAAGTTAAAAGGCTCATCGCCGGCCAATTTTCTAGACGTTGGAGGTAGTGCCACTAAAGAAAAAGTTACAGAAGCGTTTAAAATAATTCTATCTGACAAGGCTGTAGAAGGTATTCTTGTCAATATTTTTGGTGGTATTATGAGATGTGACATTATTGCTGCTGGTGTTGTTGCTGCTGCTAAAGCCCTTTCTTTATCTAAGCCACTTGTTGTAAGGTTGGCTGGAACCAATGTAGAGGAAGGTAAAAAAATTCTTAATGATTCTGGCTTAAAAATAACTCCTGCTGATGATTTAGATGATGCTGCTGTTAAAATTGTAAGTGCTGTTAAGGAGAGTGCTTAAATGTCTGTTTTAATTAATAAAGATACTAGAGTAATTTGTCAGGGTTTTACAGGTGGTCAGGGTACCTTTCACTCAGAACAGGCAATTGCTTACGGCACAAAAATGGTTGGTGGTGTAACACCTGGAAAAGGAGGAACGACGCATCTTGATCTTCCAGTTTTTAACACAGTACAAGAGTGTGTTAAAGAGGTTCAACCAGACGCATCCGTTATTTATGTTCCTCCCCCATTTGCAGCAGACTCAATTATAGAGGCAATATCCTCAGAGATTTCTTTGATTATTTGTATAACTGAAGGTATTCCCGTTCAAGACATGATAAAGGTTAAGCAGTACCTTAAACAATCAAATTCCAGATTAATTGGACCTAATTGTCCTGGTGTAATAACCCCAGGTGAATGTAAAATTGGGATAATGCCTGGTCACATTCATACTCCTGGAAAAATTGGAATAGTGTCTAGATCAGGTACCCTAACATACGAAGCTGTCGCTCAAACTACTGCGGCAGGATTGGGACAGTCTACATGTATAGGAATTGGCGGTGACCCTATCAATGGAACTAATTTTATTGATTGTTTAGAGATGTTTTTAAATGATGATCAAACAGAAGCAATTTTAATGATTGGTGAAATTGGTGGTAGTGCAGAAGAAGATGCAGCATCTTTTATAGATAATCATAGAATAAAAAAACCAATTGCTGGATTTATTGCAGGAAAGACTGCTCCCCCAGGAAGAACAATGGGTCATGCTGGTGCAATTGTAAGTGGTGGAAGAGGAGACGCTGCTTCAAAAGTAAAAAAAATGAGTGATTGTGGTTTTGTTATGTCTGAATCCCCCTCCGGTTTAGGTGAAGCTGTTGTAAAAGCCATTAATGAATGGAAATAACTTGATTTAATCTTTAAGTTTTTGTGAAATATATTTAAATTATTATTCTAAAAAGGACTAATAACAATGGATGATCAAAACTCTGATCAAAGTTTTCTTTCTGGCACCAATGCAACCTTTATTAATGATTTACATAAAGAATGGAAATCAAACCCAAACTCAGTTCCAAAAGAGTGGGACATTTGGTTTAAGAGCAACGGTGATGATGTTGTCTTAGATAATGGCCCTAGTTGGGCTAGAAAAAATAGTCAGGTTATTGGAGCCATAGATACGGTTGAGAGTGTCAAGGCTGTTGCAAGGGGTATTGTCGGTAAAGGTGTAATATCAGCATCAGATTTGAGAGCTGCTACAACAGACTCTATTAGGGCCATTATGTTAATTAGAGCATATAGGATTAATGGACACCTCTTAGCTAACTTAGATCCCTTGAACCTTCAAGAGAGAGATGTTCACCCAGAACTTAACCCTAAAACATATGGGTTTAGTGATAACGACTGGGATAGGCCAATATTTATAGATAATGTTTTAGGGATGGAATCAGCAACCCTAAGACAAATAATGGAGATAGTAAAAGAAACATATTGTAGCTCAATAGGAATAGAGTTTATGCATGTCCAAGATCCAGCTCAAAAAGCTTGGATACAAGAGAGGATAGAATCTATTCGCAATACAACTCAATTTACAAAAAGAGGTAAAAAAGCTATCTATGAAAGATTGGTCGGTGCTGAAACATTTGAGCAATTTCTCCACAAGAAATACGCCGGCACTAAAAGATTTGGTTTAGATGGCTCAGAGTCTGTCGTTCCTGCAATTGAACAAATCTTAAAGCGTGGTAGTCAACTAGGAATGAAAGAAGTTGTCATTGCGATGGCGCATAGGGGTAGGCTGAACCTTTTATATAATATTTTAAATAAACCTTTTAGAGCTATTATTTCAGAATTTTTAGGCAATCAGTCAAACCCAGAAGAGGCTGGTGGATCAGGCGATGTTAAATACCATATGGGAGCATCTGCGGACAGAGAGTTTGATGGTAAGAATGTTCACTTGTCATTGCAGGCTAACCCTTCACATTTAGAGGTTGTGGCTCCTGTTGTAATTGGAAGGGTTAGAGCTAAGCAAAACCAGCATAATGATACTAGTGACAGATTATCAGTTCTTGGAATTGTTTTGCATGGTGATGCTGCTTTTGCCGGACAAGGTATTGTTGCAGAAACCTTTGATTTCTCTGGTCTTAGGGGTTATAGAACGGGTGGAACAATTCACATAGTTGTAAACAATCAAATTGGATTTACGACTAGTCCTAACTATTCTCGTTCCAGCCCATATTGTACAGATGTTGCAAAAATGGTTATGGCGCCAATTATGCACATTAATGGAGATGATCCTGAAGCCGTGGTTCATGCTTCTAGAATTGCTATCGAGTTTAGGCAAAAGTTTGCGTGTGACGTTGTCTTAGATGTTATTAGTTACAGAAGATATGGTCATAACGAGGGTGACGAACCTGCTTTTACACAGCCAGTTATGTATAAAACTATTGGATCTCATGACAGTATTAGTAAAATATACGCCTCCAAACTTATCAACGAAGGGATTTTGTCTCAACAAGAAGCTAAAGATGAAGTAAATAATCATAATAAATTTCTTGAGACAGAGTTTCAGGCTGGGACAAATTATAAGCCTAATAAGGCTGATTGGTTAGAGGGGCAGTGGTCAAGTTTGAGAGCTGCTCATGGAGATGATCGTAGAGGGGAAACATCTGTATCTACAGACAATCTAAAATTAATTGGAAAAGCAATAACGACAATACCTGAAAAATTTGAACTAAATAAAAAACTTTTTCGAATTGTTGAGGCTAGGAAAAAGGCTATTGAGGCTGGAGAAGGTATAGATTGGTCAACTGCAGAGCATCTCGCGTTTGGATCATTATTATTAGAAGGCTACCCCGTTAGATTGTCAGGTCAAGATAGTTGTAGAGGTACTTTTTCTCAAAGACATTCTGTGTTTATTGATCAGGTCACCGAAGAAAGATATACACCTCTAAATAATATAAATGAAAGACAAGAAACTTTTGAGGTAATAGATTCACCTTTATCAGAAGCTTCTGTTTTGGGTTTTGAATATGGTTATTCTCTTACTGAACCAACTGCTCTAGTAATGTGGGAGGCACAATTTGGTGATTTTGCCAATGGTGCTCAGGTTATTGTAGATCAGTTTATTTCGAGTGGGGAGGCAAAATGGTTAAGAATGTCAGGGCTAGTCATGTTACTGCCTCATGGATATGAGGGCCAAGGCCCAGAGCACTCATCTGCAAGGCTAGAAAGATACTTGCAATTATGTGGTGAAGACAATATGCAAGTATTAAATTGCAGTACGCCAGCTAATTACTTTCATGCTTTAAGAAGACAGCTCAAAAGAGATTTTAGAAAACCTTTAATTATCATGACTCCTAAAAGTCTTCTCAGGCATAAAATGTGTACATCTAAACTAGCTGAAATGTCAGAAAATACCGCCTTTAGAAGAGTAATAAGAGACCCTAATTCGAAAATTAAGGATAAAGAAATCGAAAGAGTTGTTATTTGTTCAGGTAAAGTCTTTTATGATTTACTTGAGGAAAGAGACAAACGTAAATTATACAATATTAAACTCTTAAGGCTTGAACAAATATACCCTTTTCCTGCTAACACTCTTAAGAAAATTTTATCGGATACACCTAATGCAGAAATTGTCTGGTGCCAAGAAGAGCCTAAAAATATGGGTGCTTGGTTTTTTGTAGATAGAAGAATAGAGGAAGTACTTAAAAAGTATAAATCTAAATTTAATCGTCCGGTATATGTAGGTAGATCTGAAGCCGCCTCCCCGGCAACAGGATCCTTTTCTAGGCATACAAAAGAACAATTAGATTTAGTAAACCAAGCTCTTGAAACAGAATCAAAAAAAATAAAAAGAGAGGCAGCTGAATAGATCTTAATATGGTTGATAATAACAATAAAAAAATGGCTATGCCTTCAGCTGCAAAAATTATTGAAGAAAAAAATTTAAATATTTCAGATATAGAAGGTACAGGTGTTGATGGACGAGTTACAAAAGGTGATGTGCTCTTATACTTAACGAAATCTAATATCAGTAAAAATTCAGTGATACAAAATTCTAATAATGAAAATACAAAAAATAATCGAAAGGATAATGGAATGGATATTCTAGTTCCAGTTTTAGGAGAATCTGTTGTAGAAGCAACTGTTTCTAAATGGATAAAAAAGCAGGGAGATTTTGTTGAAGTTGACGATCCTATTGTTGAGTTGGAAACTGATAAGGTAACTCTAGAAGTTCCTGCATCCGTTTCTGGTATAATAGATAGTGTCATTGTGTCTGAGGGTGACACAGTAGAAGTCGGAGCTCTATTAGGAATAATTGTTGAAGGAGAAGGAAAAAGTGAAGCTCCTAAAGTAGCAAATATTGAGAGTTCTAATAAGTTAGAAGAAGAAATTGCTAAGCCAGTTCAAACTAGAGATACATCCAAGAATATCAACAATGAGGTGATTTCATCAAAGAGTCATAATGAAAGTTTAGAAGAAAGAGTTCCAATGTCGCGTTTGCGTCAAGCAATAGCACGTCGATTAAAAGAGGCTCAAAACACTGCGGCTATGCTTACGACTTATAATGAAGTAGATATGACAGCCCTTATAGAGATGAGAAAAAATTATCAAGATAGTTTTGAAAAGAAAAATGGTGTTAGGCTTGGCTACATGAGTTTTTTTGTAAAAGCATCGATTGATGCTTTAAGACAGTTTCCTGCAGTTAACGCAGAAATAGATGGTAATGATATAGTATATAAAAACTATTATAATATTGGAGTTGCCGTTGGCACTTCTCAAGGTTTAGTGGTTCCCGTTTTAAAAGATGCTGATAAAATGTCATTTGGAGATACCGAATTAAGCATAGCTAATTTTGGGAAAAAGGCAAAAGATGGAAGCTTAGGTATTTCTGATATGGCCGGAGGAACTTTTACAATTTCAAACGGTGGAGTGTATGGCTCATTAATGTCTTCTCCTATATTAAATCCTCCACAATCGGGTATATTAGGGATGCACAAAATTGAAAAAAGAGCGGTAGTTATTGATGATAAAATTGAAATTAGACCAATGATGTACTTGGCTTTATCCTATGATCACCGTATTATAGATGGTCGTGAAGCAGTTTCCTTTTTAGTACGAATTAAAGAAATAATAGAAGACCCTAGACGCTTGGTAGTTGGGGCTTAAATATTAATAGTAGGTTAAAATGTCTGAAAAAAAATTTGATCTCGTTGTTATAGGTTCTGGGCCAGGTGGGTATGTGGCTTCAATTGTAGCAGCGCAGAAAGGTATGAAAGTTGCCAATATAGAAAAACGCCAGACATTGGGCGGTACATGCTTAAATGTAGGATGTATTCCATCAAAGGCAATGTTATACGCATCTGAACAATATGAAAATTGCACAAAAAAAAATGGAAATGAAGATTGGGGTATAAACTACAATAAAGTAAGCTTAGATTTATCTAAATTATTAAATAAAAAATTGAGTATTGTTGAAGAGTTAACAAAGGGAATAGATTTTCTTTTTAAAAAAAACAAGGTCACTAAATATTTTGGAGAAGCAAAATTAATTTCATCAAATTCAATTGAAATTATGAATAATGGGAAAAAAGATACGATTTATTCTGAAAAAATAATAATAGCTACCGGCTCAAAACCAACAAGCCTTCCTAAAATTGATATTGATGAAAAAAGAATTGTTACCTCAACTGGAGCCTTGAGTCTTAGTCACGTTCCCAAGAAGATGATTGTTATTGGAGGAGGCATTATCGGTCTGGAAATGGGAACTATATGGAGAAGACTTGGGTCTGATGTTGAAGTTTTAGAGTATTTACCAAGAATTTTACCTGGAATGGATAATGAAGTAGCAGAAAAGTTTTTAAAAATTGTACAAAAACAAGGAATAACCTTCAAATTAAATCATGCTGTTGAGAGTGCACAAATAAATGATAAAGCAGTTTTGCTATCTGTAAAGGATGTAGTCACTGGTTCTATCAAAAAACTAGAAGCGGATGTTGTTTTGGTGGCTGTAGGAAGAAGACCAAATACTGACGGCTTAGGTTTAGAAAATATAAATGTAGACACAGACAAACAAGGTTTTATTAATACTAATAAGAATTTTCAAACATCGATTCCAAATATCTATGCTATTGGAGATGTTATAAAGGGCCCAATGTTAGCTCATAAGGCAGAAGAAGATGCCGTAGCTGCTGTTGAGATTATCAATAGTGAGGCAGGCCATGTTGATTATAATCTAGTTCCAGGAATTATTTATACTTCTCCGGAAGTTGCTGTTATTGGAAAAACTGAAGAAGAACTAAAAGAGAATGGAATTTCTTATAATAAAGGAGTTTTTCCTTTGTCAGCTAATAGTAGAGCCAAGGCTATAAATCATACTGAAGGCTTTGTAAAAATATTATCAGATAAATCAACAGATAAAATTTTAGGCGCCCATATGATAGGTCATGAGGCTGGTACTGTAATACACGAATTATCTATGGCAATGGGTTTTGGTGCATCTTCAGAAGATGTTGCCAGAATTTGTCATGGTCACCCTACCGTTAACGAAGCTATAAAGGAAGCTGCCCTAGCAACTTACTCTAAGGCTATACATTTTTAATTGGTACCCATTTTACTATAAAAAACTAGTATTATTACTCCAACAATTATTAAACCTAGACCTATTAGAGCCATTAGGTCTGGAACTTCTTTATATTTAAGAGCACCTAATATTGTAATTGCAGAAATTCCAACGCCCGCCCATATAGAGTAAGTAATTGCGATAGGAATTGTTTTCATTGCAAGCATCATAAAATAAAAAGCAGTTACATAACCTGCAACAACATAAGTAGTTGGTATAACTTCTGAAAAGTTATTAGTACTCTTTAGATATGTCGTGGCAATAACTTCCCCAATTATTGCTATTAAAAGGTATAAGTATCCCAATATAAATCTCTATGTTAATTAATTAGGTATTTATAGTAATTGACTAAACTAAATACAATATGAGATTATTAAAATTTTGGGGAAAGCATCAACATGAATGAAATTAAACCATCATCAGGATATATCTCTAACGATAATTTTTATGAAGAAAGGAAGGATCTCGCAGCGGCTTTTAGGTGGGCTGAGAGAAGTGATTTGCATGAAGCTGTAGCAAATCATTTTAGTTTAGCGGTCAATTCCGATGGGACTGACTTTTTAATGAACCCCAACATGTGGCACTTTTCAAGGATAAAGGCCTCGGATCTTTTATTACTAAATACAAATGATAAATCTGTATTAAGTAAAGAAAATCCACCTGATGCTACTGCCTGGGGTTTGCATGGAGCTATTCATAAAATGTGTCCTCATGCTAGATGCATAATGCATGTTCATTCAATATATGCCACAACCTTAGCCTCATTAGAGGACTGTATTCTTCCACCAATTAATCAGGTGGCGTCTATGTTTTTTGGAAGACAAGTAGTAGACAAAAACTATGGAGGTTTGGCATTTGAAGAAGAAGGTGAGAGATGTGCAAACTTACTTTCAGATCCAAAAAAACATACCTTTATAATGGGTAACCATGGGATATTGATTTTTGGTCAAAATGTAGCCGAAACATTTAATAGACTTTATTATTTTGAAAGAGCAGCAAAAGTATACATTAATGCTCTTCAATCAGGAAAGACTATAAGTATATTAAACGATGAAATTGCAGAAAAAACCGCTCAAGAACTTGATGATGAAGAACATCCATTGCCTGCAGGCACAGCCTTCTTGAGAGAGATTAAATTAATTTTGGATGATGAAGGCTCTGACTACTACAAATAATTATTTAGTTTCTTATTGATGTAGACGCTAAGTAATGAGGCATCACAATCAGACCAACCCTCTTTTGCTGCTTCTGCGACATACTTTGTTGCGCCGTTAATAACATGAAATTCTTTGTTCAGTTTTTTAATTTCTTCAATCATTAGTTCCATATCTTTAAGAGATGAAGAAACGTTAAATGAAGATTTTATATTATGAATATTTTCCATAGCATCAGAGATAGATTTTGTTTTTAAGTGTGCTATTTTTGCTGCGCCTGAACTGTCCATCATAATATTTAGGGCTTTATCAAAATCTATTCCATTGTTAGTAGTGATAGCCAATGCTTCTCCTAAGGATTGCCAATAGACCATTAATGGAAGATTAATAGCTAATTTCATTGCAGAACCTTTTCCAACAACTCCTAGATATTCATATCTGCGACAGATTAATTTTAAAAGACCTTCTAATTTTTTAAATACTTCATACTTACCACCAATTAATCCTAAAAGTTTTCCTTCTCTTGCAGGTTGGGTAGAGCCGCCAACGGGACATTCTACAAATTCTCCATTAGATGCAATTACTATTTTTTCTAGTGATTTAATCTTGCTGATACTTGTAGTACTCATCTCAATAATTATTTTATTATGTAAGTTAATATTTTTGAGACCATCTGGACTATTATAAATATAGTCTAGAGCAATATCATTACCCATTATTATTATTATTATATCGCTTATATTTATTAATTCTTTTACCTCATCTGTAACTTTTGCTCCTATTTTTTCAAGCTCTTTAGTTTTCCCTTTTGTTCTGTTCCATACAGATATAGTCTGATTACATTCTAATAATCTTTTGGTAATTTCAGATCCCATTTTCCCTATTCCACAAATACCAATTTTAAACATATAAATTTCTCCTTAATTAATATTAAAAATTATAATTTTCTCTTGAAAATACAGTATGAAATACCCAATTAACTTTACATAATTAACATTAAATCAAGGGTCCCAAAATGTCTAACATGAGTAATCAATTTGAAGCAGATACTGGTAAAATTTTAGATATAGTTATTAATTCTCTTTACTCTGAAAGAGAAATATTTCTTCGTGAATTAATATCAAATGCTTCTGACGCTCTTGATAAAAGAAAATATCTGAGCTTAACAGATAAAAAGATAGCTGGTTCATCAGAGGCACCAGAAATTAAAATTGAAATTAATAATAAAGAGAAAACCCTAACTATTTCAGATAATGGAATAGGTATGAATGAAGAAGACTTAAAATCATCTTTAGGTACTATTGCTAGATCAGGAACAAAAGCTTTCCTAGAACAGATTTCTAAAAATTCGAAAGAAAAAAAATCAGACATGTCAATGATTGGACAATTTGGTGTAGGTTTTTATGCATCGTTTATGGTGGCTGATAATGTCGAAGTAGTTTCTAAAAAGGCAGGTGAAGAACAAGCTTGGAAATGGTTTTCTGATGGGAAAACAGGTTTTAATTTAGAAAAGAGCAATAAAGATAACATTGGTACCTCCATTACATTATCTTTAAAAAAAGATGCTAAGGAATTTTTGGGGGAGACTAGAGTACAATTTATTGTAAGAAAATACTCTGATCATATTTCATACCCAGTTAAATTTTTAGAAATTGATAAAAAGGATGCTGAAGTCAAAACCTTGAATGAAGCGTCTGCACTTTGGACAAGGCCTACAAAAGAAATTACAGAAGAACAGTATCAGGAATTTTTTTCTCATATTGGAGCAGGTTACGGAAAGCCACTGTTAACTATGCATAATAATACTGAGGGTACAACTAGTTACACAAATCTTATTTGTATTCCATCAACTAGACCGTTTGATTTATTTAATCCAGACAGAAAATCTTCATTAAAATTATATATAAATAGAGTTTTCATCACCGATAAGTGTGACGCCTTAATTCCTAGTTATTTAAGATTTGTCAAAGGTTTAGTAGACACTCAAGATATTGATTTGAACGTAAGTAGAGAAATGTTACAGAACAACCCAGCCGTCGCTAAAATCAGTAAATCTTTAGTAGGAAAGATAATCCGCGAACTTAAAAAAGTTAGTGAGAAGAATAAGGAGGGATATAATAATTTCTGGAAGGAATATGGAGCTGTTCTTAAGGAAGGCCTTTATGAAGATGCTGAAAGGAAAGATAATTTATTAGATTTGTGTAGGTTTTCAACTAACGAAAGTGAAGATACTATTTCATTAGCTGAATATTTAGAGAAAATGCCTGAAACACAAAAAGATATATATTACATTGCTGCAGAAACGAATGCCCAAGCTTTAGCAAGTCCTCACTTGGAAGGGTTTAAATCAAAAAATATTCCTGTATTAATAATGACTGATGCAATTGACCAGTTTTGGTTACCTATGATTGGTTCGTTTAAAGAAAAGAAGTTTACCTCAATCACTCAAGGTCAAATAAATTTAGATGATTTAGATGCTAAAACTAAAGATAAGAAACCTAATGATAAAGAAGAAAAAGAAAAACAAGACAAACAATTCGTTGATCTGATTGCTCAATTGAAGGTTGTTTTAGGAGATCAAGTAAAAGATATTAGGCTGTCATCTAAATTAACTGATAGTCCTGTTTGTTTGGTTGCTGATGATGGTGACATGGATATCGCAATGGAACATTTGATGGCTCAAAGAGATACAAATTATAAAGGGGCACCAAGAATTTTAGAAATTAATGGAGATCACTTGCTTATTAAGAACATGAAATCTTTGATAGAAAAGAAAGATAATAATGATTTGGTTAGTGACGCAGGCACACTTTTATTTGAGCAAGCCAGGTTAATGGAAGGTAAAATGCCTGCTGACCCAGCACAATTCAGTAAAATAATGAACCAATTTTTACTAAAGGCTATTCCAGTTTAGTTTTATTTTTTTTAAGTAAAAAATACAAAACAGTTATAATTATACAAATAAGCCCTAAATAAACATTTAGTTTAATTGTTTGATCCACTGGGATCACTGTTATTATCCAAGATAAATTAACTAAGCCAAGTGGTGCTGTCCCTATACATGTTGCTAATATTCCAAAATTATTTCCTTTTGAACTAGAAGATGCCTGATACACTAGCGCTCCTTGCATCGTGCTAAAGCCGGATAAAAAAATACCCCCAAAAGTTAAGCTAATGAACCCTAACAATAAATTTGGAGAAAAGGAAAACATAAACATACCTATAAAAAATCCTGAAACACCAGTTACAAAAATTACCGACAAGTATTTTTGAGGAGACAGGTTTCCGATTATTAGAGCTCCAATTAAAGCTCCAAATCCTTCGGATGAGGCCAATATACCTATGTCAAATTCAGACAGAGCTAATTTCTCTCTTCCTAACACAGGTATTAGAGATACTAGGGGAAAACCAAAAACGTTAAAAATTAGTGTGGTTATTAATACCAATCTAAGACTAACTATATTATAAGCATTTTTCCCAGTTTTAAGAATCTCGTCTAATAAACCGTGAGCCCAATGATCTTTAATATTTGTGTCGTCGGATTTTTTTAAATATATAGAAGATTTTTGTCTTTCATTCTTCTGAAATTTTAGGATTAAGCCAAAGGCTACAATATACATCAACAACTGTAGACTGAATATTCCAGTCAATCCTACAAGAGTATATAGTAAACCAGCAAATAATGGCCCAATTAACCTAGTTGCATTATTAGATAAAGTTTCCATGGCGAGAGAAGAACTGAGAAGCTTTTTATCAATATGATCTGCCAGAACTCTTCTTCTTACAGCAAGGTCAACAACCCAGGTGATCCCATTTATAAATGCAAGCATAAATGCAAAAAAAACATTAAAAACCCCAGTGAAAACCATTAAGACAGCTATTCCGGTAAAAATATTAGATGTTGCATAAATAAATTTTATAACTGAAATTGGAGAAACTCTCTCAGATATTGTTCCTATCACTATACCTAAAAGGCTCATTGGTAACATTCGTGCTGCAAAAATTATAGTAACCAAATAAGGCAATCCAAGTTCTTGGAGTGCATATAGACTTAAAGCCAAGAACTCCATAGCTCTCGCAATGCCAGTCATACAACCAGCACTCCAAAGAATTTTGAAGTCTAGGTTTCTAAAACATTGACTAATCATTTAACAATTTATTTTTTGGTGGACTTCTATTACGTTTCCTTCTGGGTCGTGGAAAAAAACTTGATGCCATTCTTTGGCAAAAGTCGTCCCATAATCAGAAAACGGGATTCCCTTTTCTGTAAGTCTTTCTATGAATAATTTTATATTATCTGTTCTAAAGGCAATATGACCTTGATCAACCGGGTTGATGGTTTGTTTATTTTTAAAAGCGACATTTAAATCACGCTCTGCAAGATGCATTTCTATTTTACCTTCGGTAACAAAGTTAATTTTACCACTATAACCACTTTCAATAGTTTCTTCTGTTCTAGGAAAGTTTTCTATTGGTATACTGTTCATATCAAGAATATTTTTATAAAAATTATTCATTTTTTCTACGTCTTTTGATACAAAATTTATATGATGGAATTCTAACTTCATTATAAAATCTCCAAAGTTTTCTTGTAAGCATTTTGATAGTATTAAATAATTACTATTATTTAAGATGAATAAACTAGTAATATAAAATTTATTTAATATATATATAAAGAGCAACTAAAATTTACGAGGTAAAGAATGCCAGATACTACCATACAACCTGATAAATTAGATGCCCAAGATGATGTGATATCTGAGGTCAGAGAGTCTGTTTCCAAACTTTGTGGAGATTATCAAGGAGAATATTGGAGAAAGCTCGATAGAGAACAAGGTTATCCAACTGAATTTGTTAAGGCTCTTACTGATGCAGGCTTTTTAGGCGCTTTAATACCTGAAGAATATGGTGGAGTAGGATTAGGTATGGTGGCTGCTTCGGTTATTCTTGAAGAGATACATCATCAAGGATGTAATGCAGCTGCGTGTCATGCTCAGATGTATACTATGGGCACAGTACTAAGACATGGCTCAGATCAACAAAAGAAAGAGTACTTACCTAAAATTGCAGATGGATCTCTCAGATTGCAAGCATTTGGAGTGACCGAGCCAACTAGTGGAACTGACACTACGAGTTTAAGAACTGTAGCTGTACGTGATGGTGATGATTATATAATAAATGGTCAAAAAATATGGACAAGTAGAGCAGAACATTCTGATTTAATGCTATTGTTAGCAAGGACAACCCCCCTGAGTGAGGTTAATAAAAAAACAGAGGGTTTGTCGGTTTTTCTTTTAGATATGAGGAAAGCTAAGGGAAATGGTCTTACCATTCGTCCAATTAGAACTATGATGAACCATTCCACAACAGAAGTCTTCTTTGATAACTTAAGAATACCTGCTTCTAGTCTTGTTGGTGAAGAAAATAAGGGTTTTAGATATATTTTATCCGGGATGAATGCGGAAAGAATTTTAATTGCAGCTGAATGTATTGGCGATGCAAAATGGTTCACTAAAAAATCTACTAACTATGCCAATGATAGAAATATTTTTGGAAGGGCTATCGGAAAAAATCAGGGAATTCAGTTTCCAATCGCAAAAGCATATGCTCAGATGAAGGCGGCTGAGTTAATGGTCTATCATGCCGCGAGGTTGTATGAGGCAGGAAAGCCCATTGGTGAGGAAGCTAATACTGCAAAATTGCTCGCTGCCGATGCATCGTGGGCTGCCGCAGAGGCATGCGTTCAAACACATGGTGGCTTTGGCTTTGCAGAAGAGTATGATGTGGAACGAAAGTTTCGAGAAGCTAGATTATACCAAGTTGCTCCAATATCAACAAACTTGATATTATCATATCTAGCAGAGCATGTTTTAGGAATGCCTCGATCTTATTAATTTTTTACTTTTTGAGCTCTTAAGTCGGAAGCTTCCCATCTCAAAATATTACTAGTGTTAATATTTGCTAAAAATTGAAATCCTGATGTTTTGTTTCTAATCTTTTCTGCTAATTTCTTTGAATTAGGGTTGTTTGATTCAGCCTTGATGATTACCCAACTTTCCCCTTTTGTTTCAGGGCTTACAGAAGATATCGATAAAATCATTCCATCCTTTGTGACATAAGAAAGAGTTGGCAAATTATCTGGATAACTATCTAAAGATTTTTTTACGTCATAAAAATAAAAACTTTCGATAACATCTCTGACATCACTCAACTTCTCTTGATCAGCTTTGAAACCTACAATTTGAGGATAGGTAATTTTTAAAGAGTTTTTAATATTTTTAATCTCAAAAACTTTATTATTTTTCAGCAGACTAGCTTTTTCAAAATTTTCATTTTTAATTGTAAAAAGAAGGCTTTCAAACCAATCAGACTTGCTACCTGGCATCCTGATAGCCCCCTTGAGAAGATAGCTTTGATTAATTCCATTCATTCTTGCAAATTGGCCGCCACTTAGTCCTCCAACACTAGGATCAGTTTTTCCAAAAAGGATTGAAGAATAAACTGTGCCATCATTCTTTTTTAAAGTTATTTTTGTGGCATACCCCTCACTCTCATCCTCACTTTGATTGAGTTCCGGTGATTTTAAATTAAGGTCATCATGTCTTTCTGGGTCTTCAGTTTTCTTCTCTTCTATCCGGAGGAGAGAAAGACTTGTTATTAAATTTTCCCACATACCCTTTTTTAAAGGGTAACCAGATTCTGATATGTAACTATTATCTTTTTTAACTAGGTCAATCGTATTGTCAAAAGACTCAATTGAAATACGATTTACATTATTTATATTTTGAGTAAAACCTTTTAAAAAAACTTCGCCCCTATCTTGAAAATTATAGTTTTGAGTATTCATGTTTATTGACACTGCAGCTGATACTGCCAATAAAATTGAAATAACAATTAAACTTATAAACTTTTTGTTAGTCATACTTCTATCCACCTAAATTTCTAATAGGAATTTTTTCTTTTTCTTCTTAACGAAATAATTAATGAAGCAGCAGCAAACATAATTGGTAAAATTGCTACATTTAATGATATGATCCATTTTTTTAACAACTCCACGTCTCTTCTTAAGTCAAATTTTACATTTCTTAACTGAGATCTTGTAGCCATCATTTCCGCTTTAAAGCCATCAATTGCTTTAATGGTCTCTGGGGATAATACATCTGAATTCTTATCATTATTCTGAGTTAAATTTCTTATTTTATCTTCCATACCCTCTAACTTTTTAGCAAGCATTTGCTCTTCTATAAGGAATTTTTCTTCTGCAACTTTTTCTAAAGCTATGATTTTTTCAAATGGCCTCCATGATGTGCTTTTACCCCTAAGATCAGATAAGGCATTGCCACCAATCATTTTTTCAACAACATTTAAAACAAAGTCGCCATTATTTGCGAATGCACCTCTTTGAGTTAGCCAGTTTCTGTCCATTAACATGTCAGCATCAGTAATTAGCAAAACATTTGATGTCTTTTTTGACTTAATTATTTGTTTGTCTCTTTTATTCTCATTATCAATAAAAGAAGAGTTTAAATCTCCTTTAATCCAACCAGCTAATACATAATTCTCATTTTCTGATTTTATATTAGATAAGAGGTCTCTTGGATCACCTTCGGGGTTCCCTGCTTTCTGTGCGTCTCCCAATCCAGATTTATTGCTACTTCTAATTATGGGTTCTAGGATTGGATCTTTATTGGTATCTTCGATAGACCCTGCGGTAGTCATTACAATGGTACTAAGGTTCGAGAGTGAGCTATCATTTCGGTTTAGACCGTCACCTCTAATATTTAGCCATGGATAATTTGTAACCTGTATATCTCTGCCATTAATCTTCCTGGCTATACGAAAGCCAAATTCAGAATCTAATACGGCTTTCTTGTTATCAAACTTAACACCCCAAGTGTCTAGTAATTTCTTTAAATCTGATCGGGGGTTCATAGGAGGCATGCCCTGTTGACGACTTAGTTCAGTTTCCGCATAAGGGTCTAAAAAAATCAAAGTTGCTCCACCATCAAGCACCCATTGATCTATCATGTAAAGAGTTTCGTCAGAAAGAAATTTAGGATGGATAATCATAAGAACTTTTGTATTTTCATTCAGCTCATTTGTACTCTCATTAATCATTTCTACCTGAAACATTTCTTTCATTTGTTTCAGTATTTGTTGCTCAGGTTTACCTATTCTTGCATCAGAGCTGAGACCAAGATTATCTATGATGCTAACTACAGGTTTTTTTGTTTGACTTAGTTCTGAAATTAAACTCGTTAAGTCATATTCAAGAAAGGTTTCTCTTTCAGGCGAAAACAAAGGAATGTTTTTTTGACCGTTTGTAGAATTAGTGGCAGCAAGTCCAAAATATAATGAATCTGACATTTCAGTTGCGTTAAATGGATTGATACCCATTCCGACGGCTCTGTCTTCAGCATCAGAAAACGGCTTTGGGTCAATTGTTTCAATTGTTATTTTACCACTAGAAAGGTTGCTATATGTTTTCAAAATTGTCTCAACTCTATTTGCATAGGTTGAAAACTGAGGTACATCTTTAACTAGGTTGCTTGAAATAAATAACCTGAGGTGGATTGGCTCTTTAAGATTTTCTAAGAGTGATTTCGTTCCGTCTGATAGTGAATATAGTTTATTTTCTGTGAAATCTATTCGTGAGTATCCAAGAATATTATTTATAATTATGTTTACACAAAAAAATATAATTATAGATAAAAATATTGATAATTTTACAAGGTTTTTAGGTTTAATCTGATTTAAGAAATTCATTTTACCCTCAGTCGGCTTTTTTTATTTGAACAAGCTGTATGTTGATCCAAAGACACAAAATAATCATTGATAGAAAGAATATAAGAGAGTTTAAGTCAAATACACCCATCTGAATTCTACTAAAGTGAGAAAGAAAAGACATTGAACTTATAGTCTCTGTAATCCAAACTGGTGCCCAAGATCGGACTGCAGATAAAATCAAGCTAAAGCCAGCCATAATTAAAACAAAACCACTTATAGATGAAATTATAAATGCAATAACTTGGTTTTTAGTGAGAGTTGAAAGGCAAGAAGTAAGAGCCAAGAAGGCCCCAGCCATTAACCAACTTCCAATGTATGAGATTAAAATTACATTATTATCAGGATCGCCAAGGTAATTAACAGTTATCCAAATTGGCATAGATAAAACGAGGGCAATAAGTGTAAAAACCCAACTAGCTAAAAATTTGCCTACAACTAATTGAGTGTTTGTAACTGGTAATGTGATTAGTAATTCGATTGTTCCTGATCTTCGTTCTTCAGCCCATAAACGCATGCCAATTGCAGGCATTAAAATTAGAAATAACCATGGATGCCATGAAAAGAAGGCAATCAGATCTGCTTGGTCACGTTCAAAAAATCTTCCCAAAAAGAAAGTCATCCCTGAAGATAGAGCTAAAAAAACTAATAAAAATATTGAAGCTAGGGGAGTCCTGAAATATCCTCTTAATTCTCTATCAAATATAATATATGTTTTGTTAAAATATGTATTCATAATTTATCCAACTGTATTAACTACTATTCACCTTGAGTAATTTTTCTAAATATCTCATCTAAAGTAGGTTTTATAAAATAAGCCTCAACCACATGGAGTTTCTGTTTTTTTAATTGAGCTATGATTTTATTTAAATCCAAACTTTTTTCGTCTCCTTGCATTAAGATTTTACCCGATGTGTTGCTCACGGATTGGATTTCTACATTCTTATAATTTAGGTTAGCTTTTATCTCTTTTGAAATTGTACTATTAATTTTATTAGATAATAAAATACACAACATACTCTTTTGTTTTAGATTATTACCAAGGTTTACTGGTTTTTCATTAGCTAGGAGCTTTCCATTTGCTATAATAACAGCTCTAGAGCAAACGGCTTCAACTTCTTCTAGTATATGGGTTGATATAACTATAGCCTTATTTTTAGATATATTTTTTATTAAATCTCTCATTTCATGTTTTTGATTAGGATCCAAGCCGTCAGTTGGTTCATCAAGAATTAAAATATCTGGGTCGTGTATCAGTGCTTGGGCAATACCAACTCTTCTTTTAAAACCCTTAGAAAGAGTTTCTATTGGACGATTCCAAACATCTTTAAGGTTTATTTGGTTAGCCATATCGTCTAACCGACGGTTTAAAATATTTTTATTGTTAATTCCTCTCATTTTACCAACAAATGATAAAAACTCTGATACCTCCATGTCTGAATAAGACGGTGCACCTTCAGGAAGATATCCAATGAATTGCTTTGCCTCTAAAGGATAAGATTTAAGATCAATATTGTTAATTAATATATCACCACTATCAGGTTCTAGAAAACCTGTTAACATTTTCATAGTTGTTGATTTGCCAGCTCCATTTGGGCCTAAAAAACCTACAACTTCTCCACGGTTTACGGCTAAATCGATATTGTCGACAGCTACAAAATTTCCGAATGACTTTTTTAAGTTATTTGCGTCTATTAATTTTAAAGGCAAGACTTGATATCCCTTACTAAAGTTCAAAAATTATTTTTAATTATTTTAAGTTAGGTAATTTTTCAATAATAAAATTCAAGATCTACAACAATCTTTTTTATTGTTACCCTATTTCAATGATGATTAATATCATAAAAATTTATTAATATCAGGAAGTTCAGGCTCCCCATACTGTTTTTCTAACGCTAATGCAATTTCTAATGCTTTTTCATCATCATTTTTATTACAAATTATTTGTAATCCAATAGGTAAAGAGTTGTTATTAGTTTTTACAAATTTTTGTATTGGATATGTGATGCCGCATATGCCAAAAATATTAACTGGTTGCGTGTTTGCTGATGCAAGAAGACTTCTTTCATGTAGCTCTTTACCAATCTCAGCCTTTTTAACATCAAGCGGTTGCATTACTGTAGTTGGAGATAGAAGTGCGTCATATTGGGTAAAATATTGATCTGCAATATGCTCTAATTCTATAACTCTTTGTTTTGCAGCAATGTAGTCATAAGAGGAAATATCTAGGCCTAATTTAGCTCTGTTTCCAGTAACAGGATCCATTTTATCTACATTTTCCTTGAAACGATCTATTCCGAAGGCACTAATTATTTCTGATCCAACTATTTTGGGAAATAAAGTGACTTTCTCGTTAGCCTCAGGAATGACTACATCTTCGATTTTTGCACCCTCCATTTTGAGTTGATGACAAATATTTTCATAGGCTTCTTTGACGTCAGGATCTAAGTTTAAGGTGAATGGTTCTTTAAGTTTTCCAAAAGACAAGTTTTTAATATCAAGGCTCTTTTTAGGGTTATTTATACTATTATAAGTATTAAATATTAGATTAGTATCTTTTACATTCCTAGCAATTGGCCCAGGTGTATCCAATGTTGGAGAAAGTGGGAAAATACCATCTGTTGGCCATCTATTTTTTGTTGTTTTTAAACCGATTATTCCATTCAATGCTGCTGGAATTCTAACTGAACCTCCGGTATCTGTGCCAATTGCAAAAGCTGCTAAACCAGATGCAACAGCAACTGCTGAGCCACTACTAGAACCACCAGGCATTCTATGAGTTTTACTATCCCATGGGTTCCAAGGTGTACCTTTATATTTATTTAAGCCAGTTGCTCCTAGTGCAAATTCAACAGTATGAGTTTTTCCTAAGATTACACATCCAAGTGATTTTAATCTCTTCACTAAACTTCCTTCAGGACCAGTAATATCATCAGAAATTATTTGCGAGCCATTAGTTGTTGGCATACCCTCAACAGAGCAAATATCCTTTATAGCAACAGGTATCCCCATTAATGGGCCTAGATCAACCCCACTTTTAAATAATTTATCAATACCTTCTGCCCATGAGAGAGCTAAGCTTTCGTCAAGATGAATATAGGCATGAAGATAAGAATTCAAAATATTAATGCGTTTATAATATATTTTAGTGAGATTAAGGCATGATATTGAGCCATCTCTTAGCTTTATTCCTATCTCTTGAATACTTGACCCTTTTAGTGGGTCGTCGGGTAATTTTATGTTAACATTTTTCATTTTAATTTCCTTATTTTTTAAACTGGTCTTTCATGGATCCAAATATTCCTTTTAACCTAGGTGATGTCGAACAGTCAGCTTCTAAAACCATTTTAGGTTCAACAGGAACATGTATACCAGTATAACGAACAGCTTCATATTTGGGATTTGATTTAAGCTGAACTTTTCTATCGGATTTTAATCTAATTCTTGCCACACCTTTTTTGAAAGGGACTTCCAAGTTTGTTCCTGGAACGGTAACAATAAAACTATCATCATCCACTGAGCATTTATTATTTAAAGTTATAGTAACTGAAATCATTTCAACTGGTTTAAAAGCCTGTTGAATATTGGGCATGCCAAACCATAACATCATGCCAATAACTAATACACCTAAAAGAAAAAAAACAGTTTTGATAAAAAAACGCATTGATACCTTAAAATAAACATATTAGAGCTTATACTAATAATTCAATTTTAACCTAAAATTTCTTTAGGGAAAGATATTATTTACAAACATCAATTTTTGTTGGAATGAATGATGAATGATGAGTTTGACAGAATAAAGAGATTGCCACCTTATGTTTTCGCAGAGGTTAATAGATTAAAAGCCGAATTAAGGGCTAAGGGCAAAGACATTATAGATTTTGGTATGGGTAATCCTGACATGCCTACACCTAAACATATTAGAGAAAAATTAAAAGAGACTGTAGAGAAACCTGGCACGGGAAGGTATTCCTCTAGTAAAGGTATTCCAGGATTAAGAAAGGCACAGTCAACTTATTATAAAAGACGTTTTAATGTAGATTTAGATCCTGAAAATGAAGTAATTGTTACCTTAGGTTCAAAGGAAGGATTGGCAAACTTAGCGCAAGCAATAACTTCTCCAGGAGATATTATATTATCTCCAAATCCTTCCTATCCAATTCATCCGTATGGTTTTATAATTGCGGGTGCTTCTCTTAGGCACTTGCCTGCTATGGATGAGGGTATATTTAATCCTGAACTCTATTTGGAAAGGTTAGAAAACTCTATCAAAGATAGTGTTCCTGCACCTGTAGCTTTAATAGTTTCTTTTCCATCTAACCCTACAGCTCAAGTTGTATCATTAGATTTTTACGAAGAATTGGTAAAGATTGCTCTTAAGTATAATGTTTATATTTTATCAGATTTAGCTTATGCAGAAATATATTATGATAATGTTAAGCCTCCTTCAATTTTAGAGGTTTCTAGGGCAAAAGAAGTAGCTGTTGAATTTACTTCAATGTCTAAAACCTACGCCATGGCTGGCTGGAGAATTGGTTTTGCAGTTGGTAACACAAAGTTAATTCATGCTTTAACAAGAATAAAATCTTACTTAGATTATGGTGCTTTTACACCTGTTCAAGTTGCAGCTGCTTCTGCTCTAAATGGACCCCAAAGTTGTGTTGAAGACATTAGAAATACTTACCAAAGAAGAAGAGACGTTTTAATAACATCAATGGCAAGGTCTGGATGGAATATTCCAAAGCCACAAGCAAGTATGTTTGCGTGGGCTCCTTTACCTGAAAAATATAAGAGCAAAGGCTCATTAGAGTTCGCAAAAGAATTAATGCTTAAGGCGGATGTAGCGGTTGCCCCTGGGGTGGCATTTGGTGAATATGGTGAAGGTTATGTAAGGGTTGGCCTGGTTGAGAATGAACAACGCATAAGACAGGCCGCTAAGAATATAAAAAAGTTACTACAATAAATATTAACTTCTTTATAAGCATCAAATATGGGAGTTACTATTGGAGAAGAATTCTTGAATAATATTTTTGAGCACTTTGATAAAAGAGATTTTTCCATCCTAGGTAAATCAAATGTATTAAGTTCTAATGCAATGATAGCTTCGTCTCATCCAATAGCTTCATCAGTTGGAATTGAAATTCTAAAAAATGGCGGTAATGCGGTAGACGCTGCAATTGCTATGAATGCCGTTCTTTGTGTTGCTGAACCCCATATGACAGGAGTTGGTGGTGATTGTTTTGTAATGCTTTCTGTTGATGGTAGTACCAACATTAAAGCTCTTAATGGTTCAGGCAAATCTTCTTCAAAAGCTAAGGCAAGTAAACTTCGTAAAAGAAATATATCAGTAATTACTCCAGAAATGCCAGAAGCTATAACAATACCTGGGGCTGTCGCTGCATGGAATTTACTGCATAAAGATCATGGTTATATGCCTTGGCAAGAACTTTTTGGTCCAGCAATTCATTATGCTCAACATGGCATAAAAATTCATGAGAGAGTTGCCTTGGACTGGTCAAAGAACATACAAAAATTATCTTTGGACTTTGATACATCAAAGCTTTTCCTAAAAAATGATAAATCATTCGAGTTTATGGACAATTTTACGAATAATAATTTATCAGAGACTTTTCGGACGATAGCTAAAGAAGGTTATGACGGCTTTTATCGTGGGTGGGTTGCTGAAGATATGATTAAAAAACTTGAGTCAATCGGAGGAGATCAAACGTCAGATGATTTTAGTAATGCAAATGCCGAATGGGTAAAACCTATTTCTTCAAATTATAGAGGCTTTAGGGTACATGAGTGCCCTCCCAATGGTCAAGGTCTGGTTGCATTAATTATATTATCAATTCTAGTCACCAAGTGGCACTGTTTCAAAAAGTTGGAAACATAGAAACTCAAAACCCTTTGCTGCTATTTACTGAGCAGGATGGGTTAAAAAATGGTGCTTTGCTTAGCGAAGGCTGGTGGCGCTGGCGCATGTTTGAAGCGAGCATTTCAAATGATCATTGGGTTGATATGGTGTTTCAAAAGGCAGTTCAATACTTAGCCATCAAGCAAAAAAGAACGAGGATTAATGTTTCGGCACCACGCCAATTGCAAGAAAGACAAGAGGTGGTTTTCAATGCAGAATATTATAACGAGTCGTTTGAACTGAGCAATGAACCACCAATGGAACTCAGTGTAACTGATTCTTCTGGAAATACAATTGATTACCGCTTTAAGAATAATTCGAATGCGTACCGGACATCATTAGGTGCGCTTCCCCCGGGCTCGTATGACTGGAAGGCATCTGTTTCTTTGAATGGAGAGACTTTTGAGGAAAAAGGAACATTCACGGTGAAGGAGAATAGGTCAGAGTTTGTGAATTTGGTGGCGAATCACGCGTTATTAAATGACTTGTCTAAAAAGAAAGGCGGGGCGTTATTTCAAAAAGAAGAAAGCGAAGCACTAATTCAGTCCTTGAAGACACTAGAAAGTGCTAAGCCAATAATCAGATCATCAAAGTCATGGACAAGCTTGATTGAATGGAAACTGATTCTCTTCATCATTGTTATAATGCTTTCAATTGAATGGTTTTTTAGAAAATACACAGGTTATGTCTAGAATTTTCTCATTGATTGTGCTGTCGGTTTTTTTGGTTTCGTGTAATTCAACGCGGGTTGTGAAAACCTTAGATAAAGGTGAACAGCAAATAACAGGTTCATTTGGTGGGCCAGCTATTATTTTTAGTGGTGCTCCAATGCCAATTCCATTATCATCAGTGGGCTACGCCATTGGTTTGGATACGGGATTGACGTTTGCAGGAGGTCTCAACACCACTTCATTGTTATTTGGCAATGCCCAATTGGATCTTACTTTGGGGATCAATGCTTTTACATCGGAGAATGAAAAGTTTGGCCTTACCGTTTCTCCCGGAGTAAATCTTTTTTACGGATTTAACGGAGGCGATTTTAGTATTTATCCTCAATTAGAAGGTATCTTTTGGAAAGAGTATGGAGAAAAGAATAACCTATTTTTTGGTGGTTTAGGAACTTGGGTTGAGCTAGACCGAGAAAAGGCTTATGGCGAAGTACAAAAGCATGAGCTCATGCCTTACATCTCTTTAGGGCATCAGTTTACTGGAAAGAAATGGAACTTTCAATTAGAAGCGCGATATATTGGCTTTACTTATCCCAACGATAACATAGTTGTAGATTATTTAGG
>ENA-OWPI01001411-OWPI01001411.1-marine-metagenome-genome-assembly--contig:-NODE-1411-length-26862-cov-11.581221_pt1 | contig 26862 bp, 27 predicted proteins | sample MGYA00238138_ERZ651775 | MGnify/ENA primary metagenome ERZ651775 (study PRJEB26906, sample SAMN06265043) | marine metagenome | isolation source: Helgoland LTER site | place: Germany:Helgoland, sampling...
ATCAAAGGGAATCGAGTTGCGGTTCACGATGACACCCGAAGATTCGAGCGCTGATTCGGCCTGACGGCCGGTCAACCCAAAGCTGGTGACATCAACGAGGCACAGGTGGTTATCGGTGCCGCCAGACACGATACGGCCGCCACGTTTGGCGATGCCTTCGGCCAAGGCAACTGCGTTGTCGCGTACCTGGTGGGCATAGGTCTGGAACTCGGGCTTGCGAGCTTCGGCAAAAGCCACCGCCTTGGCGGCCATTACGTGGGAGAGCGGGCCGCCTAGGACCATTGGACAACCCTTGTCGATGAATTCGACCAAGTCTGGCTCGTTGGTGAGCACCATGCCGCCGCGGGGGCCACGTAGTGACTTGTGGGTCGTGGTCGTGACGATGTGGGCGTGCGGCATGGGATCGAAGTCGCCGGTGAACACCTTGCCTGCGACCAGGCCGGCGAAGTGTGCCATATCGACCATCAAGGTGGCGCCCACTTCATCGGCAATTTCGCGCATCTTGGCGAAGTTCACTGCGCGGGGATACGCGCTATAACCACCGACGATCACGAGTGGTTTAAATTCGCGAGCCGCTGCAGCCAACTCGTCGTAGTCGAGCATCTCGGTTTCACGGTCGACGGTGTACGAGCGCTGATCGAACATTTTGCCCGAGATGTTTGGTCGGAAACCATGGGTCAGATGGCCGCCAGCGTCAAGGGCCATGCCCAGCATGCGCTGGTTGCCGAACTGATGCCGGAGCTCGTTCCAGTCTGCGTCGGTCAAGTCGTTGACGTGTTTCGCTTCGTGTGATGCCAGGAATGGAGTTTCGATCCGCTGGGCAAGAATTGACCAGAACGCAACCAGGTTGGCGTCGATGCCAGAGTGCGGCTGCACATAGGCATAGTCGGCGTTAAAGAGCGCCTTGGCGTGATCGGCCGCGAGGTTCTCGACCTTGTCGACGAACTCACAGCCGGCATAGAACCTATGGCCAGGTGTGCCCTCTGCGTATTTGTCGCTAAACCAGTTGCCCATGGTCAGCAGCACCGCGGGCGATGCATAATTCTCAGAAGCGATCAGCTTGAGCTGGCTCCGTTGGTTCCCGAGTTCGCCTCGGATGTGCTCGGCAATCGTCGGCTCGGCGGCACCGATAACGTCGAGTGCGGCACGGTATGCATCGGCTTCTCGGGTGTTGACCGCGCTGATGCCATTGGAAGCGGGGGAGTCCTGCATAGTCATGCACGCAGCGTAGTGCTACCCGGACTTCTTGGCGCTGTCTCCACCGGCCCAGCCATGACAGCTAGCCATGGCAGCCAGCTATGGCACCTAGGTCTCTCGGATGACCGTCTTTGGATCTTTGTCCGTGCGACGGCCGAGTACTACCGGATGACGAAGGTGATGTCCTCCTCTGGCCCACTCACCGAACGCAATTTCTACTACCTCGGTCGGCTCGCTCCAGTGAACGATCATGTCGCTAGGAAAAGTGGGTTGCGCAACGAATGGGCTTGGACCTCGGTCGACCAACAATGCCCGCCATTCCGCTTGGTCCGTGTCAGTTAAGCCACTACCAGCGCGTCCGGCATAGTGCAGTTCGCCGCCTTCGTAGTAGCCAACGAGAAGGGACCCGAGTCGGCCAGTTCGACCTCCTTTGCCGCCTGACCAGCCGCCGACGACAAACTCCTGCCGGAGCCGTGGTTTGACCTTGATCCAATCGGGTGAACGACGGCCAGGCTGGTAGGTGGAGTTGATGTTCTTGGCGACGATGCCCTCGAGTTCAGAGTCGATGACTGCTTGTAACAGTCCATCGGCATCGTCCTGATGCTGTTCACAGATCGTCCAGCAAGGATCGTCGTCGCCGATCTGTTCCAGCAGCGCTCGCCGATGCGACAGCGGAAGCAACATGGTGTCGTGGCCATCGAGATGGAGCAGGTCGAAAACCACGAACAACACCGGCGTGTGTTGAGCCCGACGGGCCGCATCAACCGGATCGGTTACGTGCATCCTGGTCTGGAGGGTGTTGAAACTTGGCTTTGCGCCGTTGAAAGCCACGACCTCGCCGTCGAGCACGAGGCCGTCGAAGAGATCGGCAAGGGGAGCAAGTGCCTGCAGTTCAGGAAAACTGTTGGTGATGTCTCGCCCATTTGATGACTGCAACCGGACCTGGTTGGCGTCGCCATCTCTGCCCCGGAGGACAAACGCGAGCACCCGCATGCCGTCCCACTTGAGTTCGTAGACCCATTGGTTAGAGCGCGGTACGGGGTCGGCTTTGCCCTTCATCGGCAGGATCGTGCGGGTCTGCAATCCGTCGGCCATGGTTTGTGAGGTTAACGACCGCCATTCCTGATACCGGCGGGTTGAAGCCTCACGCGGGTGTGTTCTCAGTATTCATGAGGCAAACGAGCGCGACCGGCGGCTGGTCTCAGCGTTGTATAGAGCGAACGGCCCCTCTTCGGCGAAACGGGTATTCACCGAGTAGTCAATCGGCCATACTGATGACACGAGCGAGATACTGATCCCGAGAGGCACCTGGTCGCCTGAAGCCCCTCGGAGGAGTCAATTGGCGAAACCGACGCTCAACTAAGGCCCTCCCTAGGGAGTTCCTTCTGGTGGCTGTTAGTCACACACTGTTGAACAGGTTTCGCTCGGTCACTACCTACTAGGGAGTGACCGAGTTGCCTTTTTGCAGGGAAGCCTCGGCGGTGCGCCAGAACCGTAACGTTTGTGTGCCGTGCCGGGCGCGGCACGGCACACATGAATTGCCACAAGCACCACCAGCAACTCTAGAAACTCAGCTAACATCGGCCCTGGATGGTCTGCTCGCCGCGCCTAGGTACGATCGCGGACCCAATTCGTGCTACGAGACGAGTGACTGACTATGACTGAAATCACCACCATTACCGGCCGACAGGTGCTGGATTCACGTGGCAATCCAACCGTCGAAGTCGAACTGGGCCTCGAGTCCGGTGCGGTTGGTCGAGCCATCGTTCCGTCAGGGGCGTCGACTGGCGCGTTCGAAGCTGTTGAGCTTCGTGACGGCGGCGACGCGTGGCGCGGCAAGAGCGTCGCTACCGCCGTCGGAAACGTAAATGGCGAATTGAGCCAGGTTGTGCTGGGTCGCGATGTCGTTGACCAACGCGGGTTGGACCAGGCGATGATCGACGCTGATGGCACACCGAACAAGGCCCGTTTGGGGGCCAATGCACTGCTCGGGATCTCTCTGGCAGCCGCTCATGCCGCTGCAGCCGATCATGGTTTGCCGCTGTATCGATACTTGGGCGGCGCAAACGCACACGTGTTACCGGTGCCGATGATGAATGTTCTCAATGGCGGTGAACACGCCGACAACAATGTCGATCTCCAAGAATTCATGGTTATGCCCGTCGGGGCAGCCAGTTTCAGCGAAGGCCTGCGTTGGGGCGTCGAGACTTACCACACACTCGCAGGGATTCTCCGAGACCGTGGACTCAGCACTGCCGTGGGTGACGAGGGTGGTTTTGCCCCCGACCTGGCGTCGAACGAACAAGCAGTAGAACTCCTGGTCGAAGCAATCGAGAAGACGGGCTTACGCCCCGGCGTGGATATGTCAATAGCGTTGGACCCGGCATCGACCGAGTTCTTTCGCGATGGCAGCTACCACCTCGCTGGCGAAGGACGTTCCTTGACCCCGTCGGAGATGGTCGAGTACTACGTCGACCTCAGTGCTCGCTATCCCATCGTAAGCATCGAAGACGGCATGGCAGAGGAAGATTGGGACGGATGGGCCCAGCTCATGGCCGCAGTTGGAGACGGTGTTCAAATCGTGGGCGACGACCTCTTCGTCACCAATGTCGAGCGGCTGGGCCGCGGTATCCACGACGGCTCAGCGAACTCGATTCTTGTCAAGGTCAACCAGATTGGCACATTGACCGAAGCTCTGGATGCCGTGCAGTTGGCGATCCGCTCGGGGATGACGGTCGTTATGTCGCATCGTTCTGGTGAGACCGAAGACAACACCATCGCCGATCTTGCGGTGGCCACCAATTGTGGCCAAATCAAGACCGGCGCTCCTGCCCGAAGCGATCGGGTGGCCAAGTACAACCAGCTGTTACGTATCGAGGAACAGCTGGGCGAGACTGCCGCCTACCGCGGTGCGGCAGCACTTGCAGGCCATGCAGCTCCTGGCGGCGTCGCGTGATCGCGTGGTGATGCCCTCATGAAGTTGCCCCCACATCCAACGGACCGGCAGTCGCGGTCGGCCGCACTACATCCATCGCTGGTATTCGTTGCGAACGTCACGCGAGGTGTTGTGCTGCCGTTGATGGTTGCGCTGGTGCTCTTCGCCGGCCTCGTTTACTTCATTTTCCCAACGACCACCTGGCTCGACCAACGAGCCGAGGCGTCCGAGGTCCAACAGGAGCTCGACGAGTTGGTCGCAGAACAACAGGTGCTTCGTACCGAGATCGCTCGCATGCGCACCGACGACGAGATCCAAAGAATTGCGCGCCGCGACTTCAACTTCGTTTTCCCCGGCGAAGAGGCATACGCAGTCCTGCCGTCGCCGCCGTCACCCGTGTCATTACCAACGAGTTGGCCATTCAATCTGCTCTTCGCCGAGGTCCTGGACTAACTCGCACATCCAGAGAGCCAGACCCCCGTTGACACAAGTTCGGCTGTCGAACCGGTACGACGGGAGCGAAGCCGTTAGTCTCAACGTTCGATGACTATTGCGTTTCCTCCTGGTTCTGTTGCCGACGTGGCGAATGGCCTGGCCGAGCACGACTATCTTTCGGACGAGGCGCTGGCGACAGCGATCTTTCTCGCCATCGAGCTCAAGCGGCCGCTGCTGCTCGAGGGCGAGGCTGGAGTTGGCAAAACCGAGGTCGCCAAGACATTGGCTCGGTGGTCGGGTGGCCGTCTGATCCGCCTGCAGTGCTACGAGGGCCTCGACGCTGGCCAGGCGGTGTATGAATGGGACTACAGCCGCCAGCTGCTCCATCTGCGAACGCGAGAAGCCGTTGGCGACCTTGCTGCCAACGCTGACTCTGTTGAAGACGAGTTGTACAGCGAGAAGTTCCTAGTCCGCCGCCCATTGCTTGATGCGATTGCGCACAACGATGACATCGCTCCAGTGTTGTTGATCGATGAAGTTGATCGTGCCGATGATGAGTTCGAAGCTTTTCTCCTCGAGGTGTTGTCCGAATACGCGATCACGGTTCCTGAGTTGGGCACGTTCCGGGCGAAGAAGCCGCCGATCGTGATCATCACGTCGAACCGGACCCGTGACGTGCACGACGCGCTCAAGCGGCGGGCGCTCTACCACTGGGTGGAACACCCAGGTCTGGAGCGCGAGGTTGAGATCATTCGCCGCCGCACCGATGGAGTGACCGACGCATTGGCTGGTCAAGTGGCACGAGCAGTTGCCGAGTTCCGCGGCCTTGGTCTCTACAAGCCACCCGGTGTTGCCGAATCGATCGATTGGGCCCAGGCTCTGCACCGCCTCGAACAACGTGGACTGACAGTCGAGTCGGCCGACGCCAGCCTGGGCACCGTGCTCAAGTACCGCGAAGATCAGCAGCGAGTGCGCGATCATGGCCTCGACCGGGTCGTGGCTGCAGCAACCGACACATAACGCTGTGGCCGAGCAGCCCGACTGGGTCCTGACACCGCGGCAATTCCAAGGTGAGCGGGCAGCGTTACCCGAGGGCCGATCTGTCGATCGGTCCAAACTTCCGATTCTTGCCGCGGGTTTTGTGCAGGCGTTGCGCGACGCCGGGGTAGAGGTACCGATCGGGGCCACCCTGTTGTACGTGCAGGCATTGTGCGCAGTGAATAGCGTGAACCGATCCGAGCGGTATTGGTGTGGACGCACCACGTTGATCACCCGAAGCGAAGACTTCATGACGTACCACAAGGTCTTTGGCCGCTACTGGGTGGGGGCAGAGTTCGACGACGCCGAACAGATGACGACGACCACAACTATTGCGGTCGATCAACAAGATGAAGATGGTGCCGAGGACTCAACCGGTGGCGACGACGATGAGGCTGAACCTGACATCACGATGCGGTACAGCGCTGTAGAAGTGCTGCGCGACAAGGACTTCGCCGAGTACTCCAAAGTCGAGCTGGCCGAGCTCGCACATCTGGTTAGCCAGATCCGTATTGGCGGAGCGGTCCGACCATCGAGGCGTCAGAAGCGTTCACTAAAGCGCCGGGGCCAACCCGATCTGCGGCGCACCGTGCGTCGAGCGCTCGCAAATGATGGTGAGCCGATCGACCGTGCGTTTCGCAAACCAAGTGAACATCCTCGCCGTGTCGTGTTGTTGCTTGACATCAGCGGCTCTATGGAGGCGTATTCACGGGCCCTGCTGCGGTTCGTGCATGCCACTGTGCTTGCCAGGGGCCGGGTCGAAGCCTTTGCGCTTGGGACCCGACTGACCCGATTGACCCGTGAGATGGCAACACTCGACCCGGATCGGGCGTTGACCAATGCAGCCGAGGCGGTCGAGGATTGGTCCGGAGGAACTCGGCTTGGGGAATCGATTCGGTCATTTAACGACGAATGGGCTGTGCGGGGTATGGCCCGGGGCGCCGTCGTTGTTGTCCTGTCCGACGGGTGGGACCGGGGCGAACCCGAGCTGATGGCTGAACAAATGGCGCGGCTGAGCCGAGTGGCATACCGCATCGTGTGGTCGAATCCGCTGAAAGCCACCGACGGGTATGCACCGCTCGCTCGTGGCATGGCGGCGGCTCTTCCGTACCTCGACGAATTTGTCGAAGGTCATTCACTTCGAGCACTCGAACAGCTTGCGGCAGCGATCAACCGCAGTGCCGAGGAAAGTCCAGGATCAGGCGGGTTCCCTAGTGTTCTGTCCAGTTGATGGGTGCGGTAGCGTCAAGCCAATGAAAGGTCTGACATGAAGGACATACTCGACGAAGTTGGCTCGTGGCGAGATGCGGGCAAACAGGTAGCGGTTGCTCGTGTTGTCGACATCGAAGGCTCCGGTCCGCGCGATCCGGGAGCAGCAATGGCTGTCAACGAAGACGGCGAGGTCATCGGTTCGGTATCGGGCGGATGCGTCGAAGGTGCCGTTGTCACCGAAGCGCTCGACATCATCGAATCTGGCGAACGACGTATGGTCACCTTTGGTTACAGCGATGACGAGGCCTTTGCTGTTGGACTCACGTGCGGCGGCACAATCCACCTCTACATCGAACCCCTCGACTGGTAGCTGATCTGTATGAGCCGCGAGATCTTCGACCTGTGGGTCGGCGCTATCCGGAGCGACGAGCCGGTGTGTCTGGTATCGGTGATCGAGGGCCAGGGCCTGGGTGCCAAGATGCTTGTGCGGCCCGGAATCGCTCCGGTGGGGACCTTGGGGCACGCCGAACTCGACCGAGTGGTTGAGCGCGATGCACTAGCCGAACTCGAGGTCGGGCGGAGTGGCGTTCGCAGTTACGGAGCGCAGGGCCAACAACGCGAGAACGACCTGACGGTCTTTGTTGAGTCTCAAGCGCCGCCGCCTCGCATGCTGATCTTTGGTGCGGTTGATTTCACGGCGGCGCTTGCGAGCGCAGCCAAACTTCTGGGTTATCGGGTGGTTGTTGCCGATGCTCGGCCGGTGTTCGCAACCCGCAAACGGTTCCCGATGGCCGACGAGTTGCGGGTGAGTTGGCCCGACGATGTCTTCGACGAGTTCGGCGATGAGCTAGGACCGCGAGATGCGGTCGCGGTTTTGACCCACGACAACAAGTTCGATGTGCCGGCAGTCGTGCGGGCACTCGAAACTCGAGTGGGATACATCGGTGTCATGGGCAGCCGCAAAACACATGATGGCCGCACCGAACGGCTCCGCGAGGCCGGGGTCGACGATCGTGGTCTTGCTCGTCTGCGTTCACCTATCGGTATCGACATCGGGGGGCGCACGCCTGAAGAGACCGCGGTGTCGATCTGTGCTGAGATCATTGCGCTACGTTCCGGGCGCAAGATCAGTGCGTTGACCGATACCGAAGGCCCGATTCACGAGCGCTGAGATGTGCCGGGCAACTGGTGGCTGAAGATGAACTGTTAGGCCCCAGCCCAGTGGTTGCGAGCTGTTGAGGCGATGCCTGCAGCTAACAGGAAGAGGCCTGCCGAGACCGTCATAGCTGTTGGCACGGTCGTGAATTGAGCGAGCGCGCCCAGAGCGATGCCACCCAGAATTTCACCGAAGGCTTCGGCTTGACCAACGAACGAATGCACTGTTGCCCTGTTCTCTGACGATGCAAAGGTGTTCGCCCACGTGGTGACGAGTGGGATTGTCGTTAGGAAAAATCCACCCTGCAGAATCAGGCCAAGGCCGGCGAGAGCAAGCACCTCCATGTGGGCCAGCAACAAGATCCCCACGGCGACGCCTACGAGCAACATGGACATAGCAGGTACTACGGAGGATCCCCGGGCCCGTCGTTTGGCAACCGCCAACATGCCAGCACCGATGAGTGAGTGGGCTGCAACCAGAGCACCGATCACCAACACTTCGTCGATGTCATCGGGCAAACCAACGTCGACAAGGCGTTGCACATCGAGCCGATCGATGGCTTCTTTTGCAAGGCCTCCCATGAAGACAGCGATGACCAGAATACGTAACGGCCGGACCTGGTAGGACTGCGACCATCCGCCTTGGAGCATGCGCAGGAAACCACGCCAGCCCTCGCCGGCGGATCGCACAAAGTTGTTCTCTGGCATAACCGCCATCAGCACGAATCCCCATGCCGCGTAGATCACGCCGATCACGCTGAGTGTCAGGCTCAACGAGGTCAGTGCCGCAAGGCCTGCAAAAACGATGATGCCGGCAACTGCGGACCACAGTTGGTAGCCAGCACGCCGAAGGATGAGCGGTTCGGCCTCCTCCGCGCTGCCGAGCTCGTCGGTGATCCAGGCGGTTTCAGCACCGGTCACAAACGTGCTGCCAAAACCAACCATGATCTGGCTCAGCACGAGCAGCCAGTAGACGTCGGCGTTGGCGCTCAGCACATAGGCGGCGCCGACAACGACGAACGAGATGGCGACCGACCATTTTCGGCTATAGAGATCAGCGACAATCCCCGTGGGGATCTCGAAGAGCAGAATCGACAGCTCCATGACCGTGCCGAGCAGCACCAGTTGGAAGGGCTCAAGCTGGACTTCGGTAACAAGGCGAAGAAAGAACAGGCTCCAGAAGCCTCGAGTGCACGCTCGACTCAGAATGCCGGACGTAAGGAAAATGCGGGTTGGGGACAAGGTGGCCAGCTTCGCAGACTCCGTGCACGCCGGCTGGCCTTTTACAAGTCACCAGTGACGAACGCAGGCCCGAGCGGGGGTAGTCCGGCTTTCGTCTCGTTCCTCGCCGAATCCCTGCCCGACCGGTGTTACGCAGGCCCTCGCATGAACAGCTGTGCACGCCACTCGGGCCGGGCCTCGTCATCGATGGCGAAGACAAAGCTGTAACCAACCCCGGGCTTGAGTCGCAATGCAGTCAGGTTGATGGCAAGCGCTACGCCCAGCGGGGTTCCCGCTCGCAGCCCTGCCGGCCGTCCGGCCTCGAACCGCCCATTCACGCTTACTGGCTTTTCGCCGATCATTGCGGCTCGGCCGTCTTCGTCGACCAGGTCGAGTTTCCATTCATGGCTGATATTTGCTCGGTCCCAGGGGACGGTCACATGGATGGCCAGCGCCAACGGTTGTGGCTTCGGTCCAATGACCGACAACCCGCCGCCGAGCACGAACAACTTGCCATTGCTGGCTTGAGCAGCGTCGCACAGCAGCATGTTCACACGGAGGCCAGACGGGGCTACGAAATCTTCCACACCAGCACCATACGTGCCAGCGCGAGGCACACGGCCGATCACACGCCAGACTGACCGACTGTGATTGAGTCAGAAGACGAGTCCATCGAGTCCATCGAGTCCTCCGTGTCCTCCGAGTCCTCCGAGTCCTCCGAGGAATTGGCGGGCACGCCGACCCCACCCGAAACAACCCTGGCTGTGATTTTGGCCGCAGGTGCCGGTAGCCGCTTCAACGGACCTGAGCACAAGCTCAAATCCAAGCTGAACAAGAAGCCACTTCTGTGGTGGGCGGCCACCCATGCACTAGCGGCCGGTTTTGTCGAGGTCCTGGTCATCGAAGGTTCGATCCCAGTGACTGGACTCGTTCCCGACGCAGTGTCGATCGTGCACAACCATGATTGGGCCGATGGGCAGTCACGTTCGCTTCAGGTCGCCGTCCACTACGCCGATCTTTCTGGTTATGACACGCTGGTGATCGGGCTGGCAGATCAGCCTTTTGTAACGCCAGAAGCCTGGCGCCTGGTGTCCTCAAGCCCGAGTCCTATTGCTGTGGCCAAGTTCGACAAACAGGCCACACCGCCGGTGCGATTGCACAGCGATGTGTGGGGCCTGTTGCCATTAGACGGTGATGAAGGTGCTCGACAACTCCTCAGAAGTCGCCCTGAATTGGTGACCGAGGTACCCTGCCCAGGAAGTGCGGTAGATGTCGACACCGTTGTCGAATTCGATCAAGTACGCCGCAACCAAATGACGAAGGAACTTGGCTCATGGACCTGAATAACAGCTTCGAAGTCGCAGCAGACCGTGCCACTGCATGGCGAGTGCTCAACGACGTAGAGCGGATTGCTCCGTGTCTGCCCGGCGCTCAGCTCGAAGAGATCGACGGCGACGAATACAAAGGCAATGTCAAGGTCAAGGTTGGACCTGTCACGGCGCAGTACAAAGGCAAGGCCACGTTCATCGAACAGAACGAAGCCGAGGGCAAGGTCGTCATCAAGGGTGACGGTCGCGATAGCCGGGGCGCTGGCAACGCAAGCGCACTCATTACCGCCACGCTGCACGAGATCGATGCCGACAACACCCGCGTCGACGTCTACACCGACCTTTCGATTACCGGTAAGGCAGCACAGTTCGGTCGTGGCGTCATGGCCGAAGTGAGCGCCAAACTCATGGGCCAGTTCGCCGAGAACCTGCAGGAAGTTCTCGCACAAGAACAGGCAGGCGGCGATGCCGAAGCAGCCGATGAAGCTGTGCAGGACACCCCAGTCGAGGAAACCAAGGCCGAGGACCCTGTTGTCCATACCGGTCCTCGCAAGATCAACATGCCCGAAGCTGAAGCAGTCGACTTGCTCGATGCTGCGGGTGCGTCGGTCTTTAAGCGGGTCCTTCCTGTCGCTGCTGTTGCAGCGCTCCTGCTCATCTTGCGCCGAATGTTCCGCAAGGGTTAACGGACCGACCGGAAAGTTCCCGTCATGGCGATACCCCGACCGGCGGCATGGACCCCAGTCGACGACGCAGACTTCGCTGTCGTGGCCGATTTGCTCGGTCGTCACCCGCAAGGACATTTTGAGATCGTGTTGCGCCATGACGATGGCACACCACGAGTGATTCGTAATGCTCCGATTCTGGGCAGCGGTCGTCCTATGCCCACGCTCTACTGGCTCGTGTCGCCTCATGATCGGTTGGTCGTAAGTCGTCTGGAGTCGACGGGTGCGGTCGATGTCGCCGAGGCCGAGGTCGACGCCGATGAACTGGTTGCAGCCCACCAGGCATATCGGGCCGAACGAGAAGCACTGATTCCCGACGGCTACGACGGTCATCGCCCAAGCGCCGGCGTTGGCGGGACCCGTGTCGGCGTCAAGTGCCTGCACGCGCACTATGCGTACTTCCTGGCCGGTGGGCACGATCCCGTTGGCCAGTGGGTGGCGGATGCACTCTCGGCGGGCCTGGACGACTCGTGACTGACACAACAACTACTGACTTGCCATATGCGGCCATCGACTGTGGTTCGCATTCAACCCGGCTGCTGATCATGCATGGTGATACCACGCTGGTTCGCGAGGTCGAGTTGACCAAACTGGGCAAAGGGCTCGACGCAGCGGGGGAACTGCAGCCCGAGGCGCTCGAACGGGTGTACACCGCGCTCCGTCGTTACCGCAGCCTGCTCGATGACCATCAGGTGGACCCAGCAAGGGTGCGTGTGGCCGCCACTGCTGCTGCTCGTGATGCGTCAAACGGGCCAGAGTTCATTGCTGCTGCTTCCGCAATTGTTGGGTCACCGGCCCATGTTCTTTCGGGGGTCGAGGAAGGTGAACTCACCTTCCTTGGAGCGACACGCGAGCTCAATCCGGCTGATGGGCCGTTTCTGGTCATCGACATTGGGGGAGCCTCGACCGAATTCTCGTGCGGCGGCGACAGTTTCGACGACGCCATCTCGCTCGATATTGGTTCGGTCCGACTCACCGACATGTACATCGAGACTGACCCGCCAAAGGCCGAGGAATTGTCGAACTGCGTGACCTATGCCGCGGCATGGCTCGACGATGTGGATCGCGAACTACCGCAAGCACATCACGCCACGACCGTTGTTGGCGTGGCTGGAACAATTTCCACCGCCGTTGCGGTCGAAATCGGTATTCCGGAATATGACCGAGATCTGATCCATCACTTCACGCTGACTCGTGAAGCCGCCGAGGATGTCTTCCGCACACTCGCCACCGAAAACCGTCAGGATCGTGCCTGCAATCCGGGCCTTCCGATGGGTCGGGTTGACACGATCGTGGGCGGTATGGCCATTCTGGTAAGCATCATGCGTCACCTTGGTCTCGACAGCTTGCTCGCCAGTGAATCCGACATACTTGATGGGCTCGCCCGCAGTGTGCAACAGAATCGGCCAACATGATGAGGCGTCGCCCACCTGCTCCAGAACCAGCTCCATGGTTGACCGGCAATCGCATCACTATGCGTCCTCTGCGCGAAGAAGACTTTGAGCAGTGGCAAGAGGTCCGGCTCGCGAACGAGGAATGGCTGCTCAAATGGGAGCCGCTGCGTCCAGCGAACGCACCCGATGCTGTCCGCGACCGCTCGGCATTCCTGGTGCGGTGCGACGCTCGGCGCCGTGATCGACAAGCCGGGGTCGGGTTCAGCTTCGGCGTATTTGTCGATGGAAACTTTGCTGGCGAAATGAATCTGAGTTCGATTCATCGGGGTGCCCATCAGAACGCTTACGTCGGGTACTGGATCGATCATCGCCGCGCTGGCCACGGGTATACGCCCGAAGCGTTGGTCGCTCTCATGCAGTTCGGCTTCGACGAGCTCAACCTGCACCGGCTTCAGATCTCGATCATTCCCCGCAACAGCGCGAGTCGCCGCGTCGTCGAAAAGCTCAATGTCCGGGCTGAAGGTGTTGCCAATCGGTACCTGCAGATCAATGGCGTGTGGGAAGACCACATCCGTTACGCGATGACCAGCGAAGAATGGGCAGTGCGATGCATCGATCTCATTCCCACCTGGCTGGGCTAGTTGTTCTAGTCCGGGTAGTCCTCGTTTCAGCGCCCACCTCGACGGTCGTGGACCACTTCGCTACCTATACGGCAGAGTGTGCCAGCTAACTCAAGATGTTGAGTTCGTCTTCGTCGGTGGAGTCGAGCCATGCGGTGCCGGTGTCACAGTCACCCACGATTGGACACCAACGACAGACGATGCTGGGCCGAAAGACTGGCGTGTCTTCGCCACTGAGCAGAGTCTGATGACGTTTGACTCCGGCGATAACCCGTTCGGCGGCGCTCCACAGCAGATCCTGAGACACGATCTCGACGCTCAGTCGCGATTCATCGAGGTAATAACTCGCCAGCGCCCGTGGGGGAGTGCCATATCGAACCGTCTCGATCAGAGCGTAATAACGGAGGTCATCGACATGTGTGCGGCTGCGACGCCCGGTCTTCAGGTCGATGAATACTCGGCCGCTCCGATCGCCGGTGGGGCCGCCCAAGCTGAGATCGACCTTCCCTGACAATACGAGCTTGCTGTTCAGGAATTCGTAACGTCCTCGGACCTCGACTGCTGGCCTCCACTGTGGTTTCGATCGCAGCGGAGGAAAACCATCGAGGAACGCTTGGGTTGCGTTCGCTGCGTCGCTTCGGAGCTGAGCCCGTTCGGCTTCGGGCAGATGCAGCAGGTAATCGGCGATGGGGGAGCCGTCGTTTGTCAGTGTGGCAATGGCTTGGTCAACGAGTTCGTTGGCAATCGGCACGGTGCGCCAATGGACCGACAGTTCGATCGCCTTGTGTGCAACGGTGCCCCTGGCGACCGGGACATTCCATGCGAACTCGCGCTGCAGCTCATGTAAGTGGCGGGCTTCACAGCCAAGAACCTGGCTGAGCAGGAACTTGCTGATGAACAAATTGTCGCCGGCTTCCAGGTTGTCTGCGACCCCCTGGAGCCCTGTCGTCAGCCGTTCGCGCAGACCTGCCGCGAGTCCGTCGGGGAAGACGGGACGTTGTTCACCAGTAGCGCCCAATTCTTGAACCACACGCTCTTGTGCCTCGTTCAGGCCAAGAAGTGCGTTTGGTGTTGCTTCGCTCACATATCGGACTCTAGGACGGAGTAGTCTTTGGGCGGTGTTACCGACCTCACGATCGGTCTATCAACCATCCGTGTACACACCGTGAGAAGGAGTTACATGAGCACGCCTCGCAAGCTGGGTGTCTTGTTCTGCCTGCTCGGTTTGGTCGCGGTTTGTGTGCTGGCCATCGTGCTGAACACCACTGGCCCCTTCGCTGGGCTACCTGGCATCGAGTCATCTCTCGAAGCCGAAGCCAGAGCCGTCGTTGCGAACGACGATGTGGTGATCATCGCCGACGGACGAGCGCTGAGTGTGCAACTGCCGCAGGTCATGCAACCGGGTTTCGACCGAGACGAACTTGCGACTCGGCTTGAGGCAATCAGAGGTGTGCGATCGGTCGAGTTGTTAGGTGATCCGGCTATAGGTGCCATTGGGGCGCCGGATCCGACTGCTGTGCCTGCGCCGGATCCAACTGTTGTGCCTGCGCCGGATCCGACTGTTGTGCCTGCGCCGGATCCGACTGAGGAACCAGTCGCGGTCGAACCGACTCTCGACGAGATTGTGGATGGCCTCGACCTCTCCGAGGTAACTTTTGAGCCTGGGACTTCACGGTTCACCGCTCAAGACATTGCTGTCCTTGACAACATTGCTGACCACCTGCAGGGCCTCTCGGGCGGCCCGGTGCAGGTGCAAGCACACACCGACCGTGGTGGCGACCCCGACGTCAACTTCTTGCTTAGCCAGAACCGCGCCGACGCAGTCGTGGCCTATCTGATTGATCGAGGGGTCAACGGTTCGTTGTTGACGTCTCGCGGCTTCGGCGCTCAGGTGCCGATCGCCGACAACGCAACTGAACAGGGACGTGCCGCCAACCAGCGGGTTGTGCTCGTCGTTGAAGGGAACTGAAATGCTCTACACCGCACTCGAGATCATTGGTTGGCTCATAGCGGCTTTTGTGCTCGGTTTGTTGCTGATGTGGCTGCTCACCCGCGGCCGCAGCCCGGTGAGCCCACATGAGTGGGATGTCGCCCAGCGTGAGTTGAAGCAAGCCGAAGCTGATCGCACGTCGTTCAACAAACAACAGGTGCAGCTCACTGCCGACCTTGATGCCCGCACCCGACAGGTTGGCGAACTCGAAACAGCGATGCGAGCCCTCGAGGTGCAAGTCGAAGCCCAGACGACAGCACCAAATGCCGCCCACAGTGATGGAAATGGAGGCACCGATATCCACCCGGTCGCACATCTGGACGACACCGGGCGGCCCGACGCATCCGAAACAGTGCGTCTTGAGACGTCGCAGATGCCAGAGATCGTGTTGCCAAGCACGGTCGATGAACAGGTCGAAACACCGGCAATCGATGACACCGACGACTTCGACGATGATGACATGGCCAGCGTCGAGGTTTCTCCGTTGCTTGAAGCTGGCAGCAGCGCGCCAGCGGCGTCCGCTTCGGCCGACGTGGAAGATCTGCTGGAGCGCCTTGCAGCAACCCAGCAAGAGGCCAACCGTGTATTGGACCTCGAAGCCCGTATTGAAGAACTCACCCTGTCCAACGCCGATGCCGAGGCCGCGATCTCCTCTGCATCGTCGGCCCGGATCACCGAACTCGAATCCGAAGTCGGACAGCTCCGCGGGCGTCTTGATGAGACCAGCGCGGTCGAAGGCCGGCTTGCTGACCTTGAGGTCGAAGCAGGGCGTGTTGCTGGGCTCGAAGCCCAACTCGAGGTATTGCGAGCCGAACGCGATGCCCAGCTCGAGGCAGCCTCGCCGGTCGACGAACATGGTGAGTCGCTGGCCGAGCTCGAACGAGAACTCGCTATGGCTCGGGCTGAGTCCGCTGCCGAGCTATCAGCGTTGCGGCAACGGGTTGCCGACCTGCAAGCCGATGCCGAGCGCGTGCACGAAATCGAGGCTGAACTCGAAGGTGCCAAGGCCGCCGCCGCAGAACGCGAAGGACAGCTCGAAACTGCTCGTCGTTCAGCGATCGAGCAAGAACAGCTGCTCGAAGCGGCTCAACGTCTGGCCAACGAACACAAACATGACCTCGAGGTCGCACGAGGCGAGGCTGCGGGGTTCCGTGCCCAGCTCGATGCCACGAACGGCCAGGCAGCTCAGCTCGAGGCATCACTCGGCGAGATGCGTGCGAACGCTCGACCACTGTTATCTCCTTCCAATCAGGCTCGTATCGACGAGGTGCAGGCCGACCTTGAGCGGGTGCAGGCCGAGGCCGCTCTGCTCAATCAGACTGTTGCCGATATCGACGCCGGAACCAGTCCAGTCGAATTGTTGCGTCGCATCAATGAGTTGGAACTCCAGCTGGTTGATGCTCGACAAACCAGCGAGCAGTCTGCGGCCTTCCAATCCGAGGTGCTCACGCTACGGGCCGATGCGAATCGGCTTGCCGACCTCGAAGCCGAAGCTGCCGAGTTGCGCCAGCTTGCAGCCAAGGTTCCGGATCTTGAGCAGCGTCTGATCGATGCGCAAGAAGCCGTCGAGCGGGCCGACGATCTCGAAGTTCGTTTGCTCGCTGCAGTGACCGACGTCGAGGTGGCACAAAGTCGCGCGAGCGATCTCGAAAACCAAATTGGTCAAGCGCAAAGCCGTGCCGCCGAGCTCGAAGGCCAGATTGCTCAGGCCCAGAGCCGATCAACCGAACTTGCTGCGCAGGTTGCCGAAGCTCAGAGCCGAGCCTCGACGTTCGAACAACAGGTCGCCGAGGCCCAACGTGCGTCCGAGACGGCATTAGCGGCGGCCGCAACCCAAGAGGTCCAGGCGCTCGAAGAGCAGCTTGGGCTGCTTCGTGCCGAATACAACGCGACGATCGAGCGGGCACAGAGCGCCGAGCAAGGTTTGGCATCAACCCATGCTGAGCTTGAAGCTGCGCAGGCACTTGCGGCTGACCGTGCCCACGAGGCTGCCGACGCCGAAGCAATGCGGGCTGAACTGCGGTCGGCTCGCGTCGACCTCGATCGTATGGCAGCGCTGCGGGCGCAAGTCACTGGTCTGCGAGCCGACGCCGAGAGCGCCGTTGCATTGCAGAGAGAAAACAACTCGCTGCGTCAAGAACAAGCGGAGCTCACGTCTATCCGCGCCGACCTCGACGCAGCACGTAGCGCGCTGGTCGCGGCTCGTTTGCGGGCCGACGAAGCCGAGGGTGCACTCGTGACCTCACGATTGAATGTCCAGCGAGCCGAGAAGGCACGTGCCGAGGCTCAAGACGACGCCGAACACGCCCGTTCTGTAGCGGGCGAAAGCCTGCAGATAGCTGCTGATCTGTCAGCAGCGAACGAGAAGCTGGCGACTATGCAACGTGAGTTGACGGCTGCCGTGGAGGCCCGTAGAGCAGCCGTCGACGCCCAGGCAGCTGCAGCGGTCCAGGCCAAGCAGGTCGAACAGGACGCGATCACTCGTATTCGGGCCGCGGAGCGTTCTGTTGTCAAGACCCAGCAGGCAGCGGACAAGAGCGCAGCTCAGGCGATGAAGGCCGCCGAGGAAGCCGCTCGGGCCAAGAGTGCACAGGCAGCTGCTGAGAAACAGGTTGCCGACGCCGTGAAGGCTGCTGCCGAAGCAGCGGCTGCGATGAAGGCCGCTGAGCAAGCTGCGTCCGACCAGATGAAGGTGGCCGAAAGGGCCGCTGCCGAAGCCCTTCGGGCTAGCGAGAAGGCTCAGTCAGATGCGGTCAAGGCAGCAGCGGCCGACGTCCGCGCCGCACAGAAGGCCGCTGCCGACGCCGAGCGGGCTGCTGCTACCCAGGCCCGAAGCGCCGAGCGTGCTGTCGAACGAGCCAATAAGCTTGCCACGGCAGACGCAGCGTCCAAGCTGGCTGCCCGCGAGGCCACAAACCGAGCCCGCAGCGCCGAACGAGCGGCAGCAGCGGCAGAGAAGCGTGCCGCCACCGCTGCGTCAACTGCTGCACCTGCGAAGAAGGCCGTGGCCAAGAAGACTGTCGCGAAGAAGGCTGCTGCACCTGCGAAGAAGGCCACAGCCAAGAAGACGACTGCTCGCCGTCCAAATCGGCGCGACGACCTCAAGCTGATCAGTGGTGTCGGGCCAAAAATTGAGCGTATGTTGTATGCCCAAGGCGTGTATACGTTTGAGCAGATCGCCTCGTTCACCAAGGCTGACATTGCCCGAGTCGATGCCAAGCTTGAGACCTTCCGAGGTCGCATCGAACGCGACAACTGGAAGGCGCAAGCCCGAGCCTTGGCCCGCCAGCGCAACAGTCAAAACAACGGATAGGTCCCACGAAGGCGAAGCCAGGTCGAGACTGTCACACCCCAGCGCGATACTGCTTGTGTGGTGGAGTCACAGTCAGTCCAATTTGGAGAAGCCGCTCGTTCGTTGGCATCACGCGCCAGGTCGCTCGAGCTCCTCACTCCGGTATTCAAATCCCCGCCCCGTATCGTCGGGGTAAGTCGCACGATTCGGCGTCGGTCCGATGGTCAGGCGGTGATAGCGGTGGCGTTCCGAAGCCGGCCGTGGAACGCGGTGTTGGCCGACATGATCGATGGAATCTTGCATATCAACGAGCTCAGTGGCGCTGCCGCTTCTCGGGCTCGCGACGATCTGTGGGAGACCTTGAGCGACCCAATCGAGGCTGCGGCATAAGTCGGTGGGGCGATCCCGCGAATCACAGCGCCGAACCGCCTAACATCTAGCTGCTCGCCCGGGTGGCGGAATTGGCAGACGCAGGGGGCTTAAACCCCCCAGAGGGGAAACCCTCGTACGGGTTCAAGTCCCGTCCCGGGCACTCCGTTGTGGTCATCACAACACTTTCAGTGACACCGGTCGTCCTTAGACTAGACAGGTGACGCTTATGGATCGCTGCTTCGTAGTCGACTTTGCAGCGGTCCAAGTCACGCCGAAGAACAACGATGCCGGAGACCTGTGGGTGACGTTCCAATTCTTATCGGGACGCTAGGGCGCTATAGAAGCGAGGTCAAACAGCCGCTCCGACTCATAGTCAAGCTAGAAGCACCTAGCAATCCAACTCCAGGCTCAAGCGAGAGAGGCTTCGGAAGTCAACAGCGCCATCGGGCTGCCGACGTCAACGACGCCAATAGGCCCGTGGGGTTTATAACCGAGTAGCTCCTGCACCCGGAGCGGCATAGTCCGAACCGCTTCAATCGGCACCGTGAGAAACGTATTTTCCTCGGTCCTGAGCCAGCCGACCACAAAGCCGAAGAACATGCCGCGTCGGTGTATGTCGGTGGTCGTGTTAGCTCCGCCACTATGCAGCGTCGATCCCAGATAGATCAGCGCCGAACCGGCTGGCATCTCGGCTTGGGTGATCTCATGTGGTTCCGCTTCGCGTTCCGGTTCCCACAGGTGACTGCCGGGAACGACATTGGTTGCCCCATTGGCCTTGGTGAAATCGGTCAGCGCAAACATTGCCTCGACCTCAAGCTGTGGCCGATCCTGTGGCATGTGGGGCCACGCCTCTTCATCGCGGTGGAGCCACTGCATTGTCTCACCTGGTCTGATCTCGATGAGTTGAGCGGTGTTGAGGAGATAGTCCTCGCAGTGCGGTTTAAGCCAGAGGTCGGCGACTCCCTGGAGTAGCGGCAACTGCATCAGCTCCAGAAAGCTCGGCGACTTGGCGGCCAGACCATCAAATCGGACCGTCGACGACCCATAGAACTGGACCATGTGGTCGCTCGTCGGGTTTCGCAGGCCGACGCCGAGCTCATCCACGAATCCATCGAGATCAGAGTTCAGACCATCCAGGATCTCGGCCCCGATTGCTTGTTCGACAATTGCTGCACCATCGCGTTCGAGGATGGAGCTGACAGCTTCCGCAGTCGTTGTTGAACCATCCACATGCTCAAGACTCAACATCGATGCATGCCTTTCTTCCCAGACTGACTGGTATAGCATGGCACACGCTGGGTTCTGAAATGTCCGTTAGCACAAACCGCTCCCTCACGATCCTGGCTCAAGATTGAGGGTTCAAGAGCTGTCCACTTAGGTGCAAAAAAAGTGTTGTCTATTGCACAACGGTACTTCGTCGTTCGAGGCACCTAGTATCGAGTCCTGCTGTTCATGTTGAGCCTGCCCATCGCGTACGTGACAGCTCTGTCGCTGGTTGCGGTGATGGCAGCCGAACTCAGCTCAAAAAGCACACCGCAGCCTTCCCGGCTCCGCCGAGTACTCATTTCCTTCGTCCTGCTTACGTGCCTTGTCGCAGCGCCTTTTCTCGCCGCAGCAACGGGCGATTGCCATCGCTGGCTGGTCAATGGCCGATCCGAAGGATGCCTCCACCACAGCGGAAGCTATCTCGACTGGAACTTCTGGCTTTGGGGAAGTGCCAACTGGGGCGTCGCTGGTGCGTCGTACGCTGCGGCGCGTGTAATGAATTGGGCGGAACGGCTGAGGAGCGACCCTGGAAGGCTCACGCTCGCATCAGATCCCCGATCTGGTCGCCTAGCTCAGGGTTAGAGTAAGCGTTCACGAGGGGCACTCTTTGTTGACGCACGGTCAACTCGATGTCCTGGAATCGCTCGATATCGAGAGTCGTGTTCCGCTATAAGGCAGCGACCGTAACATGTGAATAGGAGGCTGCTAGCCGTGTCATGTCGGTGGCGTCGCCGGTGAGGATGACGCCACCACCTCGCTCGACAGCTGTGGCTACGCAGTGGGCATCGACCATGTCTGATGAATCTGCCCCTGCAGCGGCGAGAACACCTCCGACGAATCTGGCGAATTCTCTGCTGGTGTCTTTGGTGAGTAGTCGGCCATCGCGATTCAAGAGTGCGTCGAGCGAGGCGTTCTCGCGAGCTCCGCGATAGAGCTCGGCAAGAACTACTGCCGGCACGAGGACTGGGCGTTTCAGTTCAATGGCGACCTGGATGGCGGCCCGAACTGAATCGATGTGTTTCTCGTCTGGCGAACGCAGGTTTGAGACTGCTTCGGCATCGAGGACCAGGATCACGCCATCAACTCTCGGTACTTGTCGAGGAGTGCAGGGTCGACCGGTCCAAGTTCGGCGTCGAAGTCGTCGAGCATCTCGCGAAGCAAGCGGTGCTGGCGGCGTAGCGCGATCGACTCGCTCACCGCCTGATTTACCTGCACCGAAACTGGCTCATTTGCGAGTTCCATTTCAGCAACAAGGTCAGCATCGATGCTGACCGTCATTTTCCGTTTCGTTACAGCCATACCGACAACCTACCAAAGTAGGGCTCCATGTGGTCGAGGAGTGATCACCGTTGTGCCGGGTCACGTCGAAACACCGATCGCATCTATCCGTTCCAGGTGCTGTTGCCAGCAGACGAGACCGGACTCGACGTCGACTCCAAGGCCCAAGCCGAGCAAATTCGTTCCGTCGCGGTCGAACGCCTCGGCAAGGTGGTTGGTTCACTTGAGTTCGCAGTCGCGGAACAACCGGCCAGGCACTTCGCGTACATCTTGGCCTCTGAGTCAGGTTGGATCTAGGCGTTGTTGTCCGGGATGACATGCGCAGCTGCAGTAGTCGTCTCGCCCGCTGCCGGAGCAGTGATCATCGGCAGTGAACAGACAATCGCCGGGACAGCAGCCAACGCTGCAACTGCCAGTGCAGTGGATGCTGGGTCGTAAGCGACAACAACATTGCATGTGTCACGTCGGCGGATAGGTCGCCCATGTGCCGGTGTCGAAGTCGTGGACCTTGCATTGGCGGACTGACGCCAGGTAGTCGCGCAGTCGGATCGGTTGTTCCTTGACCGTTTCCGGGAACGCTGCTGAGATCGCTCGGGCGGCTTCGGGCAGGTGATAACACGGAATACTCATGTCAACGTGATGGGGAACGTGGACCATGATCCAGTGGAAGAAGAAGTCCCACCCCGGCGGTCCATTCAGAATGGTGGTGCCTTCCATCTGACCATGAAAACGGTTCCACTCGTGACGCGACCACCACCGAATATCCGGAGCAATGTGGTGCACATAGACCACCCAGCCAATCGTTTGGCAGAACAGCACAAACGGAAGAATCACCACCTTGACCCATAACCAGATACCAGATGTTCCAGAGATGAGAAGTAGCACCGCCAGGGTGGTTACCAGGAAACTCGTGACCAACAGCTTGTCCCGTCGCATCGGCTTCCGCCAGCGGTTGTGGGGTAAGTAGCGAACCATCTTGTTCCACCACACCTCGCGTTCGTAGTAGGCGCCCGGCTCCGAACGGTCCCTATTCGAACCGATGTCGCGCCCGTGCGAGCCGGGACATTGACCGGTATTGCTCGGCGGTTACGGGATGCCACACAAAGTCGAATCCCTCTCGCAACGTGTGGCCATGGTGGACGCGGTTGTGACCGAAGATCCACAATTCAGTGGCGTGCAGCGAAGGAAGCATGGCCACACGTGCAACGACCGCGTTAAGACGTCTCGAATCGAAGAGCGCCTTGTGGGCGGCGTCGTGTCCGATGACGAACAGGCTGGCCACAACGATCCCCGAGAGTGCCCAAAGCGGGAACAGCAACAGCCAGTTGTCGGTGCTGAGCAGGCCAGCGATGATCAGGAAGTACATGATGAGATCTCGCCCGAACAAGAACAGGCCGCGCGCCGTCGAACGTTCGTAGCAGCTCGATGGAATCACCCGCAGTACAGGTTTGAGGCCGGTGGGCTGTCGCTCCTCACCGCGAGAGGGTTCGGTGTGTGGCGTGGTGGCTGACACGAGTGCTTCCTGGCGACGTCAGATGGTGGGCGTAAACCCGGCGACCTGGTGCGGTCGACAGCGGCGATCATTCTGCAAACCAGCGGTGCGAGCTAGGGACCAAGGTCCTAACGCGAAGAGGTGCCCACGTGAAGAGGGCCTGGCGGGCACGGTGCTGGTGCAACGTTCACGTTCGTCAACCTTGGTGGTTTGCTGCTGTCAGCTACGTCGTCTGTTGAGCACATGCGGCCGTTGTAACCATGCGACCGGTTTAGACGTTGGCGGCGAGGCTCACTAAGTTCGTGGTGGCGGTCGCAACACAAGAACGCGCTGGGAGATCGATCATGCATCAGATTCCGAAAGAATTTGATCCCGAGTTCATCAAGGCCAAGTCGTCATCGGACATGCAGATGTACCGGGCCGAAAGAACATCTCGAGAGCCGATGAAATCGGTGCTGGAGAACAACCCCGAGATCTACATCGTGCCGCCTCAACGCAGTAGTACTTGGGGAAACTGGGAATTTCGTCCAGGCTCGTACTACGACACGACGACCGGATCGAAACACCCGTATTGGGCAGACGTGGACCTACCGCAGCCGACCAAAGACATTGCACGATTGCGGGCTGACATCCTGCAGTGGGGGTATGGCCTGGTTGAAGATGCCTTGTCCCAGGAGCAGGTGGCACGCGTTCGAGATCGAGTGTTGGAGCAGGCAGAAGGGGAGCGGCTCGCTGGCATCGCACAGAAGACCCCCAGCGGCCAAAACATCAATTGCTGCGTCAACAAGGGCCGGTGTTTCGAACTGCTGATCGAGCAGCATCCATCGGTGATGCAGGCTGGTGCGCTGATCGAGCAACTGTTGGACGAGGCATTGGGCCCAGACTGGATCTGCGGGTCGCTGATCGCTGCCATGTCGCTCAAGGGTGGCGTGCCCCAAGCCTTACATCAGGACCAGGGCAACGGCTTCGAGGCTCGTAATCCATTGTTGGTAAATGTGCTCACGGCGGTCACCGACATGGACGAAACCAACGGCGGAACGCTGGTGATTCCGGGTAGTCACACGACGGTCTCGGATGCGTTTCGCCATGGCCAACCGGTTGGCAAGTTGCCTCCAGCAATCAACATCGAGGCCAAGGCCGGCACTGCGCTCGTCTACGACGGCCGCCTCCTTCACGGCACTGGTATCAATCACACCGACGAGCCGCGTATAGCCATGCTGAACGGCATGCACAAGCCGTGGATGAAGCAGCAAGAAAACTGGATGTTGTCTGTTCGGCCCGAGGTGCTTCAACGTGCAAGCCCGAAGCTCCTGCACCGCATGGGTTATCAGGCTTCGACCGGCTCGCAGACCAACGAGGGCCATGGATTCGGCGCACGAGGGATGGCAGGCGAGCCAGCGGGTGCACTCGCAGCGATTCGTCTAGCCGCAGACGAAGGACGTTATGTCCGTGTCGGTGAGCTCGGCCCGGATTCCAGCACAGAAGATCTCCATGCGGATTACACACTTCGAGAGGTGGTCCGGACTGCCCGTGAAGGTGCGGAAGAGAAGCCAAAACAGGCCTTCGATCAACGGAGCTAGTCAAGGCAGCTTGGCGCTGGCCCCAGGCTGCGTTGGCTGGAAGACGTGCGGTCTACGCTGTGGCCATGCATGTGACCGTTGTAGGGGCAGGGGTTTCTGGATTGACGACTGCGGCCGCGCTCGTCGAGGCCGGGTGGTCGGTCGACATCGTCGCCCGGGAACGACATCCCGACACTGTTTCGGTGGTCGCCGCCGCAATCTGGACCACGACGACAGCGGAGCCCCAGGTGCGGGTTCGCCAATGGGCGCTTACAACCCGCGAACGTTTTGCCACAATCGCTGCTGACTCGAGCAGCGGCATCGCCCCACTCATGCAACGTGAGTTCGAGCGGGTTGATCCCGGACCGCTGTGGTGGGAATCCACGCCGTTTGTTCGCCGCCTCGGCGACCATGAATTACCTCCCGAATACGCTGCAGGTTTCGAGATCGACGGCTTCATCGTCGAGCCACCGATATACCTCGATTGGTTGACCAGTCGCCTTGTCGACCAGGGCGTAACTATTACCACCAACGCGGTCACGTCGCTTGAAGATCTGGAGGCCGACGTGATCGTCAACTGCGCAGGATTGGCAGCCCGCGATCTTGTTGGCGATGACACCATGTTCCCGATCCGCGGTCAGGTGGTGGCGGTCGCTAACCCAGGTATCAATGAAGGCGTGTCGGACGAGAGTGATGCCGACAGGGTTGCGTACATATATCCGCGGAGCAACGAGGTCATCCTGGGCGGCGCACGCCAAATCGGCAACGAACAGATGGTGCCAGACGACGACCTCACCGCTCGCATCCTGTCTGACGGAGCACGGCTTGATCCGCGCGTCTCTGACGTCGAAGTCCTGGATGTCCGGGTTGGCTTGCGGCCAGGCCGACCTGAAGTTCGTGTCGAGGCAGGTGTGCTGGGTGACGGCCGGCCGGTTGTGCACAACTACGGCCATAGCGGCGCAGGTTTTCTGCTCTCGTGGGGCTGCGCACTCGACGTGGTCGACCTCGTCACCGCTGCGATCTAGTACGGCACGTTGCCGAGGGACTGACGCCTCCAACGTCGTGAGATCGAACGAGCTCTTCGGGCGAGATGAGAACCGGCTAGAACTAGGTCCATGAAACTTGGTGTGAACCTGATCAACTTCGGACCCGGTGCGTCGCCGGACTCGCTCGAGGGCTGGGTCGACATGGCACAGGGCCTCGGTTATCACGGGTTGCTGACGTCGGACCACGTGACGATTACCCATGATGTGAGCGAGCGATACCCGGCGCCGTTTTATGAGCCGCTATCGATGCTGGGATGGCTGGCGGCGAAGACGTCGGACATGATGATCGGCACCACGGTCAGTGTGCTGCCGTATCGGAGCCCGCTGGAGACAGCCCGGGCGTTCGCCAATATTGACCAGCTCAGTCGTGGGCGATGCATTCTTGGTGTCGGTTCAGGCTGGGCCGCAGAGGAGTTCCGCATCCTGGGCGTGCCGTTCGAACACCGAGGCGCAATGACGACCGAATACTTGCAGGCAATCAAGGCATTGTGGGCCGATGACGTCGCGAGCTTCCACGGTGAGTTTGTGTCGTTCGACGACGTACACACCACGCCTCGGCCGGTGCAGACCCCGCATCCACCGATCTGGGTTGGCGGCAACAGCACTCCGTCGATGCGTCGCGCAATCCAGCACGGCACGGCGTGGCACCCGATTCGTCCCACTATGCCCGACTTCACTGGAACCATGCTCCCAGCCTTTGTTGAGCTTGCCGAGCGGCTTGAGCTGTCGATGCCCGACGTGTGTCCGCGGATCCGGCTACGAGTCACCGATGCTCCTCGTCCCGATGACCTGCGTCTTGCCGGCGAGGGGACGCTCGACCAGATCCGCGACGACCTGGCCACATTCGAGGAACTCGGTTGCACCTGGATTCTGCTCGACACCTATCACGACTATCTCGTCGACGAACTGCGCGACTCGCAGCAGGCGTGGGACATGTTTGAGGCAGTAGCCACCGACGTCTTCGATCTCCCTGGTGAATCGCTGCGTTGAGCCCACGAAGCTGTACCACGATGCTTCCAACGGTCCGTCGACCTAGACCCCGCATGCAAGGTTGAGAGGTCGCTCATCAGGTCCACGTTGCGTTGGACCGTGCTTCGGCTGGTGACTAGCGTCCGGTGGGTGAAGAACTTCAAGGGATGCACCGCTGTAATCACCGGAGGAGCATCGGGCATAGGCCTGGCCGTCGCTCGTCGTCTGGGCGAGGAGGGTGCCAACATCGTCATCGGTGATATCGAGGCCGAAGCGCTCGATCGAGCAGCCATAGCGCTCGACAATGCTGGCATTCCCGTCGAGGCCGTCGTTACCGA
>ENA-OWPI01001416-OWPI01001416.1-marine-metagenome-genome-assembly--contig:-NODE-1416-length-26798-cov-5.226750_pt1 | contig 26798 bp, 27 predicted proteins | sample MGYA00238138_ERZ651775 | MGnify/ENA primary metagenome ERZ651775 (study PRJEB26906, sample SAMN06265043) | marine metagenome | isolation source: Helgoland LTER site | place: Germany:Helgoland, sampling...
CGGCTAACGGCATAGCGCATGGCGGCGGTCAGGTCTGTATCTGGAAATCCATCAAGCGCATCTTCAAGCGTGGCAGCTACCCGCGCAGCGCTGTCGTCCAGTGACATCTACAACCCGTCGACCGGCGTTGCCCCTGTTGCCTCACCCGCCTCGTTGGTCGTGATCTGGGCGACCTTTTCCTCCGCTGCTTTCAGGCGTGCCTCACAATGAGCTTTCAGCGCCGCACCGCGTTCATAAAGCGCGATGGACTTGTCCAGTGGCACATCGCCTGAATCCAGCTCGGCAACGACGGTTTCCAGCGCCGCCATCGCCTCTTCAAAACTCATGTCCGAGACTGTCTTGTCGCTCATCCGCCCCGCTCCATCAAAACCTGCACATGCGCCGCAACCCCGTCGGCCAGCGCATCCAGATCATAGCCGCCTTCGAGTGTCGAGACCACGCGCGCGGCCGAATGCGCCTCGGCCACGTCGCAGATCCGCCGGGTGACCCAGGCGAAATCCTCGGTGGTCCAGTTCAGATTGGCCAGCGGATCGGCCACGGCGGCATCAAACCCGGCCGAAATCAGCACCAGTTCCGGCGCGAATTCTTCAAGCATGGGGATAATCACCCGGTCATAGGCGGCGCGCATCTCGACCCCGCCCGATCCGGGATTCAGTGGCACATTGGTGATCTGACCATGCGCGCCAACCTCGTGACTGGCCCCGCTGCCAGGGTAGAGCGGCATCTGATGGGTCGAGGCGAACCGCACCCGCGCTTCGTCCCAAAGCAAATCCTGCGTGCCATTGCCGTGATGTACATCGAAATCCACAATCGCGACGCGCGACAGACCGTGATGATCCAGCGACCGTTTCGCCGCGATCGCGACGTTTCCAAACAGGCAGAAGCCCATCGCGGTCTCGGTCTCCGCATGATGCCCCGGAGGGCGCATCGCAACAAAGGCATTCGCAACTTCACCTGCCATGACCGCATCCACGGCCGCGGTGCAACCACCGACCCCGCGCAGCGCCGCCTCAAGCGAGCCGGGCGACAGATGCGTGTCCGCGTCCAGCGACGTCCAGCCCTCCGCCGGCATCGCCGCCTCAATCCGCGCGATATACTCTTCGGGATGGCAGCGCAGAACCTCGGCCCGATCCGCCAAGGGTGCCTCACGCCGATCCAGCCCATCGAACGACTCCCCGGCCAACGCGTGGGTGACTGCCTCTAGTCGGTCCACCCGTTCTGGATGACCCGGTGGTGTGACATGGCTAAGGCCACTTGGATGCGTGAATACTGCCGTTGTCATCAACGTGACCCTGTCATCATTGGTTCAAAAATACCGCGCTAGAGGCACGATTATTCGCAGAATAATCGACCCTAATCCGGGGCAAGCATATATCCTTCACCGCGGACGGTCTGAAGATAACGGGGCTGCTTGGGATCACTTTCGATCTTGCGTCGCAGCCGAGTGATCTGAACATCGACCGCCCGTTCCTGCGCCTGCCCACCGTCACGTCCCAGCTCCTCGACCAATGTGATCCGGGCAATCGGCTCGCCGACTTTGCCGGAGAAGATTCGCATCAGCTGGGTCTCCGTCGCAGTGAGGCGGATCAGCTCTTCGCCGCGCCACATCTCACCCCGGTCCATGTCATATCGCACCGGCCCCAGATGCAGCACCTTCGGCCCGGTCTTGTCCATGTCGGTCGGGACCCGTCGCAGGATGGCATTGATCCTGAGCAGCAATTCTTTCGGTTCGAACGGCTTGGCCAGATAGTCATCGGCACCTGCTTCCAGCCCCGCAATCCGCTCATCGGTCTCGCCTTTGGCGGTCAGCAGCATGATTGGCGTGGCAATCTCTTCGCGCAACGCGCGCGTCAGGCTGACCCCATCTTCGCCAGGCATCATGACGTCCAGCACGATCATGTCGAATTCCAGACCGTCCAGCAGGCGGCGGGCGTGCGCCGCATCGCGCGCCGCACTGACCCAAAAGCCATGCCGCATCAGAAACTTCTGCAGCAAGCCGCGAATACGCTTGTCATCGTCGACGATCAAAAGATGCGCTTCTTGTCCGCTCATGTCGCTCGCTCCTTCAGGCTGGCATAATGCGCCTTCAGGTCCGGGTCCATCATTGCCTCTAATACACGCCGGAAACCGACCACCGCTTCGGGACCCGCCGCGCGATAAGCGGCACGCATCCGATCCCGCTGCGCATCGGACAAAGTCTGTTCCAGCGCCGCCCCGGCCTCGGTCAGAAACAAGTGTCGTTCGCGCCGGTCCGCCGTGCCGACCCGGCTCTCCACCAGCCCATCCTCGATCAGGGTCCGCAGCACCCGGTTCAGCGATTGCTTGGTCACACCCAGAATCGACAGCAGATTGTTCACCGTCGTCCCCGGAGAGCGATTGATAAAATGCACCGCCCGATGGTGTGCCCGGCCATAGGCATGGTCCGCCAAAATCCGATCAGGGTCGGCGGTGAACCCGCGATAGGCAAAGAACATCGCCTCGATACCAATACGGACCTGCTCGTCTGTCAAAAACAGCAGGCTTTGCCCCATCGTTGGTTGTCCGCTTTGGGCCATTACACCGTTCCTCGCAACTATCCTGCCGATCACAATACGTCAGCTTTGTTGACATTCCAACAATCAAGCGCTAGCAAAATCAGGAATTATCGCAACTTTATGTCCGAAACGGACCTATCTGCGACACTATTGCAAATCAATGCGGGAGAAGACCAATGGCTGGTGCATATGACGACAGAGACGGCAAAATCTGGATGGATGGTAAACTGATTGAATGGCGCGACGCAAACGTGCACATTCTAACCCACGCCATGCACTACGCCTCTTCCGTTTTCGAGGGCGAACGCTGCTACTCTGGCAAAATCTTCAAATCCCTTGAGCACACCAAACGTCTGCACACATCCGCCAACCTCATCGACTTTGAAATCCCGTTCTCGGTCGAAGAGATCGAAGCCGCGAAAATGGAAACCCTCAAGGCAAACGGCCTCACCGACGCCTACGTGCGCCCCGTCGCATGGCGCGGCTCTGGCGAAGACATGGGCGTGGCGGCAAAACGCAACCAAGTCCACCTCGCCATCGCAGTCTGGGAATGGGGCAACTACTACGGCGACGCAAAAACCAAAGGCGCGAAACTCGACATCGCCAAATGGAAACGCCCTTCACCCGAAACCGCACCCTCCCAAGCCAAGGCCGCTGGCCTCTACATGATCGCAACCATGTCCAAACACGCAGCAGAGGCCAAAGGCTGCTCTGACGCGCTCATGTTCGACTATCGCGGCTACGTGGCAGAGGCGACAGGCGCCAACATGTTCTTCGTGAAAAACGGCGAAGTGCACACCCCAACCCCCGACGCCTTCCTCAACGGCATCACCCGCCAAACCGTCATCGACATGCTCCGCGAGAAAGGCATCAACGTGATCGAGCGGCACATCATGCCCGAAGAACTCGAAGGCTTCGAGCAATGCTGGCTCACAGGCACCGCCGCCGAAGTCACGCCAGTCGGCCAAATCGGCGACTACAACTTTGAAGTCGGGGCCATGGCGCTGGACATTTCAGCGAGCTATGAAAAGCTGGTGCGTGTGTAAGCGGATGGGGCTTTGGCCCCATCTAACTTCAGGCCTATTTTTAACTCGACTTATAGCTAACTCAAGGAATCTGCGTCCAATACTGCTTCGATTTTCAGCCTTTGCGCCACTCCAGAAATTTTGCAATTAGTCATGAACAGTCTGAAACTTTTGTCTTCATTAAGATTGAATTCAAAGACTCGACTTTTGACTAGTTCGCCTTCAATTTCCAACACCGTGACGCCGCTAAACTCTATAGATGCTTTGGTTTCGGTTATGCGCCACCAGTCAGTTTCAGGATCAATTAGACATAATTTTTCAACATGTACGGTCAGCATACTATGATCATTCGAAACATTGATGGACGTTACGTCGGCGTCGTGAAGGTCCATAAAACGACAAATTTCGCCTCGCTCAAGCAGTTGAAATCGATTTTCCATAACTTCACTTCCCCCCAACATGCCCCATCGCCTTACGCTGCTGCGCACGCTGCAACCCCAGCGACCGCTCGCGCCAGATAATCAAAAGCCCCGCAAAGATCACCACACAAGCACCCAAAATCATCGTCCCCGTCGGCACTTCGCCAAACACGAAGAACCCGACGCCCAGCGCCAAGATCATCGACGTATATTCAAACGGCGCGACCAAAGACGCATCCGCATAACGGTAGCTCGACGTCAGCAAAATCTGCCCGACCCCACCCAGCAACCCCGCCAAGGCGAGCATCAAAAACGTCGAAACGCTCGGCATGGCCCAGCCCCAAGGCAGGCTCAGCAGTGACATCAGCGTCGCCGTGACCGAAAACCAAAACACAATCGCCGCCGTGCCCTCGGTGTTGACCAACTTGCGCACAAACACCTGCGCCAACGCCGCACAAACAGCGCCCATCAATACAACAACCGCGCCCAAGGTCTCCGCCGTGCCCAACTGCGCCCCGACCGATAACCTTGGCGAAAGCACGATCATCACCCCGACCATGCCCAAGGCCACAGCTGACAATCGAAACGCCTTCACTTCTTCGTTCAAAAACATCGCCGCAAACACGACCACGAGGATCGGCGCGGCATAGCCAATCGCCGTCACCTCAGGAAGCGGCAGCAGCCCAAGGCCAGCAAACCCCAGCCCCATCGCCGTCGTCCCCACAACCCCGCGCCAAACATGGCCCATCGGGTTTTTGGTCTCCAGCCCATGCCGCAACTCGCCGCGCATAATCAACCAAGCGACAATCACAGGCAACGCAAAGATCGACCGGAAAAACACCGCCTCACCGGGAGGCACTTCGCCTGACGTCGCCTTGATCAAACTCGCCATCGCAAGAAACACGCAAACCGACAAAACCTTGTATAATATCCCGCGTAACGGCTGCATCACGATAACCTCTCAACTGCCCAACGGGCCGCATCTGCAACAGCCTCATCCGCATCATTCATCAACGGCAAAACAGACCCTAACAATGCCTGATCGCCCGAATTACCAATCGCATAAGCCACATTGCGCACAAAGCGATCCCGCCCGATCCGCTTGATCGGTGACCCCGAAAACTTCGCACGAAACGCAGCATCATCCAACCCCGCGAGCTCCGCCAAAGGTGGCGCAATCAGATCATCTCTCGCGGCATACCTGACTTCACACGCCTCAACCGCAAATTTGTTCCAAGGACAGGCCGCCAGACAATCGTCACAACCATATATGTGACTGCCCATCTTGGCCCGCAATTCCGGATCAACAGGCCCCTTATGCTCAATCGTCAAATACGAAATGCAGCGTCGTGCATCGAGCCTATAAGGCGCAGGAAACGCATCCGTCGGGCACACATCCAAACACGCCGTGCAAGACCCACAATGGCTCACTTCTCCCGTGTTAGTCTCGAATTCTAACGTCGTAAAAATCGCCCCAAGGAAAAACCAAGACCCCAAATCACGGGAAAGCAGGTTCGTATGCTTCCCCTGCCACCCGATCCCAGCGGCCTGCGCCAGCGGCTTTTCCATCACAGGGGCGGTATCCACAAACACCTTAATTTCGGCCGCTTGGTCGTGAGCAATCAACCAACGGCCAACGTTCTTGAGCCGCTTCTTCACGATATCATGATAGTCTCTATTCTGGGCATAAACCGAAATCGCACCCGCATCAGCCTTATCAAAAACAGCCAACGGATCATGCTCGGGCGTATAGCTCTCGGCCAGCATAATGACGGTCTTCGCCTCTGGCCAAAGCGCAGCAGCACTCCCGCGCCAATTCATGCGTTCCGCCATCCACCCCATTTGCCCATGCATCCCTGCATCAACAAACGCGGCCAATCGTTCGGGCAATTCAGGCACAGCGTCAGGTCTGCAAAACCCGACCTTCGCAAACCCAACCTCTAGCGCATAGTCGACCAAGCGTTGCTGGAGGTCGGCCATCGGAACTTAAAAGTCGAGGTCAGCATAGTGACGCGGCGGCGGAAATCCAGACACCTGATCGGCCAACAAAGACCGGAACGCGGGGCGCGACTTGATCTTGGCATACCAATCTTTCACGACCTCGGACCGGTTCCAATCGACGTCAGAAATATAGTCTAAACAGGACAATTGGGCCGCAGCGGCGAAATCGGCCAGTGACATTTCATTGCCCGCCAACCAACGGCGCTGCTCCAAAAGCGAAGCCATATAATCCAAATGGTACTTAATCGCCCGCGCACCCGTTTTCACGTTTGTGCTGTCAGGATACCCTGTACCCATAATCTTGCGAAACACGCGTTCACCAATCAGTTTCGCCGTGACCTCGGCGTGAAACTTGTCATCAAACCAAGCGACCAATCGGCGTACCTCATACCGATCCTCTGCAGATTTCGGCAGCAGGGAAGGCGTCGGAAATGCCTCTTCCAGATACTCGCAAATTGCTGTGCTATCCGCAAACGTGCGGTTGCCCATCTTCAAGACGGGAACCTTGCCCGCTGGGTTGCGGCGCAGAAAATCAGGATCTTGCTCCCAATACCGCTCTTCAACCAGCTCCACCTCGATACGCTTTTCAGCCAACGAAAGGCGGACCTTGCGAGAAAACGGGGAGAGCGGGAAGTGATACAGGCGGTTCATCTGTCAATTTCTTCTGTGGGTTGGGTCTCATATCAATGCCGTAACTGCAGCCATCTTTCAATGGGCGATCAGTCAGTAAAGCAGCCCGCACGACCATCGGCGGCAATAGTCGCGGCACCATCCATAATCGATTTTGTACGCTTCCGCAGGTATGACGTCGGATTTGCAGCGTTACGCTCCTTGGGGTTTGGCAAAACAGCAGCCAATCGCGCGGCCTGTAACGCCGACAGGTCAGCAGCATCAACGCCAAAGTAATATTGCGCTCCCGCCTGCACCCCAAACACACCTTCACCAAATTCGGCAACGTTCAGATATAGCTCTAAAATTCGCCGCTTTGACCAAATCACCTCGGTCATGGGCGTCCACAACGCCTCTATAGCTTTCCTGATCCAGCTGCGGTCCTGCATCAGAAACACGTTCTTCACGACCTGTTGGCTAATTGTCGATGCACCGCGCGTGCCGCCTGCATCCAAGGCCGCCTCAATCGCCTTCACATCCAGCCCCCAATGCAGGCAGAAATTCGCATCCTCAGCAGCAACCGCCGAGCGGGCCATCACAGGAGCGATCTCATCCAGTGATGCCCATTCCTGCGAAACACCGCCCAATCGTCTGCTTTCCGAAAACATATAAGGGGTCGTTGGCGGATTAAAAATTTTGAAAACGAGCGTCAGGAATGCGGCAATTAGGACGACCAGAACCACGCCACGAAACAACAAACGCGCCACACGACGACGCAGCCCAAGGCGCGGCGCGGCTTGGGTTTTCGGGGCAGGCTTCTTCTTTGGTTTCGCGGGTTTTGCCATGTCCCATAAGTCACAGGGTTGGGCTATTGGGTCAAGCCTACTTCCCACGCTTCAAACCCCCACAAACGAAAACAGCCAAGGCGACTTGGCCTTGGCTGTTTCCATTTTCAATAAAGGCCTTTGCGCCTATTCGGCAGGAATAGCCGCCTTTTCAACGCTCAGCGGGTGCTTAAGATGGATCAGCATTTCCTTTGGGCAAACCTGCACAAAGTTGGCCTTTTCCGCGTCCCAATCTTGCAAAATCGCGGCAGCTTTTACGCTGCCAGATTCCGCATGGTGACGCGTCACAAGTGCAAGCAACTGCTCTTCCCAATGGGCCACGGTCACAGGACAAGTCACCAGCGTTTCCATGTTGATCAGATCGGCAGTCTCGCCCTTTGGATCGTAAAGATAGGCCATACCGCCCGTCATCCCCGCACCAAAGTTCGCACCAATCGATCCAAGGATCACTGCCACACCACCGGTCATATATTCACAACCGTTCGTGCCACAGCCCTCGATCACCACTGACGCGCCAGAGTTGCGCACCGCGAAACGCTCGCCTGCACGACCTGCTGCAAACAGATAACCAGCCGTTGCACCATAGAGCACAGTGTTTCCAATAATCGTGTTTTCCGAGGCCACCAAAGGCGAACTCATCGGCGGACGCACAACGATCAAACCACCAGACAGACCCTTACCAACATAATCGTTGGCATCGCCCGACACTTCCAGCTTCAGACCAGGCGCTGCAAATGCACCCAGCGACTGACCAGCAGAGCCGCGCAGTTTCACCGTTAGGTGGTCATGCTGTAGATTGTTCCGCATCCCGAACTTCTGGACAATATGGCTCGACGTACGCGTCCCGATTGTGCGCAGCGTATTCTGCACCGCATAATCTAGCTGCATCTTTTCGCCGTCATTCAGGAAACGCGCGGCATCCTGAACGATCTGCGCATCAAGCGTATCATCGACAGGGTTACGTGGCTTATCGCGGTTATAGACAATGGATTTCGACCCATCGACCGTGATCAACAGCGGGTTCAGGTCGAGATCATCCAGATGTGCAGAACCACGCGAAACCTGCGTCAGCAGATCAGCACGGCCAATCACATCATCCAAGGACCGCGCACCAATGCTTGCCAAAATCTCACGCACTTCAGACGCGTAGAATGTAATCAGGTTCACAACCTTATCGGCGTTTCCTGTGAACTTCTTGCGCAGCGCCTCGTCTTGCGTACACACACCGACAGGGCATGTGTTCGACTGACATTGACGCACCATGATACAGCCCATCGCGATCAATGCCGCCGTGCCGATACCATACTCTTCGGCACCCAGCATCGCCGCCATGACAATGTCACGACCAGTGCGCAAACCACCATCTGTCCGCAGCGTAATACGGTCGCGCAGGTTGTTCATTGCAAGCACTTGGTGTGCTTCCGTCAAACCCATTTCCCACGGCAAACCAGCGTATTTGATCGACGTACCAGGGCTAGCACCCGTGCCGCCATTGTGACCCGAAATCAGGATCACATCGGCCTTTGCCTTTGCAACACCAGCGGCAATCGTACCAACACCAGAGGACGCGACCAACTTGACCGTCACCTTACAGCGCGGGTTGATCTGCTTCAGGTCGTAAATCAGCTGCGCCAGATCCTCGATCGAATAGATATCGTGGTGCGGCGGCGGCGAAATCAGGGTCACGCCTTTCGTCGAATGACGCAGACGCGCAATCAAATCCGTGACCTTCATCCCCGGAAGCTGACCACCTTCACCCGGTTTCGCACCTTGGGCAACTTTGATCTCCAACTCTTCACAAGCGTTCAGATACTCGGCTGTCACACCAAAGCGACCAGAGGCAACCTGCTTGATTTTCGCAGATGGATTGTCGCCGTTCGGCTCTGGGTTAAAGTGCGCTGGATCTTCACCGCCCTCACCACTGTCCGACTTCGCGCCAATACGGTTCATCGCGACGTTCAGCGTCTTATGCGCCTCAGGTGAAAGCGCGCCCAAGGACATACCGGGCGTCACAAAACGCTTACGAATGGCTGTAATAGACTCTACTTCTTCAATCGGAATGGCCGTGCCAAGCGGCTTAATCGCCAACAAATCGCGCAAGTGGATTGGCGGATTTGCCTGCATGGATTTGGAATATTGCTTCCACATCGAATAGGACGCATTCGCACAAGCCGCCTGCAACATGTGCATCGTCTGCGCTTCCCAAGCGTGCTTTTCACCCGAGCGACGGGACTTGTAGAAACCACCAACTGGCAAGACATCCGTTTGTCCCTGCCAACCGCGAGCATGAACTTCTTCGGTCTTTGTCTGAATACCCGTCGTACCGATCCCAGAAATACGTGACTGCATACCGGGGAAATACTCGGCAACCATCGCGCGCGACAGGCCAACAGCTTCAAAGTTCAAACCACCGCGATAAGACGACAGAACCGAAATCCCCATCTTCGACATGATCTTCAACAGACCCGCATCAACAGCCGCCTTATAGCGGTGAACAGCCTCCAGCAGCGTGCCTTCAATCAAGCCACGCTCAACACGGTTCGCAATACTATCCTGCGCCAAATAGGCGTTCACAGTCGTCGCACCACAGCCGATCAGCACGGCAAAATAATGTGGATCAACACATTCCGCAGAACGGACGTTCAACGAACAGAACGTGCGCAAACCCTTGGCCGTCAGACCAGAATGCACCGCACTCGTCGCCAAAATCATCGGCATGCCGATCCGCTCTTCGGACTGATGCTGATCGGTCAAAACGATATGGCCAGCTCCCGAAGATACCGCATCAGCGGCCTCTGCGCGAATACGCTCCAGACCCTGACGCAGATGGTCGGCACCCTTGGTGAAAGTACAGTCAATAACAGTCACTGTATCACCGAAATGCTTCATCATTTCACCAAATTCGGCGTTGGCCACAAACGGGCTTTCCAGAACCAAAATCTCGGTTTGTGACCCATCTTCGTCCAACACGTTCTTAAGGTTCCCGAAACGGGTCTTAAGAGACATCACACGGCTTTCGCGCAAACTATCGATTGGCGGGTTCGTGACCTGAGAGAAATTCTGACGGAAGAAATGCGACAGCGGACGATATTGCTTGGACAAAACAGCGCTCGGCGTATCATCACCCATCGAGGCGATCATTTCTTTGCCGTCCTCGGCCATCGGGGCCAGAACCTGCTCCAACTCTTCGATGGAATAGCCCGCCGCAACCTGACGCTTGCGCAATTCAGCACCGCTAAACAGTGCCTTTTCATCGACGTCACGCATCATGTCGTTGAGATCAACAACCTTCTCGACCCACTCGCCAAACGGCTGCGCAGCAGCGAGCTTATCTTTCAGCTCTTCATCGCGGTACAAACGACCTTCTTGCATATCCACGGCGATCATCTGCCCCGGACCAAGCGCGCCTTTTTCGACAACAGTCGCCTCATCCACAGGCACCATGCCGACCTCGGAACCAGCCACCAAAAGCCCGTCACCTGTCACGACATAGCGCAGCGGACGCAGGCCGTTACGGTCAAGACCACCGCAAACCCAACGACCGTCTGTCATCGCCAATGCAGCAGGGCCATCCCATGGCTCCATCACCGCGTTGCAATAGCCGTACATGTCCTGCCAAGACTGCTTCATCTCGACCGCTTGCTGCGACCAAGCCTCTGGAACCAGCATCGTTTTCGCCATTGGCGCATTACGACCAGCGCGCACGAGAACTTCAAAAACAGAGTCTAACGCAGACGAATCCGACGCATTCGCGGGAATGATCGGCTTGATATCCTCGGCACGGTCCCCAAAAGCAGACGACGCCATGCGGATCTCGTGAGAGCGCATCCAGTTGACGTTGCCCTTCAGCGTGTTGATCTCGCCGTTATGCGCCAACATGCGGAACGGCTGGGCCAAATGCCACTGAGGGAATGTGTTGGTGGAATAACGCTGGTGATAGATCGCAAACGCGGATTCGAACCGCTCGTCCATCAAATCAGGATAGAATTCGGCAACCTGCTCGGCCAGCATCATGCCCTTATAAATGATCGAACGGCACGACAGCGAACAGATATAGAACCCGTTCACAATCGCAGTCGCCTTCTCAATACGGCGACGGATGATGTAGAGTTCGCGCTCGAACTGCTCGTCATCAATGCCCTTCTCGTTGCGGATCAAAATCTGCTCGATCTCAGGGCGTGTTGCGTTCGCCTTTTCGCCCAAGACAGAGTTGTTCACAGGCACATGGCGCCAGCCGTAAATATAGTGACCCATGCGCAGAACTTCGGTCTCAACAATCGTGCGGCACCGCTCTTGGGCGCCAAAATCAGTGCGGGGCAGGAACACCTGACCAACCGCAATCAGCTTGTCCATCGCAGGCTCGTGACCAGTGCGACGAACCTGATCGTAAAAGAACGGGGCAGGAATTTGGACGTGAATACCAGCGCCGTCGCCAGTCTTGCCATCCGCATCGACAGCACCACGGTGCCAAACGGCCTTGAGCGCGTTAATGCCCTTTTCGACAACAGAGCGCGACGCCTTGCCCTCGATAGAAACCACAAGGCCAACGCCACAAGAGCTATGCTCATCCTCAGCGGCATAAAGGCCATTCTCGGCCATCCACTTGCGCTTCGCCTCTTCGGCCTCAACCCAGTTTTGATCAAATGTGGTCATTGGAATACTCCTGCAATTCGGGGGCTTGGGACATCAGTGCGCCGCAGCCGTGCTTGGGTTTAGGTGATAGAAATCCGGCCTCCCCTGGGAAGATAAACTCCACAGGTTCGTCGTTTTTCTCAAATCTGTCTGTCGGCGTGGTCACAACGCCCTTGCCCGACAAAAACATGCGCCAGTCGCGGCTGATAAACTCATGGCCCTTCGCGCGCCAAAGCTCTACACCAGCGGGGCTAAATGCCGTCAGCGAATAGCGGGTCTCGTCTAGGGTAACATCGTCAATAACAACGGTGCGCCCCGTCAGACTATCCTCACCGACATAACGCGTGCGACCTATCTCGGGGGACTGCGTAAAGAAGTCGAAACTATCGTGACCCGTCGCCAGCAACGCGGACAAAGACGCAGGATCAGCAGGATTAGACTCTAATCTCTCGGTATGACCGCTAAGCGCGTGAAAACTCTCGACCCACTGTGTCTCGGAATCGATCTGCCCCATGAACAACATTCCTTCTTCGGAAAGCGTCACACGACGTTGGATTCCCGCAGGATCACCGTCACAGCGAAAGTGGTGATCAACCTGACAGTTATTGTCATGCACCGTCAGATAGGCCGTGCAGCCCACAGGCAATTGAAATGCCGCAGCTTGCACACCCATAGGTGTCATCAGCAATCCTATGATCGCCATCCGCTTCACTTCGTAAACCGCGATTCGATCACGCCGCATTCAAACTTTGGGTTCTCCGAGAAAAAGCCCGCCTCATCTGGATAGATGAATTCGACAGGGGACAGATCAACCGTCGCGTCAGGGTTCGCCGCATCCCAGCTTTCGCCAAAAAAGAACAGGCGGTGCTTGGCGCTGACCCACTGACGACCACCACTTGTGTCGATCACGGTGCCGTTCTCGGCTAAGGTCTGCCCTTCAAACTCGGTCTGCAAAAGCGGCTCGCCGTCGATGACAGTTTCAACACCTGTCAGCGTATCAAATCCAACCGTGCGCTCGGCACCACTTTCTTTGTCGATCACAAATTCATAGGTGTCCAAGCCATTCTCAAGCAGCTCGGTCATTGACGCAGGGTCATCAGCAGGCTGAACCAACGCCTCGCTGCCAGACATCTTGAACGCCTCTAACCACTGAAACTCACGATCGACGTGCTGCACAGAATACAGCCCCGCCTCTGAGAATAGGCCAATCCATTTGTCACCCTCAGGGTCAGCCGAACACTGCCAGATATTGACCAACAAACAGCCCTTTTGCTGAACAGTGACCACGCCCTCGCAACCATCAGGGACAGAAAACGTCTGCGCACTGCCCGCTACAGGCAAAAGGCCAATCAAGGCGGCGATCAGATGTTTAGACATTCTTCACTCTCCGTATCAGCGATGCTGACCTATTGCGGTTTATGCGGTGACATTTCGGTGCACGTGCGGTGCACAGGTTGTGCACGTGTTGTGACTTACTCTGCAGCGACGGCTTCAACTTGGTTCAGGTAGGACAGGATCGCTTCTGCAGCATCACGACCATCTTTGATGGCCCAAACAACCAACGACGCACCGCGCACGATATCACCAGCCGCAAACACACCCTCAAGGCTCGTTTGACCTGTTGTGAACTCGGCCTTGATCGTGCCCCAGCGGGTCACTTCCAACCCTTCCACACCCCAAAGAGCAGGCAGGTCTTCTGGCTCGAAACCAAGCGCCTTAACAACCAAATCAGCAGGCTCAACATAGTCGGCACCAGCGATCAATTCTGGCATCTGACGACCCGTCGCATCAGGCGCGCCTAGGCGCATTTTTTGCACGTTCACGCCAGTCACCGCATCGCCTTCAAACCCAGCAGGGGCTGACAGCCAAACGAACTCGACGCCTTCCTCTTCGGCGTTCTGCACTTCGCGCTGCGAACCCGGCATGTTGGCGCGGTCACGACGGTACAGACACTTCACGCTTTCCGCGCCCTGACGAATAGCCGTACGCACACAGTCCATCGCAGTGTCGCCACCACCAATAACCACGACGCGCTTGCCCGCGGCATTCAACTCTCCGCTCTCGTATTCTTCGACCACATCACCGAACGAAACACGGTTGCTCGCAGTCAGATAATCAATCGCACGCACAATGCCGTCGGCTTCGTTGCCATCAAGGTCCAAATCCCTTGTTTTATAGACGCCAGTTGCGATCAGCAGCGCGTCGTGCTTGCCGCGAATAGCATCAAACGTCAGGTCTTCACCGACGTTACAATTCATCACAAACTCAACGCCACCGTCTTCCAACTGCGCCATACGTTGCATGACGATATCTTTCTCCAGCTTAAAACCAGGGATGCCATAGGTCAGCAAACCGCCCCCGCGATCATAGCGATCATAGACGGTAACCTGCACACCCTGACGGCGCAGCATGTCAGCCGCTGCAAGGCCACCCGGACCCGCGCCGATGATACCAACGCTCTCAAGGCGTTCCGCATGTGGGCGGATCGGCTTGACCCAACCCTCTTGGAATGCGGTGTCCGTAATATACTTTTCAACAGCGCCAATCGTGACGGTCCCGTGGCCCGATTGTTCGATCACACAGTTGCCTTCGCACAGGCGATCCTGCGGGCAAATACGACCGCAAATCTCTGGGAAAGTGTTGGTCGCTTGGGATAGCTCATAAGCCTCTTCCAAACGCCCCTCGGCAGTCAGACGCAGCCAATCTGGAATGTTATTCTGAAGCGGGCAATGCGACTGGCAATAAGGCACACCGCACTGGCTACAACGGCTCGCTTGCTCGGCGGCCTTGTCGGTCGCGTACTGTGCGTAAATCTCATCAAAGTCTTTGTTGCGTAAATTAGGGACACGCTTTTCGGGCATATCACGCTCTACATTAATGAACTTCAACATCTTCTGACCAGCCATTGCGCAGTCCTCTCCTGAAACACTTGATCGTGTTTTAGAGCGGGTCGCAGGAAATGAAAAGTCAGGACTACTGACCTAAATGTCAGTTTTTGTCAGCCAGACTGACCTATTTTGCAAAATTATGCACATAATAGGTCAGCTTACGTTACCTATCCGATCAAAATCCCAGCGAAAGCGCCACAAAGGCAGCGCTCCCCACGATGATTCGCCACCAGCCGAAAAGTGCGTAACCATTCTTGCTCACATAATCCAAAAGCCACTTCACAACCAAAACGGCAGCAATAAACGCGAAAATAAACCCTACCGCGATCTCATTGATCGCACTCGCATCCAGAACGTCGCGGTTTTTATAAAGATCATAGGCAAACGCACCCGCCATCGTTGGCATCGACAGGAAAAACGAGAACTCCGCCGCCGCCCGCTTGCTCGACCCGAGCATCAAAGCGCCCACAATCGTGGCACCAGAGCGCGACACACCGGGGATCATCGCAAGGCATTGGATAAAGCCAATCGTAAGCGCCATCGGAATAGGAAACTTCATCGCGTCATCATGGCGTGGCGCGGGTGCGACACGGTCAACAAACACCAGAACAATCCCGCCAAGCACAAGCATCACCGCGATCAGGCGCGGGGTCTCAAACAGGACGTTCTTGATAAAGTCATGCGCCAAAACCCCAATGAAAACAGCGGGTAAGAAGGCAATCAGGACCGAGTAAATTGTGCGCCGCGCAACTGGATCATGCGGCGCATCACGGAAAATCGGCCACAGGCGGCTCGCATAAATCGTCAAAATCGCAAGCACAGCGCCAAGCTGGATCACCACCTCAAACGTCTTGCCCGCGCTGTTAAACCCAAGGAAATGGCCAGCCAGCAGAATGTGCCCTGTCGAGGAAACAGGGATGAACTCCGTCAGCCCCTCTAGCAAACCTAGAAAAGCGGCGACGAGCGTCGTTGAAGTGTCCATTTAGGAATTCCGTAGGTTTTTGGCTGAATTCTTAATCTCGGCATACTGACCCGACGGGCGGAAGCGCCAGAGATAATCAGGCAAAATCGCGCCCATCGCAGCAGGACGAATGCCCAGCGCATCAAAGCCCTGAGCACCCTCAGCCACCACGTTGTCATTGCGCAAATTCGCAATCTGATCCTTGGTAAACGGTGCCTTGATAATCCCAAGCGAGCAAACCTGTGCCACTTTGAAACCCGTCGCCATGATCTTGGCGATCCAGAACGGAATATTCATAACCAAGCTCCGGCGCTGAACAACGCCCAGCGTGGTGTGCATCAATTCGCGCATCGTCTGCACGTCAGGCCCGCCAAGCTCGTAAACGCCAACGGCCTTGCCCTCAACACCCATGACAGCGGCGGCGGCAACATCGTCAACATAGACTGGCTGAAATCTCGAATCCGCGCCGACAATCGGCAAGATTGGACCCATGCCAGCCATCGCAGCAAAACGGTTAAAGAATTCGTCTTCGTTACCGAAAATCACCGACGGGCGCAGGATCATCGCGTTCGGCATATGCGCCAGAACACCAGCTTCACCAGCCGCCTTCGTCCGGGAATATTCGCTCTCGGACGCGGCATCCGCACCAATCGCCGAGATATGCACCATTCGCGCCACACCCGCGGCAGCGGCCATTCGCGCAATACGCTCTGCACCGTCCGCCTGCACAGCGGTAAACGTATTCTTGCCCGCCTCGGTCAAAACACCCACGCAATTCACAACCGCATCGGCGCCATTCAGCACAGAGGCGACAGAGGCATCGTCACGGATATTGCAGAAAACAGGCTCGACCTGACCAACAGAGCCATAAGGGCGCACAAACATCGCTTCATTCGGATTGCGCACGGCCACGCGAATGCGCCAGCCCTCTTTCGCCAAACGGCGAGCGATGTAGCGTCCGACAAAACCGGAACCGCCGAAAATCGTGACAAGCTTAGTCATGGTGCAGCCTCTTTATATTCAATGAAACAGGGTTTACGCGTCCTGCACCCGTCAGACAAGACGCAACATCCTTAAGTTCGCGTGTATCTGGAGCCAATAATACCGCAAACCCTCACGCGATTGACATTGACAGCGCGCCCACTTCCCCATAAATCGCCCTCACGACGCACCTGCCCAGGTGGCGGAATGGTAGACGCGCTAGCTTCAGGTGCTAGTATTGGCAACGATGTGGAGGTTCGAGTCCTCTCCTGGGCACCACTATACAGATCAAACCTCTTTTTAGTTTAGTTGCGAATTTTGTTGTCTCAGCTTATCTGCTTTGACAAGCAACAATCCAAAAGGTGCGCCATGGCCAATCATCTTTATCAAAACGATCTGCCCGACGGATTGGACCTTGGCCCAGTTGTGGCGATTGATTGTGAAACCATGGGGTTAAAACCACAACGTGACCGGCTCTGCCTGATCCAGATGTCGGGCGGTGATGGGGATTGTCATTTGGTGCAGGTGGCCATTGGTCAAACCAAGGCACCAAATCTGGTGGCGATGCTCGAAAACCCTGATGTGTTGAAACTGTTCCACTTCGGCCGGTTCGATATCGCAGCGATGATGAACACGTTCGGGGCCACCACCGCCCCCGTTTATTGCACCAAAATCGCGTCACGCCTTGTGCGCACTTTCACCGATCGGCACGGGTTGAAAACGCTGTTACAAGACACGGTTGGGGTCGACACTTCCAAGCACCAACAACAAAGCGATTGGGGCGCAAAACAGCTTACCAAGGCGCAGCTTGATTACGCAGCGTCCGACGTTTTGCACCTGCACAAGCTACGCAAGGCATTTGATGTTATGCTAAAACGCGAAGGGCGCACGGAAATCGCCCAAGCTTGTTTCGACTTCCTGCCAATGCGCGCCAAGCTTGACCTTGAAGGCTGGCCAGACACGGACATCTTTGCACACTCATGACAGATCAGGAAAAATTCGTCGATACCGCAAAGCGGGTGATCGCAGAAGAAGCAGCAGCGCTAAATACGCTTGGTGCATCGCTTGGCCCCAGTTTTGGCGCGGCGATTGACCTGATGCTGGCCGCGCGCGGCCGGATCATTGTGTCGGGCATGGGGAAATCGGGGCATGTCGCACGCAAGATGGCGGCCACGTTTGCCAGTACAGGCACGCCTGCGCATTTTGTGCATCCAGCCGAAGCGTCGCACGGCGACCTGGGAATGATGACATCCGGTGATGTTGTGATCGTCTTGTCCAACTCTGGTGAAACCCCTGAATTGGCCGATCTTGTCGCATATACCCGCCGCTTTGACATCCCAATGATCGGCGTCGCCAGCCGTGAAGCCAGCACCCTGCTCACCCAATCCGATGTGGCTATTCTGCTGCCGCAATTGGGCGAGGCTTGCGGCACAGGGATCGTGCCGACGATCTCGACGACAATGACGCTCGCGCTGGGCGATGCGATGGCCATTGCCATGATGGAGCACCGCAAATTCACCCCCGAAAACTTCCGCGACTTCCATCCGGGCGGCAAACTCGGCGCAAAGCTCGCAAAGGTCCGCGACCTCATGCACAGCGGCGAAAGCATTCCCTTGATACCCGCGGCAAGCCCCATGAGCGACACCCTGCTGATGATCAGCCAAAAGGGCTTTGGCGTGGTTGGCGTAACCGATCCCGAGGGCTACCTTTGTGGGATTATCACCGACGGCGATTTGCGCCGCCATATGGACGGGCTCCTTGAGATGAAAGCTGGCGATGTCATGACAGCCCACCCGCGCACAGTCGGGCCAGACACGCTTGCCGCCGAGGCGATCAACGTAATGCAGGGCAAGATCACCTGCTTGTTTGTCGTTGACCCTGACGGTCCTGCGCAAGTACAAGGCATTTTGCACATCCACGACTGCCTGCGTGCAGGGGTCGTCTAGGCCCATGGCCTCGGATAATTTTCATACGCAACTTGTCGGTTGGTCAAAGATTATCTTGCCACTTTGCGCCTTGGCGCTTTTGTCGACGCTTTTTCTATTCGCGCGCTCGAACCCTGATGCGACCAATATCCCCTTTGCGGATATCAATACGCTTGCACAGGAACAGAAGATTAACGCGCCGCGATTTTCGGGTGTGGCCGATGATGGATCGATCATTGCGATCACGGCAGGCTCGGCACAATTAGACCCTAACAACGCGCAAAACCTAAAAATTTCGTCGTTGTCGCTCGACGTCAACGCCGCTGACGGTAGTGAAATTAGGATCGAAGCTGTTGAGGGCGAATTGGATAATGATGCCAAAGTTGCCTATCTTTCTGGCCTTGCACGCCTAGAGACATCGACGGGCTACACCATGGAGACCAACGGCCTTACCGCCAATTTGCAGAGTGGGGTCATTTCCTCCGAAGGTGCCCTAGAAATTCGCGCGCCGTTTGGCGCATTAACTGCTGGGCGCGTCACCATTGAAACCACAGGCGACGGCAAAGGTCAGCAGATGCTTTTCACAGACGGGGTTGTGCTGATATACACCCCGCAAGCCGCCACTGCACAGGATGCAAAAGAATGAACAAAACAATCACTCTGATCTTGGCGCTTCTCCTTGGCACCGCAGCAAACGCCCAAACAAATATCGACCTTGGTGGCATTAGCGCCGATCCAAAAGCACCCATCGAGGTATCCGCCGACAATCTCTCGGTCGATCAGGATAGCGGAACCGCGGTGTTTAGCGGCAATGTCGTCATCGGCCAAGGCGATCTGCGGTTATCTGCTGGGTCCGTCAGGGTAGTTTATTCGGATAGCACGGGCGACATTGCGCAGCTTTTGGCGACAGACGGCGTTACACTGGTCACGGACTCAGAAGCCGCAGAGGCCGCAACCGCAGACTACAACCTGACAACTGGTATTCTGACGCTTTCAGGGAGTGTTCTGTTGACCCAAGGTGCCAGCGCCCTCTCAGCCGAGCAAATGACAATTGATCTCAATTCAGGTCGCGCCCAAATGTCAGGTCGCGTGCGGACAGTGTTTCAGCAAGACGGAAACAACTGATGGCTGACGTTCCTAATCTGACCGTTCAGGACGGCGATGTAGGCTTGCGGATCGTCAATCTGCGCAAAAGCTATCGCAAAAAACTGGTTCTCCGCGATGTCAGCTTAGATTTAGGGCGTGGGGAGGTCGTGGCACTCCTTGGTCCCAATGGCTGTGGGAAGACGACGGTCTTTTACTCGATTGCTGGACTCGTGACACCAGAGGGCGGCAAGGTCGTCATTGACGGCCGCGATGTGACGAAATTCCCGATGTACCGCCGTGCGCGGTTGGGCATTGGCTATTTGCCCCAAGAGATGTCGATCTTTCGCGGGATGACCGTTGAAGATAATATCATGTCGATTCTCGAAATCGCAGTCCCTGAAAAACGGAAGCGCAGGGAAAAGCTCGAAGAATTACTGTCAGAATTTTCAATCGAACACTTACGGCGCGCGTCGGCCCTAGCCCTTTCTGGCGGTGAACGTAGGCGCGTCGAAATTGCGCGATGTCTTGCCGCTGGTCCAAGGTACGTTCTATTGGACGAACCCTTTGCGGGTGTTGATCCAATCGCCGTTGGCGAGATTAGACACCTTGTCGCTGACCTTAAGAAGCGTGGGATCGGCGTGCTGATTACGGACCACAATGTGCAGGAAACCCTGCAAATCGTTGATCGCGCCTATATTCTTCATGATGGGAAAGTGCTGATGAGCGGTACCACAGAAGAGGTGATCAAGGACGAGAATGTACGGCGCGTTTATCTCGGGAATAGCTTCCGCGTTACCTAAATTGCGCTCATGTTAACCACTCAATCATTGACAAACCCCCTCCTGTTAGCGCCAAATGTAGGAGATGACAGACTTGATTTCCTTTCCCTTCGCTACTCAGGCCTTGTTGCCTGACCTTAGGGATAAATTAAGTAAAATCGGTGTGTTATCAAATTTCAAACAAGCGCGCGACAACCCTTTGGAGGGCTGAATACCCTTCACTTGTTGTCGGCCAAAAAAAGAGAATTGGAGAAGCGATGCGCTATCAGATCAGTGGAAAGCAAATCGACGTTGGTCAAGCACTACAAACACACGTCGAGACAGAATTGAGCGGTATTTTGGGCAAATATGCAGGGCGCCCAACTGATGCACAGGTCGTTTTCTCAAAATCTGGACACGAATACGTCTGCGAGGCGATCGTGCATCTTTCAACAGGACTAACAGCACAGGCAACTGACCACGCAAATGAAATTTATGCCGCATTTGACGGTTGTTCAGAAAAAATGGACAAACAATTGCGCCGTTATAAGCGTCGCCTAAAGGACCACCACAAAGAACGTTTACAACCGGTTGAACTTTCGGACGCAGGCTCTTATATCCTCGCTCCAAGCGACGAGTCGAATGAAGCGCATGATGATACCGTGAATGCGATGATCATTGCGGAAATGGAAGAGAAGATTCAGTCTCTTTCGGTCGGCGAAGCGGTGATGCAAATGGAGCTCGCGGACAAGCCAGTCCTCGTTTTCCGGAATGAAAAACATGGTGGCGTCAATGTCGTGTATCGGCGTGGCGATGGAAACATAGGTTGGATCGATCCCCGCGCTACGGGCTAGACCAATCGGGCCTAAATGGTCGGAAAGTTTTTGAAATGTTCCTTGGCGATATTCTCAACCCAAGCGCGGTAAAAACCATCAACTCTTGCACCAGCAAGAAACGGCTTTTCCACGATCTGGGCGAACTCGCCGAGGGCTGCTATGGCCTTGAGGCTACGGGTGTTATCGAAGCGCTTATCGAGCGTGAGGGCCTTGGCCCAACAGGTGTTGGCAATGGCATTGCATTACCCCATGCACGTCTAGAGCCTGTTAAATCTGTCAGCGGCATATTTCTGCGACTAGAAAAGCCGTTGAATTTCGATTCCGTTGATCGCCAGCCAGTTGATCTGATTTTTGCTTTGCTTGCGCCGAAAACTCAGGGTGTTGAACATCTCAAGGCGCTTGCGCTCGTGGCACGAACAATGCGTGATCTGGACGTCTGCACCAAACTGCGTGCAAATGTTGATCCCAGCACACTTTACGCGATCCTGACCGAAGTGCGCACCAACCAAGCCGCTTAATTCGGACGCCAATTACGGAAACCAAAGGCAAGATAATCGCGCTGACAAGCCTCGCGTGCGGCTTCCTCGACATCGGGGCCATATATCTTCGCCAGACGGCTAGCGTATTTGTCGGTAATCGCAATTGGCTCGGGCATGGACGTGAGGCCCAACTGCCCTGCCAAAGCCGCCAAATCCCCGCGCAAACGGCCTTCTCTCAGGATCATGTCTGGCACGCCAAAATTCGCCATACCCTGCAATAGGGTCAGCTGGCTCGCCCAAGCGCCATCAACACGAACGGCAGTTTGGGAAGAAAGGTTTCCCTTAAGAAAATTAAGCCACGACAAAAATGCTGTCTTATGGGCCGCAAGATCGTAAGTTGGATCAGTCTCTGGCTCGGCGCCTTTTTCTGGGATGGGTAAGTTGTGAACCTTACGCAGCGTAGCACGAATCTCACGAAAACACCCTTCACCCGTTTGCAAAATATGATGACAAAAGGCCGCGTGCGCGCGCCAAAGGGTGGCGCAAAACCGTGAAACTACGATGTCCCGGATGGGTGCGCATCCATTTACGGATCGATCCCTGCGAGAAATCGCGCAATACGTCGTCGGCACCCGCATCGTCCAAACGACCCAGCCAATCGCAAATCGCCTCATCTGGCCCTGTCTTCAGCGGCATATAGAGAAGCGCACTTTTAGGGGCTGCAATATAGGTTGGGATCATCGGTCCACGGCGCGGCTCGAAATTTGGGGTCCGCGTCAGGTTGAACCGGTCAAGGCGGGCGAGCGATGTTTCCATCGCGCTAAAATTTGACACCTTCTGCGACATTGGCATCGGGTTTTGCTTTTTGAGCTTCTTATCTAAACTCGCGATACGCTCGTAGCAGCCCAGATACTCTGCCATCCCGTTCATCACATCAACGTCCTGCAGGTCCTCATAGGCCACATAGAACGCCGTTTGTCCCAATCGTTGCAACGTATTAAGTAACTTCACCTGAAACGATTGCAGCGCCTCAAGGTGGGCTTCAAATTCGCGTGGCTCAAAGGTGATTTGTTCGGTTTTCGCGTGGTTCATATTGGTCAGTTTCCACTGACCCGTCGCCGCCGCGATTTTCCAGCTCACAAAGCTTTCAACAGGATTTCGCGTGAGAATAATCTTGGCACACCGCCGATCCGACATGCAGATATCAAGGACGCGAGGGTCGTGATTGTTAAAATACCGAAAGCCATTGAGCCCATCCGCTGCTTTGATCTTTTCAATCAACACATTCGGATCTGCATCACGCTGTTTCTGTGTGACCCCATGGATTTTCTCGTTTTCGGGGTAACCGATGAAATGCGGATTGAACGCCTCGCCGAGACAGCTCAACCCTTCAAAAGAATTGATATTCGCCTCTAAGAAATTTGACCCAGTCCGCATCTCTGCAAAGACAACGAAATAATCAAAACTCGCCATTTATCTTACCAAATAAGGTTTGCGCGGTTTTTTAGGCGCATTAATGAGTGAAGGATCAATAGGGAAATCACCCATCAAATAGGGGTGCATCCCTTGGTTCTTAAGGTTCTGTAAGAACTGCCCAAAGCCTGTCAAATCAGCCATACGCGGCGCTTCGGTCAGGCGACGTACCGTTTTGCCTGTCATCTCGTCCACGATCAACTGAAGCGGTTCCATCGGCGCCTGAATAAACTCGGCCATCGTCCAAACACGCAGACGCGCCTTTGCCCAAGGAGAGCGAAGCGCGCTAAGGTGTTCATTCTCAAGCTGCTGCAAATGTGCCGCCTCTTGTCGAATGTCTGCAAAATTGCGGTTGGATTGGAACAGTCGCACAGCCCACGCACCCGAAATCACCGACACATGCGCGTTCGGATCAGTGGCCAGCATCCAGCTAATAAACTGCGAATCCGTCAGGCCGAATTGGAAACACTGACGCTCGCCGCGCGTATTCCAAATCAAGTTGGGCAGGAACATCTGGCTGTTGTAGTCGCGCAAGATCGGATTATCGATCAAGGCACCGCTAAACGATCCTTGCCGTCCATCGAACTCAACGCGATCTTTGGCATAAAGATGACCATGGACGCGCGCGCCGGTCACCTTCGCCAACCATGGCTCATAGTTTTCGAATAGTTCGGTAAACCCCTCGAATACGGAATATGGGGCCGACGTCACACCATTTTCCCAATCGCGGTTCGGATAACGGCTTTGCATATATAGCCCTGGGCGGCCACGCGTCCGGCGATCAACGGCCTTTGAGAAAATGCGATCAATCTTGCCAGGGTTCGGCTCTGCCCCCTGCATCGCAAGGCCATCATCAGATAGAAACGCTTTGTAAAGGCGGTCGGCACGCGGCCAAATCTTACGTGCCACAAAGCAATCTGAACGACGCAGCAACTGCAAGTGATCATCATAGAAAATGTGCGGTTTGCCCTGAAAGTCAAATTTCGACAGCGTCAGTGAGCGGCTCTCGATATTTCCCGAATAGAGCCGCGCAAGCGTTTGGAAATAGCTTTCGTCAGGAATCCAAACTTTCTTGAAATAGCGATCATAGTTCTGGCGCTCGGGGTCTTGCAGCATCGCAGAAAGTGTCTGACGGGTCAGGCACCACCACTGAGAACCCATATGCGGCACAAGCCCCGCAGGGATTTTGCGTTTGAAACGGACAAGCCTTTGCAGCTTTACGTACCCGTCAAACATTCGCCGATTGGTTCTCCAAGAAAACGGAAAACGAAGCGTAAATCGTTCCGCATCCAGACCACCAACAGTCCAAGGAACCTCTGACGTGGTCGCACTTTCAATAAAATCCGTGCGCGGGCGGCTATCAAGATACTGAACGAGTTCTTTGACGGGTCGCAGGGGCATACATGACCCAGACGCGAGATATACGTGACGCACCTCAGGGAACTTCGCGAGCAGTTTGACCGACGCCGATTGCGTCCCTGCAACAATGCCCCACGTGCCCCACTCGCAAGCATGGCGTTTACAAAACTTGACGCGTTTCAGGTCCGCGAGGCTTGCTACAAAATCATCGTGGGTTTTCTGATCAACTTTTTGGTCAACGTGCACGACAACAGGGCAGCCACCATCTACCCAGTGACGGATCACCTGCTCGGCGCGGTCAAACGCGTTGTGAACAAGGATGACAACACCGACGGTCATGCCCAGTTCCCCTTTGACATAATTCCCAATATCTCAAGCTGACGCCAATTAATGTATTTTTCCGACCACTTGCACCAAAGATCTGGGTTCGTCTCTAAACCAGCCGCGTAAGCCTTATACTCAAGGCTATTGGCATAGTGCTCTCCACGGCCCAATTCCTCGCGCGCTTTGTCACTGAACGACTACCGGCTGACGCCGGTAGGTTCCCTTTTTGCATGTAATTCAAGATACTGAAGTATAACAGCGTCAGTGACATTTCCGCTGGTTGTTGAGAAAAACCCGCGAGCCCAAAAACGCTGACCCCAGTACCGTTTGCGCAACTCGGGAAACTCGCGCTGTATCTTATAAGACGAGCGTCCCTTGATCCGCATCATCACCTTTGACAAAGCTATCTGAGGCGGGACCGATATGAACATGTGGACGTGATCGGTCGACAATACGCCCTTCTCGATATGCACGCCAAGTTCTTGGCATGTTTGGATAATGATTTCACGGATACGCTCACGCATCTCACCGCGCATAACTTTGTAACGGTATTTTGTTGTCCAGACGACGTGAAATCGGTGATAAAATTTGGTATGGCTTCCTGTGGAATAGATCATAATCTTCCCTCTCATTTTTAAGACCCTTACCGCTTCGCTGGGTCTTAAAAATGAGAGGGAAGATTATAGTACATTACGCTAAAGCGGACCGGCTGGAAGCCGGTGGCTTTAATCCCGTTTGTGGAAAGCAAAATGCTTAACGGTTCGGCACGCTTTTGGATCAATTTCATCGGTCTCACCTGACCGCCAACCAAACCGCAAACGCCCCACTCTCATCGCTGATCCTACGCTCGACCCGGGCAGCGGCCTCAGCGTCATCGATGGCTGCCAATACTTCCCCCTGCTGCGCATCAAACGCCAATGCCTCATCGAGGCTCTCGGTCCGATGGTTCAACCCCGTGGTACTGTCATGCCAAACGAAGGCATCAAAGCCGGTGAGGTCATCGTGGTCGGGGTGCACTACCTCCCAGGTTTCAGCACCAGCCTTGCCAGACCGCACACCATTAATCACCCGCCCTGCCCCATGATCCGCTTTGAGCTCAGCGTAGCGACGCCGATCATAATCCTGTGCCGCCTGTAAACTCTCATGAACCTGCCCGTCATTGGTCCGGAACAGGTTCTCTTCAATATGATCTCCAAAGTACATGATCGCCTCGGGTCGGTTGCGCAGATCAAATGCCCATTTCAGCCAACCATCAACGGTATCATGATCCGGGCCACCGTTTTCAGCGGCAGCGTAGAACGCAGGCAGGGTTTCGAGCAGGTTATAACCCAAGAGGTAGTCGTGGATTTCATAGCCGTTGGCGCGAAAGTATTGCTCCAAGAACGCATACGCACCATCGCAGACGCCCATGTCTTTAAAGAACTGCAGTGATGTCTTCATCCGATGGCTCCATATGCTCTGTTTGCCCCACTCAACCAAGTGACAGCATGTCCGTTAGTTTTGATGGCTTTGCCACCAGCGGCTCCGATGTTGGCAACCCTTTGAGTACTAAAATCTCCCCCATAATTCGCGCCAGGCCCACCGGCGGCACCCCATCCGCCGCCACCCCCGGAAACTGGATAGACTTCGCTTTGGCTCTGATCTGATGAGTTAAGGTGCCAGT
>ENA-OWPI01001421-OWPI01001421.1-marine-metagenome-genome-assembly--contig:-NODE-1421-length-26750-cov-8.451993_pt1 | contig 26750 bp, 32 predicted proteins | sample MGYA00238138_ERZ651775 | MGnify/ENA primary metagenome ERZ651775 (study PRJEB26906, sample SAMN06265043) | marine metagenome | isolation source: Helgoland LTER site | place: Germany:Helgoland, sampling...
AGCTTTGAAACAGCAATAGTACGTGTGCTTCCTTCGGTAACTCCTAGTTTTTTTTCTTGGGCAGAAACAAGTGATTTAATTGACTTTAAAGACATTAAATGAGCCTATTAGTTTTTAACTTTTGTTTTACATCAAAAAAAAGAGCGGGTAAAAACCCGCTCTTTAACTTTAAGATATTCTAAGTAATTAGAATGAGAAACCGATACCTAAATCAGCTACATCATTGCCATTAGCTGAACCATAAGCGCCTGCTAGAGTAGCACCGCCACCTAGAGCCTTAGAGAAACCTAGACCCCATGATGATTTAGCATCTGTATCATTTGATCCTGTTACAAAAGTAACAGTTCCAAGTCCGTCAACTGGCATAGAAGCTGATAGTCCTACTGAGTCTAATCCAGCAGTTTGATGATTTGCAGCCATCACGTTAACAGCGAAACCACCAACTGATGTTCCTATACTCGCTGCAGTTGCACTTGCGCCGCCACTGATAGCTGACTGTGATATTCCAATTGCCAATGATCCACTTGACCATTTCACAGCGACAGCCATGTCATCATCTGCTGTGTCGGTAGACACGTCTAGAGCGATGTCGTCCATAGCGTAGTTCCATCTAACGTTATGACCACCACCAGCATTTCTGCCCATTTCAGCAGCGTCGTCGATACCAATAGTATCAAAACCTACATCAGGAAGACCAATAGATGTACCTGCACTGGAAACATTACCAACCTTGATTGTACCAAAGTCACCTGTAAGTGCTACAGAACCACCGTCTGCGGCGTCAGTTGCTGCGCTATCTGCTGTTTGTGAGTCTAGACCCATTTCAACAGCCCAGCCAATACCACCATCTGTTTCACCAGAAGCTGCAACTCCTAAATCAATTTCTGAGTGTACTGTTGTAGTGCCGTTATCACTGTATTTCATTCCAACGTTGGCAGAACCTGTCCAAGTCAATTCTGCGGCTGCAAAACCTGTAGTCGCTACCAGTGCTGTTGTTGCTAAAAGAATTTTTTTCATTTGTTTTTCCTCAACTAAAAATTGTTATTCCAAGTGATTACTTGAATAGCCTCTTTATTCTTCCTAACAGCTCTGAATTTCAACCTATTTCCTATATAACGATATTAAACTTTATTAATGATGCACCTATGCCACAGTTATTTTTGTTAAACTGGAAAATACATGCCCTTTAATTCTTGCCGCCAAAGGTTTGGGGGGTTATTAGTAGATTAACTAAATTTTAGGGAAAAATAATGCATAAATTATCAGGTTTCTTTTTTTCTGCAATAATCATGATCCTACTTCTTTCTAGCTGTGGTGAAAAAAAATTCTTTGGGGACGTCCTTCCAGCAAGCAAACCTCAAATTGTTGAAGAAAAAGGAACTGTTTTTGATCTCTTTAAGAATAAAGATCAAAACACAGCGATAGCAGTAAATAAATACATATGGGTAGCGACCTTGGAGGTTTTAAATTTCTTGCCGATTATATCAGCCGACCCCTTTACGGGAGTTATTTCATTTGGCTTAGGAAAGGTACCAGGGTCTAATCGCCAATATAAGGGAACAGTACTAATAAATGATCCAGCGCTAGATGCCCGCTCCTTAAAAATATCATTAATCTCAAAGGATGGCAGCCTACTTGACCCTAAAACAGTTAGAGAAGTAGAAAATGCTATTTTAAATCGAGCGCGCCAGATCTACCAAGAACAGGGAAAACTATAAAAACTAAAAGCCAGTTATTTGTAGTTAACCCCAGAATAACAATATAAAATTAAAGGGAAGTAATATTAAATGTCACGCTACAATCCCAAGGCAATAGAAAAACATTGGCAAAGTAATTGGGATGAAAACAATGTGTTTAAAGCCATCAAAGATAACTCAAAACCAAAATATTACGTTTTAGAAATGTTTCCATACCCCTCGGGCAGAATCCATATGGGCCATGTGCGCAACTATACAATGGGCGACGTTATTGCTCGATACAAATTAGCCTGCGGTTTTTCAGTCCTGCATCCAATGGGTTGGGACGCCTTCGGAATGCCAGCAGAGAATGCAGCAATGGCAATAGGTGCCAACCCCCGAGAGTGGACGTACTCTAATATCTCAGACATGCGTGATCAAATGAAACCACTCGGCCTTTCGATAGATTGGTCGCGGGAATTTGCAACCTGCGATCCAGAGTATTATGGCCAACAACAAGCTTTATTTATAGATATGCTAAAAGAGGGCTTAGTATATCGAAAAAGTGCAACAGTAAATTGGGACCCTGTAGACATGACAGTGCTTGCCAATGAACAAGTTATTGACGGTAAGGGATGGCGATCTGGAGCTCCAGTTGAACGAAAAGAATTAACACAGTGGTTTTTTAAAATAACAGAGTACTCTGAAGATCTCTTACAATCATTAGAGAATATGGACAACTGGCCTAACAAAGTCAAACTCATGCAATCAAACTGGATAGGTAAATCTAGAGGCCTTGAGTTAAAGTTTAATCTTAAAAAGCCAATTTCTTCTATTGATGCAATTGACGTCTACACAACTAGGCCAGACACACTTATGGGAGCGTCATTTGTTGGGATTTCACCAAATCATCCACTTTCAAAAGAACTAGAAATAGTTAACCCAAAATTGGCTAAATTCAATAAATCAATACGTCAAGCGGGAACCTCAGAAGAAATCTTAGAAAAAGGTGAGAAGAAGGGATTTGATACTGGTTTAACTGTAAAACATCCATTAGATGAAAGTTGGGAATTACCAGTTTGGGTCGCAAATTTTATACTAATGGATTATGGCACTGGCGCCATCTTCGCGTGTCCAGCTCATGATCAAAGAGACTTGGAGTTCTGTCAAAAATATGAACTCCCCATAATAGATACTTTTTTATCTATAGAAAACCCGTCTCCAGTAACTGCAACCACCAGTGACGCTTTTATCCCTCCAAAAACAGAGAAGGTTAAGTGGGTCAACCATTTTGCTAATATCAGCGAAGCTACAGGACAAGAAGCTGTTGATATAACAATTGACATTGCTGAGAAGGACGGCTGGGGGAAAGCCGTAACACAGTATAGGTTGCGTGACTGGGGTCTATCCCGTCAACGCTACTGGGGTTGCCCAATTCCAGTTGTCCATTGTAAGGGGTGTGGCGCTGTCCCCGAGAAAAAGGAGAACCTTCCTCTCAAGCTTCCAGAAGACGTTAATTTGGATGTCCCTGGAAACCCACTTGATCGACACCTAACCTGGAAGGAATGTCTTTGCCCAAAGTGTGGAAACGCCGCTCAGAGAGAAACGGATACAATGGATACTTTTGTGGATTCCTCTTGGTATTTTGCACGTTTCACAGATCCAAAATCTAAAAGCCCAACGAATCTAGACGAAGCTAATTATTGGATGAACGTCGATCAGTATATTGGAGGTGTAGAGCATGCGATATTACATCTTTTATATTCTAGATTTTTTGCAAGAGCTATGCATAAAACTGGTCACTTACAAAAAAAATCTGTTGAACCCTTTAATGCATTATTTACACAGGGAATGGTCACACATGCCATATATCAAACTCGAGATAAAAATGATCGTGCTGTTTTTCATCTTCCAGAGAGTGTAAACCATGAGAAGAGTATTTTAATAGCTACAGAAGAACCAGTCGAGATTTTATCTTCAGCAAAAATGTCTAAATCAAAAAAAAATGTAGTAGATCCAACAGATATAATCGACCAATTTGGAGCGGATACAGCTAGGTGGTTCGTTTTATCAGACTCTCCACCAGAGAGAGATGTAGAGTGGACTGCGTCAGGAGCTGAAGCAGCTTGGAAATTCCTAGGAAAGGTTTGGCGGTCCGTATCTGATCTTGATCCAAAGTTAGAATCATTAGATCAAGATCAAGAACTTAATAAAGCTACGGCAAAAGCAATTGTTCTCATTACAGATGCGATAGAGGGCTTTGCTTTTAATAAAGCCATAGCTCACATCTATGAATTTTTTAATACAATTAATAAATCTTCTGCAGGACCAAACTCAAAGAAAAAATCCTTCCTTGTACTTGCACAACTTATGTCCCCAATGGTTCCTCATTTGGCAGAAGAGATTTGGCAGTTTTTAGGTGGAGATGGACTGTTAACGTTGGCAAAATGGCCAGAAGCTGATACCGCCCTCCTAAAAATGGAAACTACAACAATTCCTATTCAAATAAACGGAAAGCGCAGAGCAGAGATTATAATCCAAAGCGATCTATCACACGAAGAAGTCAAGAAACTAGCGTTAACTAATTCTAATATTTCTAAAACTCTTGGTGAAAGCCAGCCCAAAAAAGTAATATATGTACCAGGACGTATAGTTAATGTCGTTATATAATCGTCGCAAATTTATTTTCTTATTGCTCGCCACAACCGGCTGTTCGTTTTCTCCCGTTTATAAATCAGATGTAGGACCAGCATTCCTAAGAGGAAAAATTTTACTACCTAAACCCAGGAGTAGAGATGACTATATGTTATACTCAAAGCTTGAAGAAAATTTTGGGCAACTAGAAAACCCTGTATTTAGTCTCTCAGTGTTGTATGAGGTTTCAAGCAAAGGTTTAGGAAGTCTAGGGAGTATCACAAGATATAACCTAATAGGGAATGCAGATTTTAAATTGGTAAATATTTCAACAGGTGCGTTAATTATTAGTGATAAATTAAAAGTCTTTACCTCATATTCTGCTTCCTCTCAAACTCTCGCCACAGAAACAGCAGCACGAGCAGCACAAGACAGGCTTATGGTGTCAATAGCAGATCAAGTCTCAACTTCTATCATGATGAATTACAACACCAATCAATGAAACTGCTGCTAAAAAATAAAAATGCTTATTTTTTAAAACCTGACACCCAAATGGCTGGACTCTTATTATACGGGGCTAACCCTGCAAGAATTCAAAAGAAAAAAAATCAGTTCATGAATGCTTTATTAGGATTAAAAGCCAAAGAAGAAATGCGTTTAACAATTATTTCAGCAGGTGATTTGCGAAAGGAACCAAGTCTATTAATTGATGCCATGAAGACACAAGGGTTCTTCCCTGGTAGAAGATGTATTCTTATTGAAAATGCTTCTGATCGTCTTGCCGCGCTAATTCAAAGTGCTTTAATGGAGAGAAAAAACGGAGACGCTCATATTTTAATTACAGCACCTCTTTTGTCACCAAGGTCGTCATTAAGAAAACTTTTTGAAAGTTCTAATAACGTTTATATAGCACCTATTTTTGATGACCCCCCGTCTCAGGAGGAAGTAGCCGCAGAAATAAAAACATATAATCTTCCACATATTGAACAGGATGCTTTAGAGCAACTCCTATATTTAGGTCAGTCTTTAAGCCCAGATGAGTTTTCTCAAACTTTAGAAAAAATTAGTCTATATAAAGTTTCTGACTCATCTTCTCTAACTTACAACGAAACAAAAGAGCTGGCTCCTTATTTAATCGAAGCAGGGATAGAGGAAGCAACAAATATAATAGTCGAAGGTAGGACCTCTGAAGTCGGTCCTTTGTTAAAAAAGTTAGAATCCCAAGGTATTAATTTAATCCAAATTTGTGTAAGTATCACAACATACTTTAAAAAACTTTACAGAGTCTCAAATGATTCAAACGGACCAGAAATAGGTATTAGAAACTTAAAACCTCCTGTTCCATTTAACAAAAGTGCTAGATTGTTGAGACAGTTAAGATCCTGGAACTCCACTAAACTATCATCCGCTATTAGCTTATTATACGACCTAGACATAGAGCTACGATCAAACTCAAACGCTCCAAATAATGCCAGAGTAGAACGCGCTATGATCCGCCTATCTCTAATAAGTAGAAGGTAAGTTATTATTAATTAGTAATAAAAGCCTAAATAATTTGAATTTTTTCGTTTATGGTTTATTTATATAGCCTAACTATTGACCCATTTTGCTGCATTAATACCTGCCCAATAACCCAAAGATAAACATGCGGTTAATAGATACCCACCTGTTGGGGCCTCCCAATCTAACATTTCTCCTGCAACGAACACCCCCGGCCTGGCATTAAGCATTAAATTATTATTAAAGGATTTCTTCTTTACTCCACCAGAGGTGGAGATGGCATCATCTAAAAGACCAGGGCCCTGATGGTTTATTTGAAGGTTTTTTAAAACAAACGCTAGGCTTTCATTATCTTTTGGTAAAGGTATTCCAAATTCATAAAACAGAGTTATTTTTTGAGAACTTAACTTTAATGATTTTCGTAAAAAATTTGAAAAGCTTATTTTAGATTTTCTCTGATTAATTTTGTGTAAAATAACATTCTCCGTCAGATCAGGTAGAAGGTCTACCATTAGCTTATTCCCATTCCAAATTGACTTAGTCATCGAGTATATTGCACTACCTTCTAAACCTTTCTTTGAGATCACAGCCTCTCCACGGGATACCAAGTTTCCTGAACTAAAAGCAATGTTTTTTAAAGGTTTACCAAAATGGACTTCTACTTTCTTTGACCAGGGGACCAGCAAGCCAACATTAGCAGACTTCAGTTCCTCTACCTCTACCCCCTCCTTTTCCAATACATCCACCCACAAACCATTTGAGCCCAACCGTGGCCAACTTCCTCCCCCTAAGCATAAGACAGTCACTGTCGGTCTAATGTAAGTTAGGCCCTCAGGAGTATCAAAGCACAAATCATCTCCCTTCCAACCAGTCCAGTTCCAGCCAGTTTTAAAACTAACACCCTCACCTTTTAGTTTAATGATCCATGAACGTAAAATAGGGGATGCCTTCATTGCCACTGGAAAGATACGACCACTTGAACCAACAAATAAATTTTCATTTAAACTCTCAGCCCATTTAACAACGTCTTTCGGACAAAAATTCTTTAATATTGGATCAATCCATTCTGAAGCTTCATAAAATTTAGTGGTAAATTCCTCTATTTTATCGTCATTTGTTAAATTTAATCCAGACTTTCCAGCCATTAAAAACTTCCTAGCTAATGAAGGTTTTCTTTCAGCAACAATTACTTCCAAGCCTTTTAAAGCTAACTGTTCTGCAGCCATTAAACCTGATGGCCCTGAACCAATTATTATAGCTAGTTTTCTTACTTTATTTTGCATATTAAACTCAACGCAGAAACTATTAGGGTTTCGAAAACAACTGGTAACTAGGTCTGAAACATATTTAACATAACCCAACGTGTTTCAATACTGTAGGGTCTCGCAATGAAACTTCTTGATCAATATATTTTTCAGAATCTGGGTTACACATCCAAAGTAAAGTCTTTGCAGGCCAGATTGCTGGTACATGGGCAGAAACGTCCAACTTACTTATAGGATTCACTCCACTTGCTTTAATTTTTATCTGCATTTCTGTTGCAACTGTTCCAGGTGACAAACTCATTACCCTTATTCCCTGGTTTTTCAATTCGAGCTGTAAAGATTTTGTTAACATCGCAACTCCAGCCTTTGACGCGCAATAGTGGCTCCATCCTTCTAGTGGATTATACGCCGCACCCGAACCTAAATTAATTATACATCCAGATTTTTGATTGATCATAGTGGGTAAAACAGCGTGCACACCATAAAAAACGCCCTTTAAGTTAGTATCAATTGCATCGCTCCAAGCTTTAGGGCTGGTTAGGTGAATATTAGATATCGGATCTATAGTCCCTGCGTTATTTATCAAAATATCAATTCGCCCAGTGTCCTGTAAAACTTTTTTTGTTACTCTTTCTAACTCTCCAAGCACACCAACGTCACAAACTTCTGCTATGGCATTCCCCCCTAGATCTTTCGAAAGTTTATTTAGATTACTCTCCGTACGAGCCGTAAGATAAACTCGAGCTCCAGCAGCATAAAATAATTTTGCTGTCTCGTAACCAATACCTCTACTAGCACCAGTAATTATAACCGTTTTACCTTCAAATGACATCATCTTAATCTCCAAATTTTCTTTATTAATTATAGATTTAAACTATAGTGTAAAAAGTATCCTTGCCTAGCTGCAATCAACATACTAACTCTTCAGAATAATTTAAGGCGATGTTATGGAAAATAAACTCTCAGACTTAACGAACGCGCTTCTAGACGAAGCAAAAAAAGCTGGGGCTAATACAGCAGATGTTATTGCAGTAACCAGCGCATCTATTTCTGTAGATGTATTGCAGGGACATCTTGAACATATAGAAAGGTCAGAAACTACCGAAATAGGTCTACGAGTGATACTTAACAAAAAGCAGGCATGTGTGTCATCTTCTTTAATAGATAGGGTATCACTTAAAACAATAGCAGAAAGAGCTGTTGCAATGGCCCGCGAAGCAATAGTAGATCCATTTATTGGTCTTGCTTCACCTTCTGAGGTTGCTAAGGAATGGAATCTGGACGACCTACAACTATATGATAACAATACTAAGTTAAAACCTGAGGAACTTGAGAAATTAGCGCATCGTGCAGAACAGGCCGCTCTAAAAATTAATGGTATCTCAAAATCTCAATCAACATCTGCCTTTTATGGCGAACAAAATATTCATCTTAGAGCAACAAATGGATTTTCTGGAGGCTATAAAAAGTCCCATTCTGGGGTTTTTTGTAGCGTGATTTCTGGTGATGACGTGGAAATGGAAAGAGATGGTTTTGGAGACGCAAGAACACATAGAAGTGACCTTATATCACCCGAAGAGATTGGCAAAACTGCTGGAGAGCGTGCAGTCAAAAAGTTAAACTCTAGAAAGCCTAAAACTGGAAATTTTCCTGTACTTTTTGATGAACGAATCTCTAATAGTTTAATAGGGCATTTACTGAGCGCTATAAATGGGCGCGCTATTGTCCAAGGAGCTTCATGGGCAAGCGAACTACTTGGGAAACCCATCTTTCCTAAAGGGACATCTCTGGTTGAAGATCCCCAAAGAGTTCGTTCATATGGATCTCGGCCATTTGATGGGGAAGGCTTGCCAACACTAAAGCGCACCATAATTAAAGATGGGCACCTTAATGAATGGACATTAGATTTAGCGACCGCGCGTCAACTCGATGCGACAAGCACTGCAAACGCCTCCAGAGGGGTCTCTTCTCCACCAACCCCATCAATCTCTAACGTTATTTTAAATAAAGGAGAGAGTTCCTTTAATACTTTGATTAAAGAAATGCATACTGGGCTATTAGTAACCTCAATGATTGGATCGACGATTAACCAAAATACTGGTGATTATTCAAGAGGAGTTTCTGGTTTTTGGGTAGAGAATGGTGAAATTTCTTATCCCATAAATGAATGTACAATCGCAGGAAATTTGAAAGAGATGTTTCAATCTATGATAGCAGGGAATGACTCTAAACCTTATCGGAGCATAGTAGTTCCAAGCCTACTAATTGAAGGTCTAACAATTGCAGGACAATAAAGATCTAACACTATTAAAGGAAGCAGCTTTCGCTTGTGGAACAATAGCTAAGTCATTTTTTCGTAAGGACCCAAAAGTTTGGGAAAAGGCTAATGATGCTGGGCCAGTCACAGAAGCAGATATAAGTATTAACCGTATGTTAAAATCTGAACTTCTTTTTAACCGTCCTGATTTTGGGTGGCTATCCGAGGAAACTGAAGATTATCCTGATCGGTTAAGTAAAGAGAATACATTTATTATAGATCCTATTGATGGAACTCGTTCCTTCATCTCTGGAAAACCTACCTTTTCTCATTCTCTTGCTATTTCGAGGAATGGAAATGTAGTTGCAGGAGTAGTTTACCTCCCTATCTTAAATTTAATGTATACAGCATGTGAGGATAGCCAATCCACACTAAACGGAAAAGTGATCTCGACATCGAAAACGACCTCACTTGAAAATTCAAAATTATTAACTACTTCTGCAATCATGCAACAAAGTAACTGGAGTGACTCAGTTCAAGGAACTAAAATAGAGTATATACCTTCATTAGCCTACCGTCTTTGCCTTGTTGCAGAAGGAAAATTTGATGCCGTTATAACTTTGCGAGACTGCTGGGAGTGGGATATTGCTGCTGGAGACTTAATTGTACGGATGGCTGGTGGGCTTTCAACTGATAAGTATAATGTGCCACTAGTCTATAACAAAGAGAGTACAAAAACTTCTGGCTGTATTAGTGCAGGGGTTAAATTAAACAAAATTATTAACTCTAGCATAATATAAATTATATGGAGCTTTCGTGGTTTAAATTCATAGTTTATAATAAGTCATAATAACTTAATCTGCTATAATAGGTTCTTACAATTTATATGGTTAAAATTAAAATAAAATATGTTCTTGAAGTAGCTTAATGAGAGACTCTTTTTTCCTTTATGTATACTTACTATTCGCAGACATATTAACTGGAGTTGCGAACCGAAAGCTAGAAGCCAGGTTAAAGGCTGGAAAAGAAGACCCCAATCGAATTAACGAAAGACGAGGACAAACCCCTAATATTAGGCCAGAAGGCGAGGTAATATGGTTCCACGCAGCAAGTGTAGGGGAATCTATTGCTCTACTAGGGTTAATTGAAAACATAGTCGAAGAGCGTCCTCTTACAAATATTTTAATAACCACAGGCACAACAGCGTCCGCAAACCTTATAAATACACGTCTTCCAAAAAAAACAATTCATCAATATGTTCCCCTTGACGTTGGAAAGTTTGTTTGCGGTTTTTTAGATCACTGGAAACCAAACTTAGCTATTTTTACAGAAAGTGAACTTTGGCCTTGTTTAATAGCAAAGACCCACGCAAGAGAAATTCCACTTATTTTAATTAATGCCAGAATTTCAAGAAAATCTTTTTCTAAATGGAAATGGGTAAAAGGTCTATTTTCATCAATATTAAGTAAATTTGACATAATTCTTTGCCAGGATGAAAATACTGCAACGTTTATAAGAAAACTCTCTAAGTCAAAAATTGATCCAAAAGTAGTTGGATCACTGAAAGAAAGTGCTCCCCCACTTCCTTTCAGTGAGGAAGATCGAGCAGTAATTTCAAATCAAATAGGTTCACGACCTATATGGCTTGCAGCATCGACTCATGAAAGAGAAGAACTAATGATGGCTGAGGCACATGAACATGCACGCAGATTCTCTAGAAGACTACTTTTAATAATTGTACCTCGGCATCCCAACAGAGGAAAAAAAATATGTTCAGATCTTCGTAATCTAGGGTGGCAAGTTTCACTTCGATCTGGTGGAGAGGAAATAAATAACTACACAGAAATATATATCGCAGATACCTTTGGTGAAATGGGGCTTTGGTATCGAATTTCATCCATAAGTTTTTTGGGTGGCTCTATGACTGAAGTAGGCGGGCACAATCCATTCGAACCCGCAACACTAGGTTCTGCAATTCTTCACGGTCCCCATGTTTGGAGTGCGGCAGAGGCTTACGAGGAGTTAGGAAAAGTAAAGGCGTCTCTACAAATAAAAAACCCTGAGGAGCTCTCTCAAGCCATAGTAGATCTATTAAACCCTGACACAAATGCTTCAATGGCAAAATCTGCGTGGGAGCTGTCATCAAAAGAAGCAGAAGCATCTTCTCAAGCATTAAATGAAATATTTAAAGTATTAGACCACATGGGTGGTAACTAATGAAAGCCCCAAAGTTCTGGTATAAGAGCCAAACTCTAATCTCTCTGACCCTGCTTCCAGTTATGCTGTTATACTACCTTTTAACTAAAATTAATCAAATGATTAAAAGTCCATATAAAAGTAAAGTTCCAGTAATTTGTATCGGCAATCTCACTGTTGGGGGGACGGGGAAAACTCCTACAACTATAGTTTTAGTCGAAAGGTTAGTCTCAATGGGGTATAAACCACACATTATTTCACGTGGTTATAGGGGAACTGAACTAGGCCCCCTAAGGGTTGATACAAAAATACATACCGTCACCCAAGTAGGTGATGAACCCTTAATTTTAGCGACCTTTGCACCGACTTGGGTATCAAAAAACAAATCTAACGGAATCAAGGTTGCTGTTAAAGAGGGAGCTGACGTTATTGTACTCGATGATGGCCTTCAAAACCCATCAATCTATAAGGATTTCTCAATCATTACTGTTGATGCTAAAATTGGATTTGGAAATGGCTTTTTGTTGCCAGCAGGCCCACTTAGAGAGCCCATAAATTCTAGGTTAAAAAATACAAATTTTTTACTCTCAATAGGTTCAGTTAAGGACCAAAATAAATTTATTTCTCAATATAAACACAAATTAAATAAAGCAAAACATATTCAAGCAGAAATTGTTCCAATAGAAACAGGAATGAATTGGAAAGGTTTAAGGGTTTTGGCTTTTGCTGGTATTGGAAATCCAGAAAAGTTTTTTACCTCTCTCCATAATTTAGGAGCAACTATTGTAGCCACTAAGAGCCTAGATGATCACCAAGTTTTTAATAAAAAAATACTTTCAAGACTTGAAATTGAAGCCACACAACTCAATGCACAACTAGTCACTACAGAAAAAGATGCAATTAGATTACCTCAAGAGTTTAGAACAAATATCCTAAGTCTCCCAGTAAGGTTAAAAATGAAAGATTGGGCACAATTAGAGAGTGCAATTAATATATTACTTAAAGGTTAATTAAGCTCTTTGTTAATTATGCTGACCAGATCGTCGTAGTCCATATTAGAATGTAATTTACCATTAATTACAAATGATGGCGTTGACTGTATATTATCTTCACCAGAGTTTAACCTATACGCCTCCACTAATGCCCTCGCATTAGCTGTATCTTGTAAGCAAACTTCCAAATCTTCGTTTGTTAAACCAGAGGTTTTACCAATTCTTTTCAACTTATCAACTACTTCTGCTACTTCCCCTGTTACCCATTCAGACTGTTTTTCAAAAATCATATCTATCAACCCAAAATAGTTTTCTGATCCACCGCAACGGGCCACCATTCCCGCCCATAGTCCATATTTATCAAAATAAACTTCTCTAAAAATAAACTTCACTTTGCCAGTATTAATATATTCCTTTTTTAGCTTTAGAAAATTTTCTGAATGAAAATCTTTACAATGTGGGCATGTAAAAGACGCGTATTCGACTATAGTTACAGGTGCATTAACATCTCCAAGGACCATTTCTTCAAGATCTACTCCTATAACAGAACTCGAATCACTAGTTGCTGCCTCTGCATATAAACTAACTTTATTTGGACCTACCAAGTAAGTGAAAGCACCAAAAACTATAAATAAAGAAGCCAGAAGGCTAAAAAATATCCTACGATTCATTAACAGAAATCCTTACATTTATTTTCTACTTAATAGTACATTTTTACCAAGCTCTTGCAACGCCTTTCGCAGATCCTCATTAGATATTGGACTTGAAATTTCTTCAGAAGACTCCAAAACCTTCGGGTCTATTATTTCATCTTTTATGTTTTTTCTAATTACTTCACTGTTAAAACCCTCAAAAGTTCCTGTTTGGGTAATTCGAACTTTACTGATAGCTGAGTAACCATAAACTGAATTAACTTTTTCTCTAATTTCATTTAACATGGTCTGCAAGATAGGTGCATAAGCGCCCAAACATAAGACGGTCAAAGTAGAACCCAAACCTTGTTGGTTAGACCCAATCTTAATCGGTTTTGCAATTAAACTAATATCCTCTCCAACGATTTCCCGCCAATGGGTTAAAACTCGCGTTACGGTAAATCCTCGTTTTTCAACAACATTTTTAGTTTGATAACCAAGTAGACTCGATATAGCTTTAAACCCACTTTTACGTTTGAAAGATGTTTGGACTTTTGTTTTTAAATGTTTTTTGGGCATATCTTTATTTCTTATTTTTACAAACGGATTAGTTTATAATACAACTTATTAGCGTCATCTTATAGGGTAAAGTTTTTGAGAGTTAATGTGAGTTCATCTAAACTCCTAAGTTGGTACGATAATAACGCCCGGGAGATGCCTTGGAGAATACCACCTCATGAAAGTAAAAGTGGGAAAAAACCTGACCCATACAAAATATGGTTAAGCGAAATTATGCTACAACAAACCACTGTAGCAACAGTAAAAAGTTATTTTATCAAATTTATTACTTTATGGCCTACTGTTTTTGATTTAGCCAAAGCAAATGATAACGACGTAATGGCAGCTTGGGCAGGCTTAGGTTACTATGCCAGAGCCCGAAACCTTCTAAAATGTGCACGAATAATCGTAACTGATTTGGAGGGCGTATTTCCTACTAGTTTAAAGGAACTACAAATGCTGCCTGGTGTAGGTCCGTATACATCTGCTGCGATTGCAGCAATCGCGTTTAACTTTTCTGAAACCGTAGTCGATGGAAATGTCGAAAGAGTCATGGCAAGAATATATGCAATCACAAAACCACTACCTAGCTCAAAACCAGAACTATACGAATGTGCCAAAAGAATTACTCCTAAACAAAGACCTGGGGATTTTGCTCAAGCAGTGATGGATTTAGGTTCGACAGTATGTTTGCCTAGGAACCCTAAATGTCAAATATGCCCCTGGGAAAATAAATGCCAAGCAAACCAAAAGGATATTGCACAAAAGTTACCTATAAAGTTAAAAAAACCACCTAAGCCAACTCGTTATGGAACTATCTATGTAGTTAATCGTGAGGATGGCGCATGGTTATTAGAGCGGCGTGAAACAAGAGGTCTACTCGGGGGTATGCTTGGTTGGCCCACTTCTGAATGGTCAGAAAAAACAACTGAAGATGCGCCTATTACTACAAAATGGGTTACCAGCACTCAGTCGGTGCATCATATATTTACTCACTTTAAACTTAATTTAATTGTTAAAATTTCTCGCTGCCCGACCCATGTAAAGCCAAAATCAAATAAATTCAGTTTTCAAAGTGATTTTGTTATATCTGATCTTCCAAAACTAATGCAGAAAGTTTTTGCTATTGCACTTACAGAAATCAAAAAAAACCCCGCCTTAAAAAAGCAGGGCAGTAATTGCAGCAATTAAATTGCTACATAGGCGATCTTTAAGGTTTAGACCATTTCTGATCTTATCTGTTGACGAAGTATATCAATGGGTATGCGCTTACCGTCTCGCTTATAACACCAATAACTCCAGCCATTACAACTGGGCGCACCCTCCATAGCAGCCCCTACCTGATGAATGGACCCTTTTATGTCATTTCCAATTAAAGTCCCATCCACCCTAATTTTTGCCTTATGTCGACCATTTAAACTCCATAAATCTTCACCAGGGTTAAGCATTCCACGCTCAACAAGCTGACCAAATGGAACTCTCGGCTCACTTCTCTTTGACAAAGTTACCTCTAAGGATGATCGATCAAATTTCCTTATGTTTTTTATCCGCTCTTTTGCCACTTTTATATATGCTGGTTCTCTTTCAATTCCAATAAAATCGCGGCCTAGTTTTTTAGCTACTGCACCAGTAGTCCCAGTTCCAAAGAAAGGATCAAGAACTACGTCATTAGGTTTTGTTGTTGCAACAATTATACGGTGTAACAAGCTTTCTGGTTTTTGAGTAGGGTGTGCTTTATCACCCTTTTCATCTTTTAATCTCTCATGCCCAGTACATATTGGTAAGACCCAGTCAGAACGCATCTGAATACCATCATTAAGTGATTTAAGAGCGTCATAATTAAAAGTATATTTACTTTCCTCAGATTTAGAGGCCCATATGAGGGTTTCATGAGCATTAGTTAATCGCATGCCACGAAAGTTTGGCATTGGGTTTGATTTTCGCCATACAACATCATTTAGTATCCAAAAACCTTGATTTTGTATCTCACTTCCAACACGAAAAATATTGTGATAACTGCCCACAACCCATATCGCACCATTTGGTTTTAAAGTTCTCCTAGCTGCTGATAGCCAGTTTTTAGTAAAAGTATCGTATAGAGAAAAACTAGAGAATTTATCCCAATCATTATCTACGGCATCTACTTTTGAACTATCTGGTCTATGTAAATCCCCACGAAGTTGTAAATTATAGGGTGGGTCTGCAAATATCAAATCTATCGAGTTCGCAGGGAGGCTATTCATTGCCTCGATGCAATCAGTTTCCATAATTGTGTTAAGTGGAAGAGCTTCTCGTACCACTGTTGTCATTTTTCCCATTTCTGCCTCAATTGTACGCTTGTTGCGTCTCTAATTAATTTAGGGTCAAAATGATTCAAACAGGAATCTTTGTCAAAAACTATTTTTAATCAATAGGTTACAAATTATCCTTGATACAATATATTGTGTACGGGGCGAAAGGAAACCCTATGATGTGGTGTCACACCACATTTCTTTAAAGCAAAAATGTGGGCTTTTGTTGGATACCCAGCGTTTTTTTCCCACCCATATTCAGGATAGTGTTGCGCTAAATCCACCATATAATTATCTCGACTAACCTTAGCTACGATCGATGCAGCCGAAATAGACAGTGATTTACTATCTCCTTTAACCACTGCCAGTGCAGGAATCTTTAGTTTTTCAGGAACCTTGTTCCCATCAATCAAAGCATATTGCGGTTCGTCTGGTAGACCATTAATCGCCCTACACATCGCCAAATGTGAGGCATGATAAATATTTAATTTATCTATTTCTATTACACAGGCTTCTCCAATAGAGTAGATTGATGTTTCTAGTATCTGAACAAACAACTCTTCCCTTCGTTTCTTGGATAGTTTTTTTGAATCATTTAAACCGACAGGAATATTATTTTTATCTAAAATAACCGCTGCAGCAACTACTGGTCCAGCAAGAGGCCCTCGTCCAACTTCGTCCACGCCAGCAACGGTTAAATACCCTTCCTCACTTAAGCGCCTTTCCAAAAGGTAGTCTGGTTGAGGCTTTAAGTGTTGATACTGTTCTTTTATCATATCGAGTACCCTACATATAATTTTAAAAATATCTTACAATCTAACACTCCTTTTAACACTCTTGATGACCACAGGTAAGGATCTTTTATGTTAAGTAATTTACTAAAGTCTGAAAGGTAATCCAGCTGACACAACAAGGAATTATCTTTAATTGACAATCCACTTTAGTAAAATAATATTATAAAATGGAAAATTTTTACTTTTTTGGTTACGGCTCCCTATTAAACATAAATACACATACCTATCGTTCGCATGAGCGCGCATATATAACTGGTTGGCAGCGGCGTTGGTCTCATACCATATTCAGAGACATTCCATATCTATCTGTATATCCAGTGGTTGGTGGAAAAATACACGGATTAGTAGCTTTGGTGCCAAATAACGATTGGAAAGCCCTAGATGTGAGAGAGACTGGGTACAAAAGAAAATACACGAAATGTACTGTCGGTTCAAAGTCGAACAATAATACTCAACTTTACTACGTTCCAACCACTAACCTTACCAAGAAAGATACAAATAAAGGTATACTCTTAAGTTACTTGGACTGCGTTATTCAAGGTTACTTACATCAATTTGGTGAGGAGGTGGCGGCTGAGTTCTTTACTTCCACTGACGGTTGGGACATTTGCGTTACAGACGATAGATTACAACCAATATACCCAAGGAGTGTCAATCTAACTACATCTGAAAGAGTATTTGTAGATCATCATCTGCTGAAGATACAAAAATCTCTCTAAAATATTAGAAAAGGTATAAAAATAAACTCTAACTTAACTATCAGTCTATTTTTTGATGTACCTCTATGACATTTCCTTCTGGATCATGGAAAAATATCTGATGCCACTCTTTCGCAAATGCTGTTCCATAATCAGAATAAGGAATACCTTCTGCTTTTAGTCTATTGATAAATTTGTTTATGTCAGTAGTACGGAACGCAATATGACCTCTCTCAACTGGGTTAATTGCCTGTTTGTTTCTAAATCCAACATGCACGTCTCTTTCAGCTAGGTGCATTTCAATTTTACCTTCTGTAACAAAATTAATTTTACCATTATAACCACTCTCAGCAGTTTTTTCTGATCTAGGAAACTTCTCAAGTGGTACTTGATCCATTCCTAAAATATTTGTGTAAAACTTATTCATTTCGTCAACATCCTTGGAAACAAAATTTATATGGTGAAATTCTAACTTCATTAAATTACTCCAATTTCCAGATTTTTTTTGCTTTAAGCTATATGATATCATTTTAGTAAAACATTTTTCTAATCAAAATAGATGTTTTTAATTAAGGTTCAACTTACCCAAAAAATACCTTTCTCTTGGATCAAAAACTTCTTTGGTTTTTCCAAATATCTCAATTGGACCCTCTCTAAAGCAACCTTCATGCTCTTTGTCAGAAATCTCTTCCAAAAAATCAGGAATACCAAACTCTCCACCATCTCCAAGGAACTTATCTTTACACTGAATAAAACCTTCCATTGAACCAAACCAATCAGCCATTACTATCGACGTAATAAAATAGTAATCAACCCAGTTCCGATCATCAGCCTCACTTATTACAGTCATCCAGTGTCCATCTTTATCATCTACCATAACTGTTACTTCTTCTAAGCCTAACATTCTGTTAAAATAACAGTATATAGCTTTAAAACAATTTAATTATGTATCTAATTTATTATAATATGTTAACATAAAACTACTTATAACTTGGGAGAAAATATTATGCATGCCATTCAATTTATTGTACAACCTGATGTAAACAGGCCACGCGCAGAAACATTAACCACCATGAAAAAAGTCGCAGAAATTTGGAAAAAGTCTGGGTCAAATAAAACTACAGTAGCTACAATGACTGGGGGATTATACGGTGCCATGTCGGTGGTAGCTTACTTTGATGATGTCGCACACGCGGGGATCTGTAGAAAAAAAGTTAACGAAAATCCTGAAATTAGCAAAATTCTTGATGACTCTACAGGTGAGGTTCTTTTTGAAAATAGTTATTCTGAGGTAATTACATTCGAGTAGCAATTTTGAAGTATATTATAAAGGTGGAAAATAGACCTATTACTCAGTGTCTTAAATCCCAATGAATTGATTTTGATGTTGGTAACTTAATTGGACATCTTATTTGGATACCTTGCAGGTCTTCTAACTTTAATTAACCCCTGTGTGTTACCTATCTTACCAATCGTCATAGCCACAAGCCTTCAGGCGAGTAAACACGCACCAATTGTCTTAGCTGCAGGCATGAGCACAAGTTTTGTCCTGCTAGGTCTCACTGTTTCTGCAGTTGGACCAGCGTTGGGCTTAAGCGACGAGATAGTATCACGCTCTGCCGCCTTATTAATGGTAGCATTCGGTTTATTTTTGCTAGTTCCGTTATTGGGTAAAAAATTTACTGTAGCAACGACAGCTATATCCAAAATAGCGGATGCAGGTATTACAGCGACTGTATCACAGGGGTTGGTAGGTCAATTTCTTGGCGGCGCCCTTTTAGGTGCTGTTTGGAGTCCTTGTATCGGTCCTACTCTTGGGGCCGCTATCGCACTGGCTAGCCAAGGAGTGGATCTGATTTATGCTACTCTAATTATGACCAGCTTTGCCTTGGGTGTGTCAACTTTGGTCTTTATATTTTCTTTCGCCACTAAGAGTTGGCTAGAACGCAACATACGTTGGATGCGTGTTCTTTCAAAACAGTCAAGGACAACTCTAGGGGGTACCTTTATTATTATTGGGTTTGGAATATTTTTTCAATTTAACCATACTATTGACACATGGCTTATTAACCACCTACCAACATGGCTTATCGATTTTTCTGTTATTTTATAAAGGATTAAATATGAAAAGACGTATCTTCCTATCTACAGCTTTTGCAACTTTAGTCTTACCCCATCAGGGTTTAACTTTAGAAAAAGTTTTTTATACCCCTGGTCTCACCGAGGCTATAATCAAGGAGAGTAAAGTCATTTTTTTGGATTTCTGGACTAACTGGTGTTCCACTTGTGCAGCGCAAACCCGTGTAATTAATGAACTGCGTTCATCTGATCCTAACTATGATGCAAAGATTACCTTCATCACGGTAGACTGGGATCAATACTCGAAGGCACAAATTTCCAAAGATCTCAAAATTTCTCGTCGCTCAACCCTAGTGGCTGTGACGGATGGCAAAGTGTTAGGACGTCTTGTGGCAGCTACTTCTAGAAAAGAAATTAAATCACTAATGGATGCCGCTTTGTCAGTAACAAGGAACTAAATAACTTAAGGAATTTATTTCAAAAACCTCCTTTATTAAGAACTTTGGCTTGTGTCCCAAAGGGATAATTAGGATAATAGAGGCCTTGAAAGGTTTTAATTATTCACTAGGGGATTAAAATGAAATGCAATCCAATTACTGGGTTTTTTGGAGCTGAGGTTACAGGTCTAGACTTAAGAAAAAAAATAGATACCTCTGTAAAGAAGCAACTACAAAATGCTCTTTCTGAACATTTAGTTATAGTAATTCGAGAACAATGGTTAGACGCCGACCAACAACGGGCATTAGCGAAAATATTCGGAGAACCTGCTGTTAACCCCTATGCGCCAGGGTTACCAGCATATCCAGAAATGACTCACATTATTAAAGAAGCAAAAGAACGCACAGGTGTCTTTGGTGGCGGTTGGCATACAGATTTAAGCTTTCTGGACCATCCTCCCAGAGGATCAGTCCTATGTGCAATTGAAGTCCCACCTTTTGGTGGAGATACAATGTTTTCCTCACAACATGCTGCGTGGGACACCCTTCCAGAACCATTTAAAATTATGTTAGATGGACGCAAAATTGCGCATGTTGGGAAACCTTATGGGGTAAAGTGGGCACCACCAATTGAGGAACAATCAATGAGGGGTTCAACAAAACGGGGAGACCCAGAAGCAGATCGTGAGCGTTGGCATCCTGCTGTTTTAACTCACCCAGTCACAGGCAAGAAAGGGTTATATATAAATCCAACTTACGCCCTTCGTATTGAGGGAATGAGTGAAGAAATGAGCCGCCCATTCTTAGAAGAGTTATTTAGGCATACATCTCTACCAGAACACTGTTTACGTCTTCGTTGGTCTCCTGGAATGGTTGTTATCTGGGACAATTATGCGACCCAGCATTACGCGATCAACGACTATCATGGTTTTAGGCGAGAAATGCGTCGGGTAGCATTCAAAAGTGGCAGATTAGAAGAGTGGTCTAACTAAAGAATATAAACTTTAATACCTATAGTAAACTGGGGGCAGAATATCTGGATAGAACTAATAATATCATTTTTTGAGAATTCTAAATAATTAGTTCTTACTAACCTAATACTGACAGAGGGGTTTTACTTATGTTATCTCATTAATTTTTTTTTTGAGTATATAGGAGCTTACCATCCTTAAAAAAACCTTCTTGGTAGATACTTCCATCTTTGTTATACTTAATTGCGGGCCCGTTTAGTTTATTGTTATCCCATTCACCGGTCCATTTCTTCCCACTTGCAAAAGTAAAAGTACCTTGCCCGTATGCTTTTCTTTTCCTGAATCCACCTACGTATTTATCTCCATTAGCGTACGTTAAAATTCCCTGACCATGCCGTTTATCATTCTTAAATTCACCTACGTATTTATTCCCATTGATGTAAGTATATGTACCCTGACCATGCTTCTTACCATTTTTAAATTCACCTACGTATTTATCTCCATTAGCGAGATTACGAATTCCCTGTCCGTGCCACTTATCATTCTGCCACTCACCTACATATTTATTTCCATTGGCATTGGTATATGTGCCCTGGCAATTAGTCCAATATGCTGTTCCCTTGTAAGGACAGTTGGGAAGAGCCCAAACATTGGAAACAACTAATGTGAAGATGGTGGATAATACGGATATAAAATATGTTAGTGGATTCATAAACTAACCTTAACAAAAATTTTCATAAAAAGAGTAATTTCATCTCTAAAGTGTGCTTCAAGTGTTTTTATGATAAGAACTAATTTTATTTATCACGCACTTCCTACTTCAAACTAAAATTAATCTACTGTGTCCGTTTGTGTGATAATTACAAATTCAACGCTCTGGCTTAAAGGTATACTTTTTATGTCTTTTGTTTCAAACTTTATTATTAACCTGTCTTTTTAAGTACTTTACCGAATAAGTATCAAAATCATAGTCACCTACAGCTTCAAATCCATTTTTATAATGGAAGTTTAACGAAACCTGGTTAAGTGGTAGGGTGTATACCTCACAACATATTGGCAACTTTTTTAAAGAAGAAACTTTATATAATTCTTTATATAAATCTGATCCAAGCCCTATACGACCATGGTTTTCCTTTATTGCAATTCTGTCTACATATATAAATCTATCTTCGCGATCATTAAAGAACTTATAATTTATAGACTGATGGTCTGATTTCTCCCTGAAACATATCATAAAGCCTACAACCTCGTCATCACTTAGCACATACATACAAGTGTAACTCCGTTCGATTAATTTTGATAATTCAGCCTCTGCGGTTAAATTTGTTAAGTAATGAGCATGATCCTGATTAAGAGAATAAATTTGTTTCAAGATATGTTTTTCAGGGATCGAACTAGTTTGTATAATTTTCATAATAGAAACCTATCTATATTCCCCAAAAACTCAATTATAGGGTATGTCAGCTGCGCTCATATATTATGTCGCGCCATCGCTTCGGTAAACCTCTAAATCGAGCCTGATTGATTTTCAATCCCTCCGCAACTATGTTGCATGAATCCAGCTAACTCTGGAAAGGAGCGACTCTCGTTATCTTTTCAATTTAAGTTACGCCAGGATTACTCAACCCAAGATTAATTATACCTCAATGTTAATTTTGAGGTGAGGAAGGGTTTTAGAAACCAATAGTATAATATAAATAAACGTTATTCTTAGAATGTCTGAATCTATTAATTAAGTATATGAAGCTATAGATTAACAAAAAAAGGAATAGATTATGTCAATGTCTGGAACACCAAAAAAGAAAACTGATCAATCACTTATTGATGAGTTCCTAAATAAAGGTGGTAAAGTTATCAAAGGTAAAACTAAACCTATGAAACATGAGCTTGGCTCTAGTAATAACGTTTGGAACAACCCACTTACTAAAGATGAGAAAAAATCACTAAAAAAGGAATAGTATTTCTTTTATAATATTAATTTTCAAACAATTTATCAAACAAACCTTTTTGATCTAGATCATATAGCTCGGTACAATCTCCAATATGTTCACCATTTAAGAACACTTGTGGCATAGTATGACGATTAGAGTTTTTCATCATAATTTTTTTTAATTCTAAATTACCACTAACATCAATTTCTGTAAAACTAATATTCTTACTCTTCAGCAACCGTTTAATTCTTGAGCAAAACACACACCAAGGTCTCGTATAGACTTCAACCAGATTCATTCTAAACCATTTTCTCCATCAAACTTGATCATTATAAGTACGAGATACCTTGGATTCAGTCTCTAATACACAAACTTATCTTACAACATAAAATCAAAATGTTTTAAAACAGACTCTTTAATTTCCCATGTACCTTTAAAGTTTGATTCAACTACAAAAGTATCTCCTGCCCTGACAATTCTTGCTGAAGTGCCATCATCTGGAGTTATTTTAATTACACCTTTGATGATGTGAACAAATTCATATGCAGAATAGGTTGCATGATACGTGCCAGGTGTGGCTTCCCATATGCCAGAAATCATTTTTTTTTCTTTATTGGTATGTAAAACTTGTGTTTTCATACTTGGATTACCTTCAACTACAATCCAACCATCTAGATCACTTGTATCTGCCTCTGGTTTTTCAATATCGTCAAACTTAGTAAGCATCTGTTTTATTCCTTGAATAATAGGTGGTTCTTGCATTCTTATTTTGACGAAATAAGATTATCAAGTGATCATTTGAAAGGTGAACTCGAAAGCATCACATACTTTGTCTGGTTTTTTGGATATTTTTTGAGAGTGTTTTCATATGATATAATACAGACTATTTCTTTCACAATAACTTGGATGCAAAATTATCCATGTGTTCGGCTAATTTGATATCCAACTCTGATACTCCATTTAAATCATGGGTAGTGAGGACTACATCAACTCTAGAATAAACGTTAAACCATTCTGGGTGGTGATTAATTTTATCTGCAAATATTGCTATGCTTGTCATGAAAGAAAATGCCTCATTAAAGTTTTTAAACTTGTAAGTTTTAGAAATGGCATCTCTATCACTTAATATTTTCCAATTTGCGTCAACTAAAGGTTTTAAATTACTTTTGTTTACTTTGCTATTCATAAGTTTCCTCCAATAAAATTTCTTTCAAGAGACTATCGTATCTTAAAAATTAGGTATCAGCATCAATTTGACAAAAATTTTGATATATTTTCTGTAAAAATTTTACCTTTTTTAAAACCCCTTATACCCCAGGTTTTATAAACAAAATTTTGTTGGTTACATATTTTCATAGATAAATCTCTTATTAGATGTAAAGGTGACCCACCTCCACCTTTTCTTGAATTTCCTTCTGCAACTGTAAGGCATAAATTCGTATTATTTTTTAAACGAATGGTGTTGTCCTCACTAAATACAAATTCTTCTGTACTACCACATTTTTCAAGACTTAAATTCAAAGAGTTCTTAGAGGAAGTTGGATGCACACAAACATCAAAATAAGAAAAGAACAATTGTTCTTGTTTCAATTTATTAGCATCTAAACCTTGATCGACAGCAATTTCTCCTTGATAAGAGTAGCATGTATGTGCCTGAACTCCCCTGCTTATTTTTGCCCGAAATTTATGTCCTTTAATGTCAATACAAAACCCTCTTTTATCATCTAAATTATTCAGTAGCTTAACTTCTAATAAATCAACTTCAGACTTACTCCAACTTGGTGTTGATAAGAATGAGATGAACAGAATCGTTACGAGTGTTGTTAGTTTTTTCATAATCATGAATCTATTATTTTCTCTATTGTGATTCGTCACAACCAATCCAGTGCTTTTTTGGTGCCATAAGCGATTTATCAGTTTTACTATGCGTGCAGAAAAATACTCTATTTTGGTAAATAACTGTCATGTAATGCTGCCAACTCCATCTATTCGAATCTCTGAGATCAGCGTGACTTGTTGCAACTACTTTGCCCTTAGAAATAACTTCTCCCCATGTAATTTCATTCGCAAAAGATATCGAGCTAATTGATGATACGCCAAAGAACATAAATGCACTTAATATTAATATTTTTTTCATAGTACTCTCCAAAAGTTTTTCGACCAAGGGTTATACAAGTTTGTTTTTTAATAATGTTTAACATATCGGATAAAAGATTTAAATTAATAAAATTACTGTGAATGTTTCTGTCCAAAAAACATTTGTTTATCAGGGGAGTTTTTAGACATAAAAAAAGCCCAATAATATATGAACTATCATGAGGTCTGTTTCGAAGAGGATTTATGGACAGTTAAAAAACACTTTCTTCATGCACTACTCTCAGGAGAAGACCTCAATGGTTTTTTTTAATTAGATAACGGATTGAATAATTAACTATTCATTTTTTCTAACTTATCTCTCAATAGGGTCTATAAATTCTCCTCGATTTTCTCTGAGATGTTCAAGACCTATATTTGGTGGAAATTTTGTAGCTTTAGTCCACAAATAATCACCATAATAAAAGGGTTGAAAAACTGGGGCACCGGGCACTGCGGATATAACCTGGTCAGCGTCCGGCTCAAAAAAGAATGGAATTGAAAATCGTTTTTTACCCGTGGACAAAACTCTATGTTCTGTTGCCCGTATAAGTCCACCTGTTACCCGCTCTAAAAGACCTCCAAAATTTATAACCAGGCTGTTCTTTATAACTGGAACGTTCACCCATTCTCCTGAAATAGTCTTTGCCTGCAAACCCGGTTCATTACATTGATAAAGAAGAGTGATTAATCCACTATCAACATGGCCACCGGTGGTCTGAACAAAATTCTTTTGTCGATGATTCACCAAGGGGTAATTTATCTCATTTAACTTTTCTTCAAAATCAAAAGTTGGATAATGGAGTATACGCATTGTAGATATACTGTTAGCTTCATCAATTGCAAAGCTACTTTCCTCAAAACCGTTAGAACGAGCAAGGCTAGCTAGTATTTTGATGCCAAGTCGTTGAACCGTTTTAAACCACTTGGCAGCAGCATCCTTCCATTCAGGTAGTTTTTCTACATCTGGGAAAGGCGTGGCTTCGCGAAGAATGTCTACTTCATTATTTTTGTGGAGAGGATAACAAATATCAGGCCCAATCTCATAACCCCTTGGACGTTCGGATGAAGTAGTTCCTGAATTAGAAATAAACATACCTCTATAACGATTTGGGTTCGCAGAGTTAGAGCTTTGCTTCATAAGTTTATATTGGTCGTTAGTTTCAAGTTCAAAAACTGCTGTGATCTTCTTTTCTAACTCTTCAGGTTCAAAAGATGGGAGATTAGTAAGGATTAAAAACCCTAGGTTTCGGGCAGCATTCCCAATGTCCTTGTCAAGCTGCTCATGCTTATCATGAGCAAACATTGAAGCATCTATAACTGGTATATTCTCAATCATTACGAAAACCCTCCTTTATTTCTAAGTTTAGAGTAGACATAACCAATTGCCTTGATAAGCTTACCAAAAAGAGCTGTATTTCACACTTGAACAAATTTGTCATAGCACTCTCCTCTGTCAAAGTTAAATCGCACAAAATCCTGCTCGATTATCGTGGCCCTGTAAGAGATCACCAAGTACCAGTTGGCTCAATAAAAACGTATTTTTATATGATTATTTTGTCAATTCTATATTGTAATGATCATTTATGATCTAAAAATTTCACCAAAGTAAGGTAAAGGCCATTTTTGTGAGTACTTTTTTGGGGTTTTTTTGGAGTTTCTCTAAAAATGTAAAACTCTTAAGTTATTGTTTTTAAAGTGTTTTT
>ENA-OWPI01001427-OWPI01001427.1-marine-metagenome-genome-assembly--contig:-NODE-1427-length-26572-cov-4.259407_pt1 | contig 26572 bp, 38 predicted proteins | sample MGYA00238138_ERZ651775 | MGnify/ENA primary metagenome ERZ651775 (study PRJEB26906, sample SAMN06265043) | marine metagenome | isolation source: Helgoland LTER site | place: Germany:Helgoland, sampling...
TAGGGCAGGGATATGGTAAAGGCTATGAGTTGTCTGTGCTTAATAAATGGATGAAACAGATTTGATGAAGTGTATTGTTTCACACCATCAAGCCATAGTTAAAATAACGCCTGAAAAAACAATAGGTTAGCTATACATTTTTAGATGATATGGTGCGGCTGAGAAGACTCGAACTTCCACGGGTTTTATCCCACAGCGACCTCAACGCTGCGCGTCTACCAGTTCCGCCACAGCCGCAATAAAAAGATCTTGTTTCGGATAACAAAACAATATGCATAATGCAAGATAAATATATAATACGTTTTATTTATTAAATGGTGATAATATTGCTTTCTAATGTTGAATGGAAAATATCTAATACATTAATTAATTACGATTTTGCAATATCTGAAATGCAGAAAAGAATAATAAAGATTAAAAATAATACAGATAATGAATTGATTTGGCTTTTAGAACATTCGTCTATTTTCACTGCAGGAACCTCTGCAAAAGATGAAGATTTAATTAACAATCAGGTGGAAACAAGACGTACTGGAAGAGGCGGAGAATGGACTTGGCATGGACCAGGTCAACGAGTTGTATATGTTATGCTTAATCTTAAAAAAAGACTTCCTGATGTTAAGGCCTATGTAAATGCACTTGAAGAGTGGATTATCTTAACTTTAGAAGATTTTGATATACATGGAGTAAGGTTGGAGAACAAACCTGGAGTTTGGGTAATAAACAAAGATAATAGTTACGATAAAATTGCAGCTTTAGGGGTTCGAATATCAAGCTGGGTTTCTTGGCATGGCATCTCTATTAATGTTAACCCTAACCTAGAAGAGTTTAAGAATATTGTTCCTTGTGGAATTCAGGACGGTGGAGTTACTAGCTTATATAATTTAGAAAATATAAGTTCTTTTGAACATTTAGATAATAACTTGAGTAAAAATTTTACTAAAGTTTTTGGAAATGAGAGTTTATTTAAATTAAATTAGCTTCAATTTATCCAAAAAGTTTGCTAAGAAATTCATGTAGAACTTTATCAGCTCTGTCCACATCTGATTTAATCACTTTTAAACTGTCTAAACTTTTGTAAAAACCTTCTATAGGACCTTCATAATGTAAGATTTTATTTCGTCTATACCTTAACCATGATAGATCTCTGGAATTTTGCAATTTGTTTAGATTTAAACCGTCAACATGGTCTAATGTCTTTTCGTCTGATATTATATTATCAATAATTGTTAAAGATAATATTATAGAGGTAGCCCACATTTTATTTTGCTGTGATTTTATATACTCTTCTAATAAAATTTGAGCATGAGGATTTAAGAAAAAATGATAATCTTTTAATTTTTTTTTATTAATCATGATAATTTTAACATCAAATAGTTTAAGGTTTTGTCAAATCGATTAAGGTGACTATCTTTTTTAACTCCTTATATATTCTTTTCCTTTTTGAAGTTGACTCTTCTTCTTGGCCCCACTGTTCTGCTTGCCAAAGCTCATCTAAAAAACACGTTTCAAATAGATCTTTTTCTAAAAAATCTCCTTTTAATAAAGATAATGATATAAAAATTGAACCTGTAATATTAGTTAACCTATAAAGAATAGAAATTTCCAAATCAGAAAACTGACTTATTATTTCTCTAATTTTTTTATGAACAGTTATATTTTGTTTTTGAGGTATTACGCCTTGAAACACATCTATTTTTATATCGATATAACTTTTGACAGTTAGTAATAGTGGATCCCATTTTAATTTTTGTAATTGACATAGTTCAAAAGGCTTTTCTGCTCTATAACAAATCATATCGGTATCGATGAATTGCATTATTTCATTTATATATAATTGTCTATCATTAGATATTCTATCAATAGCTGTAGAGTAGATACCGTAAGAAATCATATCATCTGCATTTAATATATCTTCATCAACATCCCATTCTAATGAAGTTTCATAAGCACTATCATAATTTATAAAAATTAGTTTATTTTGTAATGGTGTCTTTAAAAGATTTTTATCTAACAATAATTGAAATGTATTATTTTCTAATTCTTTTATTTCAACAGTTTTCCAAAACTTTTTCATTTTATTGAAATATTTTTTTCATTAATTTACTTAACTCAGATGAGTTGTTAACTAGATAGGTCGCCCCTGCTGAAACTAACAAATCCTTTTCATTATATCCCCAAGTAACTCCAATACTTTTAATCCCAGCATTTACTCCCAATCCAATATCATTAATAGTATCCCCAATCATTACGCATCTTTTTTTATCAATATTCAGTTCATTAATTGCCTTTAAGGCCATAGCAGGATCTGGTTTGGGTGTGTTTTCATCTGTGGTGAGTGTTATATCGAATATATCCGATATATTATGCTTTGCTAATCCGTTTATTAAGCCAATTCGTGACTTATTAGTAGCAACTCCAATTAACCAATTATTAGCCTTTAATTCATATAACAAATCAATCATACCAGAATATAAAGGCTCATTTTGAAGACCCAATCTTCCTTGTTCTGCATACCAATCTCTATAAGCTTCTGAAATTTGTTCTGGGGTTATATCGTAACCAGGTGGCATGTATAAATCCAAAGCTATTGCTAATGGTTTTCCTATATTTTCTCTTACTTTTTTTGGATCAGGGTCTGGCAGTCCACACATTCTAAATGCTGCAATAGCACCTTCCACAATCATAATAGCTGAGTCTACAATTGTTCCATCATAATCAAATAATGCTAATTTTAAGTCGTTATTCAAAGTTTATCTCCATCTATTATGTAAATATATTATTTATATTATTAGGTAGTGACAGTCCCAAGAAATTTAAATTATTTTTAAAATCTTCATTGAGCTCTGCCTCAACAATTTCGTTCTCAGGCATATGAATTGAGTATGCGTGTAATTGTAAATTATTTATGTCTTCTGAATTCCATTTAATTTGAGTAATACTATCATGGTCATTTAATTTTTCACTTAAATTATAAATTCCAGGCAACCCCGTATATTTTCTATCACCCACTATTGGCGCGTTTATATGCTCGAGATGTACTCTTAATTGATGAGTTCGGCCTGTTTTTGGATATAAAGCAATAACAGCTACTCTAGATCCAATCTTATCTAGTACCTTATAATGTGTAATTGATTGTTTTCCTTTACTATAATCAACTTTCATTTTTTGTTTTCCATCAACACCTTTTTTTAAAATAGGTGCATCTATTACTCCAGAGTTAGTTTTAGGACATGGAGAGACTATAGCTAAATAAGTTTTAACTATTTTATGTTCTTTAAAAAAATTAGATATTTTTTTTGCACTTTTTTGGTTCTTTGCAATTAATAATAATCCTGATGTATCTTTGTCAATTCTATGCACTAACTTAGGCGTCGTTTCATCATAGAATATACACTTTAACATATCATCAACATGATATTTTTGAGAACTACCTCCCTGTACAGCTAACCCACATGGCTTGTTTATCGCTATAAAATCTTTAGTTTCTTTAATAAAAATTCTTTTATATAAATTTTTATAATAGTTTTTAATGTCTGCTTGATTAAATTGTTTGATTTTGCCGTTTTCGAATTTTATGTGAGATGAATACTTAACTAATTGACCAGTATTAACTTTTACAGACGACTTTATTTTTTTATTATCTAATAGAATTAAACCGGATCTTAAATATTTTTCTAGCATTGCTTGGTTAATGTTACCTAATATTCTTCTAATACATCTATCAATCCTAGACCCATCTTCTGTTTCAGGTATTTTTATAACAAGCATTTCTAGAGTCATTTTATTATCAACCTAAGCAATTACTAAACACCGAATATCCAACCTTCTTTTTTAGATACTTTTGGCACATTCCAACAGTTTCTATTATTTGAAAAATATCTCATTGCTGCTGCTGAAACAATTGCATCGGCATCGTCTTGATCAGGCCCACCAATTATAATATCTTTAGGCAAGGAATTACATCCATAATGACTAAGAGCCTGATTAATTTTGTCTAGAGCATATCCTATATTTTTTTCAGGTTTTACACGTGCATATCTAAAATAATAAGTAGGGAAAATTTCAACTGCTACACTTTTTTTTTGGAGTATACTATTGTTGAAAGGCCATATATTTATTTTATTTTTTAGAAAGTTTAATACCCTCATTCCCGCCAAAGATCCTGTCCCAACTGCTCCAGGCCCTACACAATTGAAAGTAGGACTAGGTGAATGTATTTTATTTTTAGCCTCTATTTCAGTAAATCTTCTTCTGCTTTTATATAACGTACCTTTTAAATTTGGAGAGTTATAATAATTTGAGTAAGGCTCCTTAGACCATATCCCGCCACCATAAAAGTTTCCTAATTTATTATTTATATTATCAATTTTTTCCCACAATTTATATGGAGATATTGGACTATCTTTAATTCCTGGAAAATATGAAAAACAATCATAAAATGGATATGAAAATGAAAAGTCAAATCCAATAAGTGTTTTTTTTTCTGTAACTTCTTTAAGAAGCCATTTTATTAAAGAATATCTTGACCAATATCTGTCTTCAGGCTTAATAATTTTTGGAGGATACCTGCCCATTGGACATTGGGCTACACTAATCCCTTTTTGAAATTTACTCTTGTCCCCAGACCAATCTATAGCAATAAAGTTATTAAAATCCATTTATTACTCAAAAAAAAACCGTTCTTTTAAGAACGGTTTATAATTATTATTTAGATAATTAACTTGCAACAGCCTCTTTTGTTTCTTCTTCATTTGAAGACACATTTTGTAAGGGACCACTATCTTTACCTCTAGCATCTTCATCCCTATCAACTAATTCTATTACAGCCATACCGGCAGCATCACCATACCTATAACCTGCTTTTAAAACTCTTGTATACCCACCGTTTCTATCAGCATATCTAGTTGCCAGTGCTCCAAATAATTTAGAAACCATATTATCATCTCTCAACTTAGAAAAAGCTTGTCTTCTTGCATGAAGACTCCCTTTTTTACCTAAAGTTATTAGCTTATCAACTATTGGCTTCATAGTTTTAGCCTTTGGCAGAGTTGTGATTATTTGTTCATGCTTAATTATCGCTTGAGCCATATTTTTAAATAAAGCTTTCCTGTGCGAGGAAGTTCTATTTAATTTTTTGCCTTTAATTCTATGCTTCATTATTATCTCCTAAACTTAAATCAAGATTAAAATGGCTCTTCTATTCTTTTAACTAATTCTTCAATATTCTCAGGTGGCCAACTTTCAATAACCATTCCAAGTTCAAGCCCCATTATTTTAAGAACTTCTCTAATTTCATTTAAGCTCTTTCTACCAAAATTTGGAGTTCTTAACATTTCAGGCTCTGATCGTTGGACCAAATCACCAATATAAACAATGTTATCGTTTTTAAGACAATTTGCAGATCTAACTGATAGTTCTAATTCTTCAACTTTTCGAAGTAGATTCTTATTAAAAGGTAAGTCCTCTAATACTTCTTGTACTTCCTCTTCTTCCGGCTCTTCAAAATTTATAAAATTACTTAGCTGGTCTTGCATTATTCTAGCCGAAAAAGCAACTGCATCTTCCGGTGTCACAGACCCATCTGTAGTTACTACTAAAGATAATTTATCAAAGTCAGTTTGTTGTCCAACACGTGCATTATCCACATTATATGAAACTTGAACAACTGGACTAAATATTGCGTCTATTGGTATAACACCAATCGGTAAATCTTCTTTTCGATTTATAACAGATGATACATAACCTTTTCCATTTTCAACAGTAAACTCGATTGAAAGTTTAGCTCCTTGATCTAAAGTACAAATTTCATGATCTTTATTCATTATTTCAACTTCAGAAGGACAGCTTATCATTCCAGCAGTCACAGTTTTAGGACCATCCACATCTAATTGAATTTTTTTAATGCCATCAAATTCCATACGTACTTTAATACCTTTGACATTCAATATTATGTCAGTCAAATCTTCCCTTACCCCTGGGATTGATGAAAACTCATGAAGTACACCTTGAACTTGGATTGAAGTAATTGCTGATCCTTGCAAAGACGATAGTAAAATTCTCCTAAGTGCATTTCCAATAGTTACGCCATAGCCTCTCTCAAGTGGCTCTGCAATAATTGTTGAAGTAAATTCAAGATTCTTTTCTTCCTTCACCTCTAACTTTGAAGGCTTAATTATCTCTTTCCAATTTTTTTCAATCATGATTACTCTCTATAAATAATTATTAATATAATATTACGAAATATATTTTAGACTCTTCTTCTCTTTTTAGGTCTACATCCATTATGTGGTATTGGAGTAACATCCCTAATTGAATTTACTTGAAATCCTATTGTCTGAAGAGCTCTAAGCGCAGATTCTCTTCCAGAACCAGGACCTTGAACCTGAATATCTACAGTCTTAACACCATGTTCAGAAGCTTTATTACCAGCATCCTCAGCAGCTAATTGTGCAGCATAGGGAGTTGATTTTCTTGAACCTTTAAATCCCATACTTCCTGACGATGACCAGGAAATAGCATTACCTTGTATATCTGTTATAGTTACAACTGTATTATTAAAAGAAGAATTAACGTGAGCTACAGCATTTGTAACATTCTTTTTTTCTTTGCGACGTATTCTTGTTTGAGTTGGTTGTTTAACCATATTATATTACTCTCCCTTTAGGATTATTTCTTTTTACCTGCAATTGCTTTAGCAGGACCTTTTCTTGTTCTAGCGTTTGTATGAGTTCTTTGACCCCTTACTGGTAAATTTTTTCTATGTCTAAGTCCCCTCAAACAACCTAAATCCAGGTATCTTTTAATATCCATTGAGGTTTTTCTTCTCAAATCACCCTCAACTAAGTAATCTTCATCTATAATATCTCTTATTTTAGTAAGTTCATCTTCTGATAGGTTGTTAATTCTTCTATCCTCAGTAACACCAACTTTTTTACATATATTTTTTGAGCCAGTTAACCCAATACCGTGTACATAGGTTAAAGCGATATGCACTCTTTTATTAGTTGGTACATTAACTCCTGCAATACGTGCCACTAATTTCTCCTTCATTAACAAACGTTAAACAAATATTTTGCGAATTATAGACTTAACAAAAAAACAGTCAACTTTATAATAGTTAAAACATTTTTTTGATATCACTAGATACATTTTCTATACTTTGCATTCCGTCAACAGTCTTTAATCTCTTTAAACTTCTATAATATTCTAAAACTGGCATTGTGTCTTTTTGATAAACTGTAATTCTTTTTATCAAAACATCCTTATTATCGTCATTTCTAACAAAGTCACCCTCTTCCGCCCTCTGTTTAATTCTTTCAAATAATAATTTTTCATCAACATCGATTTGAATAATATGATCAATTTGAATATTTTTATTTGCTAGCACATCGTCTAAAGCTATTGCTTGATTTAAAGTTCTTGGAAATCCATCAAGTATAAAACCATTTTGGCAATCAGGTTTACTAATTCGCTCTTCTATTATAGACATTATTATTTCATCAGAAACTAAACCACCACTATCCATTATAGATTTCGCTGTCTTTCCTAAATTTGAACCAGAATTAACTTCTTCTCTTAGCATGTCGCCAGTCGAAATTTGTACAATATCATGTGTTTTAATTAAAATTTTAGCTTGGGTCCCTTTTCCTGCTCCGGGGGGGCCAAATAATATAATATTCATTTAACGCCTACCACCCCGTAGTTTTGTTTTTTTAATCAAACCTGAATATCTGTGAGCTATCAAATGAGATTGTGCTTGAGCGACAGTATCCATCGATACTGTTACTACAATTAATAAACTAGTACCTCCTAAGTAAAAGGGTATAGAATATTTTGATATTAATATCTCAGGTAAAATACACACAGCTGATAAATATGTGGCACCAATTGCTGTTAGCCTAGTCAAAACAAAGTCTAAATAATCTGATGTTGGAGGACCTGGTCTAATCCCTGGAACATAGCCACCATTTTTCTTTAAGTTATCTGCTGTTTCATCAGGATTAAAGACTATAGCTGTATAAAAAAATGCAAAGAAAACAATTAAGCTAATATATAAAGCCAAATAAAGTGGTTGTCCTCTTCCAAAATATGAATTGAGCGCAAGTACCCAATCAGAACTATCACTTCCCATTCCTGAAAATGATGATAATGATGTAGGTAATAATAAAAGAGCAGAAGCAAAGATTGGAGGTATTACGCCGGGAACATTTATTTTAAGTGGCAAATGAGAGGAGTCGCCCGCAAACATTTTATTTCCCATTTGTCGTTTAGGGTATTGAACTATTATTTTCCTCTGGGAACGTTCAATAAAAACAATAAAAGCAACAACTGATATAGCTAATAGAAATATGCCAATAATAAGTATTGATGAAATTGATCCAGTTCTACCTTGTTCTAAAATTTGAGCCATTGCCCTTGGTAGTTCCGCAACTATACCCGAAAAGATAATTAGAGAAACACCATTGCCAATACCTCTTGAGGTGATTTGTTCTCCAAGCCATAATAAAAACATAACTGACCCAACCAGAGTTACAACTGTTGTAACCTTGAAGAAAACTCCTGGGTTCATAACTAATTGCCCTGTTGATCCCGATGTTCCTTCAAGTGCAACTGCAAAGCCGTAAGCTTGAACTGTGGCAAGAAGTACTGTTAGATACCTAGTATATTGATTTATTGTTTTTCTTCCTGATTCCCCGTCTTTTTTTAATTGAGACATCTGTGGAGATATTGAAGTCATAAGTTGCATTATAATTGAAGCAGAAATATAAGGTAAAATAGTCAGAGCAAAGATAGTCATTCGACCCAACGCTCCCCCTGAAAACATGTTAAACATTCCAAGAACACCGTTATTGGCATTTTCAACTATTTCTGATAAGGCTAAAGCATTAATTCCGGGAACAGGTATGTAAGTACCTAATCTGTATACGATCAATGCTCCAAGCGTAAATAAAATTCTTTGTCGTAGTTCAGTGGCTTGACCTAACAAACCGAACATACCTTCATTAGCCATAAATTATGCCTCAGACTTTTTATCTTTTTTAACAACCTGTTTCTTTTTTTCTAATACAGTCACAGTACCACCAACTTTTTCTACTAATTCTCTGGCTTTTGAGGAAGCCGCGGAGACTTCTATATTAATTTTACTTTTAATTTCACCTTTAGCTAAAAGTTTAACTTTAGAAGTTATATTTTTTATTAGACCTAACTCTAATAAATATTCTGAATTAATAGATTTCTGATTATTTATTTTCTTATTGGTTATCAATTTTTCTATTTTTTCTAAATTAAGTTCTACAAAGGGAACCCTGTTAATATTCGTAAAACCCCTCTTAGGTAGACGTCTATGGATAGGCATTTGTCCACCTTCAAAGCCTTTTACTGCTACACCTGATCTGGCTTTTTGACCCTTATGTCCTTTGCCTGAAGTTTTACCAGTTCCAGAACCAATGCCTCTACCAATTCTTTTCCTATCTTTAGTAGCTTTGTGATTGTCCTTAATTTCATTTAAATTCATCAATTTTCTCCGTTTTAGCACTCAACAAAATACTAACTTACAATTACAAGATGCTTCACTTTATTTATCATTCCACGAATTGACGGGGTATCTTCAAGCTGGCACGATCTGCCAATTTTATTTAACCCAAGACCTATTAAAGTTTGTCTTTGATAAGCCTGTCTACCAATAGGGCTCTTCTTTTGTGTTACAATGATAGTTTTTTTGTCAGACATTATAATTCCTACTCAACTTTTGCAGCTTGATTAATTTCTTTACTTTCACTTCCAAATATTTCAGCTACTTTTCTTCCTCTTTTATTAGCAACATTTCTTGGAGAATACATTGACTTAAATGCATCAAAAGTAGCTTTAATCATGTTGTGTGGATTAGACGTCCCAATAGATTTTGCTACGACGTCTTGAACGCCAAGAGTTTCAAAAACAGCTCTCATAGGACCACCAGCTATAATACCAGTACCTGAGGGAGCGCTTCTTAAAACAACTCTTCCTGCCCCATAATGACCTTTCATATCATGATGTAGTGTTCTACCTTCTTTCATAGGTACTTTAACCATATTTTTCTTTGCATCATCTGTGGCTTTTTTTATAGCTTCAGGTACTTCTTTAGCTTTACCTGTTCCATAGCCTACTTTGCCTCTTAAATCACCTACAACCACAATTGCTGCAAAACCAAATCTTCTACCCCCTTTTACAACTTTTGCTACTCTATTAATACCAACTAACTTATCTACTAAATCAGAGTCTTCTTTTTGATTTTTCTTATTTTGTTTATCTACTTTTACCATCACTAACCCCTAAAATATTAATCCACCATCTCTAGCCGCATCAGCTAAATTTTTAACTCTTCCGTGATATATATATCCACCTCTGTCAAACACAACTTTAGTAATACCTTTAATTTTTGCTTTTTCTGCTATTAACGTTCCAACCAAAGTAGCAACTTCTTTAGAACCACAATTTTTGTATTTGCCTTTAATTGTTAGGTCTAGACTTGATGCTGAAGCCATAGTTGTGCCTTTATCATCATCAATTATTTGGCCATAAATATGCTTGCTTGATCTAAACACAGTTAACCTTAGCATACCTTTAGAATTCTTTTTCAAGGAAGTTCTATTCCTTTGTTTTCTTCTTTCGTGTAAAGACGTGAAATTACCCATTTTTTCCTCTATTTTTTCTTACCTTCTTTGCGTAAAATATACTCATCAGAATATCTTATTCCTTTACCTTTAAATGGCTCAGGAGGTCTCTTTGATCTTACTACTGCAGCAAATTGACCAAGTTTTTGCTTATCAGCTCCTGAAATTGAAAATTTTGTGTTTCCATCCATCTTAATTGAAAGACCTTCTGGCACTTCAATCTCTACAGGGTGACTTAAGCCAAGACTCAGTGTTAATTTGTTACCTTGAAGAGCGCCTCTATAACCGACGCCAACTATTTCCATTTCTTTAACGAAACCAACACTAACACCTTGAACAGCGCTATTAATTAATGCTCTTGTTGTACCCCACAAGGCCTTACCTTTTGATGTTTTATCATTAGGCTCCACTGTTATCGTCTTGTCATCTATAATAACATTTACTGTGTTAGTTATAGGAGTATTTAACTCACCTTTTGAACCTTTTACCCAAAAAACGTTTTCATTTTTTTTAACTTCAACACCATCGGGTATATTAATTATTGCCTGACCTACTCTAGACATATTTTTTTACTCCTAAAATACTTGACATAGAACTTCACCACCAACATGAGCAGCTCTAGCTTCGTTATCACTCATTACACCTCTAGGAGTTGATAATATTGATATACCTAATCCATTATATGTTTTCGGCAAGTCATCGATGGCAGAATAAACTCTTCTCCCAGGTGTTGATACCCTTTTAATTTCACTAATTACAGGTTTACCATCATAATACTTTAGTTCAATTTTAAACTCGTTTATACCTGGGCGTTTTTCAACCTGTGAAAAGTTACGTATGTAACCTTCTCTTTTTAAAACGTCCAACACATTAGCTCTAAATCTAGAAGCAGGAGCATCAACCACAGACTTATTCGCGGTTTGTCCATTCCTAATTCGAGTTAACATATCTCCAAGTGTATCACTCATTGACATAATTTATTACCTTTCTACCAGCTTGATTTTACCATACCTGGAATCTGTCCAGATAAAGCTAATTCACGAAGAGCAATTCGTGACATTTTTACTTTTCTATAATACCCGCGAGGCCTACCTGTAATTAAACATCTATTTCTTAGTCTTGTTTTTGCACCGTTTCTTGGCATTTCTGACAACTTTAATTGAGCCTCAAAACGATCCTCCATGGAAGTAGATCTATTTTTACAAATAGCCACCAATCTATCTCTTCGAGATTTATTTTTTTTAACTTGTTTTTCTTTATTTAAGTTTTTTTCGATAGCACTTTTCTTAGCCATTATAATCTCCTAATAAAACCTATGCTGCAGTAAATGGGAAATCAAAACCTTTGAGAAGCTCCTTAGCTTCATCGTCAGTTTTTGCTGAAGTAACGAAAATTATATCCATACCTCTAGCTGAATCCACATTGTCATATTCAATTTCAGGAAACACAAACTGCTCTTTTAATCCTAGTGCATAATTTCCATTACCATCAAAACTTTTTGGGTTTATACCTCTAAAATCTCTAACTCTTGGAAGAGCAATATTTATAAACCTGTCAACAAACTCATACATCTTGTTCTTCCTAAGTGTAACTTTTACCCCAATAGGCATACCTTCTCTTAACTTAAAGCTAGCGTTGGCTTTTTTTGACTTTGTTATAATAGGTTTTTGTCCTGTAATTGCTGCTATTTCACTTGCAGCTGATTCAATTTTTTTACTATCTTTAACTGCTTCTCCTACACCCATATTGATAACAATTTTTTCAAGCCTAGGAATTTGCATGTCGTTTTGGTAATTAAATTTGTCTTTAAGAACTTTAATTATTTCATTTTTATATTTATCTTGTAATCTTGCCTTCATCGACTTTCTCCAAATCACTTATCTAATAAAGAGCCTGAAATTACAGACACTCTTTTCTTTTTACCATCCTTGAAATCGTATTTTACCCTTGTTGGTTTTCCAGTATCTGGATCAATGTGAGATACATTCGAAATATGAATCGATGCTTCTATCTCTTCTATTTTACCAGGGTTCTCTTGTGTTGCTTTTCTATGACGTTTAACAATGTTAATACCACTTACAATAACTCTGTCTTTGTCTGTTATCATTGAAGTAATATTTCCAGATTTACCTTTATCTTTTCCCGCAATAACAACCACAGTATCGCCTTTTTTTACTTTAAATTTTTTTTTCATTACAAAACCTCCGGCGCCAAAGATACTATTTTCATAAATTGTTTTCCACGTAACTCTCTTGTAACTGGGCCAAATATTCTGGTCCCAATTGGCTCATTGCTTTTATTTACTAAAACGGCAGCATTTTTATCGAATCTGATACAACTTCCATCATTTCTTCTAACTTCTTTTGCTGTTCGTACAATTACAGCCCTATGAACATCACCTTTTTTAACACGTCCTCTTGGTATTGCTTCTTTTATAGAAACAACAATAACATCTCCAACACCAGCAGTTTTTCTGCCTGAACCACCAAGAACTTTAATACATTGAACTCTTCTTGCACCAGAATTGTCTGCAACTTCTAAATTACTCTGCATCTGTATCATATCGCGTCTCCAACAAATAATAAGTTTAATATATAACTTCAAAACGTTTGTTTTTAGAAATAGGCACACATTCTTGTATATTCACAACATCACCAACTTTAAATTTATTTTCGCTATCATGAGCAGCAAACTTTTTTGATTTAGTGACAAATTTCTTATACATAGGATGCATAATTTTTCTTTCAACAACAACGGTAATGGTTTTATCAGCCTTACTACTAGTAACCTTACCTGTTAAAATTCTTTTTGGCATTTTAGCTATCCTTAAATTTTAGTTGGAACAATGTTATTCAAGATTGTTTTAATACAAGCTATCTCTCTTCTTATATGCTTAAACCTTGCTGGATTTTCGTTTTGACCATTAGTAACTTGAAAGCGAAGATTAAATTGCTCTTTTCTAAGCAAGGTTAATTGTTGCTTTAATTCATCACTAGTTTTTACTTTCAAATCTTTGGCTTTATGTTTTGCCATTGGAACCTCTTTTTAAACTATTCACCTAATCTTTTAACAACTTTTGTGTGCATTGGCAGTTTTGCAGCAGCAAGGCTTAACGCCTCATTCGCTGCTATTTCAGATACACCATCCAACTCGAACATTATTCTACCTGGCTTCACTCTACATACCCAGAATTCAGGTGACCCCTTACCTTTTCCCATTCTTACCTCAGCGGGTTTACTAGAAACTGGTACATCAGGAAATATTCTAATCCAGACCCTTCCTGCTCTTCTTAAATGCCTAGTAATTGCCCTTCTAGCCGCTTCAATTTGTCTTGCAGTTACTCGCTCAGGCTCAATAGCCTTAAGACCGAAAGATCCAAAGTTAAGTTTAGTACCACCCTTAGCTAAACCATGAATTCTACCCTTGTGAGCTTTTCTAAACTTAGTTCTTTTTGGTTGCAACATGATGTTTACCCTTGGTCTATAGATTTATTATTTGAAGTTTTAGGTGATCCAGCCATTCTCTTATCTTGAGCCATAGGATCATGCTCCATAATCTCACCTTTAAAAATCCAAACTTTAACACCAGTAGCACCATAAGTTGTAAAAGCCGTGGATTCTGCGTAGTCAACATCAGCACGAAGTGTATGCAATGGAACTCTTCCTTCCCTGTACCATTCAGTTCTTGCTATTTCAGCTCCACCTAATCTTCCTGCACAATTTATTCGTACTCCACCCGCGCCTAATCGCATAGAATTTTGAACAGCCCTTTTCATAGCTCTTCTAAAGGCAACTCTTTTTTCTAGTTGTTGAGCTATTCCATCTGCGACTAATTTTGCATCAAGCTCAGGTTTCCTAACTTCAATTATGTTTAAACTAACTTCTGCACCAATTTGCTTGCCTAATGTTTGTTTAAGAGTTTCAATATCTTGACCTTTTTTTCCAATCACTAAACCAGGTCTTCCTGCATATATTGAAATTCTAGCCCTTCCAGCAGGTCTTTCTATAACTATTTTGCTTACTGCAGCTGATTTTAGTTTTTCAAATAGATACTTTCTTAAGCCTATATCTTGGTGAAGTAGATCCGCATAAGACTTTCCTCCAAACCATCTTGAGTCCCAAGTACGATTAATACCTAATCTAAAACCAATTGGCTGTGTTTTTTGACCCATTTTATTTACCTTCCTGTTCAGACAATAAAATTGTTAGATGAGAAAATGGTTTTATTATTTTTGCTCCACGACCTCTAGCACGAGCGTGGAAACGTTTCATAACTAAACCTTTTCCAACATAGGCTTCTTTGACTATTAATTTATCAATATCTAAGGAATGATTATTTTCAGCATTTGCAATAGCGGATCTTAGTGCTTTTTCAACATCATTGGATATTCTTCTCTTAGAAAATTGTAATATGGAAATAGCTTTAGATGCACTCTGTTTTCTTATCATTTGCGCAACTAAATTAAGTTTCTGTGGACTAACTCTTATATTTTTCAATACAACTTTAGCTTCGTTGTCTAATTCTCTACGTTTATTTTTTTCTTTACCCATAAATTTATCCTAACGCTTAGATTTTTTGTCAGCTGTATGACCATAATAAGTTCTGGTTGGAGAAAATTCACCAAGTTTATGCCCGACCATAGCTTCTGTTATTGTAACAGGTATGAATTTTTTTCCATTATAGACGCCAAAAGTAAGCCCAACAAATTGGGGCATCACAGTAGATCTTCTTGACCAAGTTTTAATAACATCATTTCTACCTGAGTCTCTAGCTATATCTGCTTTTTTTAATAAATAACCGTCCACAAAAGGACCTTTCCAAATAGATCTTGTCATTTTATCAATCCTATGCTTTTCTTCTTCTGATTATTAATTTATCTGTTCTCTTATTATTTCTAGTTCTATATCCTTTAGTAGGCTTACCCCATGGAGTAACAGGGTGCCTTCCACCAGAAGTTCGGCCTTCACCACCACCATGAGGGTGATCAACAGGATTCATCGCAACACCTCTAACTGATGGTCTCTTTCCAAGCCATCTATTTCTTCCTGCCTTTCCAAGGTTTGTATTTTGATTATCAGGATTAGACACAGCCCCAATTGTGCACATACAAGAAGACAACACAAACCTGACTTCACCTGAAGTTAATCTTAGAATAGAATATGATAGATCTTTACCAATTAATTGAACGTAAGAACCAGCTGAACGAGCTAATTGCCCACCCTTTCCTGGTTTAAGCTCAACATTATGAATAATTGTACCAACTGGTACTGCAGTTAGAGGCATTGAGTTACCAGGTTTAATATCAGCCTTACTTGCTGAAATGATTTTGTCGCCCGCCGCTAATCTTTGTGGGGCAATGATATATCTATATTCATTATCTTCATATTTTATAAGAGCAATGTATGCAGTTCTATTTGGATCGTATTCGATACGTTCAACAATCCCTATTAAGTCGGTCTTATTTCTTTTAAAATCAATTATTCTGTAACGCCTCTTGTGGCCTCCACCCCTTTGCCACATAGTTATTTTTCCAGAGTTATTTCTTCCTCCTGCTTTATTCAATCCTTCAGTTAGTTTCTTAACTGGCTTACCCTTATACAAATCAGATTTATCAACTAATACTAATCCTCTTTGACCTGGCGTATTTGGTTTGAATTGTTTTAATGCCATCTTAAGCTCCTACTGATAAATCTATTGTATTACCAGGAACTAGCGTAACAATAGCTTTTTTAGTATCAACTCTGCGTCCCAAAATACCTTTAAATCTCTTAACTTTACCTTTAAGCAGGATAGTATTAACTGACTTAACTTTAACTGAATATATTTTTTCAATTGAAGACTTTATATCTATTTTATTAGCATCAAGTGGAACTGAAAAAACAACTTTGTTAAATTCAGACAATTGTGTAGCCTTCTCAGTTATTATAGGGTTTAAAATTACTTGATATGCTCTATTCGCACTAATTCTAGGATCTACTTTTTTTCTTGGCCTTATACTCATAACAAGCGCTCCTCAACAGATTTTACAGCATCATCAATAATTACCAGATTGTCTTTTCTAATTATGTCATAAACGTTTAAACCTTCGTAAGAAAGCACGTCTATATTCATTAAATTACTTGCAGCTCTAACAAAATTTTGATCTATATCCTTACCTGATATAATAAGAACATTTTTCAAACCCATCACATCTAATTTCTTCTTTAAAGATGAAGATTTTCCATCGCACTTGGATCCTTCTAATACAGTCAGTTTCCCAAGTTTAAATTTATCAGACAAGGCAGATTTCAATCCATGAAGCTTTATTTTTTTGTTTAAACTATGAGAGTGAGAGTGAACCACTGGCCCATGGGCCATTCCACCCCCTCTAAACTGTGACACGGCGCCAGATCCATGCCTTGCTTTTCCAGTTCCTTTTTGTTTGTACATTTTGGCTGTTGTCATTTTAACTTCACTTCTTGTCTGGACAGAGTGATTACCCAACCTTCTTTTAGCTAACTGCCACCTTACAACCCTAGCCATTATATCAGCTCTTGGATCAATACCAAAAACTTTTTCATTTAGCTCTACATCTTTACCAGGCTTGTTACTTAAGCTTAACGATTTAATTTTCAACTTGATCTCCTTTGTTTTCAGGATTGTCATCAGTTTTTTTATTGTCTGCTATAATATCAACATCTTTAGGCGTATCTTTCTCATTCAACGAATATAGACCAGCTGGAAATGGAGCTGCATCAGGCACTTTAGATTTAATAGCATCTTTTAACATTACCACGCCATTTTTAGAACCCGGAACTGAACCTTGAACAAGTATCAAGTTTTCATTTTCAATTAATTTAACTACAGTTAGGTTTTGGGTTGTTATTCTGACATTCCCATATTGTCCAGCCATTTTTTTACCTTTCCAAGTTCTTCCTGGATCTTGACTGTTACCAGTTGAACCATGAGCTCTATGACTTATGGAGACACCATGTGAAGCCTGCATTCCACCAAAGTTATGTCTTTTCATTGAACCAGCAAAACCTTTACCTTGAGAAACCCCAACAACATCAACCTTTTGACCTGTCACATAGTGGTTAACACTTAATTTGTCACCTACTTTAAGAAGCGCTTCTTTGGAAACTCTGAACTCAGCCACTCTTTCTTTTGGCTCAGATTTAGATTTAGCAAATACGCCTCGCATTGGCTTATTGGTGTGTTTGAGTTTTTTATTGTGAAAACCTAATTGAATAGCTGTATATCCATCTTTTTCAACTGTCTTGGTAGACAGCACTTCAGCATCTTCCAATCTTAAGACAGTAACAGGAATATGCTCGCCTTTATCGTTAAATACACGAGACATGCCTAACTTTCTAACTATAACTCCACAGCGCATAATATTATCCTTTAAAGCTTAATTTCAATATCAACACCAGATGCTAAGTCTAACTTCATTAGCGCATCTACAGTTTGAGGAGTAGGCTCAACGATATCTAATACTCTTTTATGTGTTCTCATTTCAAATTGCTCTCTACTTTTCTTATCAACATGAGGCCCTCTAAGAACAGTGAATCTATTTAATGAAGTAGGTAGAGGAATAGGACCACGTATTTTGGCCCCTGTTCTTCTTGCAGTGTTAACAATTTCTGAGGTAGATTGATCAAGAATCCTATGATCGAATGCCTTTAATCTAATTCTAATATTTTGATTATCCATAAATTGACCTCATTACTTTAACTATTAATTACCTACTATTTAAGACTGAATACTTGAAACCACTCCAGCACCAACCGTTCTTCCACCTTCTCTTATAGCAAACCTTAAACCTTCATCCATTGCTATTGGTGCAATTAATTCTACAGTTATTGCTATATTATCACCCGGCATCACCATTTCAGTGCCTGATGGAAGCTCAACAGCTCCAGTTACATCTGTAGTTCTAAAGTAAAATTGAGGACGGTAATTACTAAAAAATGGTGTATGTCTTCCACCTTCATCTTTGTTTAATATATATGCCTCACCTTTGAATTTTGAGTAGGGCTTAATTGAACCAGGCGCAGATAAAACCTGACCACGTTCAACATCTTCTCTTTTTGTACCTCTGAGAAGAACTCCAACGTTATCTCCAGCTTCACCAGAATCTAATAACTTACGAAACATTTCAACACCAGTACAAGTTGTCTTGGTTGTTTCTTTGATCCCAACAATCTCAATTTCTTCTCCAACCTTTACTATTCCTCTTTCAACACGTCCTGTAACAACAGTTCCTCTTCCTGAAATTGAAAAAACATCTTCAATAGGCATTAAAAAAGGCTTGTCTTTATCACGAGCTGGTTGAGGAATATAAGAATCAACAGCTGCCATCAGTTCAGTAATAGAGTTGATGCCTATAGCTTCGTCACGATTCTCTAGTGCAGCTAATGCACTACCTTTTATAATAGGAATATCGTCACCTGGAAAATCGTAGCTGCTTAAAAGCTCACGAATTTCTAATTCTACTAACTCTAAAAGCTCTTCATCGTCAACTTGATCAACTTTGTTCATGTAAACAACTAATGAAGGAACACCAACCTGACGAGCTAATAATATATGTTCTTTAGTTTGGGGCATAGGACCGTCAGCAGCATTAACAACTAAAATAGCACCATCCATTTGAGCCGCACCAGTAATCATGTTTTTTACATAGTCAGCATGACCTGGACAATCAACGTGAGCGTAATGACGGTTTTCAGTTGAATACTCAACGTGAGCTGTAGAGATAGTTATACCTCTTTCTCTTTCTTCAGGAGCCTTATCAATTTGGTCGTAAGCAGAAAAATCAGCACGACCAGCATCTGCCATAACTTTTGTAATTGCAGCGGTTAATGTTGTTTTACCGTGATCAACATGGCCTATTGTTCCAATGTTGCAGTGCGGTTTACTACGATCAAATTTTTCTTTAGACATCTTTTAGAACCTTTCTATTACTTTTTATTATTACTTAAGCTAGTTTTGCTTTAACTTCATCTGCAACAGCTTGTGGAACTTGATCATAATGATCAAATATCATTGTATACTGAGCTCTACCTTGACTCATCGACCTCAGATTATTTACATAGCCAAACATATTAGCCAGTGGCACCATTGCATTTATAACTTGCGCATTACCTCTTGCGTCCATGCCATTAACTTGACCTCTTCTACTATTCAAATCTCCAATAATGTCACCCATATATTCTTCAGGTGTTACACACTCAACTTTCATGATTGGCTCTAATAACGCCGGAGAAGCTTTTTTCATCCCTTCACGAAAAGCAGCTCTTGCTGCAATTTCAAATGCCATAACCGAAGAGTCAACATCGTGATAGGCACCGTCATGCAAATTGACCTTAAAATCTATAGCTGGAAAACCGGCTATAATACCAGATTCCTTGGCTTGCATAAGGCCTTTTTCAACACCAGGAATATATTCAGATGGAATATTTCCGCCTTTGATAGTATTTAAAAATTCAAAGTCTTTGTCGGGGTTTGGAGAAAAGGTCATCTTAACTCTTGCAAATTGACCAGATCCACCTGACTGCTTTTTGTGAGTGTAATCAACCTCTACCTCTTTAGTGATTGTCTCCCTGTAAGCTACTTGAGGAGCACCAATATTAGCCTCAACTTTAAATTCACGTTTCAAACGATCTATCAGAATATCAAGGTGCAATTCACCCATTCCCTTCATGATTGTTTGACCAGATTCTATATCAGTTGAGACCTGGAAAGAAGGATCTTCTGCAGCCAATCTAGCAAGTCCAGTAGACATTTTTTCTTGATCATTTTTTGATTTAGGTTCAACAGCTATTTCAATAACTGGATTAGGGAAAGTCATTGTCTCTAAAACCACGGGCTTTAGTGGATCAGACAAGGTGTCACCAGTTGTTGTTTCTTTCATACCTGCTAGAGCAACAATGTCACCTGCAAAAGCTTCATCTATTTCTTCTCTATTATTAGAATGCATCATCATCATCCTACCGACACGTTCTTTTTTTCCCTTAGTAGAATTTAATAGAGCATCACCTTTTTTAATTGAGCCTGAATAAATTCTTAAAAAAGTTAGTGATCCCACAAATGGATCATTCATAATTTTAAATGCTAATCCTGAAAAGGGCTCCTGATCACTTGCTCTTCTTTCAATATTCCTAGTTTCTGAAGCATCTCCAGGCATAAAACCAACATAAGGAGGCACATCCAAAGGATCAGGAAGAAAATCTATAACTGAGTTCAACATAGTTTGAACTCCTTTGTTTTTGAAAGCAGAACCGCAAAGAACAGGCACAAAGTCCATTGCTAGAGTACCTTTTCTTATAAGTTTTCTGAGTGAAATTTCATCAGGCTCTTCACCTTCTAGATATTTTTCCATCCATTCATCGTCTTGCTCTACAGCAAGTTCCAAAAGTACAGCTCTCATTGATTTAGCTTTATCGAGAAGGCTATCTCTAATATCACGAATGGTCCAAGAAGCACCTAAATCTTCAGAGTCCCAAACCCATTCCTTCATTGACACTAAATCAACAAGACCAGCAAATTCATTTTCTGCGCCAATCGGTAAGTTTATAGGCATTGGTGTAGCACCTGTTCTATCTTTAATCATGTCAACGCATTTAAAGAAATCAGCCCCAATTTTGTCCATTTTATTTACAAAAACTATTCTAGGAACTTTGTATCTATCAGCTTGCCTCCAAACTGTTTCTGTTTGAGGATCTATACCTGCATTTGCGTCAAGCACAACCACAGCTCCGTCTAGAACAGCTAAAGAGCGCTCTACTTCTATAGTAAAGTCAACGTGACCAGGAGTATCAATAATATTGAATCTAAATTTAGCCTCATCTTCAGATGCTCCATAATGAGGATCATAGTTTGTGCCGTCTTCAGTTCTAAACCAAAAACAAGTCGTTGCAGCTGAAGTTATAGTAATTCCACGTTCTTGCTCTTGCTCCATCCAATCCATGGTAGCATTTCCATCGTGCACCTCACCAATTTTATGAGATTTTCCAGTATAATACAGAACCCTTTCTGATGTTGTCGTTTTTCCAGCATCAATATGGGCAATTATACCAAAGTTTCTATATCTATTTAAATTATATCCACGAGACATCTTTAATCCTTAATTTTTTTACCATCGATAATGCGAAAAGGCTTTATTAGCTTCAGCCATTTTATGAGTGTCTTCTCTCTTTTTTACAGAAGCACCCCTATTAGCAGAAGCATCCATTAATTCACCACTTAATCTTTCAGTCATTGAGTTTTCAGATCTGTTTCTACTACTATTAATTAACCACCTAATGGCTAGAGCTAGAGCTCTTTCAGACCGAACTTCAACCGGCACCTGATAAGTTGCACCTCCAACCCTTCTAGACCTTACTTCCAGCTGAGGTTGAACATTCTCCAAAGCTTCATGAAAAATTTTGACAGCTTCTGAACCTGATTTCTTTTCAATAACCTCGAAAGCACCATAAACAATCTTTTCTGCTGTAGATCTTTTGCCATCATACATCAAACAAGATGTAAATTTAGAAACAACTACGTCACTAAATTTAGGGTCAGGCATGACCTCTCTTTTAACAGCTTTTCTACGTCTTGACATTATATTATCCTTTTTTTACTTAGGCCTTTTGGCACCATATTTAGATCTTCTTTGACGCCTGTCCGCAACACCTTGTGTATCAAGAGTTCCTCTTATGACGTGATACCTAACACCCGGTAAATCTTTTACCCTTCCACCCCTTATAAGGACGACTGAGTGCTCTTGTAAGTTATGACCTTCTCCAGGTATATACGAGGTGACCTCAAATCCGTTAGTAAGCCTTATTCGAGCAACTTTTCTTAATGCTGAATTAGGTTTTTTAGGAGTGGTTGTGTAAACTCTGGTACAAACTCCTCTTTTTTGAGGACATGACTGCATAGCAGGAACTTTAGTTTTATTAACAGATCTAACTCGACCATGCCTTATGAGCTGATTAATAGTAGGCATTTTTAATTCCTTCGTAAAAACGATATGACTAGAGATGAAAGTCATACGAAAATTATTATTTTAAATCGTTATTAATAAGCTAGCGTCTAATTTAAAATTACAACCAGAACTTAATAATCGCGGGATTGTATTATTTACAATCTATTTGGTCAAGAACAAAAAAACTTAAATCTTAACAAATACTAACTTTGCCTAAATTGTTTCCTCATTTGCTTCCTTATTTGCTGCGTCAATTAGAATTTTTTCTTGTTTTGCATTGGCTTCTAATATTTCCTTATCTCTTCTGTTTGCAGTCATTCTTAACTTATTCACTATTGATCCTGTTCCTGCTGGAACAAGACGTCCCACAATAACATTTTCTTTTAATCCCAATAAAGAATCAGATTTTCCGGATACTGCCGCCTCAGTAAGAACTCTAGTAGTTTCTTGGAATGATGCAGCTGAAATAAAACTTTCAGTTTGCAAGCTAGCTTTTGTGATACCTAATAATATTGGAAATCCTTTTGCAGGCTCAACATTCTGTTCTATTGCTTTTTCATTGGCTTTCTTAAACTCTAACCTATTAACATGCTCACCATTAAGAAATGTAGTTCCTCCATGTTCAGTAATTTCAATTTTTTGCAACATTTGTCTTACAATAACTTCAATATGCTTGTCATTGATTTTAACGCCCTGAAGCCTGTAAACATCTTGAACTTCTTTTACTAAGTAATCAGCTAGAGCTTCTACTCCAAGTATATTTAAAATATCGTGAGGAACAGGACTACCATCTATTATCATATCGCCTTTTCTAATAAAATCCCCTTCTTGAACAGCAAGTAATTTTCCTTTTGGAACCATATACTCAACAGGATCAATATCCACATCTTGAGAAACAACCCTAATCCTTCTTTTAGCTTTGTAGTCTGCACCAAATTCAACAACACCATCGCTTTCTGAAATTATTGCAAAATCCTTCGGCTTCCTAGCTTCAAACAATTCAGCCACCCTTGGCAAGCCACCTGTAATATCTCTTGTTTTTGAGCTTTCCCTTGGAATACGTGCTAGAACAGAACCTGCTTTTACTTTACTACCATTTTCAACACTTAATATAGCATTCATAGACATAAAGTATCTTGCTTCTAGCCCATTTGGTAAATTAATTACTTCACCTTCTTCGTTTCTTAGAGTAATTCTTGGCCTTAAATTTGATCCACCAGCTTGTTGTTTCCAATCTAATACAACCCTGTTGCCTATACCAGTAGTTTCATCAACAACTTCTCTCATTGAAATACCGTCAACAAGATCAACATAGTGGGCTGTACCTTCTTTTTCAGTTACTATAGGAATTGTGTATGGATCCCATTCAGCCAAAATTTGGCCTGCTTTTACGGTTTCACCGTCTTTTTTTAATAACTTTGCACCATATTGTAATCTATAACGAGCTTTTTCTCTTCCTTGATCATCTAATATAAGCATTTCTGAAGATCTAGAGAGCACAACTTCACTTCCATCTTCCGTTGTTACTGAAGACGCGTTATCTAATTTTAACTTACCATCAAAGGGAGCTTCAATTTTTGATTGCTCGGCTCCTCTTTGAGCAGCCCCTCCTATATGGAATGTTCTCATTGTTAATTGTGTTCCTGGTTCACCAATGGATTGAGCAGCTATTACTCCAACAGCTTCACCAATATTTACAGGTGTACCTCTTGCGAGATCTCTTCCGTAGCATGCTGCGCAAATACCGGGCTGAGTATCACAAGTCAATGCAGATCTGACCTTGACTTGATCTATACCAGCTTTTTCAATCTTATCGACATCATCCTCATCAAGAATAGTTCCTTTTTTGACTATTATGTCTTTACCTTTATTACTTAAAACATCATTTGTTAAAGTCCTACCTAAAATTCTTTCTGTAAGAGGTTCTATAATGTCTCCGCCTTCAATCACAGCACGCATAACAAAACCATTTTCTGTTCCACAGTCTTCATCCGTTACTATACAATCTTGAGCAACATCAACCAACCTTCTAGTTAAATAACCAGAATTAGCAGTTTTAAGAGCGGTGTCAGCTAACCCTTTTCTAGCTCCGTGAGTAGAATTAAAGTATTCAAGCACATTTAAACCGTCTTTAAATGACGACTTAATTGGAGTTTCAATAATTTCACCAGAAGGCTTAGCCATCAAACCTCTCATTCCAGCCAGCTGCTTTATTTGAGCTGCAGAACCCCTTGCTCCCGAGTGAGCCATCATCCAAACTGAGTTTACAGGCTCACCAACTTTTATAGTTGAGATATTTTTCATCATTTCAGCTGCTACATCGTCAGAGCATTTTGACCAAACATCAACAACTTTGTTGTATTTCTCACCTTGAGTAATCAATCCATCTTGGTATTGTTGTTCAAAGTCTTTAACCTGCTTTTCAGCACCAGCCATTAAACCAGCCTTCGCTTTTGGAGTTTCAAGGTCCGATATACCAAAAGAAATACCTGCTGTACAAGCGTGCTTAAAACCCATTGACATCAATTGATCACAGAATATTACCGTATCTTTTTGACCACAATGTCTATAAACGTAATCAATAACATTAGTAACTTCCTTCTTAGTCATTAATTTGTTGATAGTATTAAATGTTACAGATGAATGTTTTGGTAAGAGAGTTGACAACTTTGCTCTACCAGGTGTGGTTTCAACAATTTCAACAATAGCATTACCTGTTTCATCAAAGGTGTTTACTCTGATTTTAACTTTCGCCTGAAGATCAACCTGATTATTATCTAATGCCATCAAAGCTTCAGACGAGGATGAAAAAATCATACCTTCGCCCAACGCCGACTCACTTATCATTGATAAGTAATATAGACCAAGAATTATATCTTGAGACGGAACAATAATTGGTTTGCCGCTAGAGGGAGATAAAATGTTATTAGTAGACATCATCAAGACTCTTGCTTCTAACTGAGCTTCAAGCGACAAAGGAACATGAACAGCCATCTGGTCACCGTCAAAGTCAGCATTAAAAGCTGTGCACACTAAGGGATGTAGGTTAATAGCCTTACCTTCAATTAACACAGGCTCAAAAGCTTGAATACCTAATCTATGAAGAGTTGGAGCTCTATTAAGCATTACTGGATGCTCTCTAATTACCTCTTCTAGAATATCCCATACCTCAGGCCTCTCCTTTTCAACCATTCTTTTAGCAGCCTTGACAGTACTGGCTAATCCATAAAGCTCTAATCTTGAATATATAAAAGGTTTAAAAAGCTCTAAGGCCATCTTTTTTGGAAGACCACACTGATGTAGCTTTAATTCAGGGCCAACAACTATTACTGATCTTCCTGAATAATCAACTCTCTTACCCATTAGATTTCCTCTTACCCTACCCTCTTTTGATTTTAATCGTTCCTTAATTGATTTTAAAGCTCTTCCAGACCTTTGCTGTGCTGGTGGAATTCCAGGCAAAGTATTATCTACAAATGTGGCTATATGATATTGTAATAATTGATACCATTCATCTAATACTTTTTTAGTAGCTTGAGTAACTGCCTCAGTAGCTAACTCAGTACCAATATCAGGACCTTTAGGTGGTTCTTCAGGTAACTTAGGTGGCTCTTCTTTTTTTAATTCAGTAGATAACTCAGTTCCTGTAGTTTTTTCTTCCTTACCTTCATCAATATCATTAGTATAGTTTTCTACTTCTTTCTGAAACAACTCACTACTTTGTATACTTAAATTATTAATAGAAGTAAACGCTTCATTACCATACGTATTTACAAACTTATCCTTACCTACCTTAAGAACTTCTCTTACAAGGTAAGGTACTCCATATCTACCTACTGCAGTTGCTATAGGTGGTATTGCTGCAAATGGTAATGGCATATTATTTCTTAGCTATTGTATTTTTATTTATACCTTTCTTTATCATGTAGTTTTGAGTACCATTAGCACCTGTCTCTACTTCTTT
>ENA-OWPI01001434-OWPI01001434.1-marine-metagenome-genome-assembly--contig:-NODE-1434-length-26423-cov-4.954490_pt1 | contig 26423 bp, 25 predicted proteins | sample MGYA00238138_ERZ651775 | MGnify/ENA primary metagenome ERZ651775 (study PRJEB26906, sample SAMN06265043) | marine metagenome | isolation source: Helgoland LTER site | place: Germany:Helgoland, sampling...
TCTGCTTTAGCTACTTTTATTGCAATGACTCCATCTGGAGATGCTAATAAATTCTTAATTCTATTATTATTAAATATAGATTTAATTCTTTTAATTAGTTTAATTATCATAATAACAAAACGTTTAGTTAATATATGGTCACGAAAAAAAAGCGGACAATTAGGCGCGCAACTTCATAGTAAAGTTGTAGTAATGTTTAGCTTGCTTGCAGCAGCACCAGCTATAGTTGTTGCTATATTTGGAGCAATATTTTTTACAGTAGGAATAGATAATTGGTTTTCAGTACAGGTACAAAATGCATTAAATAAGTCTTTATCTGTTTCAGATGCTTATCTAGAGCAAGCTCAGAAGCAAATTGGTACAGATGCCATTGATATTGCGGGTATGATTAATTCATCTGACATTCTTAATGGTATCGAAAAACTTGATATTAAGAAAGAAAATGATTTAAAAAAATTTTTAAATAAAATTGCATATGAACGAAGTTTTACAGAGCTAATTATATTCGATGAAAATAGTAAAATAGTAGCTGAGAGCGAATTATCTTTTCTTTTCAAATCTGACGTAAGGTTAGAATTGTTAAGTTTATCAAAATCTTCTAATAGACCAGCAATGAATTATTCGATTAATGAAAAAGAGAAAGTAGTTTCCGCAATATCACCTATCAATATTTTCGCAAAACATTATATTTATATCAGTAAATTCAAAGACTCAAAAGTAATAAATGATATAAAACTAGTTAGAAATGCAGTTAATAATTATAAAAGTGTAGAAAATAAAAAAGAAGGCTTACATATCACATTTACTATGATTTTTATAGTTGTTGCAGTTTTACTTATGTTTGTTGCTATATTAATGGGTTTGAATTTTGCAAATGGTTTAGTAACTCCCATTACAAATTTAGCAAATGCGGCAGAACGAGTATCATTAGGAGATCTAAAAGTAAGAGTACCTGACTATGGTAATAAAGATGAGATAGCTGATTTATCAAAAATTTTTAATAAAATGACTGAGCAATTAGAAAATCAAAGGAATGATTTAATTGCATCTAATAAAGAGTTAGAAAGACGAATAAGATTTACAGAAACGGTATTAACGGGAGTTACAGCAGGCGTATTAGGGCTAGATAAAAATGGTAAAATATTTCTTCCAAATAGAACAGCATTAGATTTATTAGACTTAGATTCTAATAAAATAAATAATAGTTACTTAATTAATGTAGTTCCTGAAATGAAAGAATTATTCTTAGACTTGAAAAAAAATAATCTACCATTGGTGATGGGGGAGCTAGATTTAACTAGAAAAAATAAAAAATTAACTTTAATTACTAAAATCACAATAGAAAAAGATAAAAATAAAATTCTTGGGTATGTTGTGACATTTGATGATATGACAGAATTTTTTAAGATTCAAAGAGTTGCTGCTTGGAGTGATGTAGCAAGAAGAATAGCACATGAAATTAAAAACCCATTAACTCCTATTCAATTAGCTGCAGAAAGAATTAAAAGAAAATATAAAAGTCATATTACCTTAGAGCCAGATGTTTTTCTATCTTCTATTAGTATAATTATTAGACAAGTTGATGGTATGAGAAAAATGGTAGATGAATTCTCTGCATTTGCAAGAATGCCAGTCCCAGTATACAAAAAAGCTAACTTAACAAACCTTGTTAAAGAGCTAGGTTCTATATCTCTTTTGTCTAATGAATTTATTAATGTAGAAATTAAGACTCCTAAACAAAATATTATTGCTGTTATAGATGAGAATCAAATTAGACAAGCTTTACAAAATATTATATCAAATGCTATTAATTCGATGTTAGAGCAAAAAAAAATCAACAATACAAAATATGAGTTATCGATAGAATTAAAAGAAAGAGTCAATAGTAGATATACTATATTGGTAATAGATTCTGGTATGGGTTTACCTAACAATATATTAGAAGATTTAACAGATCCGTATGTTACTACTAGGAAAAATGGAACAGGTCTGGGTTTAGCAATAGTTAAAAAAATTATGGAAGATCATAATGGAGAATTGATTTTAAATAATTTAAAAGATAATAGTGGTGTTTGTGCAAGTTTAGTTTTTTCTGATAGAGTTTAATTAGGATAGGGTTAATAATGAAAAGCAATATTTTAATTGTTGATGATGAAAAAGATATTAGATTATCTATTACTGGTCTTCTTGAGGATGAAAACTATGAAGTTAGAGCAGTAAAAAATTCTGATGAAGCTTTAGATGCAATTTCTAAACGTTTACCTGATCTAATATTGTTAGATATATGGCTAGAAAATAGTAAATTAGATGGGATGGGTTTGCTAAAAGAAATTTGTAATAAATTTTTAGGAATTCCATGCATCATGATAAGCGGTCATGGCAATATAGATGTTGCTGTTAACGCAATAAGAAATGGAGCTAGCGACTTCATTGAGAAGCCTTTTGAAGCAGAAAGATTGCTGATAACTTTAGAGCGAGTTCTAGAATTATCTAAGCTTAAAAAAGAACATAAAGAATTATGGGCTAGAGCAGGAGGTCAGCTAGAATTAGTTGGAATATCAAGTCATATAAAGAAAATTAAAAGTTTAATAACAAAAATTGCACCTACCAGGAGTAGAGTATTTATAATTGGTAAATATGGTACAGGAAAAGAAACTTTAGCCAGATTGATTCATCATAATTCTGAGAGATCTAATGGTCCTTTCATATCATTAAATGCAAAAATTTTATCTTCTGATTTATTGGAAGAAGAATTATTTGGTGAGGAAGATGATTTGGGTAGAATCGTAAATATTGGTATTCTTGAACAAGCAAATAAAGGAACATTATTTATAGATGAAGTTGCAGATTTAACTTCAGAAGCTCAAGCCTTTTTTGTAAAGGCTTTACAGGATAATACTTTTAAAAGAAAAAATGGAGAGATAAGAATTAATGTCGATTTAAGAGTTATTAGCTCTACTAGTATAGATTTAAATGAAAAAATTTTAAATAAAGAATTTAGTGAAGATTTATATTATAGATTAAATGTAATTCCTATTGAGATGCCATCATTATCTTCTAGAAAAGAAGATATTCCAATTCTAATTAATTACTTTTTAAATAAAGCTTCTAATTTTTCAGGTGGAAAAAAAATTACTATTGATCAACAGGCTTTAGTTGCCTTGCAAGATTTTGAATGGCATGGAAATGTAAGACAATTAAAAAATACAATTGAAAGAATCTTAATCATGATTGATGATATATCTTTAAATGAAATAACATATGATATGCTTCCCAAAGATCTATTAAACCTAGAAGTTACAAATAATGGCGAATATGATAAAGATTATTTGTATTTATTGAATCTAAAAGAAGCTAGAAATATATTTGAACATGATTATATCATGAAAAATTTAAATAGATTTAATGGTAATATATCTAAAACTGCAAACTTTATTGGAATGGAAAGATCAGCATTTCATAGAAAGTTGAACAATATGAAACAACTTAAGAAACAAAAGTAGAGGGATTTCTTATGAATATAATTATTTGTGGAGCGGGAGAAGTTGGTTATAATATTGCAAGACTTCTTTCTGATGAAAAAAATCAAATAACTATAATAGATCATGATGAAAAAAGAATAGAGCATGTATCAAGTAAATTAGATGTAAGAACCTTAATTGGTTATGCTTCTCACCCTAATATTTTGAAGGAAGCAGAAGCTGATAAATCTGATATGATAATAGCAGTTACGCAGTCAGATGAAATTAATATGATTTCTTGTCAAATAGCTCAAGCATTATTCTCTGTACCTATTAAAATAGCTAGAGTTCGATCTGAAGCATACAATATAGAAGAATGGAGGTCTTTATTTGATACAGGACTTTTTGCAATTGATGCATTAATTTCTCCAGAGTATGAAGTAGCTAAATCATTTACTAGGTTAGTAGCTGTTCCTGGAGCGAAAGATTTAATATCATTTGATGATGATTTAGTTAGGTTAATAGAGATTAATTTAGGTGAAGACTGTCCTGTAATAAATACTCCTTTAAATCAATTAACGGAAATTTTTCCAGATTTAGGTGCAAGAGTAGTATATATAGTTAGAGATGAAGTTGGCTTCATTCCAAATAAATTGAGTGAGATGTTGCCTGGTGATGACATATATGTAATGGCTGAGTCTAATAGAACAGAACGTGTACTATCTGTTTTCGGAAAGGAAACTGCAAGAGCAAGAAGAATTGTAATAATTGGAGGAGGTAGAACTGGATTAAGAGTTGCAAAGTCTATAGAAGAAAATGAACCTCAATCAATGATTACTCTTATTGAAAGTAACGTAAATAGGGCTGAATCTATAGCAGATGAATTGAATAAGTCTGTTATTCTTAATGGAGATGCTTTAGATAAAGAAATTTTAGAAGAAGCGAATATTGCGCAAGCTGATTTTACATTTGCAGTAACTGGCAGTGATGAAATTAATACCTTATCAGCTATACTGGCTAAAAAATATGGTTGTCATTCTTCTGCTGCATTACTTTCAGAAGATAGATATAGTCCTTTTGTTAGCTCACTAGGTATAGATGCTATTGTAAACCCCAGAGAATTAACAGTTTCAAGAATTTTGAGATATGTTAGGAAAGGTAAAGTTTTCCAAGTACAAAGTTTAAGAAACGGAGAAGCAGAAGTTATAGAGTTAGAGGCTATAGAGTCATCTGTATTGATTGGAGTTCCATTAAGAGATAAGCCTTTACCAGATGGTGTCTCTATTGGGGCATTAATTAGGAATAAATCAGTTATACTTCCTACTGGTTCTACTACTATTGAAGTAGGAGACAGAGTAATAGTATTTGCTAAACATGATTTTATTACAGAGATAGAAAAAATATTCTCTGTTGGTATTGGTTTTTATTAATATAAATCCTCAGGGATAAAGTTTGAAAATTCAACAGACATATAGTTTTATACTTATATTACAAATATTTATGAGTTTTTCTGCATTTGTAGCTATCGTATGGTCACTATTAATACATTGCAGCTATATTCCATTTTTACTATTACTATTAATATCTATTTTTATCTTTGTTTCTATTTATATATTAAATAATGAATTTAAAATTATAGAATTAGATAAAAAATCTTGTGTATTATCTATATTCATAACTTGGATATTATTAATATTAATGGGCGCTATTCCATTCTATATTATATTTCCTAAAGAAAATATAAGAGATATTATTTTTCTATCAGTTTCACTCTCATCTACCAGTGGTATATGGACAGAAATTAATACTATAAATAATCCGGAATTTTTAATATGGCAGGCAATTTTACAATGGTTAGGTGGATTATGTACTGTTCTTGTAGGTAGTTTTTTTGTGGAAATGGTATTAAGAAAGAGAAATGTCATAAACGACTATTTTTCTATTGAAAATATTAAAATAATTTTTTATTTATTTCTTTCTTTTACTATAATTTTTATTTTATTATTTAAATTATTTTCTAATAGTTGGTCTAATTCTATTCAGCTATCCATGGCGCTAATATCTACAAGTAATGCTTATCTTTCTAATGGAGATATTATAGTAGAATCAAATATTATAACAAAAATTATTATGCTTTTTGCAATGATTGTAGGTTCTTTGTCAATTAGTTTGCATTATAAGTCTTTTACTCAAGGAGTGTTATCTTACTTTAGAAACAAAAGGTTCAAATTGGCTTTCATATTAATATTAATTATTACTTTATTTATTACTATGGTCACGTTTAATGACATAAAAATTCCTTTTTATGAAAAATATATTGATGTTTGTTTTTTAATTATATCATTTATATCAACTACTGGATTGATTCCTCATAATTTATATCAATATGGGGCGTTAGCCAACTTATTGCTAATTTTATCTTTATTATGCCTCATAGGTGGGTCTGTAAGCTCTACTACCGGCGGTATAAAGCCAACTAGAATTTTATATATCTATAAATATATTTCTATAGAGTTATTTAGATTAGGAAATCCTAGAAAAATTAAAGCTAAAGAAAAAATTAACTCTATAGATGAAATTTCTCAAATATTAATTTTTACTATACTTTATTTAGCACTAATTCCAATTTTAGCTTCATTAATTTCAATATTTAATATTAATTTTGAAGAAGCATTTATAATAGTAATTTCAGCACTTTCAAATACTGGCATTGGCCTATTAGAAATAGCAAATATTAATTATTATCCCAAAACATTTATCGAAGTAATTTTATTATCTATAATATTATTATTTGGAAGGATTGAAATATTTATAACAATGATTTTAATATCAAGTATTTTTTGGAAAAAACTATGATATTAATGTTATTAACATAATGAATAGTTGTTGGCTAATTCATCCTAACCTTATAAATGATAGGTTAGTTAGGAGAAGTTCTGAATCTGCTTTAATAGAACTTAAATCTTTGGCAAGAGCTATAAATTTAAAACTTTTATATTTCGATGTATTAAGGGTAAAAAATATCAAATCAGGAACATTTTTTGGTACAGGTAAAATTAATGATATTAAAAATAAATTAAAACAAGATAATAATGAAAAATGTATAATTATCATAAATACTACTCTAAACCCAATTCAACAAAGAAATCTTGAAAAACTTTGGAACACAAAAGTTCTGGATAGAACAGCATTGATATTAGAAATTTTTGGAGCAAGAGCTGTAACTAAAGAAGGTTCTTTGCAAGTTGAATTAGCACATATAACATGGCAAAAAACAAGATTAGTAAGATCTTGGACCCATTTAGAAAGACAAAGAGGAGGAAGAGGCTTTTTAGGTGGTCCAGGAGAATTACAAATTGAGTTAGATAGAAGGCATATAACTAGTAGAATTAAAAAAATAAAAATAGAATTAACTAAAATTAAAAAGACGAGAGAATTACAAAGAGCTAAAAGACAGAAATTATATCCTCTGGTATCATTAATTGGTTATACAAATTCTGGTAAATCTACATTATTTAACAAGATAACTGGGTCTAATGAGTTTGTAAAAAATATGCTTTTTGCTACACTTGATCCAAAGCATAGAAAAGTTAGTATTTTTAATAACATTGATTTTATACTATCCGATACAGTAGGTTTTGTAAGTGACCTGCCAACAGAGCTAATAGAATCCTTTAAAGCTACATTAGATGAGGTAATTTATGCAGATTTAATTATTCATGTTAGGGATATTTCTCATAAAGATTATAATGCTCAAAATGTAGATGTTCTAGAAATAGTGAGTGATATATTTGATTATGATAAAAAACAAATACCTAATAACCTTATAGAAGTAATTAATAAAATAGATAAAAGCGATGTCAAGAATGATTATAAAAATACAAATAATAAAGTATATATTTCAGCGCAAACAGGTGAAGGTATAGATAGTTTAATAAAATTAATAAACAAACGTATTAATATTAATCATAATAAAAAAAAATATTATTAATATACTCTTGACATTTTTACTTCTAAATCACACATAATAAGCAGTAAGTATAGCAGTCTGATTAATAGAGTGCTAATATACATTAATTATAACAATAATTTTAGGATATATGATATGCAATTTAGACCCCTTCATGATCGTGTTTTAGTAAAACGCATGGATAGCGAAGAAAAAACTTCTGGTGGAATTATTATTCCAGATTCAGCCCAAGAAAAACCAATGGAAGCAAAAGTTATAGCAGTAGGAACGGGTTCACGTTCTGAAGATGGCAAAATATCTCCATTAGATGTTAAAAAAGGAGATATTGTTCTTATCGGAAAGTGGTCTGGTACAGAACTTAAAATTGGTTCTGATGATTTAGTAATCGTTAAAGAGTCAGATATTATGGGAATAATGGGTTAATTTATAAATAAAATTAAGGAATTAATAAAATGGCAAAAGATGTAAGGTTTTCAACAGATGCTAGGGAGCGTATGCTTCGTGGTGTAGATATATTAGCAAATGCAGTTAAAGTGACTTTAGGACCAAAAGGAAGGAATGTCGTTATTGATAAGTCTTTCGGTTCCCCTAGAACAACAAAAGATGGTGTCACAGTAGCTAAAGAAATTGAACTTAAAGATAAGTTTGAAAATATGGGAGCTCAAATGATAAAAGAAGTTGCTAGCAAAACAAATGATATTGCTGGTGATGGAACAACTACAGCTACTGTTTTAGCACAGGCAATTGCAAGAGAAGGCTGTAAAGCGGTTGCAGCTGGTATGAACCCTATGGATGTTAAAAGGGGTATAGATATTGCAACAGCTACGGTAGTTGAAGAATTAAATAAAAATAGTAAAAAAATTACTTCAAGAGCTGAAGTTGCTCAAGTAGGTACTATTTCTTCTAATGGTGAGAAGGAAATTGGTGAACTATTAGCTACTGCAATGGAAAAAGTAGGTAAAGAGGGTGTTATTACTGTTGAAGAAGCTAAAGGACTTGAGACAGAGCTAGATGTTGTTGAAGGTATGCAGTTTGATAGAGGTTATTTATCTCCATACTTTATTACAAATGCTGAAAAAATGACAACTGAAATGGAAGATCCTTATATTTTAATCCATGAGCAAAAATTAACAAATTTACAGCCTATTCTTCCTGTTTTAGAAAAAGTTGTGCAATCTGGTAAACCTTTACTAATTATAGCTGAAGATATAGAAGGGGAGGCTCTAGCTACTCTTGTTGTCAATAGGCTTAGAGGTGGATTAAAAGTTGCTGCAGTAAAAGCTCCTGGATTTGGTGATAGGAGAAAAGCAATGTTAGTAGATATTGCAACTCTTACGAATGCTCAGGTTATAAGTGAAGACTTAGGTATTAAATTAGAGAATGTTGATCTTAAAATGTTAGGTACTGCAAAGAGAGTTCACATAACAAAAGAAGAGACAACTGTAATCGATGGAGCAGGTAATAAGAAAAATATTTCTTCTAGAGTTAATCAAATAAAAGCTCAAATTGAAGAAGCTACTTCAGATTATGATAAAGAAAAACTTCAAGAAAGGTTAGCTAAATTAGCTGGTGGTGTTGCTGTAATTAGAGTAGGCGGAGCTACTGAAGTAGAAGTTAAAGAGCGTAAAGATAGAGTTGATGATGCAATGAATGCTACTAGGGCAGCTGTTGAAGAAGGTATAGTGCCTGGTGGTGGTGGAGCATTAGTTAACGCTTCTAAAGCTTTATCTAAAATAAAACCTGAAAATAATGATCAAAAGGTTGGTGTTGAGATAGTTAAAAGAGCCTGTGAAGCTCCAATCAGACAGATAGCTGGTAACGCCGGTCATGATGGTTCAATTGTAGTTGGAAAAATAAATGATTCAAATGATAAATCTTTTGGATTTGATGCCCAAAGTGGAAAATATGTAGATATGATCAAAAAGGGTATTATTGATCCAACTAAAGTTGTAAGAACTGCTTTACAAGATGCTGCCTCAGTATCTGGTTTACTAGTAACTACTGAAGCTATGGTCGCAGACTCAGTAGAAGAAAAGGAAGCTGGAGGTCCTGCAATGCCTGACATGGGTGGTATGGGCGGCATGGGTGGAATGGGTGGCATGGGCGGCATGGGAATGTAATTGCCGCTTATTAATTCTATTTTATTTATTTAAATAGTAAAAAGAGCTATCTTAGTATAGGATGGCTCTTTTTTTTTATAAATTGTAAGGAATAAACATGAATAGCAAAAAGGTTGCATTTTTAGGTCTTGGAGTTATGGGATATCCTATGGCAGGGCATTTATCTAAGGCTGGTTATGATGTTACAGTATATAATAGAACAGAATTAAAATCAGATACTTGGTTAAAAGAATATAAAGGAAAAAAGGCTAGTAAACCATCTGAAGCAGTTAAGGGAGCTAAGGCTGTATTTGCATGTGTTGGCAATGATAAAGATATTAGTGAAGTCTGTGTAGGTAGTAATGGAGCATTTTCAGAAATGGAAAAAGGGTCTATTTTTATTGATAATACAACAGCTTCGGCAAATATAGCCAGGGAGCTTAATGATGAAGCAAAGAAATATAATATATCATTTTTAGATGCTCCTGTATCGGGTGGAGAGGCAGGGGCAATAAATGGTTCTTTAACGGTAATGGTTGGAGGTAATATCAATATATTTGACGAAGCAAAACCCTATATAGAATCTTTTTCTCAAGCGGTAACTTTAATGGGAGAGAATGGAGCAGGTCAATTAACTAAGATGGTTAATCAAATTTGTATTGCAGGTTTACTACAGGGACTTTCAGAAGGAATAAAGTTTGGAATGTTGTCAGGGCTAGATATTACTAAGGTTGTAGAAGTTATATCAAAAGGAGCTGCAGGCTCTTGGCAAATGCAAAATAGAGCTGAAACAATGTCTAAAGGCGAATTTGATTTTGGTTTTGCAGTAGAGTTAATGCATAAGGATTTAGAAATTTGTATAAATGAATCTAAAAAAAATGGTGCAAATATTCCAATAACAAATATTATTGATAACTTTTATAAAGACTTAATAGAAAATGGTAATGGTAGAAAAGACACTTCATCATTAATAAAGCTACTATAGCTTTTTAATTTTTCTCCAATTTTTATCTTTATTTTTTGAATTACTTTTGATAAAATTTTGTTTGCTATCATATTGTTCTAGCATTAATTTGAACCTATTTATAAATTTTTTATTTGCTTTTATTAGTGCAATTTCAGGGTTAACATCTAAGTGCCTAGACAAACTTACAACAGAAAAAAGTAAATCACCTATTTCTTCTTCAATTTTTAATTGATCAAAATTTGGTCTTTCTTTTTCTTCAATTACTTCGTTTAGCTCTTCTTTAACTTTATTTAATGGGCCTGTATAATTATCCCAATCAAAACACATTTCTTTGCTAATATTGCTGATGTCCAAGGCCTGCAGTAAAGAGCTATAAGACTTGTTTATAGAATAAAAGGGGTTTTCATCCTTTTTTTCCTTACCTTCTTTTATTTTTATGCTATTCCATTGATCATTTAATTCTTTATCTTTTAATTTTTTTTTATTTTTAAATACATGTGGATGTCTTCTTATTATTTTTTTACACAATGCATTAACTATATCTTGAAAATTGAAGGCTTTTTCATCTTCTTTTATCTTAGAGTGTAATAATATTTGTAGAAGTAAATCTCCTAATTCTTCCTTTATATCTTCGCTATCTTTGTTTATTATAGCTTCTACTACTTCATAGGCTTCTTCTATTAGGAAAGGTAAGAGGGAAGAATGTGTTTGTTTATTATTCCAAGTGCATCCATCTTCAGGGTTTTTTAATATTTTTATTATTTCTTCTATTTTATTCATATTTATCATTTTTAATCCTAGGCGCATAATATATATTATCAGAAATAATATAAATTAAACTGATAACCATTAATAATTATTATATTTAAGACATTGTTTTAATTAGTTTAAATAAATTAAAAAACACGAGCCCTAAAATAAGCATAAATAATATACAAACAAAAACAAGTGATATAGTTTGAATAGAGGAAAAGCTTTCACCAAAAGATTTATATATATTAAGTCGTATAAAACCCAATACAAATCCAGATACAGTAAGATATAGTAATTTTTTATAAAATGATGTGGCTAAAATATTAGAGCCTATGATAGATGCCAATATCCATAGAATTGGATCTTTAATAGTTCCTAAAATTAATAGTAATAGAAAATCTGTAGTCATCATACTGTTATTACCATCCCATCTATACCAGGCTCAACATTTTGAGGACATTTACTATTTAATTCATTATAATCGAGCCAATGACCCATATGTGTTAAAATAGATCTTTTAGGTTTTAGTTTGTTAATCCATGACATGGTTTGATCAAAGTGTGAATGACTATAATGAGGCTCATATCTAACACAGTCTACTATCCATAAGTCTAGATTTTCCAATTTTTTCATAGATTCATCGGGTAAATTATTAACATCTGTTGAATAGGCTATATTATCAAACCTATATCCTAGGCTAAAACCTTTACCATGAATTTGCTTGATAGCTTCAACATTAATACCTTGTATTGTATTACTACCTATACCAATAGTATTTGCTGCTAGGCTTGGCACAGCCGGACCATATTTATTTTCAAAAGCATAATCAAATCTACGCGTAATTTGATCTATTGTGTATTGATCAGAATATATTGGAAGTGGCTTATTATCTTTTCTTTGCCAGCAGAATGCGCGTAAGTCATCTATGCCATGTACATGGTCAGCATGCGAATGAGTATATAATACTGCATCAACGTCTTTAATATTAGCATCGATCATTTGCATACGTAAATCAGGACTTGTATCAACTAAAAAAGTTTTATTATTTTTTTTTACTAAGATAGAAACTCTTCTTCTAATATTTCTACTGTCATTAGGGTCACATGGACCCCATATGTTTCCAATTAATGGAACTCCTCCTGAAGAACCACAACCTAATATGGTTACTTCTATAGTCATAATTTAGCCTTAGTAAATAAAGTGAAAAAGTTATTAGTAGTTATCTCTTTAGTTTCATTAATAGGCATTTTTTTTATTTCAGATACCTTTTTTAGGGTTTCCGTGATAAATGATGGCTCATTTCTTTTTCCTCTAAATGGAATAGGAGCTAAAAAAGGAGCATCAGTTTCTATTAAAATTCTATTTATTGGTATAATTTCACATGATTTTCTTATATTTTCTGCATTTTTAAATGTAATTATACCTGAAAAAGAAATATAAAAACCTATACTTAATGCTGCGTCAGCTAACTTTTGACTGGCTGTAAAACAATGAATAACGCCTGTAAACTTTTCTTTTTTATATTCAGTAGTTAAGATTTCTATTATATCATCATCTGCATCACGAGCATGAATAATTAAAGGTAAGTTAGTTTTTTTACTTACTTCAATATGTTTATATAAAGATTTAATTTGAATATCTCGCTTACTATTTTCATAGAAGTAATCTAATCCTGTCTCGCCTATTCCAATTACTTTATCGTTATTGCATTGTTCTAAAATTTGTTCTTTAGATATATGATCTTCATCTTCAGCATTGTGAGGATGAGTGCCAATTGAACACCATATATTAGATTGTTTTAATGCTATATTTAAAATTTTTGGAAATTCTTCAATTTTAGTACAAATAGTTTGCATTCCTAATACATCATTCTTTTTTGCATTATCTAGCATAATACTAAAATCGTCTTTAAAATCTGTAAAATCTAAATGACAATGAGTATCTATTATCAAACTATGACTCCTTTTTTTCTAGTCTTGGGAACACACCTTCTGGTTTAGGAAGAAGTGCTTCAGGACATAACTCATCATTAAAGTGTTCATATTGTCTTTTATTATTTGGTATTGACAGCTGGTCAAGTATTTTATTCGCTCCAATAGGTACAAAATTAAGTGCTATTAAACTAATTTTTTTTATTACGGTACACAAGACATATAAAACAGTATTCATTCTTTCTAAATCTGTTTTCTTTAACGACCAAGGGGCTTGCTCATCAATATATGTATTGCACTTTCTTATTACTATCCAGAGCTCTTCTAATGCGTTAGTAATTTGGTAGTCATTCATAAATTCTTTTATATTGTTATTAATTGTATTTATTAGACCCAATAATATTTTATCTTCTTCATTATAGACTGTATATCCTGGCATTGATGCATTATTGTTTTTATAAACAAATGATAAAACTCTCTGAGCTAAATTACCATAATCATTTGCTAAATCTGAATTAACTCTTTTTATAAGAGCTTCTTCTGAAAAATCTCCATCTTGACCAAACCTTACTTCTCTTAATAAAAAGTATTTAAATTGGTCTAAGCCATAACTATTAATTATATGATTAGGGCTTATTACATTTCCTGTTGATTTAGACATTTTTTCACCATTTACTGTCCACCAACCATGTGCGTATATTTTTTTTGGTAATTCTATATTTGCAGCCATTAAAAAAGCTGGCCAATATATTGCATGGAAACGAAGTATATCCTTCCCTACTACATGAATATTAGCTGGCCAATATTTATTCCAATTTTCTGAATTTATGTTTGGATAACCCACGCCTGATAGGTAATTTGTTAGCGCATCAAGCCAAACGTATATTATATGCTCATTATTTGAAGGTACAGGAATTCCCCATTTAAATGTAGTTCTTGATATAGATAAATCTTCTAATCCTTTGTTTACAAAACTTAATACCTCATTATACCTACTTTTTGGTGATATAAAATCTGGATTATCTTTATAGAATTTTAATAACTTATCTTGCCAAGCTGAAAGTTTAAAAAAATAAGAAGGTTCTTCTACCCATTCTACTTCAGAACCATTTGAAGCAATATTTTTTCCTTCAGAGTTTTTTGTAACTTCATCACTAGAATAAAAAGCTTCATCTCTAATTGAATACCACCCTGAATATTTATCTAAGTAGATATCACCAGTATTTTCTAATTTTTGCCATAAATTTTCTACAGCCTTTTTATGTCTTAACTCCGTAGTTCTAATAAAGTCATCATTATGTATTTCTAATTTATTAGTTAATTCTATAAAACTTTTAGAAACATTATTTGTAAACTCCTGAGGTGGTATACCTGCAGCGAAGGCAGATTTTTCAACTTTTTGCCCATGCTCATCAGTTCCAGTTAAAAAATTAACATCTTTACCTAACCATTTGTTATAATTTGCAATAGTTTCACAAATAACTGTAGTGTAGGCGTGTCCTATATGAGGAACATCATTCACATAATATATTGGTGTTGTAATATAGAAATTATTATTTGATGTATCCATTATACTTTATCCAATATATTTTCTTTAATTTTTAATTTTCTAATATTCTCAATCAAAGTAATTATAGCTTGTTTTTTATCTAAATTAAAATCTGTAGTTTTATTTATTTGCATAAAAATGTTTTCCCATAAGGTAGGTAAGTCTGCAATATTAAAATTATTTATAAGATATTCTTGAGCATTTTTTTCATTAGTAGAAATATCTAAATCAATTAAGCTTAATGATCGTCTATAAGTTCTATTTAAAAATACTGTAATTAATAAATTTAATATTTTAATACCAAATACATTTTTTTTACTGATAATGTTTTTTAATAATATATCAACAATATCTAAATCAATATTTGTAATTTTAAGAAAAATATTAATTAAATGATCATATATTTCTAATCCATTATTATTATAAATCATCAATGCTTTACCTGGACTACCATTAGAAATTATATTTAATTTATATAAATCTTCTTCATTTTCTTGCTTACTGTTATTTTTTATTATTAATTCAGTTTCATTAGCTTTTAAAGGAGAAAACCTTAATGTTCTACATCTTGACCTAATAGTATCTAAAACATTAGCCTTGTTACTTGATATTAAAATAATTAAACAGTTTTTAGGAGGCTCTTCTAATATCTTAAGTAATGAATTAGACCCATGTTTATTTAAATTATCTAAACTATCTATTATTGCAATTCTCCAACCTCCCTCACCTGAAGTCTTTGAAAAAAAAAATTCTAACTCTCTAACTTTACTTACAGGAATTATATCTTGGTTATATGGGTATTTATCTACTTCAATTCTTTCAATAATTTTTAAATCAGCATGTGTTCTTTCAGAGACCCTATTGTGAATTAAATTGTTTTCTTCAAAATTAAAATTTAAGACTTTAATAGGCATTAGTTCTGTATCAGAAAATAATAAAGGTGCATTAATAGTAGCTTTATTCTGGGATAGAATAGAGCGCGCAGCACTATAGGCAAATGTAGCTTTTCCTATTCCTGGAGGACCTTCTAGAAGCCATGCATGATGTAAGGAGTTACTGAAAAAAGCATTCTGAAAGATTTCTCTTTCATTCTTATGCCCAATAAAGACTTTTGTATTTTTAGGATGTATGTTTAATAGCATTATATATTATTCTACTAAGTAATAATTTTATTTAGATTGTTTAAAATTATTTTACCTATATTTTCTACAGTGTCTGAAGCGTTAATTAAAATATACCTTTTTTTTGTATTTGCTAAACTTAAAAAGTAAGCTCTTATTTTTTCATGAAAATCATTATTAAATTTTTCGTATCTATTCTTCTTATTATTATCTCTTTTATTAGCTCTAATTAAAGATTCTTTAATATCCATATCAAAAATAAATGTTAAATCAGGTGTGATATTTTCTGTTACTTCTTTAATTAAATTCATTAAAAATTTTTGATCTACTTCCTGAGCATGCCCTTGATAAGCCATAGTTGAATCTATAAACCTATCACAAATAACAACTTTATTATGTAATAAAGATGGTTTTATGACTCTTTTTATATGCTCCCTTCTTGCGGCGTTATGTAATAGAGCTTCTGTAATACTATCCCACTTATCTATAGAACCTTTTACAAGCAATTGTCTAATAGCTTCAGATTCCTTGCATCCGCCAGGCTCTCTAGTCAAGACTGTTTCTATATTATTAGACAACAAGTACTCATATAACATTTTTGCCTGAGTACTTTTTCCAGTTCCTTCTCCACCCTCAAATGTAATAAAAAATCTTTTAGATACTTTTTTATTGATCATTGAACAGGATTTCCCCATATTAAATAGGAAAGTGATCCAAATAATCTTCCTATAGGCCCTGCTTTATTAATATTATATTCTGGATATAGTTTGTGCTCAGAAACTAATTCTCCCTCATTATTCTTTATTAATAATTTAGCAACAGGTGTATCTTGATTTACAGGAGGTATTAAAGGAGCGACATACTTAATAATAGCCTTTAGATCATTATTCTTATTAGCTTTAGATAATGTTAAAATAACTTTTTCTTTTACTACTAGAGGAACTGTAGGCCTATTTCCTAGCCATATATTTGCAGAATCTACTATTTCATTCTTTTCAAACAATACTGTATTTTTATATTCTCTAAACCCCCAACTCAATACTCTTTCAGCTTCTATACTTCGTAATTTAGTTCCATCTATTCCATTTAAAACTAAAATTAGTCTCCTGCCATTCTGAATTGCTGATGCAACTACACCATGACCACTAGCTTTTGTATAACCAGTCTTTAGGCCATCTGCACCTATATCATCATATAATACTGGGTTTCTATTAGATTGTGCAATACCATTATAAGAGAATTTTTTTTCTGCAAAATAATGCATATAATCAGGAAAATCCTGATAAAGTTTTTTAGAAAGTAAAGCTAAATCTAAGGAAGACATGAGATGTTTTTTATCTGGCCAACCAGTAGAATTAGTGAAATAACTATTTTGAAGCCCTAATTCTTTAGCTTTTTCATTCATACTATCTGAAAAAGCTTCCTCAGATCCGTTTAAGGCCTCAGCAATAACAATGCATGCATCATTTCCTGATTGTACTATTATCCCTCTTAATAGGTCTTCAACAGTGACTTTTGTTAAAGGTTCTAAAAACATACTTGATCCACTTGGAGATAATTCTTTACCATTTTTTTTATCTTTTTTTCTCCATGCCTTTTCACTAACTACTAAAATTGTATCAAGACTAATTCTATCCTGTTTTATAGCTTCAAATGCCATGTAAATAGTCATTAGTTTACTCATAGAGGCCGGAGCCATAGTTACATTAGAATTTTTATTGAGTAATATTCTTCCTGTATCATAATCCATTAAAATAGCATATTTTGCTGAAGTATTAATAGTTGTATTTGATAAAGATTGCTTTAAATTAAATAAGCATAAAATTGTAATACTTAAAAGTACTTTTAAAAAATAAACTGTTGATATTTTAAACATAAAACCTCCTAGATAAAAATTTATTAAATATTATTCTATAATTACTTTTGTATTGATTTCATCTTTTTTTAATTTCCTTTGAAGATATTTTACATTTTCATTATTGTTAATAGGTCCTATTTTGACTATATATAAAACTTTATCTTCTATATTAGAAGTATTAGTAAACACTTTATAATTAATATAATCTATATTTCTAATTTTATCCGATAGTCTATCTGCATTACTAGCTTCTTTGAAGACACCTACCTGTAAAAAAGACTCTTTATTTTGTTTTACATTGGTTTTTAATAGCTTTTTACTATTTTTTACCAATAAATGTTCTCCATAATCAATTATTTCTACTCTAACTTTTCCTGTACCTTTTTCAATAATTCCTAATAACTGTGCTGATTTATAGGATAAATCAATTATTCTATCTCCTACAAATGGACCTCTATCATTTATTCTTAAAACTATACTTCTATTGTTTTCTAAATTTGTTACCTTTACTAAGCTTGGAATAGGTAATGTTCTATGAGCAGCTGTTACTGCATATTGATTAAAAATCTCTCCATTTGCTGTCAACTTACCATCAAATTTAGGACCATACCATGATGCAATACCTTCTTCAATATAGTCAGGGTCTTCCTTAGGAATATATCTAGTTCCATTTATAGAATATGGGTTTCCGACTTTATAATAAGGAATAGTTTCTTTTTCTGTTTTATAAATTTTATGGTCTACTTCATTATTTGCAGGTCTAAGAACTTTTTTTGATATATGATTTACTAAATTTAATTCAGCACAAGCAGATATGAGGAATAATACTATTAAAAGAAAAACATTTTTCAATATTTTATCCTGTCTGCTAGAATTCCAATAGATAAAGCATAATATGTTGATGCATTATATTTCTTTATTGTAAAAAAATTATCATATACGAGAAATTTTTTACCTTTAATGCCATCAGGCATCACAAGGAATGCTTTTAAGTTTAAATAAGGTAACTTTGTTCCATCAATTCTTAATATATTATTATCGGACCAATATTTTAATGTTTTAGGTTCATTTTTATTATTTATATATGATTCTAGAAATTTATTAGAGACTATAACTTCTCTTCCCCAGGTTTTTGAATTATCCCATCCATGGGATTTTAAATAAAAAGCTATAGAAGCAAATACATCTAAGTGATTGTTCCATATATCTTTTCTACCATCTTTATCAAAGTCTTGGGCATATGCTAAATACGAAGAAGGCATAAATTGACTTTGTCCCATGGCGCCTGCCCATGAACCTTTCATATTTTCTAATTCTATATATTCTTTATCAATAATTTCTATTGCATCTAACAACTGTTTTCTAAAAAATTTTGCTCTTCTTCCTTGAAAAGCGAGAGTAGTAAGTGAAGATATAACTGAAAATGATCCTGTATAAGTTCCATAATTTGTTTCTATGCCCCAAATAGATAAAATAAACCTTGGTTGAACTTTATAAACCTCTGCTATTTTAAATAAATCATTTTTATATTGTTCATATTTCTTTTTCCCAATATTAACTCTAGCATTATTAACAGTCCTTTTAAAATAATCATTAAATGTAATTTGAGTTTCAGGTTGTTTTTTATCTAATTTTTTAACTTTAGGAGTTATGATAACATTATTCATAGCTCTATTAAATGTTTCCTCTGATATCCCACGTTGTAAAGCATCAGATTTCAAGGATATAAGCCATTTATCATAATTATTTTCATTAGAATATGAATAATTAGTAAACAATAGAAAAATAGAAGAAATTAATAGAATTTTGTTATAAATAATCATATTTAATAATAACATTTATAATTATAAATTCATGTAAAAAATATAAAATATATAACTTTTTACTTTTATAATATTAAATTTAGTTTAGAAATATAAAAATACTGGAGAGATGGCTGAGTGGTCGAAAGCACTGGTCTTGAAAACCAGCGTACGTGTAAGCGTACCGTGGGTTCGAATCCCACTCTCTCCGCCATTATATTTAAATTATTACATATTATTGAGTCATAATTATATGACCCAATAATATATAGTTATATTCTTAAATATAAATTTTAATAAATAATTAAGATATGCGTTTAAGAAGGTTTTTAATTGCATTATCTGTAAATGATACTGTCTCAGCTGCTGCTAATGCTGGAGCCATAGAACCTGCAAAATGTCCCCTTTTAGATGGGATAACTAATAACTCTGCGTTTGGCATAGCAGCTACTTCAGGTATATTATTACGCGCTGGAAAAGATAAATCAGTGGCACTAGGCATTACAAGTGCTGGACATGTAATATTAGCTAATGCCGCTTTTGTATCTCCTCCAAACATTTCATGTTTTCCAATATCAGCATTTTGCCAGGTATTAAGCATTCCTAGTAAGTCATTGGCATCCACTCCACTAAAGAAACTAGTCATAAATGCTAAATAAGCTTTAGTATCCTCAAGACCACCAAATGTTTTTAAATGTTCCCCCTCTTCAAAACCTTCTTTATCAAATAAAGTTGCAGTATATGTCGCTGAGAATGCTCTTAGACCTGCGGTTGGTGGAGATGCATAGTCACCATTATTATAGGCAGCATCTGCTTGTAAAGATAATTTACAACCTTCGAGTGTCATCCAGTTTTGAGTTGTAGTTTTCGCAGTACCACAAACAGGCACAACTGCCCCTGTTATGTCACCATGAATTGCTCCCCAATGGAAAGCTTGCTGTGCACCCATAGAAAAACCTATGTACATTAGAGGATTGGATATACCAAAGTATTCAGTCATTAACTTATATTGAGCATTAATATTATCATAATAAGTTACTTCTGGAAATCTTGGCCCGTCCTGAGGAGCAGAAGTATTACTTGGAGAGGAAGAATGTCCACTGCAAATTAAATTAGGAGTTATTATACAATATTTTGAAGGGTTCAATGTTCTTTCTAGGCCATAAGACATACTATTAAAACCATGACTACCTGCAAAACAAGTAGCATATATAATTGCATTACTTTTATCTTTATTTAACTTTCCTTGAACATCTACCAGCAAAAAAGCATCTTTAAGTATTTTGCCACTCTGTAATTTAAAGTTTCCTAAAGAATACTTAAATGTCTTTTGTTCCCAAGGTAATTCATCATTAGCAGACACTTCAGAGATTAAGCTAAATTTATTTAATGCTGTTAACGCTATTCCACTTAATCCTATTTTATGAAAAGTTCTTCTATTCATAATCATTCTCCTTTATTTTTTATTAATTACTTTAATTATAGGAAATACGTTTCCCCTGTTTTGCCTTCTCTTTCTAGCTGATAAAATTAATTAAATACGGTGTGTCTGTACACTCTTAATTATAGACTAACAAATAGACTAATAATCAGTTATATGTATATTTTACAGATATTTATGAAGTTTTCTTTAATTCTTTTTTATATACTTCTAATATTTATCAGGAGATTATTTTTTAACAGCAAAAGCTTTCATTAATATTTTTCCACCAGTAAAGCATATTCCTTTATACCCTTGAGGTGGGTTTACCTGGCACAAATCTTGTCTTTCAATACCTGATTTTATAATTTTTAAAAGTGTATCTTTGCCACCATTGCATAATTTATGCACCATAGTTGTTGTAACAATATTTGATAATTGATCGCGATTGCAAACAGAAGTAGCTATAGTTGGGAGATGATCAAATCTGGCATTAATGGCTAATAGCGCAATAATTCTATGGTCTAAAGTTTGATTCCAATATTTACGAACATGAGAATGCGGCTTCCTATTAATGTTTATACACCAGGCTAAGCGGTTTAAAGCCCATTTCCCATAATTTGGTGTGTCTCCCCTGTCTTCCCATGGCGAAATAATGTTTTGATCATTTAATTGTGTTAAGTTTTTATAAAATCTTTTTTTTAATGTCTCCATAAATACCTCCCAAATATCAGGATATTTTTGACAAATTTAGTACCGAATTTTATTGGCCCTTAAAGTTAATTACTTTTGTTTCTAAGCCTTAAATAATATCTTTTTTTTATATTTATTATATTTTTTTATCTTAATAGATGCTTGTAAATATTATGTGCTGTATATTATCATTAACTTTATTTTGTAACTAAGCAACTCCTAATATTGATTTGATTTTTAGTGTATCAAATAATTAATAAAATACAATAAGTATTATATTATCAAAGAAAATATTAAAAATTACATATAATAATAATTTAGGAAATAATATTATTAATAATAGATTTCAAAGAAGTTAATTCAGTACCTTTTGTATCCCATGATGAAACAAATCTTGTTAAATTTTTTTTACCATACCAGGGATTAAACATAACATTATTCTTTCTTAATATATCCTGTACTGCACTAGGTATACAAGCAAACACCATATTAACATCAACATCATATTCAATTGTAACATTGTTAATTTTTTTTAATAAAACCATTATATCTTGAGCATACAAATTAGCTTTTCTTGCCGCCTTTAGCCAATTTTCATCTTCTATCCACTTTATAATTTGACCAGACACAAATTTATTTTTTGACCATAAATGTCCAGTTCTTTTTTGACGCCTTTCTAAATCATCAATAATTTCTTGATTAAAAACTATTATAGCCTCACAAGAAATAGTACCATTTTTTGTTGTACCTAAGCTTAGTATATCAATTCCATTTTTCCAGGACAATTCTGCTGGTTTTACATTTAAAGAGGCACAAGCGTTTGAGAATCTTGCTCCATCCATATGAGTTCTTAAATTATATTTTTTTGCAGTATGTGTAACTTTATTAATATCATCAGGGGTATAGATTGTCCCTAATTCACTTGCTTGTGTTAAACTTATTACTGAAGGTAAAACTTCATGTATTCCATGCAAACCATGATTATTCATTTTTGTAATAAGATTTTTTTCAGTTATTAAAGCATTAATTGTTGGAATACCTAATAATTTAGCACCACCCGTAAAAAACTCAGGAGCGCCACATTCATCCCCTCCTATATGTGCATTATCTGAACATAATATGCCTCCGTAAGGAGGGCATATAGAAGATAGTGCTATAGAATTTGCTGCGGTTCCCGATGAAACAAATATTACCTTTAAATTAGTTTCAAATAAATCTGTTAACATCTTAGTAGCTAACTTTGTTACTTCATCTGCACCATAGGCAGGAGAAGAATCTTCATTAATAACCTTTAAATAATCAATAATTGCAGGAAATGCAGATGATTGGTTATCAGATTGAAAGTTCAATTGATCCATAATATTATTTTGCACCAGTAATTTTTTTAATATGATCTATCATAGCCATCATACCTACTTGTCTTCTAACGGTTAAACCCGGACCAAGACCAAGTTGATCAACTATACTGTGTTTTAAATCCTTTATTTCATCCTGAGAATGTCCACTCATAGCTTTAGTTATAATTGCAACCAAACCTTTAACAATTGCTGCATCACTGTCACCTCTGAAGAAAAATCTATCATTTTCTTTTTTATGAATGATCCATACTTGAGCTTGACAACCAAACATTTTATTAATTTCAGTTTGTTCATTGGCATCAAAGGAAGGTGTTTTATTTCCAACATCAATTAAATATTGATATTGACCCATTTCTTGCTCTAATTCATATACCGCGGTTAAGTTCTCTGCATAGACTTTTAGTTCCTCAATCATTTAACATCCTTATTATTTATAATTAATTGCTTTTTCAAAGCTAGGCCTTGCCTCAATTCTAGATAGATAAGCTAAAATGTTACTTTGTTCTTCACTAACACATTTTAGTTTATTAGACATATATAACGCATGACCTAACATAATATCAGCCCCAGAGAATTCTCCAATGAGATATTCTTTGTTTTCTAAACTTTTATTAATAGGCAAAAGCGACTTAGATAATAACCTTTGTGCTTGCCCAAGAACTTCAGGGTTTCTTCTTTCTTCTGGCAATATAATAGTATGTACAACAATAGTGTTCATAGGTGGCATTACCATTCCTTCACAATAATGAAACCATTGTAGGTATAAAGGAAATAAGGGACTATTAATTTCAGGTTTTAATTTACCTGGTGCATGTCTTGCTAATATATACTCAACAATTGCTCCTGACTCATATATAATAACTCCACCATCTTCAAGAACAGGAATTCTGCCCAATGGATGTTTTTCTCTGTGAGAATCTGATTTTAAATCTGAAGGATGGAATTTCATATTATTTATTTCATAAGGCAACTTTAATTCTTCTAATAGCCATAGTATTCTTCCTGCTCTTGAATTGGGAGCATGATGTAATTTAAGCATCTTTTTTTATCCTTATTTTATTAATAATATAAAATTTTTTAATACACACTGTCATTTTCAGCTAACTTGACTTTTATATTTATACAATTAATACTATTTTTATGGGCTTCAATAAAAAAAAAATTTTTAAGAATAATAATAATAAAAAAATTTATATATTAATTATTATTTTAATATTAGTAGCAACACTTTACTTCAATTTTTTTTAATTAATGTCTTTCTACCATAATCCTAATGTCCTTCCATTACCTGCTAAAATAGCAAAACATGTAATAATATGAAGTAATATCCAAAAACTTCTAAGTGCTAAAGCACGTTTAACATCCTTTTGTTTTATAGGAGGGTTAATAGGAGCATCTGTATCATTATCGCCTATAGGCATACCCACAGTTCTTGCCCAAAGCCTAATCCATTTACGTTGACCACTCATGAATTCACCAATAAATATGTTTTCACTAAATTTTTTTATTAATAATCTTAATAACTTAAAATATAGATACGCATCCAGATAATAAAATAAAGCAAACAAATATAAATAAAATATTTTTCATGTCTAATTTGTACTAAATAAATTTGATTTAATCAATTAAAGGTCAATAAATTTAAGTTCTTATTTTATACCCTGTTTTAAACATAATAAATATTATTAATAAACAAAGGCTCGCAAAGCTAATCGTTGCTATGATACTTATAGTAAAACTAAAATCAGAGACATTAAAAAATGTCCACCTAAATCCTGAAATCAAGTATACAACTGGGTTAAACATAGATAATTTTTGCCAAAATAAAGGAAGCATAGATATTGAATAAAAACTTCCACCTAAGAATACTAGTGGAGTGATTATTAACATAGGTACCAGATTAAGTTGTTCAAAATTTTTAGCCCATAAACCTATAATAAAGCCAAATAAGCAAAAAGATATGCAGGTTAGTAATAAAAAACTTATCATATAAAAAGGATGAATAATATTTAATGGAACAAATAGATGTGCAGTTAGCAAAATTAATATACCTATAGAAAATGATTTAGTAGCTGCTGCTCCAACATAACCTAATATAATATCTATTGTTGATACAGGTGCAGAAAGCAATTCATTAATTGTACCTATAAATTTTGGAAAATAAATGCCAAATGAAGCATTTGTTATGCTTTGCATCAATACAGAAAGCATAACGAGACCAGGCACTATGAAAACTCCGTAACTAATATTATCTATAGTCTCTATTTTAGAACCAATAGCGGATCCAAATACAACAAAATATAAGATTGTTGAAATAACAGGAGCCAATAAACTTTGAGATATTGTCCGAAATGTTCTAGACATTTCGAACAAATATATGGCTTTAATGGCATAAAGGTTCATATGTTTATTCCTTAACAATATTAACAAAAATATCTTCAAGAGAACGTTGTTTTGTTTGTATGTCTTTAAGTTTTATTTTTTCAGAATTAAGATCATTTAAAAGCATAGTAATACCTGTTCTATCTGTATTAGTATCATAAGTGTAAGTTAACGTATTTCCATTATTACTAAGTTTTAATGCATATTTATTTAAAGAATTTGGAATAATTGTTAATGGCTCATTTACAAAAATATTTAATATTTTTTGCCCCATTTTTTTCATAAGAATTTCTTTTTCTTCAATTAATAATATTTTCCCATCGTTAATAAATCCAATTCTATCTGCTATGTTTTCTGCTTCTTCTATATAGTGAGTTGTAAGAATTATTGTAACGCCTTTTTTCTTTAAATTAGAAATAATATTCCACATGTCTTTTCTTAACTCAACATCTACTCCAGCAGACGGCTCATCAAGAAAAAGTATTAAAGGTTCATGACTTAATGCTTTAGCTATTAAAACTCTTCTCTTCATGCCACCTGATAATTCAATAATTCTAGTGTTTCTTTTTTCCCATAAAGATAGTTGTTTAAGAAGCCTTTCTATATAAGAGGTGTTTTTTGATTTTCCAAAAAGACCTCTCGAAAAATTTACAGTTCCTAATACAGTCTCAAATTGTTCTATAGATAGTTCTTGAGGAACTAAACCTATGATACTCTTTGTTTTTAATGAATCTTTTATTACATCTAAATTATCAATTTTAACATCACCACTAGATGCTTTAGAAATACCAGTTATAATAGAAATAAGAGTAGTTTTCCCTGCACCATTAGGGCCTAAAAGAGCAAAAATTTCACCTTTATTTATCTCTAGAGAAATATTTTTTAAAGCTTCAAATCCACCTGAATATTTCTTATTTAAAGAGTTAATTCTTATAATTGGCTGCATTAATAATCCTAATTTATTAGTAAGATAGTTCTAAACAAAAATAATACTAGCTATTTTATTTAAAATCATTGATCAAAAATAAATATTACATACCTGTTAAGCATAAATATTTT